>Ga0315289_10002148_pt1 | contig 30484 bp, 33 predicted proteins | sample YL17G11_40_MG_FD_203452 | JGI IMG/M metagenome (GOLD analysis project Ga0315289, IMG submission 203452) | Sediment microbial communities from Yellowstone Lake, YNP, Wyoming, USA - YL17G11_40 | ecosystem: Environmental > Aquatic > Freshwater > Lake > Sediment | place: USA: Wyoming | collected... | reverse complement strand
CCCAACCAGTATCACCTGAGCATCATGCCCAACAAGCTCAACGTCAACCTCTCGACCCGACAGAAGATCAAGATCGAGGTGAGCCCGGACGTCCTGACCCGGGACGTCTTCTTCCGATACTTCTCCCACCAGGACTTCGCCGCCGTCCAGGCGTTCGTGGACGACCCGGACAACCGGATCGTGACGGCGGACCTCCTGGCGAGGGCCCCGATGCCCGTCTTCGTCACCGTCTCGGTGACCTACTCGCGCGCCAGCGACGGACCGGACGCGGACACGGTGAAGGCGGCCATCATCAACTACATCAACGGCCTCAAGCTGGGGAAGTGCCTCTCCGCCTACGACATCGCCAACACCCTCCAGGCGGCCGGGGTCAAGTTCCTCCAGCTTCCCATCCTCATGACCGGTCGGCGGATCAACCTGGACTTCTCGACGACGACCGTCACGAGCCCCAACAAGATCGAGGTGCCACCGAACTTCCAGTTCATCGCCGAGACCGTGACCGTGACGGAGGTCGATCTCTCGAGCTGCGTGTCGATCTGATATGGTGACAGAATTCCAGACGGAGTACCTGTTCAAGCGCCTCCCGGACTTCTGGTCCTACTTCGAAGACAGGGATGACCAGAAGAACATCTGGGACGCCTTCCTCAGGAAGTCCCAGGCTCTCTACACCCTTCTCCGCGGGGCGGACCGCTCGAAGTCCCTCAAGTCGATCCCGATCCTCGACCGGAACCAGCTCGAGTACTTCATCTTCTCCAAGTACGTCCGCCGCACGGACCTGGAGTTCAACGAGCCCTTCTACGTCTACGAGGTCGACCCGGCGATCTACTTCATCAAGAACCTCTACGAGAAGATCGACGCCACCGAGTCGAACCGGGTCCTTTCCCCGGAGACCCACTACCGGGTCGTCCAGGGAACGGGGACCGAGCAGGGAAAGACCTTCCTCGAGTTCGTCCGGGGCGTGGCCCCCGTGGCGCTCGGGGAGACCTACTGGACCAAGGGGTCGGTGACCGTCACGGGGACCGGGCTCTCCACCAAGGTCTCCGCGGGAGACGTCATCCTGGGGCCGAACGAGGAATTCTACAAGGTCTCCTCGGTCGGTCCGGACCAGCAGGTGCCCGTCCCGGACGAGCTCCTCGGGACCGGCAACTCGATCAACGCGGCCTTCCACTTCTCGCTCTACCCCGTGAGCGCGTCCCCGGCCCCGGAGCTCCGCAAGGGCACGATCCTCGGGATGCAGCTCTCTCCCGGGGTGCATTACACCTACATCGCCTCGACCGGGGCGATCACGCTCACCCCTGCCGGGGTCATCTTCCTGGGAATCGACCAGCTCCACGCGAAGTACGCCGCCACGAGGAGCCAGATCTACATCCAGGGGACCACCATCCTCAACCAGTCGGTCGGCTCCGGGGACGGCTCCACGACCGTGTTCAACCTCAGGACCCCGAACCTCTTCACGGAGATCTCGGACGAGCTGGTCCTCACCGGCCCGGTCGGGGCGGGGACCTACCTCCTCGACAACGTGGTGTACGATCCGGCGACCCTTCTCCTGAGGGTGGGGCCGAGCTTCGACACGGGGAGCCCGCTGACCCTCGGGACGGACTACACGATCACCAACCCCAACTCCGGCCAGTTCGACCTGACCCTGTCCGGCGTGCTTCTCGTGGGGAACGACCAGCTCCACGCGCGGTACGACCGCGCCGAACCCTACATCATCACGTCGAGCGCGGAGGTCCGCATCGACGGCCGCACGGTCGACCCGCTTTCCTCCTACGCGGACGAACTGGTGGCCACGGGGCCCGTGGCGCCGGGCGTCTTCCTCCTGGACAATCCTCCCGTCGACACGGGATCTCTCGAGCTACGCGCGGGGTCCATCACGGGGACGCTCCTCAGCGATCCTGCCGACTACTCGGTGGTCCTGGCGACGGGCCAGGTGACCCTGACCGCGGCGGGGGCGGCGGTCGTCAACGCCACGTCCTCGAAGGAGATCCACGCGAAGTACTCGAGGACGGAGTACTACCTGAACTCCTACGGGATGCTGACGTTCGCGGTGCCCCCGGTGGCGACCGCGGCCTCCGTCAACGTCGACTACTTCCTGGGCTACTTCGGCCCCACGGGATACCTGAGGAGAACCACGAAAGAGTCGGCCCCTGTCCGGCTCTTCTCCAGGGCCGTCTACAGGGACCGGAAGGCCGTCTACACCAACTTCGGGTATGCGATCGGCTACGAGAAGCCGACCTCGATGAGATACCTGAACGAGGTCCGGGGCCTCTACTTCGCGCGGTACAACGGCCCGACCATCACCAACATGAACCTGGGGGCGGGCATCCTCACGGGGATCCCCTTCTCCGAGCGGGGCAAGGTCGACCGGGTCCAGACGACCATCCCGAAGTCGATCGTGGTGAACGGGAACCTCATCCCCGTCCCGGATCCCCTGACGCCGACCGTTGCGGCGGGCGACTGGCTCCCGAGGGACTTCAATATCCTCACGGACGGGGTCCGGACGGCGGACTTCATCAACGACCCGGCGCTCTTCCAGCTCGACCCCATCTACAGCGACATCCGGAAGTTCTTCACCTTCTTCGTGCTGGTGAAGGGGAGCTACGCCACCTGGGTCTGCACGCAGACCGGACAGCCCATAGACTATTCGGTCTTGGACAAGTTCATCAGCGACATCAAGCCGTCCTACACGGACGCGATGGTCCTCACGGACATGGACTCCATCGCCGACGCCCTGAACTTCTTCATCGGCGCCGTGGACGTCTCGAACTCCATGGACGTCGCCGCCACGGTGGAGTTCAACCCGCTCAACTACTGCGTGATCCCCGAGTACATGAGGACGAACGGGTACGCCTACACGGTGGGCGACGAGCTGGCGGCCACGGGACCCGTGGCGCCCGGCCTTTTCGCGCTGGACTTCGACGAGATCCTGGTGACGGGCGTCCTGACCGACGTGACCCCGGTCCCGTTCGAGCTCCACGCCGGAGCCATCGGGGGACCCCTCCTCGCCCCGGTGTCCGACTACACGCTGGACCCGGAGAACGGGACGTTCACCCTCACGGCGGCCGGGGCGGCGGTGGTGAACGCCGCGGTGCCTCCGGACATCCACGCCAAGTACACCTCGGGCATCGTGGACGAGGCGTCGCTCGCGGCTTCGGATACGGTGGACCTGGACCTCGACTGCATCCAGCTCTACGAGGATTTCCACGTCGTCGGCGACAGCGTGGGGATCTCCACCCTCGAGAACAACCTCGTGAACTTCGGAGTGTCCCCGCCTGGCCCCGAGGGGATGGACGACGACACCATCCAGATGTCCGAGGCCATGGCCATCAACGACGCGATCGGGACTCCGCCGGGGTCCTGGAACCCTCCCTTCGCCCCAGGGGCGCTTCTCTACAGCTTCTAGGAGAGAACGATGTCCGTAAGGCCCTGTATAATCCGTGGAAAGTCGAGGCAGGCATGAAGATCCTTGGGCACACCCTGATCACCGACTCCCGCACCGGCCAGGTTCTGTACGACCACCACAACGTCATCACCGACTTCGGCCGCACCCGGTGCGCCGAGCTCCTCGGCGGGCTGGACACCAATTTCATCGACCGGATGGCGGTCGGCGACGGCGGCGCCCCAGTGGGCAGTCCGTCGACGCCGTACATCCCGCTCGTCACCGACACCGGCCTCGGGAACGAGCTCACCCGGACCAGCTCGGTCAACCCCACGATCGTCGGCGTGAGCCAGCTCCGGTTCACGGCGCTCTTCCTGACGAGCCCGCCGCTCCCGTTCGCGAATCCTCTCCTCCACGCGATCAACGAGGTGGGGCTCTTCTTCCAGGACGACGTCCAGCCGGGGACGCCGGCCATGTTCGCCAGGAACACCTTCCCGTCGATTCCCTTCGACCCGGCGGATCGGGAGGGCGTTCTGGTTACTTGGTCCATCAACATCGTTTAGGCGTGAGATGACTCAGAGGATCACGGTAGGGTTCACGGGGGCCGATTTCCCCCTCCTGTCGCTGGCGATCGCCGCCTTACCGACGGGGGTTCCGTTCACGGAACCCGTCGTGATCGAGGTCCACGCCAGCACGCATCCCGAGGCGATCGTGGTGCCCTCGAACATCCTGCCGACGGGGGCGAACCCCCTCGTCGTCATGTCGCTCCGGAGCGATCCCGTCGCGACCCCATTTCCTCCCTTCCAGAGCGTGATCGGGTCCCTGGCGCAGTATCCCGCCCCTCAGCCGCGCCTCGTCAAGGCGACGATGGACTCGCTCGACCTCCGGGCGGACTACACGAACATCGACGGGCTCAAGGTCGGTGGAGACGTGGTGGTTACCTCCGACACGGGGATCGTGGTCGACAAGTGCCTGATCTTGGACGGCCAGGTGGTCGTTTCCAGGCTGGCCACGACGCCCGTCGACGTCCGGCTGTCCAATATCGAGGTCCACAGGAGCGGCCAGAAGAGCGCGATCCTGGCGATGAACGTGACGGGCCTCAAAGTCTACCACAACAGCCTGCTCCAGAGGCGCGCGGACGCCGCGACCGTCACCCTTCCCAGCTACGCGCTCGAGGTGATCGACTCGTCGGTGGACGCCAAGAACAACGTCTTCGCCGCCGACGGGGTGGGCCGGTCGGCCGTCCGGTTCATCGGAGACCCTTTGACCTCGACCTTCCAGCACAACTTCTACGCCTCCTTCAACGGGGCGAAGAGGTTCTCGTTCGGACCCGACGCCTTCACGGTCACGGAGACGGACGACCACAACGCCTGGAAGGCCTTCATGACGTCCGAGACCGGGAGCCTCGTGGGAGACCCCGAATTCCGGGCGACCCACCAGTCGACGGTCGACGACGAGCTGGTCTTGACAGGCCCGACCCCTCCGGGGACCTACGTCCTGGATCATGCGGTGTACGACCCGACGACCTTGCAGCTCCGGGCCGGAGCGAGCTTCACAGTCGGGATCCCGCTGGTCCTGGGGACGGACTTCCTGATCCACGACCAGCACCGCGGGGAGTTCGACCTGACCCCCGCCGGCGTGGCCCTGATCGCCGCGTTCCAGCTCTGGGCCAAGTACAACACGGACATCGACCTGGACGTCTCGGACACCTCCCCGGCCATGGCCATGGCTCCGGCGATCCCCGAGGTGAAGAACGACATCCGTGGGGAGCGCCGTCCCGCCGACCACGTCACGGCCGGGGCGCACGACCACGCCGAGGTGATCGTCGACGACGGCAAGAAGAGGTTCCTCGAGCTCATCTCCGGGCTCTCAACGGACCCGGTGACCATGTGCGTCCTGGGGAAGTCCGGAGAGGCGACGCTCTTCGGCTGGGATCTCGTCAACGACTTCCCCGCCCAGCTCCACGACGACAACACCCTCGACGAGATCTTCCAGCCCATCCTGATCGAGGACATCGAGGTCCCGGGGCACCCCGAGGACGGCCTCATCATCTTCCGGCCGGCCTTTCAGGTGACCGAACCCATTTATGGGCAGATCCTGGACCCGGTCTTCGACGTGGTCGACGAGGTCGGGCTCGTGGCGACCGACAACAAAGTCTTCATGATCAAGAGGATGCATAAGATCCCCTTCGACGCCTGCGGTTTCATGTTCACGGACTTCCAGATTCCAGTCGAGATCGTCGGGTAGCCTATGCCGATCGTGCCATCGGGAAACCGGACCAAGTCGGTCGCGACCGGGGCGCCGTACTCCCCGTCCGCCTCCTTCAACCCGGACAAGAAGCTCTTCTTCGACACGCACACGACGACGCTCGGGGTGATCGCGGGCGGGCCGATCCTCACCGATGGGACGAACGTCACGGTCCCGACGGGGTTCAAGTTCATCCACAACGGCATCATCATCCAGCTCACGGCGAACTTCGTGGTGCCGATCCCGGTCATGGCGTTCCCCAAGTACCTCATGGCCTCGAACGACAGCGAGGTTCCGGGGTCGAACGTGACGATCGGCTTCCAGGCCGCGGCGATACCCCCGAGCGTCCTCCTGGCGACCCTGAACCCCACCAACCTCGCGATCATCCAGGCGAAGGAGCTCTCGGTCCGGGCGCTCCGGCAGGGGCTTGATTCCGTGAGTCCGCTCACCGTCGAGCAGGGTGGCGCCCCCGTGAAGGCGGGCGTCGGAGAGCTCAACTTCGTCGGGCCGAACATCGCGGTGACCGACGGCGGCGGGGTCCAAGCAAACGTGGATGTCACGCTGGACGTTAAGGAAGAAGGCGGAGCGGTCTCCTCCAAGACCACCGAGATCGACTTCGCTGGGACCGGGGTTACCGCCACCTCCCCGTCCGCCAACAAGGCCCTCGTGACGATCCCCGGGCTCGAGACCCAGGACGAGGGGGCCCCGGCCGTCACGGTCACCAGGAAGATCAACTTCATCGGGGACTCGGTGACGGCCGTCGTGGACGGCGGGGATGCCAACAGGGCCAACGTCACGATCCTGGCAGGCGTCGGCGTCTCGATGGACGGCATCGTGAGCGGGCTCGTTGAAGGAGACGCCGGGGTGCGCCAGCTCCAAGTGACCAACCTGGTTCTCCTCCGGAACGGAGCTCTGTCCTCGGCCATCACGTCCCTCGTCACGGTGACGAACAACGTCTCCGGAAGCCCCAGGACCGACCTCCTCCAGTGGAACGGGACGAACCTGACCCTAAAAGCGGGAACGCCCGGCGCGACAGCCCAGTGCCCGCTTCCGGACGCGAACAACATTCCGGTCGCGGTGGTCTACGTGCCCACGTCGGCGAGCGCGCTCGTGCGGTCGATGAACAAGCAGTCGAGCACGTCCGATCCCGTGATCATCGCGTACTACTACGCGAACGGCGGTCTCCACGCCTCCCGCGTGGGCGCGACCTCCGATCCCGCCACGACCTCGACGGTTTACATCGACGCCGACGAAATGTTCCTGCCGGTGTACTTCCCGAGGGCCGGGTACCGGTACGAGCTCGCGTGGGACGCCCAGGTCCGGCAGGACCTCTACGGGTTCCTCAGCGAGGGGTTCTCGATCACGATGATGTACGACGGCGCGGACGAGGACTCCTCCGTGGTCGACCGCGGCTACATCCACAGCAACCTCGGGGCCGTGTCCATCCACGGGTTCGTCCTGAGCCAGGGGCTCTGCTACAACCGGCTCGTCAACGCGGGGAGCCACTACATCAAGGGGCGGTGGAAGGTCGGGAACGTGTCGGCTGCCCAGACCCTCAACCAGAAGAGACGCCGGATCTGGATCCGCGAGACCGCATGAAGACGATCACACTTCCGGTCTACAACCGGCCGAATCGCCTGATGGAGATGCTGGAGGCCCTCAAGGCGAACAGGACGGAGGGGTATACCCTCTTCGTCGCGGCAGAGCCCGGCTGCCCGGAGGTCATCGACATCGTCAAGGCCATCGACTTCATGCCGGTCGTGCTCCGCGTGAACAAGAAGCGGATCGGCCTTCAGGCCAACGTCCCCCTGGCCATGCGCTGGGCCATGAACGAGGGCAGCCAGTTCAACATCTATCTGGAAGACGACGTCATCCTGTCCAGGGACGCCCTTGATCTCGCGGAGTGGTTCCGGAAGTTCGACCTCAACGCGGAGTACGCCTGCCTGAGCCTGATGACGTTCGGAGGGAACCTCTTCCGCCCCAACATGGTCTCGGAGACCCAGGACATCCAGTCCTGGGGACTCTGCTATTCGGTCGAGTCCTGGCACAAGTGGGTCGCCCACGGCCTGGGTTTCCGGTGGCCCATCCAGCCCGGGGTCCAGTGGTCCGAGGGGTGGGACTTCTGGCTCGCGTTCTACCTCATGATGCACGGGGTCAAGAATCTCCGTCCCGCGGTTTCCCGGGCCAAGCACGTCGGGTACACCGACGGGGTCCACCTTCACGAGACCGAGGGGCTGTGGGAATCCTACGAGCAGGTGGCCCTGAGCGACGGGACGTGCCGCGGACCCTTCTACGTCAAGAAGCTCCCGGCGCGTACCTGGGAGACGGCCAGGAGGTTGTCCCACGAGAACCTTGGGATAGCGGTTTAGGGTAAAGCGATGCCGACAACGATTACGATCCCGATCGCCGAGAGGACGAAGTCCATCCAGTACGGCGCGACGTACTCCTCGGCGCTCACCTTCAACCCGGACAAGGCGCTCCTCGTGGGATGCAGCGCGGTCCTGGCGGGGATGGGCGTCACCGTGAACACTGGTCCCGTGCCGGCCGAGGCCACGGTCGCCATCGGCTCGTTCATCCAGAACGGGATCATCATCAACGTCACCTCGGCCCAGACGCTCCAGTTCCCGGCGGCCCCGATCGCGATCCCTCTGTACCTGGTGGCGGAGAACGACAACGAGACGTACAACTCGAGCGTCCAGTTCCTCTTCACGACCGCGCCGGCCGCGGACAGCGTCATCATCGCCGAGTGGCTCACGGGAATCGAGACCGACTTCCAGATGCCCATCGGCGTCTCGAACTGCGCCCTCCGGGACGCGATCAGCGGCGTCCAGATGCTGGTCATCCAGAGGGATCGGCAGGCGGCCATCGTCGGGCAGACCGTCTTCACGCTGGCCCCGGGAAAGTCCTACGTCCTGGGGGCCAACAAGATCTGGGTCTACCGGAACGGCAAGAAGCTGGATATCTCGAACGACTACGTCGAGACCTCGGCGACCTCGATCACGATCTTCATGCCTGCCACCTCCGGCGACGTCTTCGAGTTCATGGTGTTCAAGGGGGCGCCGCCCATCACCTCGATCGCGCTCGACGACCTCACGGACGTCACGACGGACCTCGCCAACGCCATCAAGGATACGGGGTCCCTTCGGGTCTCCTTGGCGACCGCGGCCAACCCCCTGGCAACTATAGCCGACGCTTTGGCGGCGACCGGCCTTTTCACGGCGATAGATACGGTCATCAAGACAGACGGGACGTTCACTACCGGGGTCCCCACCGGCGGACTGGTGGACGTGCCGCTCCCGAACAACTCGATCACCTTCACTCCAACCCTCAGCTCCACCGGGCTCATCATCGTCACCGGTGTCGCTGAGGTGCTCAACGGGTGCGCGTTCGGAATGACCATCAGCGTCAACGGGACCGATCAGTGGCCGGGTCCGCACTACAACGAAGCTTATGGGACCACTGTCCCGGGCGGACGCGCTGGCCTATACGATTTAGGCTCCGGAACGCGAGGGATCACGGGGGTTGTCACCAGCATCTCACCGTATTCTTTCGTTGGCGGGACGCCCTACACCGTCAAGATGAGAATGGGCGGAGTTGGCCTTAACAGTTTCATCATCAACGCGACCACGGTGGCCCCCCTGTTCATGATGATTCTTCACAGGTGAGGAGACGTGAATACCTATACGATCGAAAATAAGGTCGTCCTGAACGCGGCCGACCTCCAGAAGAAATTGAGGGCCGCCGGGTACGTCGACGCCACGGTGACCTCCATCCCCGGCGGCACCCCTCCGCGCGTGGTTGTCAACGAAGACGATTCGGCCCCAGACCCCACCTCGTTTGTCGTGGCCTACGGCGATCCGTGCCTCTTGAGTGGCGCCTCGGATAAGCCGGCCGGGCCCGACGGAATTCAGGAGGCCCAAGGCGACGGCGTCGACACGCATACCGTCACCATTTACAAAAAGAACTACGCCGGGATCGTCGTGGCGGGGTCTGAGGTGGTCCGCGTACTTCCCGACCAGATGATCCCTGTGAACCCAAGGATGGTCCAGCTTGTGGACGGAATCGGACGGACCTCGGTCGGTCCGTCAGCCATGTCCGGAATGATCAGAATGGAGTTCCGGGACCAGGCGGGCGACCTTGTTTCCGGATACCTTACGGTGAGGTTCCTCTAGGATGCGTGAACGGCTTCTGGCCGTCGTGGTACTATGGATGTCCGCGACCCTCGGGGGTTGCGCGATCGCGGCTCGGTCGGATAAATTTGGCGCGGGCATAGAACTTGGCGTTGGTGGCATCCTTGGGTACATAGCCGACATCCGCCTGAAGGCGGACGTAGGCTTCATGAAGTCGTTCCCGGACAAAAAGAAGGAGGCAGTCGATGAAGGACAGACTGAAGGCGCTGGGGATTCCGATCCTGCTGGTCTTGACCACTTTCTTTAGCTACGGATGCACGGCCACACAGCGCAAGGAGCTGATGGATGAGGTCGGCACCTACGTCAAGGCGGAGGGGGCCAAGATCCTGACGGCCGCCGCCCAGAAGGCCGCGGAGGTCGCCGAGGCGAAGATCGCCGAGCTGGAGAAGAGGAAGCTGGACGAACTGGACCAGCAACTCTCGATCTTCTCCACGAAGGACCCCGTGACCGGCGTCGAGAGCAAGATCACCTGGAAGAAGTTCGACTCCGACGGCGACGGGAAATTGAGTCCCTCGGAGCTGTCCTCAGTCGGATTCTTCGTGACGACGGAGCTGGCCAAGAAGATCGCTTCCGGAGAGATGTCCAAGGACGACATTGGGAAAACCGGGAAGAACGTCGGATTCTCCCTGGCGGCCCTCCTGGCCCTCTGGGGTGCCTCGAAGGGCGTGGGGGCCGTGGTGAAAAAGAAACCCGCGAATGGAAACGGAGGCGGGGATCCGGCTCCTCCGGCAGATCCTGGACAACCACCCGATCCGGGGGCGCCCCCGGTGTAGGGGCGCAATAAACTTACATTCTGTGTAAGGTTTTTGTTGTGGACGGCTTCGACCTGACCGGGGTCCTGGGCGGCCTTGGGCTGGACGTCATGATGGTGACGGCCGTGAGCCATGCCACCAACATGGTCAAGGAGAAGCTCAAGGAGTGGACCTGGGACGACAAGTTCGCCCGGCTCTACTTTCTGGTGCCGTTCATGGTGGCCTTCGCGCTGTGCTTCCTGTCCCAGGGGACGAAGTTGGACTGGGCGCTCATGAAGTCGACGGTGATCTACGGGGCCGTGGCGACGGCCGCGTGGAGGGGTTATAAAGTCGGAATCAAGGGAGAATAGTCATGCCGCTCATCACGCAGGTCTCGAACGCCAACGCGATCTGGTCCGGGACCATCCCGGCCGACGCGGCCGGCACGGGGATCACGTCCTACCGGCTCTACTGCGCCCAGAACGCGGAGGTGAAGGGCGCGTACCGGCTGGTCACCGTGGTCGCGAACCCGGGGGTGGGCGTCATCGCCCTGGGTCCGCTCCGTTACGCGGACCTCTTCCTGATCACCCCGACTCGGCCGTTCTACCTCCGCGCGGTGGCGATGATCGGGAACCAGGAGCAGGACCTCATGGGCGCGGCGAGCCCTGCCCTGACCGTGACGCCTTCCACGATCAAGGGATGGTCCCTGGAGCAGCTCCTCGAGCAGGACGTCCGGCCGGTGATGATCGTGGGCTACAACGTGGCGAACAATACGTTCTACCCCATCAACGTGGTCCCCGGCGCGGGCGGCGGGTTCAAGATCGAGTAAGACATGGCGGAAAAACGGCTTGCGGCAAACCAGGTCCCATTCACTTCCGGGGGAGGCGGGGCCTCGATCCTCCAGTCCGCGACCAGCGCGCGGGTCGCCGGACCCGACGTCACTCCGTCCCTCGTCTTCGTTCCCGTGGGCGCCCCCGGGGCGACCCTGATCAGCTTCACGCTCTAGAACGACGCCACAGTTTTCCTGGCCGCCTACGGCTCCACTCCGGAGGTGTTCGACACCGTGGTCGGAATTCGCGTGGACGGCGCAACCGACTACGCGGGGACGAGATGCCACAACGCCGCGGTTCCGGACATCGGAGGGGTCTCCTGCACTTTCGCGATTCCTCTCGTGTCGGGCCCGCACACGGCGGAAGTCGTGTTCAAGAGCGGCGGGCTCGCCCCGGCGGCGCTGAATTCGTCCGCCCTTTCCCCGACCCGGATCTCCGCCGCCTGGATGGATCCGGTCTACGGCGTCGGGTCGCTCACGAAACTTCAGAGCGTCGTCGCGGGTCCCCCGAGAACAACATACATCCATCCCGGAATTCCGAACTATCAAACTTTTGTCCCCGTTCCTGGATCTCAAATCAGCTTCACCCTTCCGGTCAACCAGACGGTGTTCTTCTCCGGGACCGGGACTGGCACTGGAGCGTCCGGCGGCGGATGGACCGGCGTCGAGATCGGCCTTCGGGTTGATGGGACCGATTATCCCGGAAGCGGGGCCGGGAACCTGGACTCGTTCGGCGAAGACTGCCTGAACGCAAACTATGCGCTCGACCTGGTCAGTGGGCCGCACACGGCAGAACTCGTCATTCGGAAATCCCTAGTGAATCCAGGGTGGCATCCGTGGTCAATACCCGAGGTTCGCACCTGTGTGGATGCGCCCCTAGTCTTGAACGCGCTGTTCACCAAGCCGGAACAGCTCTACCAGGCCGAGACGGTCGCCAACCCTGCTCAGATCGACGCCGGGGATACCGGGTCTCCCGGAACGACCACCAAGGTCTCCCTGTCGGACCACGAGCATCCGGTCAGCACGGGTTTGACCGCCGACATCCAGCCGACGGGCACCGCCAACAACGGCGGAGCCAGCACGAAGCTGGCCCGCGCGGACCACGTCCACCGCCTCCTCCTCGAGGGCCAGGAGGAAGGCGTCGCCGTCGGGTTCCGGCCGAGGATCAACTTCATCGGCGCGGACGTGACGGTCGCCGACAACGTCGGCGCGGACCGCCTGGACGTGACGTTCGTGAGCCCGGCGAGCGACTACGTGGGGAAGTTCGAGCAGGGCGCCAAGCCGACCATCATCCAGATCCCCGACGGGAAGTGGGGGTTCTGGTGGGATACGAATCTTTCCGAAATGTGGCAGGTCCGCAACAGGGGCGGCACCATGTACGCGGTTGAGCTGAATCCGTTGCCTTAGGAGACCTTATGGCACACGCAAAAGACCACGCGCTGAACAGCACGTCGGACCATACCGCAGGAACCGCCAGCACCCTTCTCGGGACGAGCGCCGCCCCGGCCGTCACGGAGGTCTCGTACGGGACCGCTGCCGCTGGAAGCACGATCGTTCAGCGCGACCTCTCCGGCGACGTCCTCGTCGCCGACAACGTGGGATCCGGCGCCGCGGCCGTCAACAAGAACTACGTGGACAGCCTCGTGACCGGGCACCGCGCGCCCGTGTCGGTCAGGAACCTGAAGAGCGACGCGGCGCAGGCCGGGGCTCCCCCCGCCGGGCAGGCGCAGGGGGACGCCTGGGTGGTGAACAACTGGGGCGGCGGCTACACCAACGGCGACCTCGTGGAGCTCACCTCCACCGGTCCGGACGTCTGGACGGTCATCGTTGCCCAGGTCGGCGGCGTAGTCCCGACCGGGACCCGGGCCATCGTCAAGACAGCCGGGGCGGCCGGTTCCTTCGCCGGGCAGGGGACTAAGATCGCCCAGAAGACGGCGATCGGCTGGTCCTTCACGGCCCCCAACGATGGCGACCAGGCCGCCGTCGTCGGCGAGGGGTCGATCTACGAGAACCAGATGTACATCTTCGACACCGTCCCCGGCAACTGGGTCGTGATGGGGTCGGCCGTCCCGCACAACAGCCTTTCCGGGCTCGACGGAGGCACGCCGGGCCAGTACTACCACTTCACGTCGGCCCAGCACACGGAGCTGGCGAAGATGAAGGCGCCAGTCGTGGATGCCGCCAACAACGTCCCGACCGAGGCGGTCCTGACCGGCTTGGGCTGGGTGGCGGGGGACTACGGGTTCTACCGCACCACCACGAACTCGAAGTCCTGGTGGGTGTGGTACCGGGCGGCCCTCAACGTGGACTCCGTCCAGATGTAGGGGTAAACTTTGCACGAACGAGAACACGCTCTCGACTCGGACAACCACACTGGGACCATCAGCGATACCCAGCACGGGAGTCGCTCCGGCGGGACCCTGCATTCGGCGGCCACCACGGTCACGCCCGGTTTCATGTCAGCCGCCGACAAGACCAAGCTGGACAGTGTCTCCTCGGGTGCGTCGCTCGTCCACGACTATCAGTTCGGCCGCAGCACCCAGGTGCCCGGCGGAGGGTCGTTGCAACTCGTGGGCCCGGGAGACACGACGGTCCCGGTGAGGATCAACCGGGTTGGGGTGATCACAGGCGCGTCCATCGAGGTGGACGCGGCGGATGGCGCGAGGACATACGATTTACAGGTCTGGCAGAACGGGGCGTCCGTGGCGACGGTGACGCTCGCCTCGGGGACCACCGGAAACAGTCGGTCGAACATCAACGTGGCCGTCGCCGTGGGCGACCTGATCTCGGCGTACCTGGTCCGGACTGCCGGAGTCGGGGCGTCGACGTTCGCCAACGAGCACGCCATGGTGGAGATTAAGTTCTGATGAATCTGGTCCTGAAGTCCACGGGATCGTCGTTCGTCCTCCAGGACGTGGGCGTCGCCATCGAGCCTTCGGCCGGGTCGACCTTCACCGGAATTCCCGGCCTCATCAGGATGCTCGGGCAGTCGGTCGCCCTCCGCGCGCTCGTCCAGGCTGGGTCCGTTGTGGTGAACAACGGGAGCATCGACCTGTCCGCGCTGGATGGACAGAAGTACCTGAACCAGTTGTGGACCCAATCCGGCGGAGACGTCTCCGTCCAGATGGCCAGCGTCGAGGGGGCCATCTCCGACTTCCAGCACGGATCCAAGACTCTTGGCACTCTGCACGCGGAGGCCTCGCAGTCCGTTCCCGGGTTCATGTCGGCCACCGACAAGACGAAGCTCGACAACCTGTCGGCGGCGTCCTCCAAGGACACCCCGCGGTGGGTCGGAACCGGAAAGGTCGTCGCGCAGACGTTCCTGGACGGGGCCTGGGTGGCCCCGCAGGCCGGGACCATCCTCCGGATCACGCTCCACCGTCGCGTGGCCGGGACGGGCAGCTCGACGATTGTGGACGTGAACAAGAATCAGGCCACGGTGTTCACGACTCAGGCCAACCGGCCCACGGTGGCCTTCGGCGCGGGCAACAACGCCATCGACGCCCACACGAACATGGACGTCACGGCCTTCGCCCAGAACGACCAGTTCCAGGTGGACGTGGACCAGGCCGAGGGCGGGAATCCTCAGGACGTCAGCGTCATCGTGGAGGTCCAGTACTCGTGAGCCATTTCCCGGCAACCGTTGACATCGCGGGGATCGTGACTCCCAACGACAAGGATGGCATGGATAACTCCAGGAAGGACTTCCTGGAGACGGTCATCCAGTCGACCCCGAACAGCGTCATCAAGATCCACGGCGACGGAGGAGCGACCGCCCGCGGCCTCATATTCAGCGTCAGCCGGAATATGCTGCGCCTCAGGGCAAGCTTCAAGGTCGACGCCGGGAACAACTACAGCATCAGGGTCCGGCTGATGAAGTACCACGCCGCGGACGGCCTGCTGTACGAGCTGGCCGTGGTTCAGATGAGCAACACCGTGGACGGGAACCCCGGAAGCAACACGTACCACATTCGGCAGCAGCTCGTGTCGGATGGGGCCAACCCCTCGAAGTCAGGAATCCTAGCCAACTCGGACGCGCTTTATTTCGTCATCGACAAACCGGGCGATACCGTAGCCGTGGGCGTTTCGCAGATCGTCGTCTCCGCGGAGCATGAGGTGCTATGAGGACGGCCGAGTGTGACTTCCTGACGACGTCGTCCGGGGCCCTCGGGGACCGGAAGGCGGTCTGTCACAGCTCGGCCGGAAACAAAGTCGAATTGGCGATCGCCGACGGGTCTCGCAAGAGGGTCGCCGGGTTCACCACGTACGCCGTGGGCAACAACGAGGAGGTTGTTGTCTGCTCGCTGGGCATTCTCGACGGGTTCTCGAGCCTGACGCCTGGGGCCGCTTACTGCCTCTCCCAGTCGTCCGCCGGAGAGATCACAGCCACTCGTCCGACCTCCGGCGAGATCCAGATGGTCGGGGTGGCCCGGTCCGCGACGACCCTGGACATCGCCATCCAGGTCGACGCCACGGCGACGGCGTCGGTCTCCGGGGTCATGTCCGCCGACGACAAGAACCGGGTCGACACCTACATCGGATCTGGGGCGTCCGGAAGGATGATCGACGTCCACTTCATCCCGAACGCCGGTACGACCAACGCCCCGGAGGAGGCCTACACCAACAACGCCAACTACGAGATCCGGCAGAAGATTCTCGTGGACTTCAGCCACCTCGGGGCCGGAAGCCGTGCCGGAGACCTGCACGCCAGGGCCTACGTCACAGGAAGCAGCCCCAACGGGGATGTCCGGCTCTACAACGCCACCGACAACGTCGAACTCGGGGCTGTCAACTTCACCGAGGGATCGGCCACGACGAAGTCGGCCACACTGAGCTCGATCCCCGCGAGCGGGGTCAAGCTCATCGAGTGCCAGATCCGCCGAAACAGCGGCCAACGGCTCTACGTCGTCTGCGTCGATGCCGACTTCTACGCCACGTCATAGGAGTCCAAAATGGACAGGAAAGCCGTCGAGTACAGATATCTGAAGCCGGGGGAAGTGCCTCCCAGCTTCACGTACGAGTGGCGCCTCTCCACGGATCCCGCCCCGACCGGGACCGACGTCGTCGTCATCGACGCGATCAGCGAGGAGTCGATCTCCATCAAGCAGGACCAGGGAACGAACGCGCACTACGGAGCGGTCCAGATCGCGTTCGACGTTCCGGCAAACTCCACCCGGCACAAGGACTGGGTCGCGCCGGAACTCACCCTGGGGGTGGACATCCTCCAGGTGAACTTCAGCACGTCCGAGCTCTCCACGGGGGACAAGATCGTCGCCGGGAAGTGCATGATCGGCCAGATCGCCCAGGTGGCGGTAGCCGCGCTGGCCGGGGCGACCACCATCACGCTCGCCTCCAACACCGGGATCCTGCGCGCCACCGCGATGGGGGGCGTCATCGACGAGGGGTTCTACTTCTCGTTCGGGACCGACAACGTGACGGACGAGACCCTGAACCAGGGAGGGTCGGAACTGACGGAGTACCGGATCAAGCGGATCGGAGCCGAGACCCCCGTCGGCGGCGGAATGTCCACCTGCGAGATCACGCTCATGACCGCCCTACAGGCGGATGTCGCCCAGGGGGCGGCGGCCAACCTCGTCTGCCGGTTCATCCAGGAGTCCATCGAGATCGTCGCTGGGGTCGATTACAGCTTCGGCGAGGAGACGGAGAAGGGAGGAAACCTCCCCGCCGGTCGGTGCATCCGCACGGGTTACCAGAACACCTCAGATAGCGCTGTACGGGTACGGGGCGACCTTTCCTACCTCTATTAGGAAAGAGCTCATGCTGAAAGGAACGGTAGGGTTCACGACCAAGAAGGGCAACTTCATCTCCAAGGCCATCCGGTGGTTCACGGGGTCGAAGTGGAGCCACACGTTCATCATGTACCAGGTGGAGCCGGAGCCCCTGGTGGTGGAGGCCGGGACCTTCGAGGTCCTGATCGACCTCCCCAAGAAGTACGACACCCACCACTACGTCACGGCCTACTTCGAGCCGGTGGGGTTCTCCTCCGAGGAGATCGAGCGGGGGATCGCCAAGGTCCGCCAGAAGATCGAGGTCCACTACGGGTGGCTCCAGCTCCTCGGGTTCATCCCGGTGGTCGTCTTCAGGCGGCTCTTCGGCCTGAAGATCTCGAACCCGGCCAAGGGCGGGATCATCTGCTCGGAGCTGGTCCTCCTCTTCCTCAGGGCCCTGGAGCCGGGCGCGAAGTGGGACAAAATGGACAGGAACACGACCTCCCCGGAGGACCTCTTCGTGGAGATCTCGGGGCACCCGAAGTTCAGGATGCTTCCGGCTGAATCGTAGCGGGGAACGGAACGGTCGTTGTGTGATAGGATGAAGGTCCAGACATGGTGAACGTCAACGTCCTCTACAACACGACCACGGGCCGGATCCTGATGGCCGGCATGAATTCCCCTTCCCCGGTGCCGGCCGGGTACGCCATCGTCAGTCGGGACGTGGAGCCCTTCCAGGGCATCTTCGGCAAGAGGGTGGACCTGGCCACCTCGAACCTGGTCGACAAGGACTACCTCCAGGTGGACAGCGCCACGTCGGTCGGCCGTTCGACCGTCCAGACGGTGGTCTTCACCAAGCGCGACGGGGAGACCAACGCCCTCAAGGGGACCCCCGCGGACAACGAGGCGGTCCTCCTGTCCGCCAGGCAGCCCAACCAGTCGTTCAGCCAGGCGAACCGGTCGGCCTTCTTCAACATCCTCCAGACGGCGCTCGTCTCGGGGGCGGGGCAGTTCAGGATCGCCACCGGGGTAGCCCCCGGCCAGGAGACCATCGTGGTGTTCAACGACACGCTGAGGCCTGCTTTCCAGGTCTTCACGTATCTGCCATGAGTGAAACCAACGGACGGACGTTCGCGACCAAGGACATCGAACTGGCGGCGTACCTCCACGCCAGAGAGGTGAAGATCACGGACGTCCGGAAGAACGAGGCCAACAAGACCGTATTCGTCTTCACCAACGACGAAGGCGGCACCCAAAAGACGGCCCTGAGCTTCTACAACCACGACGACCAGATCTCGGCCTCCAAGCTCCTTTGGAGCTTCCAGCAGATCAAGAGCATGGTGTTCGACCCCAACCTGGAACGGCCGCCCATAGCGAAAGCGAGAACGTAGATGGCCACGGTCCGACTGAACGACGCCGACAACGACCTCTTCCTGACGCGCGATCCCGCGGTGAACCTGTTGGACGCGGTTTACGTCGGCGCGGCGAACACCGTCTTCCAGGCGACGGCCGCCTCGCCGACTCCGCACTCGGCCATCGGGTTCGCCGTCCAGATCGCCGGAGCCAACGTCCGGGTCCGGACGGACCGGATCATGACGGGTTTCTCCGGCCTCACCCCGGCCCAGCCGGTCTTCCTGTCCACGACCACCGGCGGGATCAGCCAGGTGGCGCCCGTCAACCCTGGAGAGATGGTCCAGGAGCTGGGGATCGCCCTCACGACCACGGACATCCTGATCAAGGTTGACACGGATGCGACGGTCCTGACATGAGCCAGAGAACATATCCCGTAGGAACCTCCCAGGTCCCCCTCATCCTCACGATCGACCGCGAGGGCCCCGTGAGCGGCCTCGTGGTCACCGCCAGGATCATCGTGCCCTGGACGAACTACGCCTTCGACTTCTCGGACAACACCTTCAAGCCGTTCGGGTCCGTCGTGACCCCGACGGTCACCCTGACCGAATGGGGGAGCTACCCGGCGATCTACTTCTACCTGTGGAACAGCACCTCGATCGTCACGGACTCCGACGTCATCGTCATCTACGAATCCGTGGGTTCGGCGCCGTTCATCTACGACGACCCGATCAGCTTCCAGACGGCCGGGGCCGGGACGACGACGATCATCAACGGATTCAGCCAGGCGGTCTTCGACCAGACCAACCGCACCCTGACCATCGTGGCGGGAGTCAAGAACGCCGTTTCAGGCCTCCTGCCGGCGACGTCGGCGACCTTCACGGTCAAGGACGAGTTGGGGCGGATCCAGTTCTCGGGGACCTCGACGTCCACCACCGGGCTCCACCGGAAGATCTTCCCGAACGTCAACCTGGTGCCGAACCGGATCTACCTGGTGGACGCCGTCTTCGTGGTCGGCGCCAGCTCCTTCAACGTGATCGAGCCCATCACGACCCTGGGGAGCGCCGTCTGATGCCCGACTACAACGAACTCGTGGTGGACCCCAGGCTCTTCTACGTCCGGGGAGGACTGGACATCAACCCCAACACGGTGCTCAGCCGGCCCCGCCAGTTCGACACCCAGGCCGTGAAGACCATGACGGTGGCGAACGGGGACGTCCTTTACGTGTATGATGTGACCAACCCGGCGAACCCCATCCTCACGGGAACGATCGGATAGGCCATGGCCAGAATCGTTTCGCAGGCGATCGACGAGCAGGGGAACTTCTACCTGCTCAAGGACGACGGGATCCTGGAGAAGCGGGACCCCCTGAACGCGCTCGTCTGGAGCCAACAGACCCGTCAGGAACCGACGACCGGGACCTACGTCTACGCCAACCACGCCGTCCTGGACCTCGACAACAACGTCTGGCTCACCTTCTCGGACACCCTGAACATCGAGGTCCGCTCCGGGTCCATCGGTCTCCACATGAACGAGGTCCTGGGAACCGCGGCGAACGTCATCGTCCCGCAGACGGGCGGCCTCACGATGTACGCCCTATCGACCTCCCGCGGGATCCTCTACGAGATCCCGAAGGCCACGAAGGTCCTCAACCGAAGCTTCGACCTCTCGGTCGTGATCCCCGGGTACATCGACGGGATGTTCACCTCCCAGATCGCCTCGTCCCTCTCAGGGACGATCTGGTTCGGGGCGTTCATCGACCCGACCCGGAGGTACCTGCCGGCCCTGGTGAAGTTCGAGCCCGCGGGCACGGGGACCTTCACTCCGCTCATGCTCGAGGCGGCCGAGGATGTCCCGGTCGTCGCGGTGGGCGCGGACAACGCCGGCTGCATCTTCGCCGCGACCCTCCACGGGGGCATCTTCCGGTACAACGAGTCGATCTCGGTCAACGCCTTCGACGCCTTCTACGAGCCGCTCGCGCCCGGAGGCGTCATCGACGTCGTGACCTTCACCAACGCCAACGACCTCGTCCTCGTGGACGACGGCACGTTCGCCTTCGCCGGGACGAAGACCCGGATCGTGAGCCGCGCGAACGGGACGACGATCTCGACCACTGCGGGGACGAGCATCGGGACGTTCCAGGGGGACCCCCTCGGGTACCACCACGTCAAGCTCACCCGGATCAACGTCCTCCCGGTGCCCATCGTCCCGGTCGTGGATCCGAACAAGCTGGACGTCTACGTCAAGACGGACGGGTCGGTCACCTTCACCGGCCGGCCCGGGTTCGTCTTCGACGCCACGGAAGTCCAGTGCTTCCTGGACGCGGTTCCCCTGGTCCCGGTGGGGACGGTGGTCCCGAACGCGGACGGCAGCTTCTCCGTCACGGCCGGAGCCGGGGCGGCGAACCCCCTCGGGGAGCCCTGCACCGTGAAGTCGGTGAACGGGATCCAGGTCGTCAACACGGCGGTCAACTCCCAGCCCCGGAACCTTCCCGTCGGGTTCACCACGCAGTTCCTGACGGCTCCGTACGCCTTCGCGGGGATGATGACCCGGTTCAAGGTGAAAGTGTACGACGCCCTCGGGGTCGTCGTCCCGCCCTCCCCGACCGTCTTCCCGGTGTTCCGCCTCAAGCGGGACCTCGACGGGAAGTGGTTCAACGGGACGTCCTTCGTGGCGGACAACGGGGACTACATCCAGCCGTCCTTCGATTCGGACGGTCAGAACTGGTTCGCCGCGGTGACCTTCCCTCCGGACACCGACGGGGCCATGACCTTCATCGTGAAGGACTCCCCGCCCTACACGGACCACTTCGTGGTGGTGCCGCCGCCCGCGGACGGGCGCCTGGTGCAGGAAATCCACACGATGGTGACGGAGCTCATCAACCGGGCCGACCCCGTCATGAGCGCCCCGGCGGGGAGCTTCCCCGACCCGAGAACCATCGGCGGGTTCATCTTCGAGCGCCTCAACGACATCCAGAAGGACGTCCACGTCGTCCGGGCGGGCGTCCAGGGGCAGCGCGGCATCTGCCTGGAGTCGATCATCGTCGACGTCTCGACCCAGACCACGCCGAAGGGGTCCACGCCGGCCATCGACATCGTCGTCTACGACGCGGACCGCCGGTTCCCGATCGACATCTCGGGGGCCGCCGTCTTCTTCAAGGCGAAGATCAACCTGGCGAGCCCCGTCCTCATCATCGACCGGACGGGAGAAGTCGTCGACGGGCGCACGGGCCAGGCGCGCGTGAAGCTCACCGCGTCGGACACGGAGGTCGCCCGGAGGCTCTCCGCGCAGGTCGTCCTCGAGATCCCCGGCACGGGGACGCTCGTGTCGCCAAGCTTTTGGTTTGATGTGAGCGAATCGGTCCTCTGATGGACGAGTTCCTGGCCGGCTTCCTGTCGGAGCTCATCAAGGCCGCGGCGGGAGATCCCGACGAGGTCCTGGTCGAGGGCGAACACGCGAAGCTCACCAAATCCCAGATCCAGGACTACTATCTGCATCCTAAGACGAGAAAGCGCCTCCTGCCTCAGCTCTCTGGCCGCCCGGTGATGCTGGTCCAACAGCACGCCGAACCGGTAGTCCGCCGGAAGACCCCCGAAGGGAAAGAGATCGTGATCGAGGAGGGCGCCAAGGGCCCCGGCGACCCTTCGGACTACATGAACTGGGTGAGCCAGCACACGGTCGAGTTCCACCCAGTCCACGGGGAGAACGTGGACCACCTGTATGTGGACGTGGACCCGAAGGGCAACGTCCCCTGGGACAAAACGAAGGAGATCACCAAGCTCGTCGCGCACCGGCTCCGCCAGGAGCCCGACGTGAAGGGGGTCCGCACGATCTACTCCGGCGGCCGGGGGTTCTACGTCAAGGCGCAGCTCGAGGAGGAGATGGGGACCAACAAGGCCAGGGAGCGCCTGAAGCGGGTCCTTGGGGAGATCACGAAAGAGATCCCCATGACCACTCTCGGCGTCCCGGGACCGTCACAGGTGCGCCTCGACGTCTCGACCCTCCATGACAAGGGGTCGCTCCGCGCGGAGTACTCGATCAACCGCAGGACGGGGCTCGTCTCGATCCCCGTGAAGAGCCTCGACGTCTTCCAGAAGACCGACGCGACGATAAAAAAAGTCCTCGGAGACTGACGCGAAGGCAAAAAAGGGGGCGATCTCTCGCCCCCTTACTTTAAATATCTGGGGTTTCCATTTCGCCCCTCGACGCACGAGGAGCGGAATGGCGGGACCCCGTTAGAGGTCCCGCCCAGATTTTCAGAGGTTACTTCTTGGCCCGCTTCGCGCGGGCCTTCTTGACCTCGACGGGCTCCGCCGCGGGCGCGGCGGGGACGGGCTCCGCGACCGGCTCGGGCGCGGTGAGCGCCTCGAGCTCGCCCTCTGAGAGGGCGTTGATGTCGGGCACGACCACCGTGCCCTCGACGGTGGCCGCCTCGGGCGCGGCCGGCTCGGGGGCCGGCGCGTCGGCCGACTTCGAGTCGGCGACCGCCGGGGCCTCGGGGGCGGGCTCCAGGGCGTTGATGTCGGGCAGGGCGGCCGGCTCGGGGGCCGCCGCCTTCTGGGCGGTGTCGATCACCTTCACGGCCAGTTCCATCTTCCGGAGGAACTGGTCGTAGACGCTCCCCTTCCACGTCCTGTGGATGCTGGGGGAGTCCATCCACTCCTGGAGCCGCTGGGGGTCGACGTGGCCCGACCAGCTCTCGAAGTTCCTGGCCAGGCTCTCGACCATGCCCCTGCTCAGCAGGGTGGCGGCCGTCACCGGGACGGCCTTCAACTGCCCGAACGTCAGGTGGCCCTGGGCGAACTGCGCCAGGGCGTCCAGCTCCTGCCGGTGGCAGGGCCGGCAGGTCGGGAAGAACTCGCCGTTCTTCCCCTCTTCCGGGCGCCGGCCGCAGAAGACGCACGCGGCCGACTGCCGAGTACGGAAGTACTCGGCAAAAGTGGGAGTAACCTTGCCTTGAGACATAAGGCCTCCATGAAAATGGGGGTCCTAGAAACGAGCCCTTCGACCTTACCTGCCGAGCAGTCTTTCGTACTCGGCGTCGGGATCGTAGATACAGCCCTCCTTTCCTTCTGCCATCCCCTGACGGGTAGGCCTGCTGGCGGGCAGAAACAGCGCCAGAGGCCGCCAAAAGGTCGACACTGAAACATTGGGCTCCAGAACATGGTTCTTATACCTGGAAAGGGGCATAATGAGCCGGTAGGATCGGGTGAACGAGGAGGCCCTCATCAGGTAGAATAACGCCATGTTTAGCCTTGGCGGAAAGACGCTGGATTTCGTGGACGACCTGGGCTTCAAGGCCCTGGCGGCGTCCCCCTACTTCGCGAAGGTTGCCCACCTTCCCATCGGCGACCCCACGGTCATCCCCGTCCTGGAAGACTCCCAGTTCGGGGTGGTCTTCCTGACCAAGAAGGGCGAGGCCATCCGGAAGTACCCCGTCAACGACCTCCCCAACACGGTCCTGGCCAACGTCTACTTCGAGCTGACCCACGAGAAGCTCCCCCCGGAGGCGAAAGTCGCCGCCGCGACCAAGATCAAGGAGGCGTCGACCCTCTTCGGGATGAAAGCCCTCCCCGCGGTCGAGAAGTACGCCGTCGACGCGACCCTGGAAGGCAACTACGTCCGCCTGGACAAGATCGCCGAGTCCACGGCCGGCTCCGAGGACGTCCTGGGGCACCTCCAGCAGGAGTACGTCGCCCACCGCGAGCAGTACAGCCGCGAGGAGAAGAAGAAGCTCGCCGCCGCGATGGCCCCGGCCGCGGAGAAGTTCGGCTTCGAGGTCCACGAGGACCTCCGGCCCTTCGCCCTCAAGGACCCCGTGGTGGACCAGGAAGCCCTCTTCATGCAGTGCGCACAGAGGAAACGCCTCGTCCCCGACCACCCCGAGGCCGTGGGCCTCCTCGACGAGCTCATCGAGAAGCGCGCGACGTTCGAACCGAAAGAGATCGTCCAGCTCCTCGAGACCTTCGACCGCCAGTTCGACCTCACGTCCCGGTGGGACCGGGACCTCGAGCCCTACGGCGTCCTCATGGAGAAGGTCGCCATGTCAGCCTGCCCCGTCGGGCACCCGGACAGTCTCCCGACGAAGGACGAGGTCAAGGCCTTCGTCTCCTCGAGCGGCGACCTCCTTGAGAAGATGTTCGGGAAGGACTTCGCCGCCAAGGCGAAAAAGGACCCCGACGCGATCTGGGGCCTGCCGAACGCCAGCCGCCGGTTCGTCAAGGCCCACATCGAGCAGGCCCGTGACAACGCCACCTCCGAAGCCGTCTGACCTGGGGTTCACCGACGCCGTCTCCGAGATCTTCTTCTCGGGGAACGGCGAGAAGTCGGCCCAGCCGGAGTCCGTGAAGCTGGACGCCAAGCCCATCGACCTCCTCAGGGCGATCACCGCGAAGCTCGGTCCCCACTGGATCTCCTGGGAGCCGGAGACCCTCTGGTCGGAGCTCAAGAGGACCACCGGCGCAACCCTGGCGGCTCCCTTCAGGGACAAGATCCAGGCCGCGAAGTCCCTCCTCGTGACGAACGCCTTCTGGAGGGACCACCTGGCGTTCGAGAAGATCGTGATGGCCCTGAACGGGCACGCGCCGCTCTTCGACCAGTACCAGAACCCCTCCCCGGCGATGATTGCCAACGCCCTGGAGGAGGCCTCGAAGATCCGCAAGGCGGAGTTCTCCGGGGAGGTCCTGCGGTACATCGCGGTGGTCGCCTACCAGGACGGCCTAGTGGTCCTGCCGGAGCCCCTGGACGTCGCCCAGGGGCACCTGGACGAGCTCTGCCGCCCCGTGGTGGGACAGCACCTGAAGGACGACATCCGGCGCCGCTGGGAGGAATCCAAGGGCTCCCCGGAGGGTCTCTACGCGGAGACCCCTACGGGGGTCCACCTCGCCAAAATGGCCGCGATCCAGGAATACGTGAGGAGCTTCTGATGAGCCAGGAACTGCACCCCTTCTGGAAGGGCGTCCAGGACGAATTCCAGAAGCAGGGCATCTGGGACACGCTCGCCGCCGTCCCGGCAATGGCAATGGCTCATCCGGCGCTCGCGGCCGGGGTTGCCGGAGCAGGACTCCTGGCTGGGCTAGGCACCGTCAAGGGCCTCCGCGCCCTCCAGGGCGGGAAACCCCTCTTTGGGGCGAAGCCGGCGGCCGAGGCCGCCGCGGAAGTGGCCAAGAAGGGCTTCGGCTGGAAGGGTCTCGCCGCCGCGGGCGGCGCGGGCGCCCTCGGCGCGGCCTACCTCATGAAGAAGAAGCACGAGGAATAGGGTGAGCCCTTTCGTCAGGGGATTCGTCGAAGAACTCAAGAAGAACGCCTCTCGGCTCAACATCATCAGCACCTCCTTGGTGGCTCCCTTGCAGGCCAAACTCAGGTCGGCCGGAGATCCCGAGCTCTGGAAGAGAATCCTAAAGTCCCGCGGGCCCATGGAAATGCCGATGGGACGATGACGTGCCCGAATACCCGGTCAAAGGCAAACCCTACGCCTCCAAGGGCGAGGAGATCATAGGGATCCCCCAGAAGAAGGTGACCCACCCCATCCGCCTGATCCCGAAACCCGAGAAGTGGGAGCTGTCCGTCCAAAAACATGAGGCTTCTAGGGCCGGCCTGCACCTCGACTTGAGAGTCGGAGACCCCCTGGAAGGCCACGCCCACTCCTGGGCGCTCCGGAAGTGGCCGAAACCGGGCGAAAAAGTGCTCGCGATCCGGCAACCCACCCACTCGATCTCGTACATGGACTGGTCGGGGGTGATTCTGAAGGGCTACGGGGCCGGCGGAGTTGAGGTGGCCGACCGCAGGGCGATCGACGTCGTTTCGGCGAATCCGGACAAAATCACTTTCCATGCCGGCCCCCATGAGATATACTCATTGGTGAGGACCTCGGGCCGGGAAGGGAAATCTTGGCTTCTTCTAAATAGAACTCCGCCGGGGCCCAAGTAAAAAGTCGGGCCTTATGGCCCTAGAGGCGAGGAGAGAACTCTTTGGCCTACCCGAACCAGTACAAGCCTTTCCTGGAGCGATTCTGGGAGAAAGTCCGCAAGACGGACGGCTGCTGGCCCTGGAAAGGCGCGGTCTCCGGCGGATACGGAGTGATCCAGGGCCAACACGGAAGTCCGGTCTCGGCACACCGAACGTCGTGGCTGTTGGCCGGACGCGAGATCCCGGCCGGAAAGACCCTGTGGTGGACCTGCGGAAACCGCCTCTGCGTTAACCCGAAACACCTCGCCTTGATCGTGGCTGGCGATCGGACCCACATGACGCCCGAGGAAAGGTTTTGGGTGAAGGTCCGAAAGACAAAAACCTGCTGGATCTGGACTGGGGCGAGGGATGGGAATAAGCGATACGGAATCTTCTCGGCTGGGGGCGGATTCGTGGCGCCCCATCGCTTTTCGTTCGAGCTTCACAGAAGCCGCATCCCCAAGGGAATGGACGTCTGCCACAAGTGCGACAACCCCTCCTGCGTGCGGCCCTCTCACTTGTTCTTGGGGACGCCGTCGGACAACCTGAAGGATTATTGGAAGAAGCGCGGCACTAAGCCTCCAAGGAGATGGCAGTCCGCGGGCCGCGAACTCTCCGGGAAACCGTCTCCGTCGGATCTGGAGAGGTTCTGGGCCAAGGTCGAGAGGGGACCCTCGTGCTGGGTTTGGGGTGGTTGCCGCAACAACAGAAACTACGGACAGTTCCGCGTGCTCGGCCAATGCCTTCTTCCGCACAGGTTCTCGTACCTGATCCATTACGGCCCCGTCAAGAAAGGGATGTGCATTCTTCACAAGTGCGATAACCCAAAATGCGTAAACCCCGAACACCTCCGACTTGGAACGATGAAGGATAATACCCAGGACATGATCTCTAAGGGCCGCTCGAAATTTATTCAGTTCAACGGCCGCATCCTGCGCGGCGAGGAGGGAACGAAGGCGAAGTTCACCAACAAGCAGGCCGCCGAAATCCGGAGACGCTATTGGGGCAGGAACGCCACCCAGCTCCAGATGGCAGGAGAATTCGGCGTGACTCAGTCCACGATATGGCGGATTGCACATGGGCACGTATATGTCGCCATCTAACGAGGTGCGCGCTAAGCGACGGATGCGTTGTCCCGCCGGCCGCGAGGTGAACAATGGCTGATCCACTCGCGGATCCGAGGGCCGCAGACACTGGCCTGAAAGCGGGACTTCGCTATCCGTCGCCAAGTACGAGGCCCCTCCTCGCATAGAGGGGGGGCTTCGAGCGATGGAATAACTTTTCTTTGACATCGCGAGCTTATTCATCCCTCCGCGTCTCAAGGATCTCTTTAAATTTTGCCAGCTCTACGCCTTCTCCGACGAGATCATCTCCGCGACGGTCTACAAGCTGGCTCAGTTCCCCATCACGGACTTCATCTACGACACGAAAGACGGCGATCTGAGGGACCGCTGGACACGGATCCTGGAAGTCGACCTCTCGATTCGAACGCGCCTCGAGGAGGCCGGGCTGGACTATTATTGCTTCCACGGTGACGTGAGGGCCATAACCAGGGATGGGGTGTTCCGACTCCGCGACCTGGCGGGGAAAACCGCGGACGTCCTTTCCAGGGACGGAGTGTACCGCCCGGCCATGTTCAAGTCGTTCGGACGCCAAGAGCTTCTTGAGGTCGAATTCAGCGACGGCCGGACCGTCCTGGCGACAAAAGAGCACCAATGGCCCATCCTGACAACGACTGGCAACATAATAACGAGGCCAACCACCGACATCCAAGGTCTGACCTTGATCAGGAATGTTGCCCCACGTCCCGAGCAGAACGAAGATTTCCTGGAGGGTGTTCGGCACGGATTTGTCTACGGCGATGGAACCCTTTACAACGACGGGAAACAGTCGCGTGCCGCGTTCTTCGGCAAAAAAGACCTCGAGATGATTAAGTATTTCGAGGGCCACGGGTCGGCGCCGTACGAATCCCAGCCCGGCGTGATGTTTATCCACGGACTCCCGCCGCACTACAAGTCGATCCCCAAGAACGAATCCTCAGCCAGTTATTGGTATGGCTTCGTCTGTGGGTTCCTTGCGGCCGACGGATCGGTGGACGTCGCTGGATACGCCGTGCTGACACAAAGGGCCGAGGCACCCTTGAGGGCTATCGAGGCCCAGCTTCCCCGAATCGGGATGATTGCCGGGGTTGTCAGGGGCCACTTCGCGCAAACGTCATACGGCGATGGGGTCCAGCATTACCTTTCCCTGTACAGGCAATACCTGCTGCCCCAGGATTTTCTGCTGTCTCATCACAGGGCTCGTTTCGAGGAAAACTTCAAGCCCACCAACTACGGGCGCCACGTCCGGGTGGTGGATGTCCGCGAGACGGGGATTGTCGACGAGGTTTTCTGTTGCGTTGAGGAGCAGACGCATACTTTCACGATCGACAATGGCGTTCTCACGGGGAACTGCTACGGGAACTACATCGCCAGCTTCTACGTCCCCTTCATCCGCTTCCTGGTCTGTCCCCACTGCAAGAAACAGTCCCCCATCCGGTCGATGAAGTTTCATTTCAGGCTCCAGGACTTCCGCTTCCTGTCCAAGTGCAAGTCCTGCTCTCCGGACGAGCTGATCCCCTTCAACGTCGTCGACAAGCCCATGACGCGGACCACCCAGGGTATGAACATCGTCCGGTGGGACCCCGCGAACATCGACATCGAGTTCAACCCCATATCCGGGAACTCGACGTACTACTACAACATCCCCAACCAGTTCAAGCGGCAGATCTGGGCCGGCCGCCGGAAGGTCCTCGAAGAGACCCCGATGAGCTTCATCATGGCCGCCAAGGAGGGCGCCCGGGTGGAGCTCGACACGGCGAACCTGATCCACATCCGCCGGCCCAGCTTCAGCTACTTCGACAACGGCTGGGGGATGCCGCTCATCGTGCCTCTCCTCAAGAGCAAGTTCTACTTCCAGCTCCTTCTCAAGGCCCGCGAAGCCCTGCTCCAGCAGCACATCCTTCCCCTCTGGATGCTGTATCCGCTGCCCCAGGCGAACCTGGACCCGCACGGTCACCTCGCGATGGCCAAGTGGCGCCAGGAGGTCGAGAACGCCATTAAGAAGTGGCGCCGGGACCCCAACTACATCGCGACCTTCCCGATTCCCACGGGGTTCCAGCAGATCGGCGGGGATGCTCGTGCGCTCTCGGTCATCGACGAGATGCGCTTCCTCCAGGAGACCATGATCGTCGGCCTCCAGGTTCCCAGGGAATTCCTCCTCGGGGGCGCGTCCTGGAGCGGCTCCAGCGTCACCTTCCGGATGCTGGAGAACTTCTTCATGAACCACGTCCGGGGCCTCAAGACCCTGGTCCGGTTCGTCATCGAGAAGGTGTCCGTCGCGACGAAGCTGCGGAAGGTCGACGTCTCGATGACCCGCCTCCGGTGGGTGGACGACATCCAGCAGAAGAGCCTCCTCATGCAGGCGAACGTCCAGGGGAAGGTCTCCGACGACACGTTCATCTCGGAAGTCGGCCACGTCATGGCCAAAGAGTACGAGAAGATGCAGGAAGAGGTCGAGAAGCGCTCCAAGATCCAGATCGCCATGGCCAAGAAGCAGGCAGAGGCCGAGGGCGAGGCCATGCTGGTCCAGATGCAGTATCAGCAGAAGGCCCAGATGGAGATGGCCAAGGCCCAGAAGAACCTCATGGCGGAGTACCAGGCGATGGGCTACAGCCCCGAGCAGATCAACGCCATGATGATGCAGACGCAGGTCCAGCAGCCCCAGGGAGGGCAGTTCACGCCCAAAGGGATCCTCGGGAAGGAGCCCAACAAGCCGGGCGTCTCCCAGGCGGGCCAGCCGGCCCTCAACCCGGATATGTGGGCCGGGCAGTTCGCCTCGACCCTCATGCAGGCGGGGGAGGCCGATCGGGAGAAGATGCTCATGGACCTTCAGCTCCGGGATCAGAGCCTCCACGCCATCGTGCAGCAGAAGTTGATGGAGCTCCAGGGGATCGACACGCGGCCGAATCCGGACCAGAGGCCTCCAACCAGGAATCCGGGAAAGACGCCATCCCCGAGCCGGGTGTAACCTCCGATGATCGA
>Ga0315289_10002147_pt1 | contig 30488 bp, 30 predicted proteins | sample YL17G11_40_MG_FD_203452 | JGI IMG/M metagenome (GOLD analysis project Ga0315289, IMG submission 203452) | Sediment microbial communities from Yellowstone Lake, YNP, Wyoming, USA - YL17G11_40 | ecosystem: Environmental > Aquatic > Freshwater > Lake > Sediment | place: USA: Wyoming | collected... | reverse complement strand
GTAGGGGCGTGCGTCCAACCGAGGGGGAGTTGGGGGCCGGCTCTCCGATGCCTCTGGCCCAGAACAAGATAATAGCCCAGACAACTGTGATGTGACACAGCCTGGCCAGCTTGCCGATGGTTCGCCCCTCCGCCATCGGCAAAGCCTTCGGCCTTGCCGCTGCCACCCGGATGTTTTCGTCCTGTTCTGGCGGGCCGAAGCCCATGACTGGCTCCGCTTGAGAGAGCTCCGGTATCGAATTTTCCGGGCAGATCGCCGGACCAGGCCGGCCCTGCGGCTCTGGCAGCCATAACTCACGAAATTCAGGCAAGTTACGGCACGGTCCCGCCAACACTGGAGAATGAGGAAAAACGCAAGGTTTCGAGAAAAAACGCTTGCCGAAAATGCCCTGCCCGGTTATGATGATAATTGAAGTTCGTGTGCTCTCTTCTTCTTCTTATATCTTGGTTTGTGTTTGAGGCAGTTCTATAGATCATACCCATGTTCTATATCGCCTAATGTAAAACTGCCTCACAAGAGTCGAAGTCGAAAGCTTCGGCTCTTCTTTTTTGCCGACATAAATGCCCAGGGTAGAACGTCTTATCTTATAAGGGTGCCCGACTGGCCGGGTGCGGATATGTGCCAGCTCGGCCCTCGCGAGGTGTAAGGCTCCGCCATACAGGGATTTAAGCAACACTGCCTGATACAGAGAGCAGGCCCGGGGGCGGCCGCGCAGTTGACTTGGGGGCTCCCGATATTTACAATGGTAGATGGCTGTAAAGAGGTTTCCTACCGTTAAGGAGAAGGCCTATGGACTCCGGGAAGGACAGCCAGGTATGGCAATATAAATGGCACATCGCCATCATCGTCGCCACGCTTGCGGGGGTAGCCGTCTTAGCCATATTCACGAACATCTTCAAGGCGTCGGACAGTGTACGCCAGCTCGTCTGGCTGATGGGCGGGCTGATCTTTCTGTTCGCCCTGCTGATCATGCTCGCACGGGTCTCCGGAATCGTGAGCACTTTGAATGAGAATAGCGCAAGGCTGGAGGAAGCCAGCAAGGCTCTCGCGAACATCCACGATGGTTTGATGCAGATCAGCCGCAGCACGCGCGTCAGCGAGGCGGCCAAGGCCATTGCCTTCCGAGAGGAGGACAGACGATCGCTCCGCGACGCCGTCTTTGAGAAGCTCAAGGAAAACGAGTTCGACGGAGCCTACGAGATCGTAGACGAAATCGAGAACCACTCCGAGTACCGCCTCCTGGCAGAGGAGCTCCGCCGGCAGGTGGACAACTACCGCAACGCCACCGAGGACGAGCGAATCGATCAGGGCATCGCCCAGGTCGAGAAGCTGTTCGACGCCGCCCAATGGGTCAAGGCCAGTCTGCAAATTGAATCCCTGATTCGCCTTCACCCCGAATCCGAGAAGATCAAAACCTTGCGACAAAGGCTGGTCGAAAGGAAAGAGGAGCGAAAGAGAATCCTCTTGGCCGCCTGGGATGATGCCATCACACGGCAGGAGACGGATCGAAGTCTGGAGGTCCTGCGCGAGCTGGACATGTACCTGACGCCGAATGAGGCCCTGGCTTTGCAGGAGGCGGCCAAGGATGTCTTCCGCACGAAACTGCATAATCTTGGCGTGCAGTTCGCCCTGGCTGTCTCGGACAAGCATTGGTCCAACGCCTTGGAGATCGGCCAGCAGATCATGCGGGATTTCCCGAACAGCCGCATGTCGGTGGAAATCCGCGAAAAGCTGCACGTGCTCAAGCAAAACGTCCAGGTGCCAACTAACTGAGAGCTTCCAACAAAATATGAGCACCCTCGCTGGATGTTATTCCCGCGAAAGCGGGCAGGGTTCCCAAACGCGGTGAATCGCGTTTGGGGTCCCCAGTCGAGTCCATCCGACGGTTTCCTGGACCCCTGCTTTCGCAGGAGCGATACCGTTTGCAGCTGGATTTCTCGCAGCCTGCCCCCGACCTATAGCGCCTGGCGGGTCGGCGTTTGTCATTTCGAGCGGAGCGCAGCGCAGTCGAGAAATCTGGCCTCGAACATGGCGTGTCGTCCATTCCCTGCCAGATTTCTCCACGCGGCCTTCGGCCTTGGTCGAAATGACAACAGTAGGCCCAGCATGTACGAAGTCCTCAGAAGTAATCCGTATGACAAGTCAGTGCGGCACAGGCTCATTCTGTTAGAGGCTCTAAGCTCGCTGCTTCAAGCCTGCATGGCGGACGACGGGGAATCGGCCGGGAAACTCCAGTGGAATCCGGCGGCTGCCTCACCGAGAGGGTTGGAGAGGAACGCCTCTCACTGAAAATCGAACAGAGACTGCGTCTTGACCATCGTTACCTGGTCGGGATAGGCCGCGAACGTGTGGATCTGCAGCTCGCCGCGCCGCGCTTCGAAATCCACATAGCAGAACGGCTGGAGACTGTCCACTTCCAGCTCGGGGAACTTCACAAATACGCCGCGATTGCGGGCGAAACGCTCCAGGTCCGTGTAGCTTTGGCGATAGAGGTTGGCGCTCATCTTCTCGATTTGGAAATCGGTCATGTAGCTGATGCCGCGATTCAGCGTGCACTTGTGGGTCCGCGGCCCGCGGAACTGGAACCGCTCCACCAACCCCCGGTGCGGGAGCAGTTGACCGGGGGTGCTCACGACCTCGCTCAGGCAGACGTCGCCCGCGAACACACTCACGACATGCGTGCAGCCCGTCACCCAGATCAGGGCCTCATACTTCTCGGTCTTGAGCTGTCGGCTCGCGTAAATCTGAAACAGTTCCGGGTGCAAAGATCTCTGGAAAAGGCTGAAAGTCAACTGGTCGATGGCGACATTGATCTGCGGCGATTCCATAATAACAAAACCCCGAAACTCACGGCTCTATCTTCAGCGTCATTATACCCGAATCACCTCCGCGATTCAAGTGCAATATCAGTACTGATAATGCCCTCGAAAGGCCCTTATGGGACGATTATTCCGCAACTTCCGTTAGTGAAAAGAGTAACAACGGAGCAGATTTTCTCCCGGATACGCGAGAAAAAATCGCGGGGTTCAAACAGGCCTACTGTGCAAAAAAGAGGACATTCACAAGGGTGGCGATAATATCGTAGAAAGCGTGGGTTCCGGCCGTGATTCCGAAGCCGCGGATGGCGAACAGGACGGCGAAGTAAACACCGGCGATCGTGCGAAAGCCAAACTCTGTCCAGTTGAACGGCGCGCTGCGTCCCAACTGGCCATCGACCCAGATGATGTGATGATGCGCACTGAACAGGGCCGCCGAGATCATGATGGATAGCACGACGGCGTTCTGATGGCTCAGCCCCATTATGTCCTGAAACAGAACCATCAGGGCACAGATCAGAATCAGGCGGAACACCAGCTCTTCGTAGATGCCCGCGCCGACCCCGGTTACAATACTGGTCATCAGGGAATGGCCTGTTGGACGGGGAGCAACCGGCTGCGCGGCAGGTGCCGGTGCGTGCTCTGCAGAGGCGGCGCGTTCCAGTACCACGGTGGCCTGAACAGGCGGGTCCACTCTACTGAATTGTGCAGAATTATCGGGACGTGCGACGGGGCTGTTGAACAGCAGGCTCAGAACAATCAGCGGTACGGCCAGACAGATGCATTCGAACAACATCGGGGCGTAGTCGCCGAACCAGAAATACCACTGCTTCCGGGAGGCAATCTGCAATCCGGCCAAAATGACAATGACGACCAGAGGCGGGGCAACCCAGGCCAGACGGCCACCCGCGCCGAGCCGCTCCAGAAAATTCTGAAGCCAGACAAACGCAACCACCCGCGTCGGGTAGTGGTTCAGGACATCCGTATTGATCAGGATCGTGCCGAGCTCGTAGAAGATGATGAACGGCAGCAGGAAGACTATGGCATACACCGGCCGGCTGGTGCGCTCGAGGTACGAGTCGCGCGCAAAGTTGAGCAGTTGGCTGGACGCGTAGCTGTGCTTCTGTTTCTCATTCTTTGGGCCGGCCATCGCCAAATATTACCTTTCCCGGTCGTCGATTCTCCTGCTGCTTGCGCCGGTGACGTCTGGCGGAGTTTACTGGAGACGCCGCGAAATTACAATAGCATCCGAGCCTCGTGCGAACCAATATCGGTACAATGCCGGTAGTTCTCACAGGTACGATGAAACATCAAGTGTTGGCAGGACAGAATGGAAACGACACGCGAGCGATTGCTGGAAATCTACCGGATGCTTTTCGATTTTTTCGGGCCGCAGCACTGGTGGCCGGGCGAGACCCCCTTCGAGATTGCCGTCGGCGCGATCCTGACTCAGAACACAAGCTGGACCAACGTCGCTAAGGCCATCGCCAACCTGAAAGCCGCCGGCTGTCTGGACCCGATCAAGCTGCACGAGATGGACGCCGAGCAGCTCGAAACGCTGATTCGCCCCGCCGGTTACTTTCGTGTCAAGGCCAAGCGGCTCAAGAGCTTCATCAACTGGCTGTGCGAGAACTATGACGGCGACCTGCGCAACTTGGAGTCCATCAAGACCCCGCGCCTGCGCGAGGAGCTCCTGGCCATCTCCGGCATCGGCCCGGAGACCGCCGACTCCATCCTGCTTTACGCCCTCAACCGCCCCGTCTTCGTCGTGGACACCTACACCGCCCGCGTGATGGTCCGCCACGGCCTGATCGCCCCGGAAGGACTTGACTATCACCAATTGCAGGACCTGTTCCTGTCCAACCTGGAGCCCGACGTCGCCCTCTTCAACGAGTTGCACGCGCTGCTCGTGATGGTCGGCAAGGACTACTGCAAACCCACCCCCCGCTGCGCTGCCTGCCCCCTCAACCCTCTTCCACACAGAATCGATGTCGAGTGCTCATAGACCCTGTTGAGCAAACGCGGGCCTGGCGCAATTCGGACTTCGTTTCAACTGAAAATAGATGGGAGTGACTGGCGATCTCCGGAGTTTTGGGGAATCAAGAAGCATGAACCTTGCAGAAGTTGGCCTTGGAGAGGTATGATAGCATGAAAAGGAGAACTACAGCCATGAAGAGACCAGCCAGCAAGAGTCGGATTACTGTGGACGCCAGAGTCTGTGGCGGACGACCCTGCATCCGCGACACACGGATCGAGATCGCAGTTATCCTGGATGGGCTGGCAGAAGGCCTGACCATCGAAGAGATCATCGACCATTATCCGCAACTGACCAGGGAAGACATCCTCGCCGCCTTGGCCTACGCGGCGGAACTGGCTCACGAGGGCTTGTGGAAGACGGCGGTCGAGGCATGAAACTCAAACTGGACGAGAACCTCTCCCGCCACCTCAAGCCGGTCCTGATCGGCCTAGGCCACGATGTGTTGACCGCGGCAGATGAAGACCTGTTGTCTCATCCGGACGTCGAAGTGGCGGCGTGTGCGACTCGCGAAGGCCGCATCCTTCTGTCGCTCGATATCGAATTCGCAGACCTCCGCAAATACCCGCCGGGATCACACCCGGGGATCATATTGTTTAGACCTGTGTCCCTTGGCCCGCTCTCCGTCAATCGTTTCGTGGAGCGATTCGTCCGTTCCACGGACTTGTCGACACTGTCCGGATGCATCGCCGTAGTCGAGCCGCAAGGGATTCGGGTACGACAGCCCAAGTAAAAGCGCAGCGGAAGGGGGTCGGTAAGGAAGTCCCGGCTCGGCCGTCTTCAATGCATTCCACGCCCTGCTCGTAATGGTCGGCAAGGACTACTGCAAACCCACTCCCAAATGTCCCGCCTGCCCCCTCAACCCCCTCCCCCACACGGTCGCGAGCGACTGCCTCTGAAGAAGCTCTCAAAGGTTGAAAGTCCCGATCACTCTCTTGACGAGAGGTGGTCCGGAACAGACAATCCCAGCGGTTGTCCGAATATCCTTTTGTTGAGAGGGTCACAACATGTGGACACGAGCATTCTGTGTAGTCATTCTTGTGAGCCAGTCCGCCCTTTGCCGGGCCGAGGGCTATCTGGATGCGGCGTATGGCGAGCGGCTGGCGGGGTCGAGCGAGGCCGTCGGGCTATGGTGGGCATCGTCGGGGTGGAAGATTGGGCGGGACCGGGCGCTGCCGAGTGCCACGGGCTCCGCGATTGTCATTCGGGCGGCGAAGAACGAGGCGGAGGCGGCGCAGTTGGTTGTGCGGCCTGCGGGCGCCCTGAAGGGACTAACGATTGAGGCAGGAACTTTGGCCGGGCCGGCGGGGGCAACGATCCCTCCGGGGAATATCGATGTTCTGCAAGTGCGGTATGTCAACCTCACACAAGCTACGGACAAGAGCACCGTGGCGGGATACTGGCCCGATCCCCTGCCGCCGATCAACGGGCCCATGAGCCTGGAGGCGAATAAGAACCAGCCGTTCTGGATTCGGGTGCGGGTGCCGCGTGGCGCGCGGGCAGGCGTGTACGAGGGCAAGATCAACGTGACGGCGGATGGTTTCCGTGCGGCCGTGCCGCTCAAGGTCGAAGTTTACGACTTCGAGCTGCCGGACCGCATGACGTGCACGACGGCCTTCGGCTTCAGTCCTGGAAACGTCTTTCGATATCAGGGAATCACCGATCCGCAGCAAAAGCGACAGGTCATAGAGAAGTACTGGGCGAGCTTCGGTGCCCATCATATCTCTCCCTATGATCCCGCGCCGCTCGATGACATCGCCGTGACGTGGCCGGACATCAAGCCGCCCAAGAGCAAGTGGCGAGGCGGGCAGGAGGTCACGAACGAAAAGCACAGCGGCGCGCGGGCCCTGCTCATCTTCGACGACTGCAAAGATGTGAACGTGGAAGCGGTATATGAGCCATCCATCGAAATCCCCGCCGGCGGCTTGCGCCTGCGCTTCTGGTACCGCACGGCCGTGCCGGGACAAACGTTCCTTGTGACGCTGAATCACTCCGACGCCTCGGGCAAGTGGATCTCCGGCGGCAACAACGATATCGGTCTCGAAGGTAACGGGCAGTGGCAGCAGTTCGAGCGCACCATCAAGCAATTCCCGGCAGGCGCCAAGTCCGTTCAGCTCCATCTGCGCGCGGCGAACTGGACCGAGAGCGGCGAGCAGACCGGTTTGGTCTGGTTCGACGATGTCTCACTGGCCGACGCGGCGACCGGCAAGGAACTCATCGAGGGTGGCGGGTTCGAGCCGCCGGAACTGCCGCAAGTCGAGCGAGAGAAGCTACAGGTGAAACTGGACTTCACGGCCTGGGACAAGGCCATGGAGCAGGCCATAGACGTCTGTCACTTCAATTCGTTCCGATTGGGTATCCCGGGAATGGGCGGCGGGACGTTCCATTCGAGGCAGGAGCCGGAGCTGCTCGGCTTCGGCGAAAGCACGCCCCACTACCAGGCACTCTTCAACAGCTATTGCTCTCAAGTCCAGGAGCACCTTCGACAGAAGGGCTGGCTCAATGAGGCTTTCGTCTACTGGTTCGATGAGCCGGACCCGAAGGACTATGCCTTCGTCAACAACGGCTTTGCGAAGCTCAAAGCGGCGGCCCCGGATATCAATCGCATGTTGACCGAGCAGGTCGAGCCCGCCCTGCTCGGCGGCCCGAACATCTGGTGCCCGATCTCCGACCAGTACAGGCACGAGCCCGCCGAGCAGCGACGCGCGCACGGCGAAAAGTTCTGGTGGTACGTCTGCACGGGTCCGAAGGCCCCCTACTGCACCCTATTCATCGACCATCCTGGGACCGAGTTGCGGGTTTGGCTCTGGCAGACCTGGCAGCGCAAGATCGACGGCATCCTCGTCTGGGAGACGAACTACTGGACCAGCTCGGCGGCTTACCCCGACCGCGAGCATCCGCAGAATCCCTACGAGGACCCCATGGGCTGGACGTCGGGCTACAGCACACCCGCAGGCCAGAAACGTGCCTGGGGCAACGGCGACGGGCGATTCATTTACCCGCCGATGGAAGCCGCCGACGCCCATCCGGGCCAACCTATCCTCGCAGGCCCCGTGGACAGCATCCGTTGGGAGATGCTGCGCGACGGTATCGAGGACTACGAATATCTCGCCACTTTGAAACGCCTGATTCAGGCCAAAGGCGACAAGCTCGACGCCACCCAAAGAAATGCGTACACCGCCCTGCTGGAGGTGCCCGCCGACATTACAAAAGATATGACGACTTTTACGAAGGACCCCGCTCCGGTCGAGAGACATCGCGACCAGGTGGCCCGAGCCATCGCCGCGCTCAACAGCCTCCCGTAGCCGCGAGCCGATCATTTGCGTATTTCGTGAAGAAATATGATAGGAAGGCGTCTGTACCTATGTAGGTGCTCCGGGACCAGGGAGACACCGGCGTAACTCATGGCCGCAAAGTGATGGAGCCATTATGTCTCAGACGTGTGAGACTCTGTTCCCGCAACATGGAGATTGCACAGCCTCTCGGCTCGATGGCGCTGCGTGCGTAAATCGAAGCATTTGCCACCTGGTCGTGCTGTTGCTGTCTGCGGGCGTTCTCGCGGCTGCTTTCGCGCTCCGGTCGAATGACGAAGGGTTATCGCTTTTCGGTTATTCCTGGCCCTTTCACTGCTGGCTGTACAACGCGGTCGGCGTCAAGTGCGCCCTGTGCGGCTTGTCACGCTCGTTCTGTTCACTCGCTCACGGCGATATGGAGACGAGTCTCGGATTCCATCCGCTGGGTCCTGCCGTATTTGCGGTCTTTTGCCTCGAGGTTCTGTACCGGCTCTCGGCACTGATCGCTCATCCCGCCCCGGCAGGCAAGAGACTGGCCAGACTACACATTGGTCTCGTGGCGATTACCTGTAGCGCGGTTTTCTTTCACTGGCTGTTCTATTTACGAGGATTGTTCGTATGACATTGCGGCCCCCTTATGTCAGCGTGCTCGATCCGGTCGGTACGGCCATTGACCGGGTCAAGACGGTTCTGTTTCGCCCGTTTGATCTGGGGCGGTGGTTCGTCATCGGTTTCTGCGCCTGGCTGGCTTAACTGGGTCAGAAAGGGGGTGGGGGTGCGGGAGGCAGCGGAGGCACGGGCTCCTGGGATCCGGGGAATATCCCCGACGAGGTACGGCATGGCTTGGAGCAGGCGAAGGGATTCGTGCTCACCAACTTGGATTGGCTGATTCCGCTGGCCGGCGCCATCCTGGCCGTCATCGTCGGTTTATGGCTGCTGGTTCTCTGGCTCAACAGTCGGGGACAATTCATGTTCCTGTACTGCGTCGCGCAGAACAAGGCGGAGGTCGTGAATCCCTGGTATCAATTCCGCCGGCACGGCAACAGTCTGTTCGGCTTTCGCATTGCCTTGGGGCTCATCACCTTCGTGACGGCGGTCGTGTTCCTGGCATTGACTGGCGTCGTGGCTTTCGTCGCGGCGACCAGCGCCGGCTTCAATTACTTCACAATCGCAGGCATTGTCTGCTGTAGTCTGCTTTTTCTCGCCACCATCATCGTATCCGCCGTAGTGGCGAAATTCACCAAGGACTTTGTGACGCCGATCATGTACCGGCAGGCATACAGCTCTGTGGCGGCGTGGCATGTGCTGCTGGACGTCCTCGCGTTCAACAAGGCGCGCTTCTTCCTGTATCTGCTCTTTCAGATTGTCATCTATATGGCCTGCGCCGTGATTGTGGTGGCGGCTGCGTGCCTGACCTGCGGGTGCGGTTGCTGCCTGTTTCTACTGCCCTACATCGGCTCGGTTGCCCTGCTGCCCATCAGCGTATTTCAGCGCTCCTACTCGCTGTACTATCTCGCCCAGTTCGGACCCGAGTTCAATGTCATCGCACCCGGGCCTGGCACAGCTCCGCCTGTCGTCGGACCACCCGCGTGACCGGCGGCCGATTACCGGGACAAACGCGTCCAGTCTTCCGTGCGCGTGCCGTTGTAGGTGGTCACCGTGTACTGGAACTGGCGCTGTGAGCGCGGCGGCAGGACGAGGTTGAACTTGACCGTGTTCATATCGACCTTCTCGAACTCGTCGATCTGTCCGGCTCGTTCGAGCGTCCAGTACGAGGTCTCGAAGCTCCGGCGTATCTCGACCTTCACGGGAATATCGCGCGTATTCTTCACCTTCACGTCGAATGCACGGATCTCATCCCAGCCTGCGATGTTGCGGTCGCGGTCGAAGCGGTAGTTATCCGTTCGATAATCCACCAAGGAGGGCTCGACCACGATGTCGGAGACCGCCCCGAGGTTCAACTCCACGTCCTCATCGACCGGGATGTACTTGAACGAGGATTCGCCCGCGTAGGATAGGTGCGCCTGGGCATCGGCGGCGCGATAGACTTTGAGCGAGCCGTCCGGCAGAGGGGTCTGGCCGAGCTTATGCTCTTCGTCGTTCTTGAAGCTCAGAAACCGCACGACCTCGGAGCCGTATTTCTCCTCCTCGAACTTATAGAGATTGACCACCGGCACGTCGGCAATGTCGAAGCTCAAGAGGCGTTTCGACCAGCCATTGGGAATGGTCTCCGTTCCCTCGATGGTGTACAGAAAGTACTCGCTGAGACCCTCTTTGACGATCTGCTTGGGTTCGGAGGCCCTGAGAGACCTGAGAAGGCCAGCGACTTGATCGAGTCGCTCCAACTCTTTCTTGGCTCCAAGGTCGCGCCATACCACCTCTCGCACGACAGCTTCGCCCGGGCGGCCGTAGGGGTATTCGCGCTGGGCCAGCTCAGCGATCTGGTCGAGGAGGTGAACCTGGCCGACGATGAGCCGGACCTGAGCGTTCTCATAGTCCTCGCCGCTGTTGTTTGTCACGCGGACGTACGCCTGCAAACGCATCGTCTTCTCATCGGGCGAGAGCGTCCCCATGTAAAAAGCCCGCCAGGAAAGGCCGCTGGTCAGGTACGAGATCTCGACGGGGACCTTGCCACTGACCTCGCTGCGGACATTCCACAGCCCGAGGTTCTTCACACGCGGCGGATAAACCAGCTCCGCGATGCTCACCGCATCCGGGCGACCCTTGGGCAGCATTTCCAGGCTGGTTGGGTCGATGAGGGTGTTCTCCCACGAGAATTGCAGGGCGTTCTCGCCTTCCTTGAGAGTCAAGGCCCGGCTCTCCCGCACCAGCGTCATATCGGCGGAATTGTAGATCGTCAGTTGCACGGTGTCGCGCGAGGGCAGGGTGACGAGATCGACCTTGGCGCTCACCACGGAAGCACATGACGCGACGATCAGCAAGATGCACAGGTATCTCATTGGCGCTCACCCTTTCATTGCGGCCGCACCGACCGCTTGCTCCAGTCCTCGGCGCGCACGCCCTGATAGCTCGTCAGGGTATACTCGAAGGTCTTTTTGGAGTGCGGCGGGAGGTCCAGCTTGAACTTGACGGTGTCCAGATCGACCTTCTCGAAGCCGTCGATCTCGCCGGTTCTCTTCAAGTCCCAGTATTGGGTATTGAAATTGCGGGTAATCTCGATGCGAGCCGGCACGTCACGAGTGTTGCGGACCTCGACCTTGAGCACCTGAACCTCGTCCCAGCCGGAGATGTTGCCCTTGGTATCGAAGCGATGGTTCTCCGTCCGGTAGTCCATCACGGTCGGCTCGACCACCACGTCGGCGACCGCCCCCAGATTGAGCTCCACCTCCTCATTGACCGGGATGTACTTGAACGAGGACTGCCCTTCATAGGACAGGTGTTTCTGCTCATCAGCAGCCCGATAGACTTTGAGGTTGCCATCCGGGATGGGCGTCTGGCCGAGCTTGTGGGCCTGGTCGTTCTTGAAGCTCAGGAATCGCACCACGCTCGGGCCGTATCGCTCCTGCTCGTACTTGTAGAGGTTGACCACAGGGACGCCCGCGACGTCGAAGCTCAGCAGCCGCTTCGACCAGCCGGTCGGGATCGTCTCGGTGCCCTCAATCGTGTAGAGAAAGTACTCGCTCAATCCCTCCTTCACGATCTCCTTGGGCTTGGCGGCGACTTCTTCAAGAACGGCACGCGCCCGGCCGGCCGCTTTAGCCATCTGTAGCACAGGAGCAGCGGCGGGCTGCATAGGGGGCAGAGGCACTGCCCCAGGCCGGCCATAGGGATATTGACGCTGCGCTAGTTCCGCGATCTGGTCCAGCATGTGGACCTTGCCCACGATCAGACGCGTCTGGGCGTTCTCGTAGTCCTCGCCGCTGTTGTTCGTCACGCGGACGTAGCCCTGGAGGCGCATCGTCTTCTCATCCTGCGACAGCGTCCCCGTGTAGAAGGCCCGCCAGGTCAGCCCGCTGGTCAGATATGTGATTTCGACAGGGACCTTGCCGCTGACCCCGCTTTGAATGTTCCATAAGCCGAGGTTCTTCACCCGCGGCGGGTAGACCAGCTCGGCGATCTCGATCTGGTCGGCATGGGCCTTCGTCAGCATCTCCAGGCTGGTCGGATCAATCAGCGTGTTCTCCCAGGAGAACTGCAAAGCGTTTTCGCCCTGCTTCAAGGTCAGGGCCCGGCTCTCGCGGACGAGGGTCATATCGGCGGAGTTGTAGATCGTCAACTGGACGGTGTCGCGCGAGGGCAGCGTGGTCAGGTCCACCTTCGCCGGCGCTGCGGCACAGGTCATCAGGATAATCAGCAGTATGATAGGTATGCGTGTCATCGGATTGCTCCTCTGGAGGTTACGGTTATCTCATAACGGGCCCTGTGGCCGGCGTGACGTTCATGACCGGCGCATCCGGCCGGACATTGCGACGATGATAGTGCATGGTCAGTTCCTTCACCGCCGGACCTTTTTCCGTGCGCGCGGGCAGCTCGATCTCGAACTTGAGCGTGGAGGCGTCCTTCTTCGTGTACTTGAGATTGCACTCTTCCATTTCCCACTGGCCGGGGATGTGCTGAATCATCGTCAGGACCGCCGGGCTGTCCTTGAAGTTCTCGATCTTGGCCGTGATGATTTCATCGGTGTCGTAGAGCACCACTCGATCGCTGTTATTCTTGCGCAGGTTGATCTGTGCATCTCTCATCTTCCGCTGCGTCACCACGATATCCCGGCTGTCGCCGATGTAGAGCTGCATCTTCTCGCCGACGGGCACCAGCGACGCGTTGTCCTCGCCTAAGAAGATCGTGCTGCCGTGGCCATCCGCCTGGAAGAGGCGTGCCTTGCCGCCCCAGAGGGCGAACTGCCCCAGGCCGCTCTTCTCATTGTTCGTGACCTCATAGCTGACGGGGATGCCGACGTTGCGGTTCTCGAGCTGCTCTGGGTCCCAGGGCAGCATACCGGCATCGAACGTCCAGATTTTGCGAATCGGGACATTCGGCTCGTTGAGAAAGAGCATCTGCTTGGTCTCTTCGTGGTCGATACCCTGCTCGAAGGCCTCGCCGTAGTCGAGCAGGACGCGAGCCTTCTCGAAGTCCTCGCCGGAGAAGTTGCGCAGGACCAGGTAGCTCTTGAGGTCCACGCGGGTCTCGGGCTTGTCGGCCACCGCCTTATAGGTGATGAGCCGGTCGATGTTGCTCAGCAGATAGCTGATGCGAACGTTCTCGGCGTAGTTGTCCGCACTGTTGATTTCCCAGACGAGCGCGGCCTCGCCCGGCGGGTAGCTGACGCTCAGCAGCGTGACATCATCCGGGTGGTCGAGGCTCTGCAGCCGAATGGAATCTTCATCGATCTGGACGCCCTTCCAGGAGAAATCCACCTTGTTGAGACCCTTTTGCAGAGTCAGCACGCGCTCCTCCTCGATCAGCGTGGCGCTCGGATTATCCAGCCGGATCACCGTCGCCGCCCGCTCCGGCAGTGCCACCAGTTTGATGCGCGCCTGGGCCCCCGCCGCGACACAAAGCACAACCAGCACAGTTACGGAAATGAAATGTCTGACCTTCATAGTAATATCTCCCAAAGAATGTTCATCAGAAGCAAACTGTTCGTACCATGTCATGTCGAGCGGAGCGCCGCGAAGTCGAGACATCTGGCGGCGAATATGGCGCGTCGTCCATTCGCGGCCAGATTCCTCCACTCCGGCCCGCTGCGCGGACCTCCGGTCGAAATGACAACGAAAAAACACAGCGTTTACCAAGGACTGCTGCAATCATTTTCTTGAGTCCTGTACGTTGGTCAGCGACTGCTCGCGGACACCGTGGTATGTCGTCACGGTATATTCGAAGACCCGCTTGCTGCGTGGTTCAGCCATCAGCTTGAAGCGAGCGTGGTTCACGTCATATTTCTCGTAAGATACCCCCTTGTCCTCCAGCTTCAGCGTCCAGTACGCCGTCTCGAAGTCGCGCGTCACCTCAATGTCGATCGGCAGGGTGCGAGCGTTGGCAACCTCGATTCTCCAGGTCTGCACCTCGTCCCAACCGCTCACGTCGCCGTTCCTGTCAAATGTGTGGTTCTCGGCTCTGTAATCCGTCAACTCGGGCTTGACTGCAACCAGGCGGGCAGATCCGAGGTCGAGCTCGATCTCTTCGCCCACGGGGATGTACTTGACCGCGGTGCCGCCGACGTACGACAGATGGCCCTGCCCGTCGGCCCGGCCGTAGACCCGAACCATCCCGTCCGGCAGCGGGGTCTGGCCGAGCTTGTGCTTCTCGTCATTGGCAAACGAGAGGAACTGGACCGTCTGGTCCCCCCACCGCTCCTGGTCGTATTTGTACAAGCTCGTCACCGGAATGTCATTGGCCTCGAAGGAAAGCAGTCTCTTGCCCCACTCGTTCGGAATCGTTTCCGTCCCCTCGATGGTGTAGAGGAAGTACTCGCTGAGGCCCTCCTTGCGGACTTCCTTGCGCTCCAATCCTTCCAGGTCACCCATGAACCCGGTTACGACGGCAGGTTTGGAGGTATCCTTATCGCCAAGCTCCTTCTCGTCTTCCGGTCCGCCGATTGCGTCGCCTTCTCCATACAGGTTGGCCGGGCTGTCGTAAGGGTACTGACGTTGTGCCAGCGTGGCGATTTCGTCAAGCAGATGGACCTGGCCGACGATGAGGCGGGTCTGAGCGTTCTCGTAATCCTCGCCGCTATTGTTGGCGACCCGGACGTAGCTCTCGAGGTGCATCGTCTTTTCGTCCTGCGCGAGCGTGCCCATGTAGAAGGCCCGCCAGGACAGGCCGCTGGTGAGATAGGTCATTTCGAAAGGCACCTGGCCGCTTACTTCGGAACGGATCAGCCAGCGACCTGATTCCCGCAGTCGGGGCGGGAAGACCAGTTGCCGGACCTCTACTTCGCCCTTGTGCTCCAGAGGCTCAAGAGCCAGGGAGGTCGGGTCGATCAGCGTGCCGGCCCACATGAACTGGAGCCAGTTCCAACCGCGTTTGAGAGTCAGATTGCGCCGTTCCCGCACCAGCGTCAGGTCCTCCGCATTGTAGATCGTCAGTTGCACGTTCTCCCGGCGCGGCAGCACGACCAGCTCAATCGCACTGGCCGGCGCGAACGGCGGCTTTTCCTCCGTCACGTCAAGCTGCACCACCGGGGCGGCCGCGCCAAGCACGTTTGTAGTGACGCCGTGAGGCGTTTCTTCAGGTGCCCTCACGGGCACACTACGAGCAAGACCTTCGGCCTTGAGGCTGTCATTCGTCGGGGCCGCAGGCGCCGGTGCCATCTGCGGCTTGGCAGCGGCACTGCCGGATTGCCTGTCCCGTGCCCCGCCGACCGCATCCTGCGCGACGAGCCGCTCAGGCTCGGCAGCGGATTCCGCTCCGGTCTGGGTAGCGACAGCGTTTTTCTCTTCAACTGGCGCATTTGTCGTATATATCTGCCGCTGGGGCCGCGGACCAAGATTGGATACCAGCAGCAGTGCGACGCCGACCACCAGAGCGGCCGCCGTGGCGCCGAGCCACGCGAATCGAGGCAGGGAGAGCGTCCTTCTCAGGGAGCGCGTGGCGGCGTTCTCCACCGTCTTGGCGACCAGGGCCTCGGAGGCCTTAATCTCGCCACGCAGCAGGTCCAGACTGGCAAACTTGCGGGCCAACTGCTCGAGCCTGTGCCGGCATGCCTCGCAAGTCTCTAAGTGCGCACGGGCTTCATCCATGCCCGCCTCGGAGGCCAGCTTGAACTGGTAGTCAATCAACTGTTGTTCTGTTAAGTGTCCGTTCATTTTGTCACGCCGACAGAATCCGGCAATCTTTTGGCCAGTGTCGCCAGCGCCCGGGACATCTGGGTTTTGACCGAGCCGACGGAGCAGCCCAGCACCTCGGCCACTTCGCTATAGCTGAGCTGCTGATAGTAGGCGAGCACGAGAGCGGCCCGCTGCCCGACGGGGAGCGACTCGACCGCCCGCCGGACCTGCTCCTTCTGCTCTTCCTTGACCATCTCATCGGCCGGGTCCACCGCGTCGCCGGCGGCCAGGGCGCTCGCCTGCTGCCCGGAATTCTCGTCGTCGCAGTCGCTGTCCTGATTCAATGAGATGAGCGTCAGGCGTTTGCGCCGGCGGACGAGATCGATGGTCACGCGGGTCGCGATCGTGAATAGCCAGCTTTTGAGGCTGCCGCCGCGGTAGGTGTGGGCCTTCTCGTGAACCCGTTTGAAGGTTTCCTGGAAGAGGTCTTCGGCCTGGTCTCGATTACCCGTCATGCGAAACAAATACCCCAGCACGCCGTCCCCATACTGGCGGACCAGCTCGCGAAAAGCCGTTGGGTCACCCTGGAGGTGCGCGGCGATCAAGCTCTCATCATTTCCCATCAAGGCTACGACTCCAGCTATCGGTATAGACGGCTATCGCAGTCCGACGGTTGACAAGGGCCGCAGGAAATTGTGCAGGAAACAGGGCCTATAGATATCCTTATCCGCCTGAGAATCCAAGCTCACCAGTCCTATAATCGTCACGGAGCTGCCTTCGCAGAGGCGTTTACCGGCGTGAGCACGGGCTTATCCATCGCCCAGAACACAGCGTTGATGAGCAGCTTGTGAAAGCTGGGATTTTTGAAATCGTCGGGGTGACCCAGCGAGGTGTAGAAAACCCGCGAGTCCTTCCAGCGATTGGTCCAGGCGACCGGCTCAGCCTGCTGGCCCGGAATCGTGCCGACCAGCAGCAGTTGCGTGCCGGCGGCCAACGGGGCGGCCTCGTAGAGTGAGCCATTACTGAGAAAAGGCAGCTCGACGCCTTGCAGAATCGGATGACTGCCCGCGCCGGCGCCGGGGGTGATGGTCACCTTGGGCCCGGCGGCGTAATGGCCGTGGTAGTTGCCGCCCAGGACTTCGGGGTCGAATTTAGGCCATTCATCGTTGCCCTTCGGAGCACTGCCACGTGAGTCGAAAGCGTGACTGGCCGTGCGCAGGCCGATCAGCGGCTTGCCCCGCCCCAGGTAGTCACGCAGGTACTTCATCTGGTCCGCCGGGAACGCCCGCCGCCGGGCAAAAACCATGACCAGGTCGGCCTCGGTCAGGATTTCCATGCCGCTGATGTAGTGGATCTCGTCGCCGGTTTTGGCGGTGCTTGCCTGAAGGATCTCACAGCGCAGGCCGTCATGGAGCTCAAGCTCATGGGCAAAAACGGGCAGCGTCTCGGCCGCATCGTACTCGTTCTCGGCAGAGAGGAAGACAACGAACGGCCGCTTGTCATCTTTGAATCGAAACGGCGGCTGGCCTGTGAAGACGGTGGACGTGATGGTCGGGCACACGTACTCCTCGGTGTGCTCGACGATGAGGTCGGTGCCCGTGAAGTGGTTGACCCGCGGCGGCCGGCGGGAGTTGTACATCGTGTCGGTCAGGTCGCGCATCAGGACGACGTTCTTGCCGGCGTTCGCCAGGTTGCGCAGGCCGAAGGGCCGGCCCAGCACGCACATGTTCGCATGCACGCCCATCAGGATGATGTTCTTGATGCCCCGGGCCTCCAGCAGGTTCCAGACTTCCGCCCCGGAGTCGCTGATCGCGTCCTCATCCTTGATCTCAATCGCCTCGATCTGCCCGGTCCAGGGCGAGCCTTCTTTGCACTGGGGCTGGCAGTCGCAGCCGCCGTCGGAGTGGTCGATGGGATAACCCACCTTCTCCTCCGTGGCATCCTTCCACTTGCACCACGACGCCATGCCCGCAGGCAGACCGGCCGCTTTCGGGGCGTTCTCGGCCCGCTGGCGGGCGGGACGATCCTTGTAATGGTCAATCGTCCCGCTGGGCGCATGGATGATGAGCACGCCTTTGTCCCGCGCGGCGGAGACCACGCGGTTCATCACCGGCGCCAGCTCCGCAACGCGCTGCGTCGCTCCCTTGCACCAGTGCTGATTCCACATATCGCAGATGATGATAGCCGTCTCATTAGGTTCCCACTGCTGCGTCTGGCACGCCACGCTGAACTGGCCGGGAGCATCCGCCGCCGCCACGCGCTTCCTCACGTCCACCTTGAGCATCTGTCCTCCGGAATCGGCCGTCACCTGTCCCCAGCAGGCAGCCATGATTACCACACCGCCAAGAAGCAGCAGCTTGCGAAGTGGATGGAACGTATTGGGCTTCATAAGAGGTCTCCGTTTCTATCTTTTTGGTGCACCATGAACTCACACGAGCGCGGTCCAGCCGCCATCGACGTAGAAAATCTGTCCCGTGATAAAGTCACCGGCCTGGGAAGCCAGCAAAACAGCGGTCCCGACGAGGTCTTCCGGCCGGCCCCATCGACCCAAGGGCGTCTTGGAGAGCACCCAGCGGCTGAATTCCTCGTCCGCCTGTAAAGGCGCGGTCAACTCCGTTGCGATGTACCCGGGCCCGATGGCATTGACATTGATGCCGTATTTGGCCCACTCGACCGCCAGCGTTCTCGTCAGGCCCAGCACGCCCATTTTGCTGCAGGCATAGGCGGCGATGGTGGGCCGGGCCGCGTGACAGGCCAAAGAGCCGATGTTGATGATCCGGCCGGGCTTGCCCGTCTGTTTGCGGTGTCGGCAGAAAGCCTGGGACAGCAGTAAGACCGCCGTCAGGTTCACGTCCATCACGTGGTTAAAGCTCTCAAGGGAAGCATCCTCAGTAGGCTCGCGAACGGTCGTCCCCGCACAGTTCGCCAGAATATCAATGCCTCCCGTCGCCTGGAGGATTTCTTCGAAAAGTCGCTCGATATGTGAGAGATCAGCCAGGTCGAAGGGGAAGACCCACGCCTTCCGGCCGGTCTCGGTTTCGATCCGCTCCTTCGCCGCTTCGAGCTCACTGGTGGTGCGAGCGACCAAAACCACATCGGCGCCATGTTCCGCCAGCCCCTTGGCCAGGGTCAGGCCAATACCCCGCCCAGCCCCCGTCACCAGCGCCGTCCTGCCGCTCAAATCAAAGAGTTGGCTTTCCATGGAACATACTTAAGCAGAAATTATCTGTCGTGACAAGAGCCATGCCTGCAGACCACACGTTTCCTGCCGATGCGGCGGGACACAATTCAAATCTGGAGATAACGTGCGTGTGTTATGTGGGCGGTTAGGCCGAGCGGAGCGTCAGCGGGGTCGAACTGACCCCAGAGGCGTCTTTTAAAGGTCCGGACGCGAACCCGTTTTTGTTCTTTACAGTAGTCAGGAGGGTTGTTAGCATGTGGCGGAATTGAGGGAGAGGTGCTGCCCGCCGCATGTGTTAGTCCGGGCACATTCGTAAAGTCAAGAAGGCCGGGGACGCAGAAATGACAGGCAAAATCGTGATTGACACGGAGCGATGCAAGGGTTGCGGCCTTTGCATCACGGTTTGCCCGAAGGGCGGCATTGCCATAGCGGCGGAGTCGAATAAGAGCGGCTACTTCCCGGCCCAGGCGAAGGATGCCGAATGCACCGCGTGCACGAGGTGTGCCATTGTCTGCCCGGAAGGGATCATCGAGGTCTATTTGGAGGAGCCCGACCGGGTCCGCATTGTCGCTACCACGGCCAAGAAGGACACGCCCCATCTGATCGAGGAAAAGCGGTGAGCGAACGGATTTTGATGTGTGGCAATGAGGCGCTGGCGGAGGCGGCGATTCGGGCCGGCTGTGACGCCTACTTCGGCTATCCCATCACCCCGCAGAACGAAATCAGTGCCTATATGGCGCGCCGCATGGCGGAGGAGGGGCGGGTCTTCATTCAAAGCGAGAGCGAGCTGGCGGCTATCAACATGGTTTTCGGCGCGGCCGCGACCGGCAAGCGCGCGATGACGAGTTCCTCCAGCCCGGGCATCAGCCTGATGCAGGAAGGTATCAGCTACCTGGCGGGGGCGGAGCTGCCGGCGGTCATCGTCAATGTCATGCGCGGCGGCCCGGGGCTTGGGAATATCGCCCCGGCACAAGGGGATTACTTCCAGGCTACCCGCGGCGGCGGACACGGGGATTACAAGACGGTCGTGCTGGGCCCCTCGAGCGTACAGGAGCTGGCCGACTGCATGCCCCTGGCGTTCGATCTGGCCGACCAGTACCGCATGCCCGTGCTCATTCTGGCGGACGGCATTATAGGCCAGATGATGGAGCCCGTGGCGATGGAGCCGAAGCCCCGCCGGGAACTGCCGCCGAAGGACTGGGCCTTGACGGGATCGAGCGGCAGAAAGCAGAACATCGTTCGGTCCCTCTGGCTGGAAGAAGGTGTGCTCGAGAGGCTCAACGAAAAGCTGCAAGCCCGGTACCGAGAGATCGAGAAACGGGAGGTCCTCTGCGAGGAATACCTGCTGGAGGATGCCGAGATTGTCGTCGTCGCCTACGGAATCGTCGCACGCATTTCCCGGGCGGCAGTGGATAGAGCCAGAGAAGAGGGCCTTCGCATCGGTCTGATCCGGCCGATCACGCTATGGCCGTTCCCTTCGGAGCAGATCAGCCGGGCCGCCGAGAAATTCCGCATCTTTCTGGCCGTGGAGATGAGCGCCGGCCAGATGGTCCAGGACGTCAGGCTGGCGGTTGCCGGAAAAGCGCCCGTGCTGTTCTACGGACGAATGGGCGGCGGCATACCGACCGTGGATGAGGTGCTGGAAGAGATCAGGCAACTCACCGTACGCAGGGGGCGAAGCCCCACTCACCTCACGGAACAGCCGGACCCAAAAACTGAGGCAGTGCGATAGAAGATGAAAACGGTCTTCCAGCGAACGCGCGTTTTGAAGGATTGCCCGACGCATTACTGTCCGGGCTGCGGCCACGGCATTGCCCATCGGCTGCTGGCGGAGGTGATCGAGGAGCTTGACATTCAGGGCCGCACCATCGGCATTGCCCCGGTCGGGTGTGCCGTGCTGGCCTACAACTACCTCGATGTGGACATGGTCGAGGTCGCGCACGGGCGGGCACCGGCCGTGGCCACCGGCATGAAGCGAACGAACCCCGACCGAATCATTTTCTCCTACCAGGGCGACGGCGACCTGGCGGCGATCGGGACGGCCGAGATCATTCACGCCGCTCACCGCGCCGAGCAGATCACCGTGATTTTTATCAACAACGCGGTCTTCGGCATGACGGGCGGCCAGATGGCCCCCACCACCCTCCTCGGACAGGTGACGGCGACCACGCCGGAGGGCCGCACGGCCCATGGGCAGGGATACCCGCTCCAGATCGCCGAGTTACTCGCCATTTTGCCGGGCGCCGTGTATGTGGAGCGGTGTGCCTTGAGCAGCGTCCCGCGTATCCGGCAAGCCAAGGCCGCCATCCGGCACGCGTTCGAGCTTCAGATCAACAACGCTCCGGGGCTGTCCCTTGTGGAGATCCTCTCGCCGTGTCCGACCTACTGGCGAATGTCACCGAGCGACGCGATGAAATGGATTGAAGAGCAAATGAGCAAGGTCTTTCCAATCGGCCGTCTGAAGGGTTGACGATGGGAGCAGGCAACCTGTACGAAGAGATTGTGATGGCGGGCTTCGGGGGGCAGGGAATCCTATTGGTGGGTAAGCTCCTGGCTCAAACGGCCATGCGAGCCGGCATCGAGGTGACCTACATGCCGTCGTACGGCGCGGAGGTGCGGGGCGGTACGGCTAATTGCATGATTGTCGTCTCGAACAAGCCGATCGCTTGCCCGGTCGTGAGCCGGCCGGACTCGCTGATCGCGATGAATAAGGCATCACTGGGAAAATTCGGCCCGCACGTCAAATCACAGGGGCTTTTGCTCTTCAACAGCTCCCTGATCGATAGCGAGCCCCAGACGGAGGCTGGTGTGGAGATTCTGGCGATTCCCGCCGAGCAGACCGCCGTCGAGTTGGGCAGCCCCAAGAGCGCCAATATGGTCATGCTGGGCGCGTATTTGCAGAAACGCGGATACCTTACGCCGGAGCAGGCGGGCGCCGCCTTGCCCGATGTATTAGCCGAGCGGCTCCATAAGACAATTCCCATCAACATAGAAGCCCTGCGCCGAGGCGCAGAACTCGCCGTCCGCCATGCACAGCAGCGCTCCTGAGTCCAACCCCAAACCCGCAAAAAATACCGCGTACCTTTAGTTCCCCCTTAGTTCCCCCTTAGTTCCCCCTTAGTTCCCCCTTAGTTCCCCCTTAGTTCCCCCGAATGTGCCCTGGACGTGACCATTTCTCTTGCCGATCTTCTTTGCATGACCCACTTAGCGTGTTATCATCTTCGCATCAGGCGAAGGAGAACCGGATGTTGGGACTGGCTCATGTTATGCGGGCAGGAGGGGAGGACTCTGTACCCTACGCCGATCTGTCTCATTACTGTTAGGCACATGCGAGATCCATTCGCAGAGGTGATCTACAAATGAGTGACGGGCATGTTTCGGGAGTTTTGGTCTTCTGGGGTCTCGTTGGTTTGGGAGTCGCCTTCGGTATTACCTGGGGCCTCGTCGCGCACCTGCGGGAGAGCGCCTACAATGCTAGGCTCCGTTCGTATTTGGATGCGAGGGACGCATCTTTCAAGGCGAGTTTTCTGACGGGCCGTCGCTGGTTGGCCGCCTTCATCGCTCAAGCCGAAGAGGCACGTGACCGGCGGGACGACTATCTATGCTATAAATCCCACCCAGCGCGGAAGTCCGCCGAGATCGTGAGGGAGGTCAAGCGGGAGAAGCGAGCGCTGACCGAGAGAGTCAAGTTCTTGGAGTACCAGCTAAAAACCTATGAGGAGTACTTCCCGCAGTTGGAAGAATACCGCGAACTAATCCTTGACGAGCGCATACCTTTATCGGCTGGCTCCGGCAATCTGGAAGAACTTGAGACTACCGACCGTTCGCAGCTCTACTTGTCGCGTGAGGAGTGGGAACGCCTCTCCGTCACGGAGAGAAACCAACTGGCTCTCGATCGTTACCTTGCTCGGCCAAAGTCGGACTGGGAGATCGGACGATACTATGAGCGATACCTTGGCTATCTTCGTGAAACAAACGACTGGTTAGTGACCTACCACGGAGCTCTTCGGGGGTTCGAGGATCTTGGGCGCGATCTCATCTGCGCCAAGGACGCAACTGTCGAGATCGTTCAAGCAAAGTGCTGGAGCAGGTCAAAGGTCATCCATGAGAAGTATCTCTTCCAACTGTTCGGGACCACCATTCATTACAGACTGGCGAATCCCGGCTCTCGGGTGACGGCGGTGTTGACGACAACGACTTCGCTTTCGGAGGTCGCTGCCGAGGTTGCGCACGCGCTCGGCATTCGCGTCGAGTCGGTTCTATTGCCCTCCACCTACCCAATGATCAAATGCAACATCAATCCGAGTACGAAGGAGAAGATTTACCATCTGCCGTTTGACCAGCAGTATGATCGGGTACAGGTGTCACGACCGGGTGAGTGTTACGTGGCGACGGTGAAAGAGGCCGAGCATCGGGGTTTCAGACGCGCGTGGCGGCACCGGGCGCGTTGAGAAATATGAGGCCATGACAGCTTCCGCAATTCCGAGTCCAGTCTACTCGCCAGCCAAGGCCCATGTCAACAGAAAAAGGCCCGTTTCCGGGCAGGCATAGTCTTGAGGGAAGAACGGGGGAAGAACGGGGTCGCATCTTAAATATTAACTGTCTGTTCTTCTGGGGCCTGTACTACTACCGCGCCCGCTACTACAACCCCGAAATCTAATTCCGGGGAAGAACGGGGTCGCATCTTAAAGGGAAGAATGGGGTCGAATGGGGTCGCATCTTAAATATTAACTATTCCTCCGGGCGGGAAGAGAGGGGGTCGGACCCTGCGGGAATTCCGTGAGCCACGGCACGAAGCCGAGAAGGCGCGAATCCTGACTACCGGAATAGCTCGGAGTGCGAGCCGGTTCGTTCGAGGATCAGGTCGTCGCCCTGGATGCGATAGATGAGCAGCCAATCGGGGGTGATGTGACATTCGCGGTGCTTGCGCCAACGGCCGGATAAGCGGTGGTCCCGGTACTTGGGCGGCAACGGCCTGCGTGCCACCAGCATCTCAACGACGGACCGTAGATCGTCGAGGTTTTTGCCTTGCTTTTTTGCCCGCTGGTAGTCCTTCTGGAACTGTCCGGTCCAAAGAATGGTCAAGCGTCAAGTTCCTCAAAGAGTTCCTTCACGGCCGAAGCCGCATGGAGATCCACGCCTTCCTCTGATTCTCTGAGGACCTTATCCGTCAGTTCGTTGGGAATCTTGATCTCGAACGGAATACCCCGATGCAAAACCACTTGCCGGAGAAACAGGCAAACGGCCTCAGACATCGAGAGATGAAGCGCATCGAGAACGTTCTTTGCCTGTTTCTTCGTTGGCTCGTCTACTCTTACTTGAATTGTTGCTGAGTTCTTCATTTCAGCCTTCCACCTCGCGGGCATTGTATGCAATTGCCAATACATTGTCCTTACATAGTATATACGAGAACTATCGGCCAAGGTCAACGAAAACTCAAAAAACTCTGTTCATGAACATTTCGTGAACGGTCCCACGCAAGAAGAACCTCGTTTTTTGTAGCGCCACAGCCATTCTTGCGGCGTTCATGCCGTCCCATGCGTGAACAGCTACTACAGAGGGCACAAGTTTTTAGGGGTACACCATGAAGACAACTGACCGACTGACACGGGGGAAGGCTCGTCGTAGGAAGACAACGATCATTCCGGGTTGGCTGCGGAACTGGCTGGGGAGGCTGCTTGACAGAACGATGAAGGCATTCTTCGACGCTTTCTTTGACCATTACAATTGGTGACGAAGGAATCGAACCTTCAACCGGCGGATCAAGAGCCCGCTGCTCTGCCAATTGAGAACGAGACCGCATCAGGTACATTCTTCTTGACGAAGAACCTGCCCTGCTTGTATGATAAAGACGCAACTGAATAGTAAATCGAGAATAGCGAATAGTAAATTCGGAGGGGTCCGTCATGGTCGGGCAAGCCCAAAGCTTCGGCAACCGCGGAGATGCGGAGAATTCACCACTGAGGCTCCAAGATCGCGGAGATCATCCACCGATTAAACAGATTCCCCAGCCCGGCCTTCGGCCGGAACCAAATCAACTCACGCAGAGGCGCAGAGAGGAACACAATTGTACTCCGTTTTGCCCCAGCGTCCCTGCGTCCTTGCGTGAAACACAATTCGTTTTTTCATAAGGACTTGCATCGCTCTATCGCAATTATCTGGAAAGGATTTTCAGTTGTTACGAGTTTGCAGCACAGATTCCGAAGGGTCAAATCTGCGTAAATCGGCGAAATCTGCGGATACGTTGTTCCTGGTTGCGTCTGGCGGTCGCCACAGGCCATCTGTGTCTCGTGGCGGAGGTTCTATGGCATCAGAACGCCCCGCCAGCGCAGGCGAGCGTGCAAAACAAAGCCAATTTGCGGGAGTGAGGACGAACTGGAAGTCCTTGGTAGGAATACTGTTAGGAAGAATGCGACTCGAGACAGGCTCTGCAAAACAAAGCCAATTTCCCCGCGTTCAAAGGAGCGCGAGCTCCGTTGGAGAAGATGCGGTCGCACCCGCCGGCGGCGCGGAAGAACTCTCTCGCAGCGATGAGCGTAAACTTCGTAAGGGAAGTGAATTACTGACTTGTGGGGAGTTTGCTGTCGCCGATATAGCCGGAAGATGAGATGCAAGTGGGGAAAATCGGTCGTTAGTGAGCCGAGGCTGGGTACTACCCGTAAAGACCTTGCCGAACGTCGTCTCATGGACTACAATCAGGTCGGCGTCAGCAGGTAAGTTACGAGGTAAGAAGAGAGAAACCGCGATGACCAAACAGTCGAACAACAGAAAATCGAGAGCCATATGCAGCTTCTGCGGCCGTTCGGGGAGCCAAGCGGATACCCTGATTGAGGGGCCAGATAACGTCTTCATCTGCCCCGAATGCGTGGAGCTGTGCCATAACATCATCAAGCAAAACCGCCGGCAGGTGGGCGGACGCCGAGCCAGCGTCAAGGAGACGCCGAAGCCGCGGGTTATCAAAGAGTATCTCGACCAGTATGTGATCGGTCAGGAGAGTGCCAAGAGATACCTGTCCGTGGCCGTGCACAACCACTACAAGCGGCTGCTCCATGGCGACATCGGCGACAGCGACGTCGAACTCGATAAGTCGAACGTGCTGCTGATCGGGCCGACAGGCAGCGGCAAAACCCTGCTCGCCCGAACGCTCGCTCGCAAGCTGGAGGTCCCTTTCGCCATCTGCGATGCCACCACCGTCACGGAGGCCGGATATGTCGGCGAAGACGTGGAAAACTTCCTCCTGCGGCTCCTCCAGGCGGCCGAGTACGACCTCGATACGGCGCAACGAGGGATCGTCTATATTGATGAGATCGATAAGATCGGAAAGACTTACCAGAACATATCCATTACGCGTGACGTGTCGGGTGAGGGCGTTCAGCAGGCCCTGCTCAAAATGCTCGAAGGCACCATTTCCAATATCCCGCCCCAGGGCGGACGAAAGCATCCTGAGCAATCCTACATCCAGATGGATACAACCAATATCCTCTTTATCTGCGGCGGGACGTTCGTCGGCATCGAGAACATCATCAAGAAGCGGCTTGGGCGCAAGATGATCGGCTTTGGGTCGGAGCTCTCCAACGAACCCGACGCGAAGGCAGATCTCACCAGCGTGCTCGAACAGGTCATCCCGGAGGACATCATCGAATTTGGCATGATTCCGGAGATTGTCGGGCGTCTGCCGGTGGTCGCAACGCTGGGAGCACTCGACGAAAAGGCGCTGGTCGATATCCTGACCAAGCCCAAGAACGCACTGTGCAGGCAGTATCAGCGGCTCTTCGAGATGGAAGGGGCCGAGTTGGAGTTCACCGAGGATGGCTTGCGGGCGCTGGCGCGCAAATCCCTGAAGCACGATACGGGAGCCCGAGCACTGCGCGCCATCGCGGAAGACCTGATGGTGGACCTCATGTACCAGTTGCCCGAAGACCCCAAGCCGGCACGGTACGTCATCAATCGCGACATTATCGAGGGCAGAGCCAGCCTGGCAAAGGCCAGGCAGCAGATCCGCAAGGAATCCGCCTGACCGCGATCACTCAGTCCAAAACTTCGACCTGCGAATACAGGGGGACGAGCAGGTTGTACATGAGCACAACATCGCCGTTATACATGCGGACACAGCCGCGGGAGCCGGGTGTTCCGATCTGCTCCGGCTCTTTCGTGCCGTGAATGGCAAAGCCCGTTCTGCCCTGGGCCGCCCCGGAGATGCCGTCGAGTGCGATCCACCGGGAGCCAAGGGGATAATCCGGATCGGACGCTTTGTACATTCTGTTGGTATCCGGGTCGGTCCACGTGGGCTTAATCAGTTTGCCATTTTCCTGGACGCGCCAGAGACCGGTAGGTGTTTCATACCCCGGTTTGCCCAATCCCACCTTGAAGCTGCGCACGTACGTATCCTGCAGATACAGGTCCAAGGTGAACGTGGCGCGGTAGACCTTTGCATGGAACGGACCCTTGACGACCTTCAGCGCCCGGCCCGCCTGGAGCGCCTGCGGCCGGGGAATGCTGTTGATTTGCATCAGGAACTCATACGGGACCTTGAGGCGCCGCCCAATAACGTCCAGGAGGTCGCCGCGCTTGACGACGTACGTGTCGCACAGGGTGTCGCTTGGGAATGCGGCGGGGCCGAACAGCCAACCATCCGCCAGTTTCGTCATCTCGCCCCTGACGGTCTCCCGCTGCTCCGCACTCAATGGCATCTGGAGCACCTTGTTGAGCTTGTCCCGAACCGCGACAACTTCGTTGGGCCGTGCCCGGCTCTGAGCTAACGCCTCGTCGATGGCGGTCTGGGCCTGCGGATTGGCTTGGCTGAGGGTTCCGGCTGCCGGCATAGTCGAGCTAAACGGCGGACGCTCGACCGAGCCGGACGCGGAAGGTGGAGCCGCCTGCCCGGCAGCCGTCTCCGAGGAAGATTGTGTGTCACCGGCAGGTGCGGGTTCGACCGGAGCCGGTGCGGCAGAGACGTCCCCTGCCGCGGCGGCCTCTTTGGGGCCTGATGAGTGTCCCCGAAACAGCAGGAAGACCACAACACCGAATGCAACGATCGCCAGGACAAGATAAAGACTGCTGCCCTTCCATGCTCCCCGGCCGGGTACCAGATTCGAGAACAAACGAGCCATCCTATGCTCCTTTCTGCCCGTCGCAATAAATCACTTCCTCGTCAGTAACCAGGAAACCGACGCGTTCGTCGCTTTCGGTGACGGGAATCGAGTCCACGACTTGTTCCATGAATGCTAAGCCACAGCGGGACGCGACGACGTCCTTGTTGGCAAAAAATCGATCATAGAAAGATCCGCCCCGGCCCAGCCGGTTGCCGGAACGGTCGAACCCCAGCGCCGGCGCGACCACCAGGTCGATCTGCCCGAAGGGAATCGGCACGCCCGTCAAGGGGTTCCGCAGGCCCCAGGTGCCCGTGGAGAAGCCTGTGTCCAGGGAATTGATCCGCACCGGTATCATGTGGCGCTGCTGCCAGGAGATCTTCGGCACCGCCACAACCTTGCCGAGCTGCCAGGCATGGAGAATGGCTTCGGAGGTATCCACCTCATGCGGCAGAGACAGATACATCATGATGACGGAAGCATCCTGAAATTGCTGCGTGGATATCAGGTTCGTGCATGCCTTTCTACTCTTTTCCTTCCGCTGCTCGGGCGACAGGGCAAGCAGGCGGTTGCGCAGTTGGCGCCGCAGCTCAACCTTCTCCATCGGCTGATCCTTGATCGTTCTCAGTTTTCGAATTCTCAGGTATTTCACCCTTATCTATCAGGGTTTGTAGTCTTTGTAAATGACGCAGGATATTTTTCTCATACCCGGTATTCTTCGGCTTATAGTACTTCTTGGGAGTCCCGGAGAGGTACTCTTGCGGCACGAAGCCGCCTTCATAATCATGGGGGTACTTGTAGTCCACTCCAAAGCCAGCTTTCTTCGCGGCCGGATAATGAGAATCCTTCAGATGCAACGGCACCGGCCGGAGCGGCTCGTGCTCGACGTCCGACATGGCACTCCAGATGGCGGCGGCGCCGGCATTGGACTTGGGTGCACAGGCGACATAGATGGCGGCCTGGGCCAACGCCAACTGGGCTTCCGGCAGGCCGACAAACTCCGAAATCTGCAGGGCAGCCGCCGCCAGCACGGTCGCCATGGGGTCGGCGTTCCCGACATCTTCCGCCGCACAAACGGCGATACGCCTCGCGATAAAGCGGGTGTCCTCGCCGCCCACGAGCATGCGGGCCAGCCAATAGACGGTGGCGTCGGGGTCCGAGCCTCGCATGCTCTTCTGCAAGGCGCTGGCGAGGTCATAGTGGGTATCCCCCGCTTTATCGTACAAGACGGCCTTCTGTTGTATCGACTCCCGCGCGACCTCCAGATTAAATTTTATGCCCGTCTGCCCCGCCTCCCTTGCTTGCGAGAGCACGCCGACCTCCAGGGCCGTCAAGGCCTTCCGGGCATCGCCGTCGGACATATCGGCCAGAAACTCCAACGTCGGCTCCTCCGCCGCAACGTTGAAGTTCCCTAAACCTCTCTCACGGTCGCTCAAGGCTCTCCGGAGCAGTTGCAGGACATCCTCGCGATCCAGGGGCTCGAACCGAAATACCGTGCTGCGCGAAATCAACGGGCCCGTAATAGCGAAATAGGGATTCTCGGTTGTGGCTCCGATGAGCGTCAGAACGCCCGACTCCACGTCATCCAGCAGAACGTCCTGCTGGGCGCGATTGAAGCGGTGAATCTCATCGATGAACAGGACGGTTCTGGCCCCACTCGCCGCCAGCCTGTCGCTCGCCTCCGCGATGACGTCGCGGATGTCTTTGACCGTGGCGGCCGGCGCGCTGAGGTAGCGGAACTTTGCCTTGGTCCGGTTGGCAATCGCCATGGCCAGCGAGGTCTTTCCCGAGCCGGGAGGCCCACAGAAGATGAGACTGCTCAGCCGGTCGGCTTCGAGCATCCGCGTGAGCAGCTTTCCCGGCCCGAGGAAATGCTTTTGCCCGACGAACTCCTCGAGAGTCTGCGGTCGCATCCGCGCCGCCAGCGGGGTCGCGGACTGCCGATTCGCTTCTTCCTGGCTGTCGAACAGTCGTTTGTCGGCCCGATCGTCACGCATTGGACGTATTATAGGGCCGGCCAGCGTGCCTGTCGAACCTATTCACGCGAGCAGGTGCCTCTGGGTGCGCCTCGGTCAGGCGGGGGCGGACGGCGCTTGTTATGCTGAGCGAAGCGAAGCCGCTGGCCTGAGGATTGAGGGATGGATTCCCCATGCGAACGGAACCCCTCGTGCGGCACCCAGGTCCTTCACTCTTCCGAAAACGCGCTCCCAAGAGTTGGGCGGCAGCGGCAAGCGCCACAGGCTGTGTCACATCACAGTTGTCTGGGCTATTATCTTGTTCTGGGCCAGAGGCATCGGAGAGCCGGCCCCCAACTCCCCCTCGGTTGGACGCACGCCCCTACGCCGCC
>Ga0315289_10002146_pt1 | contig 30491 bp, 21 predicted proteins | sample YL17G11_40_MG_FD_203452 | JGI IMG/M metagenome (GOLD analysis project Ga0315289, IMG submission 203452) | Sediment microbial communities from Yellowstone Lake, YNP, Wyoming, USA - YL17G11_40 | ecosystem: Environmental > Aquatic > Freshwater > Lake > Sediment | place: USA: Wyoming | collected... | reverse complement strand
CGATCGCGGGCCAATCGCCCTATAACGTCGCCCGCGAGCGGGGGATGGAGGCCGTGGCGGGACTCCTGGCCGAAAAGGGCGCCGCGAAAGACGACATTCGGTTCCCTGTTCTCGAAGGAGATTACCTCGGCCAGAAGCCTCCGGCCGGAGGAGCAGAGGTGTTCGCCTCGGGCATCATCTCCTCCATCTGGGGACTCCACTCCACGGCGGTCTTTTCCCCCGACGGAAACGAAGTCTACTGGGCGCCGATGATGACCTTCCCGGGCGAGATCTATTCGCGGGGAGGCCTGCTCATGATGAAGCGCGTGGACGGCCGCTGGACGGCTCCCGCCTGGGCGCCGTTCTCCGGTCCGAACGGCGAGGACGATGTTCCGTTTTTCTCTCCCAACGGGAAAAGGATTTATTTCATTTCCCGACGACCGCTTCCCGGCGGCGCGGCGACGCGCAACGAACGGATCTGGTTCGCCGACCGGACCCCGAAAAGCTGGACCGAGCCTCGGCCTCTCGACGCGACCCTTAATGACCACAACATGCATTGGGAATTTTCTTTGGATAACCAAGGGAACCTCTATTTTGGGGGGCAGGCCCCGGACAGCCGCGGTTTGGGCGATATTTATTTTGCCCGTTTCGCCGATGGAAAATATGAAAAGCCGGTCAACCTGGGCGAGCCGATAAACTCCGCGGCCGGAGAGACTACACCCTTCATTGCGCCCGACGGGAGCTATCTCCTGTTTTCGCGCCAATACGACCTCTGGGTGAGCTTCCGAGGGGCGGGGAACGCGTGGTCCGAGCCCGTCAAGCTCGGCCCTGAAGTCAACGGCCCGTCGATCGAGCTGTGCCCGGTCGTCACGGCCGACGGCAAGTACCTGTTCTTCTTGAGCCAACGCGGCGGAGAAAGCCACGCCTACTGGGTTCGGGCCGATGTCATCGAGAAGGCGCGGCCAAAATCCGTGAAGGAAGTTTCTTCCGGACAGAAGTCGCCCGGCGGGGACGAGCTCGGGCAAATCGAGCAATCCATCCGGGATTGCATCGGCTGGGCCAAGACGAAGGATTTCCGGCTCCTCTACAGCGTCATCGCCAACGACCCGGATTTCCTCGAAGTCCATCCGGACGGGAAAGCCGTCAAGGGGTTCGATGAGTTCAAGAAGGCGGAGACGTTCTGGGGGAGTCCCGATTTCAAGGCCGTCCGCTACGAAATCCGGGACCTCAAAATCAAAATGTCCAAGGCCGGCGATGTGGCCTGGTTTTTTTGTATCCTCGACGACATCAACGAGTGGAAGGGCCAGCCGGCCAACTGGGAGAATACCCGCTGGACCGGTATTCTCGAGAAAAGAGAAGGCCGCTGGGTGATGGTCCAGCAGCATTTTTCGTTCGCCGCGAAGTCTTAGCCGGTCCTTTTACTCCGACCCGGAGCGCGGACGAAAAATGTGAGGAGAAATCCATGAAAAAAATCATCGTCAGCCTTTGGTTGGTCCTGGCATCGCTGTCCTGGACGTCAGGCGCGGCCCAGGAGAAGCGCGAATTCGGAAGCTACAAAGAGATGCGGGAGTATCTCGGGGAACTCTACAATCAGAAAAAATACGCCGAAGCGGCGGCGCTCCTGGAGAGCGTCCTGGACCGGTTCCCCGACAACGTCATGGAGAACACCTGCAACCTGGCGACGATGCGCATTCTTTTGGGCGACGCTGAAAAGGCAATGCAGGCCCTTGAAGAAGGCCTCCGCCGCGGGATTTTCTACGGAATCTGGGAGTTCGAAGGCAAGCTCTGGGAGCCGTTGAAAAAAATCGAACGCTTTGAGGCTTTTCGCAAGGAAAATTTAGCCCGAATCGATGACGTCCAGAAAAGGACCTCTATAAAAATCGAGGTCGAAACGCCTCAGGGGTATGATCCTTCGAGGACATATCCTCTCTTTATCGCCCTGCATGGAGGCGGCGAATCCCTGGCCGACTTCAAGCCCAACTGGACTTCGCCCCGGCTTCGAAGTGAGTTCATCACGGCCTATGTTCAATCGTCCCAAGTGGCCAGCATGAGGGGTTTCCATTGGCAGGACGAGGCCTTGACTCGCCGAGACGTCGAAGCGGCTTACAAGCAGATTCTCGAGAAATATCCCGTGGATACCCGCCGGGTATTGATCGGCGGCTTTTCTTCGGGGGGCTATGGGTCCATGATCATCGCCTTTCACGGCGCTCTTCCGGTCCGGGGATTCGTCGCCCTCTGCCCGGAGGTGCCCCGGACGATCCGCGACGAGGATATCCTTTCCGCCAAAACGAGGGCTCTCCGCGGAACGCTTCTGACCACGGAGATGGATAACCGCGTGGAGCAGCAGCGGGAATTAGCGGCCCGCTGGGAGAGGTTCGGCCTGGCGACCGAGTTCCATATCACGCCGAACATCGGCCATTGGTACCCGAAGGATTTCGAACAATTGCTCGACCGGGCCATCGGGCATATCTTTTAGCCGCCGGTCGCAGCCCGTTTGCGGGAGCCTTCCCGCGTGTTAGCGCTCGATCAGTTCTCCCTCCGGGTATCCATCGATCACTTCGCGCGGCACGTCAAAGACTTTCCCCCAGCCGCCTAATTTCTGGACAATCTCGACTCTGGCCAAGGGGCGCTTTTTCCCGCCCTCGATGAGATAAACGGGCCGGTCCTTCCGGTTGCTCGCTTCGATGATCATCGCGCCTTCGAAGGTCAGGTCGATGGGCGGGCCCTGCTTCATTTTTTCCAGAGTGTCGAAAGAGACTTGGACCAAGTGTTCCCATGGATTTTTGCCCCGTTTTCGGTCGTAGTTGTATCGAAAGACGCTTTCCAGGTTCTTGAACGGGCGGCGGATATATTGGCCGATGCTTTTTCTCTCAATCAGGTAAACGGCGGCATCACGGGCCTTGACGTATTTCTGGTCGAGATAGGCGAGGTTGTCGGCGTCCGGCCAGGCGGCGAATTCCCGTTCCAGACGGCTGAGGATTTTGCGGCAGTCGGACAGGGCGTACGGCATCACGTTCCCCCGCCGCATCTCTTGCTCGAGCTCGTTGAACGAAGACGCCAGGAACGTGAACGCGCTGAACGCGTTCGTCCGAAGGTATTCTGTCCGGAAAAAATCCGACTGGGATTCGGTCAGCTTGAGAAAGAGCCGGCAAGACGCCGCGAACGCCTCCGACTTGAAGAGGATGGCCTGCTCCTGGTCGGAGATCGTCCCGTTCCAATCCCGGAAATGGTCGAAGCTCTCCTGGGCCAGGGCCGTCGCCTGGCGTTCAAGCTCCGTTCCGAGGTCATAGATCCGGCTGCGCTGCGGCGGGGCGTATCCCGTGTCCGCCGGGGAAGAAGACGGATCGCCGACGTTCATCCCTCCGACATCGTCGCTGAGCGCCAGGCAGGCGGTCGAAAGGACTAAAAAAACAAGGATGAATATCGAACGGAATGCTGTTTTCATCGTAGCGGCCTCCATCAAAAAAATTCTTTCTTGAAATTAAAAATATCCCATATCACGGAACAAAGTCAATTCTTATGTCGCCGCGGCTTATTTTGATGGGGCAAGGGCTTTGCGCGAGATAACGAAAGCGAGCTTCGTTTGACAAGCGTCGGTTCAAAGCCTATTATTTTTTTAGATTCGATTGGGAAGAGAGGCCGGCTTGTCCAAACCGCCGCTCCGCCCTTTTTGAGCCCGTCCGCCCTCGATGCCGCTATCGGCCGGGTGGTTGACACGGCTGCCGGCCGGTCTTTACCATAGGGACCGGAGAACGACGAGCGATGCGCCGGGCGTCCCGAGGATTCCAGGTCTTTGCCAAACCGGCCGGTTCTCTCTGCAACCTGGCGTGCCGCTACTGCTACTACCTGGATAAGAATATTTATCCGCGGGGCGCAGCCACCCGTATGTCCGACGAACTCCTCGAGGAGTATATCGTCCAGCACCTCGCTGCTTGTCCCGACGAGGTCATCCGTTTCTCCTGGCACGGTGGGGAACCGACTGTCCTGGGTTTGGATTTCTTTCGCCGAGTGGTGGTCCTCCAGCGGAAACACGGTCCTCCCGGGCACCTTATCGCCAACGGCCTGCAGACCAACGGCGTCCTGCTCGATGAGGCTTGGGGACGTTTTCTCGCGGCCGAAGGATTTTCCGTCGGCCTCAGCCTGGACGGTCCGCGGGACGTGCACGACCGCCATCGCCTCACGAAAGACGGGAAACCCACCTTTGAACAGACGATGCGCGGCTACGAAATCTTGCGTCGGCACGGCGTCTCGACAGACATTCTCTGCGTCGTCAGCGCGGCGAGCGCCACCCGCCCCCTCGAGGTCTACCGGTTCTTCAAACGGATTGAAGCACCCTACTTGACGTTTCTCCCTCTGGTTGAACAAGCGCCGTCGGCCGAAGGCGGCGTGAGTGCCGATACTATTCCGGCCGCGGCTTGGGGCGATTTCCTCTGTGCCGTCTTCGACGAGTGGGTCAGCGGCGACATCGGCCGGGTCAAAGTCCAAATCTTCGAAGAGGCGGCCCGAACCGCCTTCGGCCAGGAGCATTCCTTGTGTATTTTCCGCCCCGTTTGCGGCGATATTCCCGTCGTCGAGCACAACGGAGATTTCTACTCCTGCGACCATTTCGTCGATCCCGGCCACCGGATCGGCAATGTCCGCGAGGCGACCCTCGTCGATCTTCTGGAAAGCCCGGCGCAGAGGGCTTTCGGAAAAGCCAAGCGGGATACGCTCCCCGGCTATTGCCGGAACTGCGAAGTCCTGGCGACGTGCCACGGCGAATGCCCGAAAAATCGTTTCCTTCGGACGCCGGCCGGTGAAGCCGGGCTGAACTATCTTTGCGCGGGCTATAGACGGTTCTTCAACCACAGCCGGCCTTTTGTCGACGCCGTGGCCGCCGAATGGCGGCGGCAGAATTCGTAGGTCAGCCTTTGAGCTTGTCTTTAAAGAACGCGAGGGTCCGGTTCCAGGCGAGGTCGGCCGCTTCCTTCTTGTAGGACGAGGGATTCGTGTCGTTGAAGAAGGCGTGGCCGGCGCCTTCGTAGATGAAAATCTTATAATCGATGGACGCCTTCTGGAGCGCTTCTTCGAAAACCGGGATCCCCGCGTTGATCCGCTGGTCGTTGCCCGCATAGTGGATGAGCATTGAAGCCTTGACCTTCGGGACGTCCTCAGGCGCGGGCTGGGCGCCGTAGAAGGGAACCGCCGCCGATAGGTCGGGCGCATTCACCGCCACCTGGTTGGTGACCCCTCCTCCCCAGCAGAAGCCCATGCAGGCGACCTTTCCCGTCGACTGGGGGTCGGTCTTGAGATACTGGACCGCGGCCACGAAATTCTTGATGTTGGCTTCACGGTCGAGCTTCTGGAACAGTGGCCGGGCTTCGTCGGGATTCTGGGGCGTTCCACCGAAGGGCGACAGGGCGTCCGGAGCGACGGCCAAGTATCCTTCTCGGGCGACGCGCCGGGCGACGTCCTCGGTATGAGGGTTGAGCCCGCGGTTTTCGTGAATGACGATAACGCCGGGCCGCTTCGCCGCGTCTTTCGGCCGGGCCGAATAGGCGCGGACGTCTCCCGTCGCGCCGGGATACTTTACGTATTCCGCGCGGAGCATGGGGTCATCCTTCGGAACGACCTGGGCTGCGGCCGAACGGCCTTCGAGCAAGGGCAACAGAGCTGCCGCCGCGGCCGTGCCGCCGGCGAGACGCGCCAGTTTTCCGAGAAATTCGCGGCGGTCCATAACGCCCCGCCGGAAATCTTCATAAAGACCGACAATGTTGGAGTCCATGAGTTGCCCTCCTCGATCTCAGAATTCCGCCCCATGAAGCGGCCGCCCTCATTATATGTCATCGTGCCGGACCCGGCAACGGCCTGTATGGGGTCAGGACGGCCCGATGAAAAAATTCCTTTCGGCGGGCCGCGGCCGGATTCTCAGCCGGGGAGGCGGGTCCGGATGATCTTTGCCACCAGGTTCGAGGTCGGGTCGGGGCAGCGGACGTATTCGGTTGTCACGCCGTTCGGGTCGATCACCTTTTCGTAGGGCGTTTTTTTGTATGTCCAGGGGAGCGTCGCGCCTTTTTCGAGAACGACCAAAAAATCGTGGAGGCTGCCGAGAAGCCACGGGCAAATGAGGCCGATGTCCTTGGGATAGGCGAATTTATCGCCCTTTTTGTGGCACCACGTGTCCGGCCGCGCTTCGTAGATCTCGATATCGATCTTGTAGCGGGGCTGTTTCGGCGGCGGCGGCGGCGTTTGCTTCGGGCTCGCCGAAACGGTGAGCGGCGCGGCCACGAGCCCGGCCAGTCCGCATCCCGCTTTTCCCAGAAAATCTCGTCGTTCCATAAGTCCTCCTTATCTTTCAGAAGCCGAGAGCCGAACCGCCGCCCCGAGGGTCCACGGGTCTTTTATTTCCTGAGCGACGCTTTGGTGAAGACATAGTCGGGGATCGCAACGTCGAACTCGACGGATTCGACCCTAAATTCGGTCCCATTCCCCTGTTTCAGGACGTCGCGGAAGACGAGGACGTTTGGAATCCAATGGTCCCGGACCCGGACGACGCTTTTCACCTCGAGCGTTTTCAGGAGCTTACCGCTCTTGGCGAAGCGGTCTTCCCGGAGAAGGACATAGCGGTCTTTATCCACCCAGACCTTCCGCGAATAATACGACACATCGTCCGACTTCGCGACGAGTTCCAGCACCCAGCACGGCCGTTCGAGGAGGGATTCTTCGTCGATGACCTTGGCCTCATAAGCGTCGCGGAGCTTGCGGTCTTCCATCATGTCTTCGTAGGAGAGGTCGGAACCCATGACCGATTGGCGGAGCATGTGCCCCGAGATGCTGATCGTCCGGTCCGTGGATGGTGAATACATCCAGAGTTGGTCTCCGAGCTTGAGCATCTTCGTGCCCTTCTCTCGCGGCGGGTCCAGGTATTCGGTGAAGGCTTTGTCCGCGCCCTGGATCCAGGATTTGGCTTTGACCGAACGAGTATCACGGCGACTGTGGATGACCATCTCGCTCAGGATGACCTTGGTCCCGGAAATGGCGTTCAGGTCGACCCGTACGAGGATGGCGTCGGGAGAAGGGGCCTGCGGTTGAGCCGGAGCCACGGACGAAACCAGAAGGAACCAGGAAGAAACAAACGCGGCTATGAGCGTCATGTTTCGAGCTCCTTGAAGAGTTGCGAGGTTCGGCGCTTATAGATCCCGCGTCCGGCGATGACTGCGCCCAGGAACGTGGCCAGCAACCCCGGGACGAAGCCGACCACAAAGGCGAACGGCGTGACACGCGAATGGAGGATGGTCGGGAATAGAATTGCGAAGTTTGTGACCAAAGATGAGATGTCGATCCCATGAACTTGGAGATAATAGGATAGCGCCAACCCGATGGCCGTCCCGGCGAACGTCCCGAGGACGCCGACGAGCAGCGATTCCGCGATCATTGTCCGGTAGACATGGCCGTGGCTCTCGCCGATGGCCAGGCGGACGCCGATCTCGCCGAAGCGCTTCAGATTGCCGATAAGCCCCGCGTTCCAGAGGACGAGCGACATGGCCCCGATAAAGATCGCGAGGATGACGCCCGTGGCGGAATCGTAAGCATCGAGGATAGAGCCGAGGGCGTTCTGGTCGCGAAGCGTGACCATAACCGGAACGAATTCATCGGCCTCGTTTTTATAGCGTTTGTTGAACGCAGCGACCATAACATCGACCGTCTCCTGCTTGTAAGGCGTGCCCTCCAGAAACCCCAGGACCTCGCCCGCGGCGTCGGCCATGTCCAGGGCGCTCTGGGCGTCGGCGAGGTCGACGATCAGGCCCAAACGATCCAAGGCTTGAAAACCGAACCGGACCGTGCCGGCAACGATGAAGTTTGCCATGCCCATGGCCCCGTTCATGGATGTGCTGAGGAGCGTGGCTTTGGCGCCGGGTTCGAGGCCGAGTTTTCCGGCCAGCTCATCGCTGACCAGAATCTCTCCGGGTTTTTGGGGAAGCCGGCCCCGGACGAGGCCTTTGGCCAGGTCGAGCCGCTCCGGTTCGCGAGAGCCCGGCGAGAAGAGGTCCGCCGCCGTTCCGACGACGGGGCCCTGGGTCCGTGTTTCCCCTTTTTCGTCCGGGACGTCGAGCAGCCCCCCGAATCGGATCCGCGCGACCCAGGCCGTTCCGGGGAATTCCTTCCGGAGCCTTTCAAGGAGCGGTTCGATTCCCATCAGAGCCGCGTCGTTGGGCAACTGGTCGGATTCCTTCAAATATGCGCGGGTCGTGACCTTGAGATGGCCGGTCTGGAAATTGGCGTTGGATTCGATGATCGCGTCGATCGCGCCTTTGAGGTAGCAGTAGAACCCGACCGTCAGGAAGACGCCGAGAGTCACCGTCAGCAACGGAAACAGGCTCCGCGCCCGGTCGCGAAGAATGCCTTTGAGCAAAAAGCGGATCATGACAGCCTCCCGCGCAGGGCTTCGGTCGGTTTGAGCTTGGCGATTTTTCGGGCCGGCAGGTAGCTGACGACGGTCGTCACGATGAGGACGGCCATGGCCGTACCGAGGATGAGCCCTACCGTGTAGGTCGGATAGAGCTTATTCCCCAGGGCCAGGTTGATGCTGTCCGCCTGTCCGGATGGGATCGCCCAGCCGTGCGTGGACATATAGACGAGCAGGGGTATGCCATAGACCGCCCCGACGGCCGCCGCCAGGACGGACAGCAGCGTCCCTTCAAGCGTGAAGAGGGCGATAACCCGGAGACGGGTCATCCCAAGGGCCATCAGCGTTCCGATCTCCTTTCTCCGCCTCCAGATCGAGATTACCTGCGTGTTGAAGATCGCCAGCATGGCCAGGAGCATCAAGGTCGTGTAGAAAATCGAGAAGCCGATCGATTTCGTCCGAACTAAAGCCTTGAGGTCGCGGAGGAGCACATCCAAGTCTTTGAACGCCCAGCCGTCGGCCGCGGGCGCCGGTCCGAAATCCTTTTTCACGACAACGATGGTCGCTTGACCCTCCATCCCGGTCATGGCCCGTAGCGTTTCAAGCGGTAACCAGATCTGGCCGAGGTCGACGGATTGGACCTGCGTCTGAAAAACGTCGACAATGACGATGTCTTTGGCGTCGAACGTTCCGCGGACGTCGCGCCAACGGACGGTCACGATATCACCTTTGCCGAGCCCGGTGCTCTTGGCCATCCGCGCTCCGATGAGCGCGGAAATTTCGTGGTCTTGCGTTTTGAGCAAGCTGGACGGAAAGCTGAGGACGCCCTGTCCCGGGTCGATCCCTTTCAACAGGGCGGATTGCATCCGGCCGCCCGGATAAATCGTCCCCTGGATGATCAGGATCGGCGCCGCCCGACCCTCGTCCACCTGGGTTTTAACCGTTCCGTCCAGGACCCGATGGGCGTCCAGGAGCGTAAAGGCGTCATAGGGGTCATAGCCGGTTGCCCAATACTGGCCGCCTCCGGCCTCCATATCGATCATGACCTTCGAGGCCTGCTTGTCGAGTCCCTCGAAAAGGCTCTGCCCCCAGATAATCGTGACGAAAGCGAAGGACAGGACGAGCGCGTTCAGCCACGTCTTCGTCCCGCCGCCGATCAGGTTTCGAAAAGCCAGTTTTGGAATCGCCATGGGACTCTCCTAGGCGGACACTCGCGTTTCGTCCGCCGCGACGCGGCCGTCGACAAGAGTGATTTTGCGCTTCAAATAGTCGATGACCTTCTGGTCGTGCGTCGCAAAGATGAACGTCGTCCGGAGCTCGCGGTTGATGTTTTCCATGGTATCGAGGATATGATGGGAGTTGTCGGCGTCCAGGTTGGCCGTGGGCTCGTCGGCCAGAACGAGGTCCGGCCGCTTCACGACGGCCCGGGCGATGGCTACGCGCTGGCATTGGCCGCCCGACAATTGACTCGGACGCGACCTCGCCCGGTCGGCGAGATGGACCCATTCAAGAGAGTCCATGACGGCTTTCCGCCGGGCGGCGGGCGCGTAACCAAGGAGAAGGAGCGGAAATTCAACGTTCTCGTAAACGGTGTAGACGGGCAGAAGGTTAAAGGTCTGGAAGATGAACCCGATATGCCGGTTGCGGAGATCCGCCGCTTTTTTATGGCTGAGGGCCTCGACCTTTTCGCCGAGAACCATTGCCGATCCGCTCGTCGGCACGTCGAGAGAGCCTAGAATGTTTAGGAGCGTCGTTTTCCCCGAGCCACTCGGCCCGACGAGTCCGGCGAACTCTCCCTTCTGCACGGTCAGGCTGACCTTGTTCAGGGCCGTGATCGATTGCCCGCCCATCGGATAGATTTTCATCAGGTCGATCGTCGTGATCAGCGTCCCGTTATTCATATTCACCTCATGTTTAATGGTTGAAAACGACCGTAAGCTGAAATCCTTTCCCGGAAAAGACCGGGCCCTCGCGCGCGCTCCCGTAGATCTGGTACCGGTCGGGATTCCAGAAGCCGACGATGAAAAAGGTCCACTGGTCATATGTCCGCTGCCAGGTCAGGAGGCGGTACCAGTCTCCCGACGTCCAGTCGCGGAACACGACCGCGCGAAGCCGGTCGAGCAGACCGAGAGGATAATCGGCGGTAAGCGCAGTGAGGTTCCGTCTCGTCCCCGAGGCGAACGCTTTTTCCGAAACGTCGAGGACAAGATGTTCGGCCAGGAGATGCAGCCCGTTTCCGGCGCCGAACGTATAATCCGCGCCGACGTTCAGCCATTTTTGATACCGGCCGGGGACGAGGCTGAAATCCTGCCGGGCCAAAACGGCTTCGACCCAGACGCCGATGCCGAGGTCCCATTTCCCGTCGACCCCGAGCCGGTCTTCGGGCGGGTCGGAGCGCTCGGCGGGCGGAAGCGCGACCAGGCTTCTCGCCGTGTCCATGCGCCGATGATGATAGCTGACGGCCAGTTCGCCCGCCGGAACGGGAATTTGAATCCGCCCGCCGAACTCGGGCGCGCCGCGACGGGTGGGAATGGTCTCCCAACCCTTGACGCCACCATTCCCCAGGAGGCCCCAAAGCCAGATGTTGGTGTTGTTGAGGAACGTGTATTTGAGGAGAAGGCCGTAAACGCCGTCCGTGAGTTGGAGAGGGTCGTTCGGGTCGATGCGGTCGAACCACATCATGGGCCGTAAAAGCATGGCCGAGCCGAAATTGATTTTTTGCAGCCCGAGCCGGGCTTCGAACTGTTTCGTCGCGAGCCGGGCCCACAGCCGGTACGGCCGGAGCCGGCCGTCGGTTTGAAGATCGCTCAAGCCGGAACCGCGGGCCGTCGCGGTCATGTTGACCGATGCTTCGACATCCAGAGATAAGCCTAAGCCGAGGTCGTGCTTGAACGTAAACGTCGGAATGTAGCGAAGCCCAAAAATCAGTTTTTCGGGCGCTTGGTTGTGGAGCGTCAGGCCGAACGAAACTTGCCCTTCCAGACCGAAGGTCCAGCGTTCAGCGGCGAAGGAGAGGGACGCACAAAGGACTCCCGCGAGGAGCAGCGCCGCCCGTCCTAGCCTAGTCATGGTTTATCCTTGTTCACTTGATGAGCCGGACGATCGTCGCGCCCCATCCTCCTTCGTCCTCGCCGGCGAGCTCGAAGGAGCCGACGTCGGGATGTTTTTTCAAGATTGCGTGGACGGTCTGGAGGAGGGCGCCGCGACCCTTGCCGTGGATGATCCGGACGCGCGTGATCCCCCGGCTCCGGCAGGCGGCCAGATAGTCAGGGACGAGGTCTTTGACCTCGGCGGGATTAAACGTGTGCAGGTCGAGTATGCCGTCGACCGGAAGTTCAACGGGGCTCGCACCAAAGGGGTCGAGAATGGTTCCGCAGTCGCAGGTTACAGTATGGCCGAATTCGAACAGGGTAACGTCATATTCATGCCCGCAGCCCGGGCAGACAATGGCCATCGTCGATGAGCCTTTCAGAGGCGTTAAAAAACGGTTTTCTTCTTTTTCCCCCAGCGCAGCTTCATGGTCAGGACCTTGTCCGAAGAGAAAATCCGGGCCGCGATAACGACCAGGACTGTGAACAGGACGGCCATGTAGAGAATGCCGAACCAGACCGCGCCGTAATTTTCGAGAAAGATGTTCTGCGTGGCCAGGAACGGGTGAGAGAAGGGAATGGCCAGAACGAGGACCTTAACGGGCAGCGACAGGGATTTCACGTCGGTAAAGAGGGTAATGAAATACGGGATCATGACCAGGAAGACCATGGGCATGATCAGGCTCTGGGCGCTGCGGAAGTCCTCGGCCAGGACCCCGAGAATGGTCGCCATGGCCAGAGCGCATAGAATGGCGAAGAAGAGCGAGACGCCCAGGAGGACGAGAGCTTTAGCGTCGAGGGCGAGGCCGAGCTTCTGGACGACCTGGCTGACGCCCGGGGCCGAGGCGATGTCGCCCGTGAGGCCGGACATGTAATTGCGGAAGCCGAGCATGTAGATGGCCGCCGACAGCAGCCCGGCCAGCCCCGCAGCCAACATTTTCGCCGCGACGATCGAGGCCCGAGAGATGGGCACGGTCAGCAGCGTCTCGAGCGTCTTGTTCTGTTTTTCCATGGCGATGGCCGAGATGACCATCTGCGACGAGTAGATGATGATCATCATCAGGATGACCGGGATGAGCATGGATTGGGACGAAACGAACCCGGCGATCAGCGCGGCCGAGCCCTCGGCCATCCTGCTTTTGATGACGATGAAATCCTTGGTTTTGATCGGATTTTTCAGGCTCTGGGGGTCGGCGCCGGGGATCTTCTCCTTGAGGACGTTGTCGGATAGGACATTGTTGATGGCGGAGACAACCGCTCTCAGGAGGCCCGACGTTCGCGCGCCCATGACGGAGAAATTCCTGAGGAACGTATAGGTCTCGACATTCATGGACGCTGACCGACTGACCGCATCTCCGAAGCCCTGGGGGATGACGAGGAGGACGTTTGTCTCGGAATTTTTCGCCTCGCTCACCGCCGCCGCCGTGTCCGCGGCCTGGACCTTCGCCACCTGGAAATTCATGGTCTCGAGACCGCCGACCAGCTGTCCGGACAGCGGGGACCGGTCGAGGTCGTACACCGAGATTTTCTGCTTGCCGGCGGCCCGCTGCGCTTCGCTCCGGGTGATGGTGCCGATGAAATAAAACAAGGCCATCATCAGCACGAGCGAGACGACGAGCTGCTTGGTGATCAGCTCTCGGATTTCCTTGACGAGAAGGGTCATGAATTTTTTCATCGGAGAGCGCTCCTGAACACGGTTTCGAGGTTCTCGGCCTGATATTTCTCCTTGAGGGATTTCGGCGTCCCCGAATCGAGGATCAGGCCCTTGTCGATCAGCGCGACGCGGTCCGAGAGGAACTCGATCTCGAGCATGTTGTGAGACGAGAGGAGGACCGAGATGCCCTCCCGCGCGAAGCGCTTGATGATCTCGCGGACCTCGAGGGAGTTGATGACGTCCAGGCCCGACGTCGGCTCGTCGAGGATCGCGAGCGCGGGCCGGGTCATCAGGGCCCGGGCCAGAAGGAGCTTGCGGACCATGCCTTTGCTGTATGTCCCGACCTTGTCGGCCAGGCGCGGCCCCAGGCCGGTGATCTGCTCGGCCAGGGTGACGAACTCCTGGGATTTGGCCGGCGTGTCGGCGTAAAAGCTGGCCATGAATTTCAGGTAATCCCGCCCCTTCAGGTTCCGGTACGCCCCCGCCTCCTCGGGCAGATAGCTGATGCGCTCGCGGAATTTTTCGGGGTTTGTTTTCAGGTCGTATTCGAACAACCGGACCGTCCCGTCCGAGACCGAAAGCAGGGTCGCGACGATCCGCAGGGTCGTCGTCTTGCCCGCGCCGTTCGGACCGATGAGAGCGAAGATCTCTCCATGCCCGACCTCGAAATCGATGCCCTTGACGGCCTCGAGCTGGCCGTAGCGCTTCTTCAGTCCTTCGACTTTTAAAACTATGCTCATTCCCGTCTCCTTAATTGTCCCTTTATACTCCAGTCCGTTCGCCCCCGCAAGAGCTTCAGTTCTGACCGGGCAAGGCACGTTTGTCTTTCCCGAGCTTCTCGACCGCGTGCTCGATCGACTTCAGGAGGTCGAGCGGTTTGAGGGGTTTGGACACGTAATCATCCATTCCCGCGTTCAGGCATTTTTCCCGGTCGCCGGCCATCGCATGCGCCGTCATGGCTACGATCGGGAGATGTCCCTCCGTCTTCCGTTCGCGGAGGCGGATCTCGGCCGTGGCTTGGAAGCCGTCCATGTTCGGCATCTGGACGTCCATCAGGACGACATCGAAGACACCCTGGTCCAGGGCGGCCAGGGCTTCTTCGCCGTTGCCGGCGACAGTCACCCGGTGGCCCCGATTCTCGAGGATCCGGACGGCGAGTTTCTGATTGACGACGTTATCCTCGGCGAGAAGGATCGAATAGCGGGCGCGCGTCTGAAGGATCGAATGGCGGGTGATGAGAGGCGCTTCCCCGCTTTTCTCCGTTTCCGTTCCGAGGGCGAGCAGGATGGCGTCGAAGAGAAGGGACTGTTTGACCGGCTTCGTCAGATAAGCCGTCAGGCCGAGTTCCCGGCAGCGCGCCGAATCTCCCCGGAACCCGGCTGAGCTCAGCATCATAATCACCGGGCTTCCGAAGTGCGCGTCTTTCTTGATCTCGGCGGCCAGCATGAACCCGTCCATCTCGGGCATGTTCGCGTCAGTGATGATGAGACGGAACGGGACGCCCAGCGTATAGGCATTTCGGAGAAGCCCCAGGGCGTGCGCCGCGCTTTCCGCCGAGGTCGGTTTGAGACCCCAATGCGTCAGCATATCGAAAAGGATCCTGCGGTTGGCGGCGTTGTCGTCCACGACCAGCACGGGCAAGTTCTTGAGGTCATTCACCCGGGCCGGGGCCGGCTCTTCCTCGGCTTTGGTTTGGAGACCCATGGAGATCGAGAAAAAGAACGTGCTGCCGCCGCCCGGCGCGCTTTCGACCCCGATCGTCCCGCCCATCAACTCGACGAGCTGCTTGGTGATCGCCAACCCGAGGCCCGTCCCGCCGTAAATCCGGGTCGTGGAGCTGTCGGCTTGGGTGAAGGGTTCGAAAATCATCTCGCGCTTTTCGGGCGGAATGCCGATGCCCGTGTCGCGGACGCCGAAACGCAGCCGGGCCCGGTCATCGGTCCGGTTTTCGACATCGACGGTGACGACGACTTCGCCCTTGTTTGTGAACTTGATCGCGTTGCTCAGAAGGTTCGTCAGGATCTGACGAAGCCGTCCCGGGTCGCCGGTCACCCGGTTGGGGGCGGTGGGCGGGATCTGATAAACGAGCTCCAGCTCTTTCTTTTCGGCGAGAAGGGCCATCCCCGAGACGATGGCATGAACGGTGTCCCGGAGGTTGAAGGGAATGGACTCGATGTCGATTCTTTTGGCTTCGATCTTGGAGAAATCGAGGATGTCGTTGATGACGTTCATCAGCGCGTCGGCCGAAGTCTTGACGGCCTCCAGATATTCCCGCTGGACCGGCGTCAACTCGGTCTCCAGGGCCATCTCGGTCATGCCGAAGATGCCGTTCATCGGCGTCCGGATCTCGTGGCTCATGTTGGCCAGGAACTCGCTCTTCGCCCGGTTGGCGGCTTCCGCCGCGGCCATCGCTTTTTTGAGCTCCGTGATGTCCGTGTAGACGGCCATGCCTCCGACGGGCTCGTTTCCGACGACGATCGGCGAGCTCGAAACGATCACGTTGAGCGGCGTCCCGTCCTTCCGATGGCGGATGGCCTCGGCCGGCTCGGGGCGCTGGCCGGCCAGGGTCAGGCGGGAGCGTTCGACCGCTTCGTTCTTGAACTCGGACTTGATGACGACATCGTCGATATTCCTCCCCAGGACTTCGTTCCGGTTCCAGGCGAACATTTTTTCCGCCCCGGGACTCCATTCGATGATGTTCCCGGCGGCGTCGGTCGCGACGATGGCGTTGGAGGAGTTGAACAGGACGCTCTCCAGGTATTTCTGGCGGCGGACGACTTCCTCCTCGGCTTTTTTCCGGACGACGACCTGATGTTGAAGCTCCGCCGTCCGCTCCTGGACCTTGCGCGCGAGCAGTGCGGTCCGGGCGCGTATCCCCTCCAGCCGTGTCCGGATCATCGCCGTCGCCGCGAGTCCGATGGCGAGCATGGCCAGTCCGAGGAACCACCACGTCTTCCAGTACGGCGGGACGACGCGAATCTTGACCGCAAGACCCTCATTGTTCCAGACGCCGTCGTTGTTCGAGGCCTTGACGCGGAACGTGTAGCGTCCGGCCGGAAGGTTCGTATAGCTGACGAACCGGCGGTCCTTGATATCGTTCCACTCCTTGTCGAAACCGTCCATTCGATACGCGTACCGGTTCTTCTCGGGAGCTACGAAATGAAGGGCCGCGAATTCGAACGAGACGAGGCGGTGCCGGTAGCTCAAGACGAGGGCGGTCGTCTCCGTGATCGACCGGTCGAGAACGACCCGGCCGTCGATTTTCTGCCCCGGTAGGACGGGTTTGTTGAGGATCTGGAATTCGGTGATCACGATGGGAGGGATAAAAGGATTGTCCTTGATCCGGTTGGGGATGAAGCTGTTGAGGCCGTTCGTCCCGCCGAAAAACATTTCGCCCGCCTTGGTTTTAAAAGCCGCGCCGCCGTTGAACTCGTTGCTCTGCAGGCCGTCCGAGACGTCATAGGTCTTGACGGCCCGGGTGCCCGGGCTGAACCGGGTCAACCCCCGGTTGGACGACGTCCAGACGTTGTCCGACTCGTCGACAAGGACGGCGTAAATCGTGTTGTTCGGAAGCCCGTCATGCTCGGTGTAACAGGTGAACGTCCCGGTGGCCGGGTCGAAATGATCGAGTCCGGCCTGGGTCCCGATCCACAAGCGGCCCGCCGAGTCCTCGTTCAGGAACATGATGAAGTCGCTGCAGATCGATTTGGGGTCGGCCGGGTCGTGGCGGTAGACCTTGAACTTTCCGGTTTCGGAGTCGAATCGGTTGAGCCCGCCGCCGAACGTTCCGACCCAGAGCGTCCCCGCGCGGTCCTCGAAAAGCGTCCTGACAGTGTCATGGCTCAGGCTCCCGGCGTCGCCGTCGGCGTGCCGATAATGGACGAACATCCCGTTTGCCGGCACGAATCGGTTGAGGCCGGCGCCTTCCGTCCCGGCCCAGACCGTGCCCCCGCGGTCGATCCACAGGCTCCGGACGGAGTCATGACTCAAGCTGCCGGGGTCATTGGGATTATGACGGAATCGCGTGAAGGTTTTTTTGTCCGGGTCGTATTTGTTGAGGCCGCCGCCGAGCGTACCGAGCCAGACCGCCCCGGCTGCGTCCAGGCGGACGGCGTAGACGAAGTTGCTGCCGAGGCCGTCCGGCCGGCCCGGGACGTATCGAAAATGGGTGGCGCGATTGGAACGGCGGTCCAAATAATCGAGGCCCTTGTCCTCGGTCCCGATCCAGAGATTGCCCGAGGTGTCCTCCGCGATTGCCCTGATATAGTTTGAGACCAGGCTGTCCGGCTTGTTGGCCAAGCTCTGGTAGAGACGGAATTTCGTCTTGTCGGGGATGAATTTGTCGATGCCTCGGCCGCGGGTACCGATCCAGAGGACGCCGCTCCGGTCTTCGTAAATCGATACGACGTAATCATAGCTCAGGCTGCCGGGGTCGGCGGGGTCGTTGCGGATGACCGAGAAATCTTTTTTTTGGTAGTCGAACCGGTTTAAGCCTTCGTTCGTTCCGATGTAGAGATTTCCGGCCCGGTCTTGGCAGATCGCATAAACGTTGTTGTTGCTGAGGCTCCGGGGGTCGCCGTACGCGTTGAGATACCGGACGAACCGTCCGGTTGCCCGGTCCAGGGCATTCAAGCCGCCGCCGTTCGTCCCGACCCAGAGGGTCCCTTGGCGGTCTTCGAAGACCAGGTTGACCTGGTTGTGGCTGAGGCTGTGCGGGTCCTTCTGGTCGTTCACATAACGGGTCACGGCGCCCGTTTTCGGGTTGAAGGCGTGGAGACCTCCGTAGGTCGCGAGCCATAGGAGGCCGGACTGGTCTTCACGGATGTCATGAATGGCGTTCGCCGCCGTGCTCGGTCTTCCTTTCAGATCTCGACCCAGGCGCCGGAATTTTCCGGTTTTGCGATCATAGGCGTTCAACCCGCCCGCTCCCGTCCCGACCCAAAGCGTTCCGGCCCGGTCTTCGTAGACGGCATAAATATCGTTATCGCTCAGGCTTTGAGGATCTTCGGGATCGTTGAAAAAGCGGGTGAAGTTGTCCGTGGCCGGGTCGTATCTGTTCAGGCCGTTGGGCGTCGCGACCCAGATCGCGCCCTGGGAGTCTTCGTAGAGGACCTTCGCCCAGTTGTTGCTCAGGCTTTTTGGGTCTTCGGAAGTCCTGTAGATTTTGAACTTGTATCCGTCATACCGGTTGAGCCCGTCTTCGGTCCCAATCCAGATAAAACCCTGACGATCCTGCAGGATGGCATTGGCCGAGCCTTGGGAGAGGCCGTCGGAGATCCTGAGGTGGACGAAATCGTTCGTGATTTCGTCGTCCGGGATGAGCATCCCGGCCCGGGCGGATACGGCGAATACGAAGAGGACGGCGATCGCGGCGCCGATCCGGCGGCGCGCGGTTGACCTCCCGCGGAAATTACGCAGAGTCGGGAGACGACTGGGGTTCATGGATCACCTCACGATTTATTGATCGTCCTTGTCTCCGCTCGTCCGTCCGCTGGTTGCCCGTGCGGGATACGGTACGGCGCTGCCTTTGACGGCGTGCCAGAGGATCCGGTTCAGCGTCTCTTCGGGACACGCATCCACGCGGCTGAAATCGAGCCGGGCGGACAGACTCGCCTGCCGGCGAAGGAGCGGGTCCTTGATTTTGGCCGGCGGCGGATTGACCTCGTCGAGGGGGACCTGGTTGGAGACGGCGGTGAAAGGCGTGATGTCGGGGGTCTCGGTGAAAACGTCGAACATCGGGTCGGCGGCCGCATCGAATTGGTTCATTGGAGGAAGCCCGAGAATCTGTTCGATCGTCCGGAGAAGGCTGACCGTGTTATAGAACGTGCTTACGACCTGACGGCGTTTCGCGTATGGGCTGACAACATAGGCCGTCGTCCGGTAGCCGCTGACATGGTCCCAGCCGTCCTGAGGGTCGTCCTCGATTCCGAAGATGACCATATCTTTCCAAAACCGGCTGTGGCTCAGAGCTTCGACGATCCTTCCGAAAGCGAGGTCGTTGTCGGCCGCATAAGAAACGGGCGTCGGTTTGCCTTCTTTCGTCCCGCTCGTGTGGTCATCGGGGAGACAGATGAGGACGAGGTCCGGAAAGGTCCCGGCCTTCTCATAATCCTTCAGTTCTTTCAAGATATAGTCGGTGCGGAACTGGTCGGAGACCTCCATGTTCCAGCCGACCGTTTTCGCGGCGAGATAGGGGCGGAGCGATTCGATAGCCGGTTCTGACCCGAAAAGGATTTCTCCCATAGGATGGCGGTATTCCCGCCAGCAGGCCGCCCAGTCGGGGTCGCCTTTTCTCTTGGGGTCGGCCCAGCGGACCGTGTGCATGCCGAATTCGCCGTAGTCCCGGAGCGTTTTGCCGTGGCCCAGGGCGTTGTCCCAGATGAAGCCCGTCGGCGCATACGCCAGGGCGTCCGATTCATCCTCGCCCATGCCGTCGGGGTAGCTCCGCGGCCAGCCGGCGTAGGATTTCTCGACATAGTCCGTGCTGAAGGCGGTCGTGGACCACTGGTGCCCCTCGGAGCTCAGGATTCCGTTGCAGTAGGTGTTGTCGAGAAGGGCAAACTCCCGAACCATCTTATGCTGATTGGGGGTGACCCGCTCGCCGAAGATCGTAAGGGAGGGGTCGCTGTTGCCCAAGCCCACATCGCCCAGAACCTGGTCGTACGTCCGGTTCTCCTTGATGATATAGACGACGTGCTTGATGACGCTCGGCTCACCGACGCGCTCCGGGATGGGCCGGGGACGCTGGCCGGTCCTCGGCGGAAGAAACGCCTGGGCGATCTTATCCCGATGATAGTTTTCCCAGACGGAGGCCGATAGGCGCGGCAGGTCGTCGTCCTTCGGAACCGGAACGAAGGACAACGATCCGCGGTATTGATGAGTGTTGAAGCCCATCCCGCCGCTTCGCTTGTCCAGGCCTTTGGTCGTTTCCAGTCCCCGGATGTTTGCGACGATGAGCTGGCCGCGGCGGGCGTCGAAGAGGACGGCGCCGGGGTACCAGCCGACGGGGACGAGTCCGAGCAGTTGCGAGGCGCGGCTCGACGGCAGGAACCGGACGACGGCGACGGCGTTCTGCGTGCCGTTGGCGACATAGAGATATTTGCCTTTTTTATCGAAGGCCAGGGCGTTGGGTGAGGCGCCGAAGAGGTCGGACGGATTCGGCTTGACGTAGACCGTTTCGACGACCTGGTCCGTTCGCGTGTCGATGACGCTCAGGTTGTCGCTCGCGGCGTTGGCGCAAACAAGGTAGCGGCGGTCGGGGGAAAGCGCCAAGGCGGACGAATGCAGGTTCACCACGATCTCGGCCGTGATGCGGCCCGCCTTCAGGTCGATGACGCTGACAGACCCGTCGTTGGCGATGAACGTCCGCGGGTCGACCTTGACGAGCGTCCCGCGCCCCGCGGGTCCGGTGATGTCGCCGGGTTTCGGACGGCGGCCGCCCCAGTTGCTGACATAGGCTTTTGTCCCCGAGAGGACGACGTCGTATGGCGCGACGCCGACATCGAAGGTCCGGAGAAGCGTTCCCGTTGCGGCGTCGAACTCACCCAGCTGGTTGGACAGGTTCAGGGCGACATAAAGACGCTTGCCGTCCCGGGAAACCGCGAGCCCGGCCGGAATCTCCTCCTTGCGGCGCGGGGCGTCGGCGCGGGGGATACTGATGACGCGAGATCCGGCGAAAGTTCCGTCATCGTCCACAGTGAAGACTTTGACGCTTCCGTTCACGTTGCTGAGATAAAGGCTCATCCCGTCGGGAGAGAAAATCAGCCCCGTGAAGCTGACCTGACCTTTTTCGTCGGGCTTGAGGATGTTATCGGACGACGGGGCCGGTTTTGTCGCGTCGGGCGGTTCGGGCGGCAACGGAACACGGCTGATGATTGCGCCGGTCTCAGGGTCGAGGATGACGACCTCGTGCGTCCGCCCCGACACGGCCAATCTCCGGCCGTTCGGGCTGAGGGCCAGAGCAAGCGGCCGCATCCCGGGCAAGTCGACCTGGTGTCCGGCCGGCGCGATCAGCTGTTGGGCCGGCGATAGGATCCGGCCGTCGCTCTGCCGGCCGACGATCTGGCCGGCGCCGACGATCCCGGTCGCGATAAGGCCCAAAACGAAGGCAGAGGCGATCAGGGTCGTTTTTTTCATTGCTCTAGTTCGCTCCGCTATAGAATTCGATCATCCGGGTGATCGCTCGCTGGCAGACGAGGCAGAACTCATCCTTCGGGTTCGAGATCATGATGCAGTTCATCATCGGACGATAGAGGCCCTTGGCGGCGTAACCCGCGCCTTCGAAGACTCCGACTTTGTCGGCCAGAGACGCATATGCCTTGCGGATGTCCTCGATTTTGGCCGCGATCGCTTTGTCGGCCGCTTGGAACTTCTCCTGGATCTTCTTGATTTCGGCCTCCGGCGCGTTCTTCTTTTTCGCCGCGGCGATGTCGTCGGACTGGGTTTTCCGGTTCAGTTGGCGTTCGGCCTGGAGGGCTTCGACCTTGTCTTTCCCGTACTCGGTCGGGACGCCGATCCCGGGCGAAAGGAGGTCTTTCCATTTCACGTTGGCGGGGTCGAGGAGGGCGGTGATATTGGGCTCGAGCGGTTCGATGCCCTTGGGGTAGAAATCGTTGTAGGCGACCTCGGATGCGTAATACTCGTCCGCCAGGCCCCCGAACGAATGACCGAGCTCGTGGACGAAGACCTGGCGGCTCCGGTTGTTGTCCACGGTCGTCACGCAATAATCCATGGCGATGCTGCCGCCGCCGTACCGCGCGCTGTTGACGAGGACGACGATCACGTCGTAGGCGACCTGGGCGGCCATCTCGTGCATGCGGTGGTCCTCCTCGATGAGCATGTAGCGGTCGAGGTCGAAGGCGTTGAACGAAGCGTTGAGGTTCGTTTTCTTGAAGGCGCTCTGCCGCGGCTCATCCATGGCCCGCTCGGGCGACGGCCGGAAAATGGCCCGGATGTTGAACCGGTCCTGCGTCTTTTTGTAGGGCTCGACGCTGAAAAGAAAAGCCGTCATCCGGTCCACGTCGGCCTTGAACTTGTCCTTGTCCCCGGCCGTATAGCCTTCGGCGAGGAACACGACGTCGACGCGGTCGCGGGGGTCTCCGCTTTTTTTCGCTTCGTAGATCTCGTCTCCGGCCGAGGTTGACTCGCGGAGGATATGATAATCCGCGGGGTCGATCGTCTCGCTAAAGATGGGGTGGAGAAGATGATGTTTATCGCGAATCTCGATCACGAAAAGCACGGGCCGCTTCGGATAGGGGATACGGACCGAGCGCTGGAAGACGCGCTTCACGCCGTTCAGGGCCGGCGTCGTCGTTTTATATTCCGCGAACATCGTATCGAAGCCGCGGTTGAAGATCAGCTTGTTCGAGGCGATATCGTAGAGCTTCAGGGCGTAATGGCCGTATTCGAAGGGGAAGAGAAGCCCGGATTTGGTTTCGGGCCAGATCCCCTCCTGATAGATATGGTCGATCGTGACCGTTTCCTCTTTGGCATCGCCGGTCTGATAGAGGTCGACCCGCAGCGCTTTGTCGATAAAATAGTCGTCGAAAGCGACCTGGGCCAGCCCGGAGCCGGCTGCCGCGCCCAAGATCAAGATGAGGATCGTGAGACGCTTTGTCATCGAAGCCTCCACGCCTTTCTGAGGATGGACAAAATCAGCCAACAGTATACATTTTCCCCGGGCCTTTGAAAACGGGGTAAAAACGGCATGATTTATCGGTTAGGCGTGATCCGATTAAGAGCCACGCCGTGGGCGTTGACGTTGGTCAAAACCGCGTCTGAGACGGGATGATTCCCGTCGTTTTTTTCCGGATCAAGGTTCGGACTTTCATGGACAGCGGCTTCCCCATCATTTTTCCCAGCGGGCGCGGAGACATTTCAGGATTTTATACCCTTCGTCATCTTCGTCGATGGCGTAGACTCTCCCGTTCCGCCAGAGGCGCGGGCTCACGTTGAGGGATAGCTTGGCGATGTAGCGTCCCTCGGCGTCAAAGACGTCGAAGAAATAATTCTTCTTGGTCCTTTCTTTCTCATAGGTCCGGACGAGAAGACGGTCGTCGGCGAAGAGGAAATAAGCATAAGGCGGAAAGGTGGCCGGGAATTGAATCATGTCTTTGACATTGACGTTGCTCACGTTCGAGACCAGTTTCAGCATCTCGTCCTTATCCTCTTTCGTGATGGGGACGGCGTCGTAAGCCCTTCGGATGACCCGGACGGATTTGCTCTCCGCCGAGATGACCTTGATCTCATAATCCTTATCGCTCCCGAGGTAGATTTGGCCGGCGGAGTCCATCTCGAAGGCGGTGCTCAGGCCGCGGAACGGATTGATCTTAGCCTGCAGAGGATTCGTCATTTCGAGAGTGACGATCGTTTTTTTCACATTCAGGTCTTTGTCGTACATCTTCAATTCGATACTCAGCCCGCCCGCGGCGAGTCCCATCGTCCGGCCGATGATCCGGCCTTGGCCGTCCATCCGGATTCCGCTTAAACCCAAGGCCTTGCCTGTCGAGAGGCTGCGTTGGAAGGTGCCGTCCAATCCGAAAAAGGCCAATCTCTGATTGAGGATATCCTCGACGACGATCTCGTTATTCGGAGAGATCAGGATTCCCACGGGTTGGTTCAGCTCACCGGGGCCCTGTCCTTTTTTGCCGAAGGCGCGAAGGAAGCGGCCATTCGCGTCGAACACGGAAACGCGGCTCTCTTTCCTGTCGAGGACAAAGACTGTCCCGTCCTTATGGACGTCGAGTGTCGTGATGTCGGAAAACGCCGATTCGACCGCCGTCCCGGCCTCGATGGCGAAGATCTCTTCGAGGACGAGTCGCGTTGCGGTTCCTTGGGGAGGGCTCGGCTTTTTTGCGTTTGTGACGATGGTGACCCCGTTCTCGACCGATATTTTTGTTTGTCCGGCGAACGCGGCCACGATCAAGATGCTGAAACAGACGTAGGCGAAGGCTCGATGATATGTCAAAACGTCACCAGTCCCGCTTTTTTCAGGACCTCGAGATACGCGAGAACCGCCTCGAGGCTCGTCTCCTGGCGGTTCTCTGTGTCGAGCATTTTCTTGATGTCCAATGCGTTGTTCCGGCCGTCGCAGAGAAGTTGGATTTCCGCCCCACCGCGCATCATACTCCGGTCCGGGGCGGGAGCGCCCGCCGCGCTCATTTGCTTCTGGGCGTCCTGGATGAGCGGTTGGTAGCCCTGATATCCGTTCTCTTTGACCTTGGGCGTCGGTTTCGGGACAATGGCCGCCGCCTTCTTTTCCAGATCGGTCGGCTTGAGGACGATCGTTGGAATTCCGAGGGCCGACACCTTCTGTCGCATACTGTTCTCGAGGGCTTTGAGGCCCGCCTGCTCGATCCCCGTGGCCGCCGTTTTTTGCGCCGCCAGATACTTGATGAAATTCGCCTTGTCCGAGGCGAGCTGCCCGACCGAATCGAGAGTGGCGCGCTCGTTGATGGCCGCGGCTTCGACGTATGTCCGCACCTTTTTATAGACGGCCGCAACCTGCGACGGGTCGGCCCGCTTCAGCTCCTCGAGGCCGCGGGCGAGCTGATGGCCGAGGCGGGCCGAGGCGTTACTCACAATCTCGGCCGCGATCTGGCCCGCCATGGCGTCGTCGGCCGAGGCGATCGTGTAGGCCGCGGCCGCGCCGATGACCACGGCCCGCTTCATTTGCGTCGCGTCGAGTTTGTCCGGCCGGTCTTCGGACGTGTGGTACCACTGGTCGGGCCAGGTGTTCATGACGATGCCCGGAACGCCCACTCCCCAGTCGTTGAAGACTTCATGGTCTGATGAGCCGAAGTGCGTCCCGATATAGTAGTACATGGGTTCCTGCGTGCCGCTCGGGGCCACGATCCGCTTGGCGAGTGCGCCCGACATGCCGTTCGTGACGTAAGAGCGGTTGGTTTCCCCGACGTAGCGGTAGTAATTTTCCATGATGTCGTTGATGTAGTGCGGATGGCCGTAGGAGGTTCGCATCATGGTGAAGAAGGCGAGGCTTTTCGTCAGCTGAACGCCGACCATGTCGAGGTTGATGTCGCACAGAATCCGGCCCATCAGGTCTTTGTTGGCCTTGACATAAGCCGCCGTCCCTGAAATTTCGGGTCCCCAGAGGAACCGGACCGTCCGCTTCGGACGGGGCAGCCGGCCATCGGCGATGAGCGCCTGGAGCGTCCGGGCCATTTCCGCGATCGCCCCGCAGCCCGAATAGTTGTCGTTGGCATCCTGCTTGACGAACCCCTCGAATAAATGGGCCGTGAGGATAACCTCGTCGGCGTCACGGTCCGTGCCCGGGATCGTGGCCACGACATCCTGGAGTTCGTATTTTTCGGACGCGGCCACGACCTTCGCGCGGACCGTGATCTTTTCGCCGCGTCGCAGCCGGTCGCGGAGGATCTCGCCTTCGCGCGGCGGGAGACTGAAGGCAAATTTGGCGCTTTGGCCCCTCCCGCCGCCGAGCCCGCTCCAAGGCATGAGGAGCGGGTCGAGGAGCGGCCGCGGGGAATAAAATGAGATGACGCCCTCCGCGCCCATCTTGAGACAGGCCGTATTGTGGACGGACGACGCCGGGCCGGCCGTGACGACGATCTTGCCTTTGACGTCCACGCCTTCAAGGTCCTTGGGCGTTCCCTCGCCGACCCAAACGAGCTCGGCCGTGACGTCGGCGTTGGCCGAACCTTGGACGAGCATGGCCCGGAGATCGGTGTAGGAGGCGATCTTTTGGAGCGCCGGTTTGACTTCCCAAAGCTCGCCGGCAACGCCGTCCCAGGCTTCTCCGCCGGGAAACCGGACGATGGCGACATCGCTCAAGCCGTATCCCTTGAGAAGGTCGAGAAGGTATTGTGTTTCCATGAATGTCCCGACGTATTCGGCGTGTTTGCGGTCGCGCGGCAGCCCGCCCCAAACGATGACATGAGACAGGGCGGTTTCGCCCGACGCCTCGCCCGCGATGAGGTCCATCTGGTTTTGGGGAAGAAACGTCCACTGAAACCACGGCGTCATCTGGGCGCCGGCCGCGAGCGGCAGGCAAAGAATGATCAAAACCCTGAAGACAAATTTCGTCGTATGGCTCATAACCGGCCTCCCGATTCGTGGAGATAAATTCGTCGCATACGCTATTTTGACGGAAATGGGCGAGGATGACAATGCCGGTCGAAGCGTCGGGCGGACGGACCGCTATTTTTTGAACAGCCTGGAGATGTCCACGTCGGCGAAAACGCCGAAGTGGTCCGAGGCGTGGACGCTGTTAACGTGAGCGCGGATCACGATCCTCGAGGCGAGAATGTCTTCGGGCCGGAAGTCGCCGGGGAGGAAGATGTAATCGAGCCGGCGCCGAATGGATGAATCGTAGGCGTCGAGGAGGGCGTTCCCCGCGCGCTTTTTTCCCGACGCGTTGACCGGCCGGCTCGAGTAGGCGACGTTCTCGTTTTGTTCGGAGTCCCACGTATAGCGTTCGTTCAGTTGCCCGGCCCGCGTTTTCGCGGCTCCGAGCGTATCGAAGGCTCCCGTTTCGGCGATGAAGGCTCGCACGGCGGGGTCGTTCTCTTCGGCGTTGAAATCTCCGGCGACGATGACCGGAGCGCCCGGGGGCAGGCGCCGGAGACGGTCGGCGAGTTTGCGGGCGTCTGCGGTCCGCCGTGCGTTTTTTTCTTTGACCACGGCCGCGGCGGCGCGGAATTCCTCGTCCGTGATGTTCTGGGCGTCCGGCCACTCGCGGAATCCGCGCAGAAATTCTTCGTCGTCGGGCGGCGCGGCGATGAGATGAACATCGACGAGGAACAGAAGAGAAGCTCCGATCCGGATGCTTCCCGCCAGAGCCCAGGTGGATTCGCTGAAATGGATCGTCAGGACGTCCCCGTAGAAACCGAACGGACCGCTCAGTTTCCAAGCCGCGAAACGGTGCAGGTCCAGGCTCTTCCGGGCGAGAATGGCCAGGCCCTCCTTGAGGTTGACCGGGAGGCCGAGCGGCCCGAATTTGATGCCGCCGTTCACGACTTTATGGATTTGGTCATAATCCAGCATATCGGCCAGGCGTCGGGCGTAACGGCCGGCCGGATTCGCCTCCTGAAGGAAGATCACGTCCGGGTCGAGCTCACGGATTTGAGTCAGCAGGAGGTCAAATCGCTGCCCCCGGCGCAGTTTGGATTCATATTCGCCGTACTTGAAGAACCCTTCGTAGTCCAGGCCCGACCAGACATTGATGGTTAGAAAGCGGAGATGGGTGGCTTCGGCGCGCGGACCGGAATGGATGGAGCCTTGGCTTATGATGAGGACGAGGATTCCCGCCCCCGCGAAACTCACGAGTTTATTCATGAACATCCCCCTTCGATTCGGATCCGGCGCGTTCACGTTCTCTCGCGTTTGCGCGTCAAACATCGGGCGGTGAGGATGAACACGGTATGCCGCTTGTATCCCGACCTGCCCCGCGCTCCGGGCGGGTTAGGGCTGATTATACACTTTTCCGGGCGTCCGAAAAAGACGCTCAGGTTGATTTGACTTTGCGTTGAGCTTCTCCTAGAATTCATGACGATGTCCGAAGCGGACGGCCGAAAGGAGAAAATCCATGCTCGATAAAAGAAACATCGCGTTCCGCGGGGCGGGAATTCTTTGCGGCTGTCTCATCCTGATATGGGCGGCCGGGACGGGCGTCGCTTCTCAGGCCCGGGACGAATCGAACAAGCGCATGTCCGTTCGATTGAGCGGCGGCGCGGGCCTGGCCCTGGACGGAGGCGGCGACCTGGAACTGCATCGCCGGGGGATGGTCAATTATTATTCGGACATCAACCAGCTGCCCAATTATGTCGGGCACACGAGTTGGACCAAGATGTCATTAATCCCCGAGGCCCAAATCGAGTTGCTCTTTCCTCTGACTTCGAGCATTTCCATCGGCCTGGGCAGCGGATATATCCGCGCCAAGAGCAAAGGAAGCTATGGCTTCACGTATAATGAAGCCGACGTCCTGGGCGACGGCAGTTATCAGATCGACCAGACATCGGATTATACGCGCGACTATACGCTCAGCGCCATTCCGGTCACTCTGACGCTGTATCTCACAATGCCGGCCGGCCGTTTCAATATCTACGGCTACGCCGGCGCCGGATATTATTTCGGAACGCTCCACCATGCTTACACCGCCAAGACGCAGGCGAGCCTGGCGATCTACACGACCCTGGACGAAAGCTACGAAATCTCGGACAACACGACCGGGTCGGAGGATGCGACGAAGGGCGGGGTCGGTTTTCACGGCGGGCTGGGCGTCGAGGTCAAATTGGGCTCGAGGTTAGCGCTGGGCCTTGAGGTCTATGGCCGGTATGTGAATATCTCGGGGTGGACGGGGAGCTTCAACGAGACGCGAACGACCGGATATCGGGCCTATCGGACCGACCTCGGTTGGTATGACGACGAAACGCAGACGGACAAGTACAATGACACGGGAAACCTGAAGTACTACGAGACCTACGATTCCGACCTTGGGAAGTATTACGCGGAGATGTTCGTCTACAACGGTGACCCGTCGGAAATCGAGGGGGTCAAAAACGCCCGCGACGCGAAGCTCAATTTCAACGCCGTCGGCGTCCGGCTGTCCCTCCGCATCTTCTTCAATATCCGCTAGTTGCGCGTCCCGCAAATAACGTGCCTCAATAAAGATTCTCCCTTAAACGCGCAATCGCGGGGGAGTTTGCCCTCATTTGAGCTTCAAATGAGGACAGGGGTTCAGCGGAGCGAAGCGAAGCGCCGAAGGGGAGCTTGACTCCCCCTTGGAAGTGCCCCGTTTCGGCGAAATACGGGAATAAGAAATTAATGAAACGGGGCACTAGGCGCGGCGGCCAATCGGACCTTCAGCCAGAGTTTTAAAGGCGCTCGCGCTCCCGCGCCCCTCATCCCGCCGCGGCCGAACGACCCGCCGCTCATGCCTCCACCCATTCCCCCCGGAACGCCGCCCAGTCCGCGGCCCGGCATGAGGATGTTGGGGCCGGCGGTATCGAATCCGACTCCGAGCATCTTTCCTGGCGCGGATTCCGCGGCGAACGGAGCGGCCTCCGATTTGGCGAGCGGGACTTTGATTTCATAAACGAAAATCCCGCCTCTCCGGCTCGCGGCGACCTCGATACCTTTGAGCTCGCCGCGGTCGAGCTGCGTCTGTTCGTCGCGGCCCGGGCCAAGGATCTCGACCTCCGCCGTCTCGCCGGCATCCCGGCTGGGTTTTCGAAGGACGCCCATGGAATCCATCTCCGGCGGTCCGGCAAAGTCTTCCCAATTCAGTCCCGTGGGATAGTGAATACCGAGGACTCTGTCGCTCCCGCCTTTCGGGTCCAGCCAGACGTAAAGGCCAAGGCGAAACGCCTGGGCTGCGGCCCGCGCGTCGGTCGCGGACAAGCCGACATAGACATAGTCCGCGTCGTTGACGACGCCCACGGAGACGCCCGTCCCCTTGACCTCGACGAGATAGCCTTGCCAGTCCGCGATTTTTCCGTCGATGACGATGTCGTTCGTCCGCCAGACGCTGGCGACCTCAACCGAGCCGCAGGCCGCTAGGAAAATGATTGCGATGAAGGCGACGAAGGCTGAGATTTTCATGGCGCAGACTCCTTCTCCGCAATATTGGACAACGCGAAGGGTCCTTTTCTTGGCGGCCGGGCGGTTATGGGACCGCTTCCTGTCCATCGGCGCTTTCGCGAAAAGCGATCAGGGCGGCGCCGATGGCCGGGACGATCTGAGGCCGGTCCGGCACGAACATGTCGCGTTTCAGATGCCTGTTCAGGAGCTCAACCACGCATGGGTTCAAGGCAACTCCGCCCGCCATGACGACCGGTCCGTTTCGGCCGAACTTCGACACCGGCGGGAAGAGTCGGTCCACGATCGATTTATGGAGTCCGAGGGCGATCCGTTTCCGGTCCTCGCCGGAAGCGAGGAGCGCGACGACCTCGGATTCGGCAAAGACCGTGCACATGCTGTTGATCGCAACTGGGGAAGGCGCCGATAGCGCTTCCCGGCCGAAATCCTCGATTTTGTAGCCGAGGATCATGGCCATAACTTCCAGAAACCGCCCGGTTCCCGCGGCGCAGCGGTCGTTGAGTTCGAAGCGCCCGAAGCGGCCGTCTTGAGTCATTTCGATGACTTTAAAATCCTGGCCCCCGACGTCGAGGACGACCCGGGCGTCAGGACAAACGAAAGACGCGCCCAGGGCACAGGCTTTGATCTCCGAGACGACCCGGGCGCCGAGCTGAGCTTTCGCCGCGTGTCGGCCATATCCCGTCGCCGTGATCCCCTCGACTTCGGCCGGGTCAATCCGGCGCCTGACCTGCTCGAGGGGGTTGAGTGCGGTATCGAAAATTTCGGCGCCGACAACCCGGCCGTTCGCCAGACGGACGATCTTCGTCGTTCG
>Ga0315289_10002144_pt1 | contig 30495 bp, 30 predicted proteins | sample YL17G11_40_MG_FD_203452 | JGI IMG/M metagenome (GOLD analysis project Ga0315289, IMG submission 203452) | Sediment microbial communities from Yellowstone Lake, YNP, Wyoming, USA - YL17G11_40 | ecosystem: Environmental > Aquatic > Freshwater > Lake > Sediment | place: USA: Wyoming | collected... | reverse complement strand
TCACCCCAACTATCTGGCCACCCGCTACGCCCTGGAGCTGGCGGAGGCCAAGGGCCTGCGGCGGGTGCCCGTGCAGCACCACCACGCTCACGTGGTGAGCTGCCTGGCCGAGAACGGGGTGGACGAAGAGGTCATCGGGGTGGCCTTCGACGGCACCGGCTACGGCAGCGACGGCCACATCTGGGGCGGCGAGTTCCTCCTGGCCGACTGCCGCCGCTTTCGCCGCCTCGGTCACCTCAAGTACGTGCCCCTGCCCGGCGGCGAGACGGCCATCAAGCGGCCCTATCGTATGGCGGCGAGCCACCTCCTGAGCGCCTTCGGTGAGGAGGCCCTGCGCCTGCCCCTGGCGCTCTGGGCGCAGATCGAAGCCAGGGAGCTGGCCCTGGTGCGCCGGATGATCGTAGCGAAGGTGAACTGCCCCCTCACCTCAAGCTGCGGCCGACTGTTCGATGCCGTGTCGGCCCTGCTGGGCGTGCGCGGCGTGGTCAACTACGAGGGGCAGGCAGCCATCGAGCTGGAGATGCTGGCCGCCGAGGGGGTGGATGAGGTCTACGACTGGAGTCCACCTTCAGGCTATCCTATAATTGTTGATCCGGCGCCTGTGCTGCGAGGAATCGTATCGGATCTGAGGCGAGGCGTGGAGGTGGCGGTGATCTCGGCCAAGTTCCACAACACCATCGCCGACATCATCGTCGGCGTGAGCCGCGCTGCTCGGGAAAGGACAGGCATCAGCCGGGTGGCCCTCAGCGGCGGCGTCTTCCAGAACACCTATCTTCTTGGCCGCACCCTGGACGGACTGGAGAGCCAGGGCTTCGAGGCCCTGACCCACCACCAGGTGCCCACCAACGACGGCGGCATCGCCCTGGGCCAGGCGGTGATCGCCAACGCTCGCCTGTCGAGGAGTAAGGAGCGCTAGCCGTGTGCCTGGCCATACCGGCGCGGGTCATCCAGATCGGCGGGCAGAGCCTGGGCCTGGTGGAAATGGGAGGAGTGGTGCGGGAAGCGAGCTTCATGCTCCTGCCCGATGTCCGCCTGGGCGACTACGTCCTCCTCCACGCTGGCTACGCCCTCCAGAAAGTGGACGAGGCGGAGGCCGAGGAGACCCTGCGCCTCCTGGCTGAGATGGCTGAGGCCGGGAGGGCAGAGGCATAGTGGTGCGCTACGTGCAGGAGTTCCACAACGCTGCCGCCGCCCGCGGACTGCTGGCGGCGATCGAGCGCAGCACCAGCCGCCCGCTGAACCTGATGGAGGTCTGCGGCACCCACACCGTCGCCATCTTCCGCCACGGCATTCGCCAACTCCTGCCGCCGCCGCTGAGCATGCTCTCGGGGCCGGGCTGCCCCGTCTGTGTCACGACCAACGCCGATATCGACAAGGCCATCGCCCTGGCCGAGCAGCCGGGGGTAACCCTGGCCACCTTCGGCGACATGATGAAGGTGCCAGGGAGCCGCCAGAGCCTTCAGCAGGTCAAGGCCGATGGCAGCGACGTGCGGGTGGTCTACTCTCCTCGCGACGCCGTGTGCATGGCCCGCGACAACCCCCGACGGCCTGTCGTATTCCTCGCCGTGGGGTTCGAGACCACCGCCCCCACCATAGCCGCCGCGCTGCTGGAGGCCGAGGCGCTGGGGCTCAAGAACTTCTACCTGATCTCGGTGCACAAGCTGATCCCGCCCGCCATGCGGGCTCTGCTCGACGCCGGGGAGGTGCGCATCGACGGCTTCATCTGCCCCGGCCATGTGAGCGTGGTCATCGGCTCGCAGCCCTACCAGTTCATTCCCCAACAGTACGGCGTTCCCTGCGTGATCACCGGCTTCGAGCCGTTGGACATCCTCCAGGGCATCGAGATGCTGCTGCGCCAGACCGCCGACGGCCGGGCAGAGGTGGAGATCCAGTATCGGCGAGGGGTACGGCCAGAGGGCAACCCCCTGGCGCGGGAGCTCGTATCGCGAGTGTTCGAGACCAGCGACGCCGACTGGCGGGGGCTGGGCTGCATCCCTGGCAGCGGATTGAAGCTGCGGCCGAAGTACAATCGTTTCGACGCCGAGGAGACCTTTGCCATCAACCCTCCACCCGCCAAGGAGCACAAGGGCTGCCTGTGCGGCGACATCCTGCGGGGGGTCAAGACCCCGCCGGAGTGCCCCCTGTTCGCCAGGGCCTGCACCCCCGAGAGGCCAGTAGGCCCCTGCATGGTCTCCAGCGAGGGCACCTGCGCCGGCTGGTATCAATACGGGTCACGCTAAGGAAGGCTAGAGGCAGCTTCAAAATGGCTTGCCACCCCCGCCTGAAGGCGGGGGCATGGATGCCGCCCCGTTTACGGGGCGGTGTGGAGAGAATCCTGAAATGGCTTCTATGACAAAGAGAACCACGGCAGCAACCAGCAAGATCCTACTGGCTCATGGCAGCGGCGGCCGCCTCAGCCACGAGCTGGTGGCCAAGGAGTTCCTGTCGCCTTGGGCCAACCCCATCCTCGACCAGCTCAACGACTCGGCCGTGTTCGCCCTGAGCAGGGACGGCACTGGCCCCCGCCTGGCCTTCACCACCGACTCCTACGTGGTGAAACCCCTCTTCTTCAAGGGGGGCGACATCGGCCGCCTGGCGGTTTGCGGCACGGTCAACGACCTGGCCATGGTGGGAGCGAAGCCCCTGTACCTTTCGGCCAGCTTCGTCATCGAGGAGGGGCTACCGCTGGCCACCATGAGGGCGGTGGTGAAGTCGATGCGCCAGGCGGCGGCTGAGGCGGGCGTGCAGATCGTGACCGGCGACACGAAGGTGGTGGAGAGGGGCGCCGCCGACGGGTTGTTCGTCAACACGGCCGGCCTGGGCCTGGTGCCGGCGGGGGTGGAGATCGGCGGCCAGCGGGCCCGCGTCGGCGACGCGATTATCCTCTCGGGGAGCATCGGCGACCACGGCATTGCCGTGCTCTCCCAGCGGGAGGGCCTGGAGTTTGATGCGCCGCTGGCCAGCGACGTCGCCCCCCTGTACGGCCTGGTGGCGGCCATGCTGGCGGCCAGCGCCAACGTCCACGTCCTGCGCGACCCTACCCGCGGCGGCCTGGCGACCTCTCTCAACGAGATAGCGCAGCAGTCGCGGGTTGGCATCCAGATCGATGAGCCAAAGATACCGATCAAGGATGGCGTATGGGGTGCCTGCGAGATGCTGGGCTTCGACCCCCTGTACGTGGCCAACGAGGGCAAGCTGGTGGCTATCGTCGGGCCTGAGGATGCGGAAAAGGTCCTGACCGTCATGCGAAAGACAACGTATGGTGAAGAGGCAGCGATCATCGGGGAGGTAATCGCCGAGCCTGAGGGAAAGGTTCTGATGAACACAACCATTGGCGGCACGCGCATCGTCCACATGCTGGTGGGCGAGATGCTGCCGCGCATCTGCTGAGGAGCGTCGGTGACCACGGACGAGACACGGGCAGGGCTGGGCTACCGTTTCGTCAGGCCAGCCACGGTTCCCTTCTCTCCCTGATTAGTCGAGCAATCCCTCGAAAACTCTGTAACATTCTCGGACACCGCCCGTCTTCTATTTCAGACAGAAGCGTTTTCAGTCATAACGTCGGGTCCCCTTCCCTTGGCCGGGAAGAGTGTCTGCCGGTGGGCTACCCCACCGGCAGACGCCTTTTTGCCCAGCGATGGCCGTCTAGGCTCTACTGACTCTGAGATGTGGCGACGCATTCCTTCGCTTTGCTCAGGGCAGGCCTCTTCGCTCCGCTCAGCATGCCGCTAGGCCACGCCGTCGCCCTAAGCGCAGCGAATGGCCTCACTCCAGATGGCACGCTACGCCCGGGTGGCGCTGCAGCTCGGGGATAGTACAGCTAGGCTCTGGCCTCTGTTTCTGTTACGGCCTGGGGCGAAGCTTGGCGATCAGGAAGGCAGCGTGGACGGCGTCCAGATCGTCCATGAGGTGAGGCAGGAGGGGGTAGTAGCCGGCGAATATCAGACGCTCTACCCAAAAGCCTTGATAGTGGCATAGTTCTGTCAATCCCTGAAAGCTAAAGGCGAGCAGCCGGCTATCGCTCTCAGAGGGATGGCGCATTGCCTGCAGCGGGTCGGCGGCGTTGCCCAACATGGCGCCGTCGGGTACGTGCGAGGGCACAGCCTCCCCCCCCAACGCCAGGCAGAAGCGGTTGTGCCAGCTAGCCAGGTTGTTGATGGAGAGCACAGCGTAGCCATCGGGCCGCAGCACCCGTTTGATTTCCTGGAGAAAGAGAGCAATGTTGGGCAAGTGCTCGATGATCTGGTCGGCGTGAACGATATTGAAGAAATGGCTCTGGTAGGGCAGCGGATCGTTAAGGTCGCCCTCAGTGACGATGATCCCCCGATCAGCGGCCTCCTTGATGCGGTCCTTGACGCACTCGACCCCGTACGCCTCCGACACGCGGGCGCGGCAGGCAATCTGAGCGGTGAACTCGCCATCGCCGCAGCCGCAGTCCAGAAGGCGACCGTGGGCGCGGGGCTCGATCACATCCAGGATCGCCCCCTTGCTGGCCCGCTCACTCTGCCTGGAGACGCTGCGGAGGCATGCCATTTCTTCCCTTCCTATGTGAGCAGGCAACAGAATAGCAGCCCCCCCTTTAGCAGACCTCTGTCCAGGCAGCGGCTGAGGTCGTGATCGAGAGAATGCACTGGCTAATAGAAATGACGATAGGTTGGCCCCGCTTGTTACGACTGGAAGGTTAAAAGAGGCCCAGTAGCTGTGCGATGAACAGGGCCAGGCCTGGCTGAGAGGGATGGGCGGCCGTCATCTAACCTGCATTGGCAGGATGGAGCGCTTGACTTCTGCGCTGGTTCAGCTAGCGCCTTTCTCTTATGGCTGGTGAGTGGTCATCGCCACGGCCGCACACGAGCCACACCACGGCCTTGGCCAGCAGCAGGGCGTACAGCGTGGCGAAGGGGAGGGCTGCTACCCGGCGAGAATCTTCTGCATGGTCACCACATCCACCCAACGCTCGAACTTGTAGCCCACCTCACGCTCCACGCCCACGCGCCGAAAGCCGAGGCGCCGGTGCAGCCGCAGACTGGCCGGGTTGTCGCCGGTGATACGGGCGATGACGCTGTGAAAGCCGTTCCTGGCGGCTACGTCCAGCAGGCTGGCGAGGAGCAAAGCACCGATTCCCTTTCGCTGATAATCAGCGCGTACGTATAGGGAGTCCTCCGCCGTAAACCGATACGCCGGCCTGGACCGGAAGGGTGAAAGGGTAGCAAAGCCCACCACCTCGCTGCCGTCGATGGCGACCAGGGCGGCATAGGGATGACGGTGGTCGGTCAACCACTGTCCTTGCTGTTGCGGCGTCCACGGCTCCAGGTCAAAGGTGGCGGTGGAGTTGAGAACCACATCGTTATAGATGCCCACGATGGCCGACAGATCGGCGTCCTCGGCGCGGCGCACGATACAGGCAGAAGTTTCGGACGGCTGTAGTTCCATCGATCTCAGTACATAGCCAAGGCAGCGGGCGCCATCGACCTGTAGGAATCGCCCCCTCAGGTCACCGTGAGGGTCACCTGCTGAGCGCAGAGAGGGCATTCGGCCGGGTCGTAGCTGGGCAGCTCGAGGGTTAGGCAGGCGAAAAAGGGCAGGCCGAAGTCTACGCGGCCGGCAGTGCGATCCACTAGGACAGCCACTCCGATGGGCTGCCCGCCCTCGGCCCGCACCGCCTCGAGAACCTCGCGGATGCTGCTGCCGGTGGTAAGAACATCGTCCACTACCAGGGTGCGCTCGCCCGGAGCCACCTGAAAGCCACGGCCGAAGCGCCGCCCCTCCTTCACCTTCTCGGCGAAGATGCCCCTGACGCCCAACTGGCGGGCTACCTCGTAGCTAAGGATGATCCCGCCGGTGGTGGGTGCTGCCACCAGTTGCACCCCTTGAGAGCGAAAGTGATCGGCTATCAGGCGACAGAGCCTTTCGGTGTGGGGCGGCTGTTCCAGAAGGCGAAACTTCTCTACATACAAGGGGGAATGGCGGCCGGAGGCCAGGAGGAAATGGCCATCGAGGACGGCGCCCACCTGCCGCAGGAGGCTCTCGATCTCATTCGCCATCCTAGTTCCCCGACTCCTCGCTGGCGAAGGAGACGGAGTGGTTAGGGGCGAGGCCCACGTCCGAGAGGGGCCAGTAGGAGAACCAGGTCTTGCCGATGATGCTTCCTTCTGGAATGGAGCCGAACTGCCGCGAATCGCTGCTGTTGTTGCGGTGGTCGCCCAGGACGAAGTACTGGCCCTCTTCAATGTACCAGGGGCCGCAGGGGCAGTTGGTGGTACCCTGCGTGTATGGCTCCTCCAAGGGTTCGTCGTTGATGTAAACTACTGAATCGCGGATCTCCACCTTATCCCCGGGCACGCCGACAATCCGCTTGATGAAGTCGCGCTCTGCGTAGCTGGGCGACTCGAAGACCACCACATCACCCCGCTTGGGGCTGCCGAACAGATGGTGGGTGGAGTCGTCGCCGGCGTCGAAGAAGGGGAAGAAGTCAAAAATGCCCAGGTCGAACCGGGCATAGGCCAGCTTGTTGACAATAATGTACTGGCCGTTCTCCAGGCTGGGGAGCATGCTGCTCCCTTCCACCTTGAAGTTTTGGACAGTCGAGCGAACGGCCAGGAAGATGAGCACAGCCAGGAGCAGAGTCTCGACGACCTCCCGAAAGATGGTGAGGTAGGGCCGCCGTCGCCGCGGAAGAGGCGCCTCTAGCGCGGGTGCGGGAGCCGGTTCAAATGTCGGCTCCGGCTCCGGTCCTGGCTCTATCCATCGAGGTTCCCACTGCATAGCAACACCAAGGAGGGATCGGACGATAACCCTCCCTAGAATCCTAGTATATCAAAAACAGATAACGCTGGCACCTCTTCAAAGGTGCCGCCGTCCCCTTTCGCCTTCTGCTAGAATAGCCCTGGGTCTGCCCTGAGGAAGCGAGGCCCCGGCAGGGGAGGTCGATGGTTATCGCCGACGAAGCGCAGCTCGTCCGGAGCAGCCAGAGCGGTGATCTGGACGCCTTCAACACCCTAGTGCAGGTCCACCAGCGCCAGGTCTATAGCCTCTGTCTGCGGATGCTGGGCTCGGCGGCGGCCGACGATGCCGCCCAGGAGACGTTTATCACCGCCTACCGTCGCCTCAGCAGCTTTCGGGGCGGCAGCTTTCGGGCCTGGCTCCTGCGCATCGCCGCCAACATCTGCTGCGATGAGCTGCGCCACCGCCGCAGCCGGCCGGCAGCCTCACTGGAGGCGGCGCTGGAAGCAGGCTCGCGGGCGGATGTCCCCTCCCCCCTGGCCAACCCCGAGGAAGAGACCCTGCGGCGGGAGCTAACCCGGCACCTGCAACAAGGGCTGGCCACCCTGCCAGCGGAGCAGCGCCTGGCGATCATTCTCCGCGATATCCACGGCCTGAGCTACGAGGAACTGACGGAGGCCCTGGGCTGCTCCCTGGGGACGGTGAAGTCGCGCATCGCCCGCGGCCGGGCCAAGATGCGCGAATACTTGATGGCGCGACGGGAACTTCTGCCTCGTCAGTTTCGTCTTAAACAATGAGGACTAGTCATGCTGAAAGTCTTGCTGCAACTTCGCCATCGCCGCTTTCGCCGCGACCTTTCCGCCTACCTGGATGACGTGCTTTCCCAGCGAGCGCGCCGCCGCCTGGAGGCCCACCTCGATTCCTGCCAGGCCTGCCGCCAGGAGCTGACAGAGCTTCGGGTCACCGTGGCGGCCCTGGGCAGCCTGCCTATGGCCGAGGTGCCCCGCTCGTTCGCTCTGGCGGCCGCTCCTGTCGCGGTGGTGCGCCCGCGGCCAACGGCCGGGCGGCTGGAGTTCGGCCTGCGTCTGGCTACGGCGACCGCCGCCTTCGCCCTGACCTTGGTGCTGATCGGCGACCTCGCTGGCCTTCCCAGCCGAGGGGAGAAGGAAACGCCGGCGCCCCTTGCCCCTGCAGTCGAGGAGCTGTCAGCAGACCTGCAAGCAAAGCCTGGGGAGACACCAGCGACGATGGACAAGGCGCTTGTGCAGACGCCAGCAGCAGCGATAGGAGCGGCGCCGGTCGAGACACCGGCGGCCGAGGAGACACCGCCAGCGCTAGCAGCAGCGCCGGTCGAGACACCAGCGGCGGAGGAGACGCCACCAGCGATGGCAGTGGCGCCTGTCATGACGCCGGAGCCCGCCGGGACGCCAGCACCCGCCGAGGCGCGAGCAGCCGATGAGACGCCACCAGCAGCAGTAGCGGCGCCCGTCGAGGCGCCGGCAGCCGAGGAGACGCCACCACCAGCGCCGGCAGGGGCACCCATCGAGACGCCGGAGCCCTATGGCACCACGGAACCGTATGGTTTCGCAGACGTGGAGCGCCAGGCGCAGCCAACCAGCGCGGGCGTCTCAGAGGGGCAGCCGCCGGAGGAGAAGGCGGCGGAGGGGGCAGGAGGCGAGGAAGAAGTCGAAGCTTACGATTACGGGGCCGCGGCCCAAGCCGCCGCGGAGCAGGAAGAGGGCGCTGGCCTCTCGCGGGAGGAGGCCGTGCGCTGGCTGGAGATCGGCCTGAGCGCCGGCGTGGGCATTCTTGTGGTCGTATGGGCTTTTGCCCGTTTTCAGAGGAACATCGGAAATCGACCGTAGCAGAAATGAGGTGATCTTCGTGAAGAAAGGAACACGGATTCTCCTGATAGCGGGCGCGCTCCTGTCCCTTGCCCTGTTCGCTGTCTGGGATTCGGAGTCATCGGCGTCGGTGCCTGCGGCGTCGTCGGAACCATCGGCAGCCGAGCCGTCGGCGGCGACGCATGCGCTGGCGTCCGCCAGCTCGGCCAACAGCTCGGAACCGCAGGGCCTGAGCGTCAGCGGCGAGGGGCGGGCTTCGGCCGCCCCCGACGTGGCCGTGCTGGGCCTGGGCGTCTCGGCCAAGGCGTCTACCGTAAGCGCTGCCAACAGCCAGGCTCAGCAAGCCATGACCGCCCTGCTGGACTCCCTGGAGGCCAATGGCGTCCAGGAGAAGGACATCCAGACCAGCGGGCTCAGCATCCAGCCGGAGTACGACTACCGCAACAACGAGCAGGTCCTGACAGGCTATCGGGTTAGCCACATGCTCCAGGTGAAGGTGCGGGACATCGACCGGGTGGGCGAGGTCATCGACGATGCCGTGCAGGCGAGCGGCGACGTGCTGCAGGTGCAAAGCATTTCCTTCACCATCGACGACACCACGACCCTGAGCAGTGAGGCCCGCCAGAAGGCGGTGGCCGACGCCCAGGCCAAGGCCGAGGAGCTAGCCTCTCTGGCCGGGGTGACCCTGGGCGATCCCACCTACATCACCGAATCCAGCTCCACGCCCTACGGGCAGACCTACGACCGCATTGTCGGCTACTCGGCCGAGGCAGCGCCAGCTACTGAAATCAGCCCTGGCGAGTTGGAGGTAGTGGTCAGCGTCAACATTACCTACGGTATCGACTAGACATTCCGAGAGGAGGGACTAATGAAGACAAAGCTCACGCTAATACCCTTCACGTTGCTGGCGGTGGCATTGGTCGTCCTGTCTATGGCCTGCGGCGGCGCAGAGGCCAAGGTGAGGGTCGAGAAGGGCCTGGCGGCGGCCGCCGGCCAGCAGGGGGGCACAAGCATCGACGTCCTGCCAGCGGGGACCCCCGTCCCCTATGCAGCGGCCATCGCTAGCAACGAACAGGTCGTCAGCCCGGTCTACGGTGGCGTAGTCTACTCCAGTGGCGGCATGGGAGGGGGATCCGGAGGCCTCTCGGTCGCACCCCAGTTCCAGGGTCAGACGGGCATCACCGTCCAGGGCTACGGCCGCGCGACCGCCCCCGCCGACTCAGCCCGTGTGCAGTTCTTGGTGGCACTGGCTTTCTTCGATGGCTCCTACCCCTACGCCTACGCAACTCCCCTTCCTCCAGACGTGATGCCGTCGGAGCCAGGGACGCCGAGCGAAGTGATACCGCCGCCGACCCCCACGCCGCCTCCTGAACTCACCGAGGCCGACCTGGCGCCCCTGATCGACGCCATCAAGGCCCAGGGCGTGTCGGACGCCGACATCGAGGTCGCCATCTACCCAGCGGGCGGCTACTATGGCAAGTACGGCCCCAACGGCACCGCTCGGGTAACGGTGACCCTGGACAACCCCGCCGATAGGGTGGGGCCACTGCTGGAAGCCGGAACGCAGGCCGTCAACGAAAGCGGAACGCTCACGCTCCAGAACGTGAGCGTCCTCTACACGGTGAACGATTGCAGCGTCCTTCTGGGGGAGGCCCGCCGCGCGGCGGTGGAGGACGGCCGTGAGAACGGCAAGGGACTGGCCGATGCCCTGGGCGTGTCCCTGGGGCAGATCCTGGCCGCCTCCGAGTACGTCTCCAGCCCCTTCGGGCCCTCGCCCTGCCAGCCGGACTTCGATACCTACTATGGATACAGCTACGACGGCATGGCCTACGACCCGGCGATGCCAGCGGAGGTGCAGATCGTCTCCAACGTTGCCTTGACCTTTGCCATGAGCTGATCGAGCGGCAGGGCTGGGAGCAGCGGTTGGGCTCCCAGCCCCCGTTGCCGCTGGGGCCGAGCCGGTGCTAGAATGACGCCACCGAGGACAAAGGTGGCGGGCTAGCGTTGGTTCTCAGCGATCGTACCATCCACGAGGAGATAAGCCGGGGGCGTCTGGTGATCGACCCCTTGGGGGACGGCTGCATCCAGCCTTCCAGCGTCGACCTGCACCTGGCGCCCCTCTTTCGCGTGTTCCGGGTCGGCATCCTGCCTCGCCCCTATCTGGACGTCGGCCAGTCTATGGAGGGATTCACCGAGCTGGTGGAGGTGGCGGAGGACGAGCCCTTCATCATTCAGCCGGGAGAGTTCGTCCTGGCGGGAACCCTGGAGACGATAACCCTCCCCGATGACATCGTGGCGCGGGTGGACGGCAAGAGCTCGCTGGGGCGCTTGGGCCTGCTCATCCACGCCACCGCCGGCTTCGTCGACCCGGGCTGGACGGGCAGGCTAACCCTGGAGCTATCGAACGTGGCCAAGATGCCCATCGCCGTCCGCCCCGGCATGCGCATCTGTCAGATATCCTTCCTGCGCCTCAGCACCCCCGCCGAAAGGCTGTACGGCTCGCCCGGACTTGGCAGCAAGTATCAGGGGCAAACGGAGCCCACCGCCAGCCGGGGCTACCAGGACTTCCCGAAGAGAGCGGACTGACCGACATGGAATACATGCAGCGGGCCCTGGCCCTGGCTGGCCAGGCCCTGGGGCGAGTCAGCCCCAATCCAGCGGTGGGCGCCGTCCTGGTGCGCGACGGGCAGGTGGTGGGCGAGGGCTTTACTCGCCCGCCGGGAGGGCCTCACGCCGAGGTCGTGGCCCTGGAGCAGGCGGGCGAGGCCGCTCGCGGCTCTACCCTGTACACTAGCCTGGAGCCCTGCTGCCATCAGGGCCACACGCCGCCCTGCACCAAGGCCATCATCGCCGCCGGCGTAGCCGAGGTGCACATGGCGATCCTTGACCCCGACCCCAACGTGAGCGGCCGCGGCCGCAAGGAGCTGGAGGCGGCGGGCATCGCTGTGCGGGTGGGCGAATGCGAGCAGGAAGCGCGCCGCCTGAACGAAGCCTACATCAAGCATCGTACCACCGGCCTCCCTTTCATCATCGCCAAGTTCGCCGCCAGCCTGGACGGCCGCATCGCTGCTGCCAGCGGCGATTCCCGCTGGATCAGCGGGCCCCAGAGCCGCCAGTGGGCCCATGAGCAGCGGGCGACGCTGGATGCTATTATGGTGGGGGTGAACACCATCCTGGTGGATGACCCTCAGCTCACTGCTCGCCCCGACGGTCAGGAGAGCGAACGCCAGCCCCTGCGGGTGGTGGCCGACAGTCATGGCCGCACGCCAGCGAGCGCTCGCGTGCTTCAGGGGCCAGGGCAGGCGCTCGTAGCCACCAGCGACCGCTCCGACCCTTCCTGGCGACAGGCCATGCAGGCAGCCGGAGCGGAGGTGCTGGTGCTCCCGCAGGATGCCGATTCTCTTGACCTGGCGGCACTGCTGACGGCGCTGGCTGAACGGGGAGTCCTCTCCCTGCTGGTGGAGGGAGGAGGCATCCTCCTCGGCTCCCTCTTCGACCGGGGGCTGGTGGACAAGGTGCAGGCGATCATCACCCCCCTGATCATCGGTGCTGCCGATGCACCGGCGGCGGTGGCCGGCCGAGGAGCCGAGCGGCTGGCCGACGCCTGGCGCCTGCGCGAGGTGGCGGTGGAGCGGCTGGGAGACGACATTCTTATCACAGGATATCCGACGAAGAGGGGTGAGTAGGTGTTCACAGGCATCGTTGAGGAGGCAGGCACCGTAAAGGAGGCGGAGCGGGGGCGATTGGTCATCGGTTGCAGGAAGGCTCTGCAGGGGACGCGCCTGGGCGACAGCATTGCGATCAACGGGGTGGACCTGACGGTGGCCCACATGGATGAGGATGGCTTCACCGCCAACGTCATGCCGGAGACCTATCGCCGCAGCAATCTGGGCCAGTTGAAGCAGGGCGACTTGGTGAACCTAGAGCGGGCCCTCACCCTCAGCGACCGCCTGGGCGGCCATCTGGTGCGGGGGGTGGTGGAGGCCACCGGCACCCTCCTCTCCCTCACGCCGGAGGAGGACGCGATCATAGCCCGCTACGCCGCACCGCCCGAGATCATGCGCTACGTCATTGTTAAGGGGCCCATCGCTGTGGACGGCGCTAGCCTTACGGTGGTAGACCGCGATGAGGATTCGTTCGCCGTGTCTCTGGTGCTCTACACCCAAGAGGTCACCAACCTGACTCGCAAGAAGCCTGGAGATACGGTAAACTTAGAATCAGACATAGTAGCTCGCTACGTGGAGCAACTGCTCAAGGAGGCGAATCCTGACTGGCAGCAGTTTCAGAATGGCTTGCCACCCCCGCCTGAAGGTGATCAAGAGAATAATAACACCCCTGAGGGTTGAAACCCTCAGCTTTGGGGAAGCTGCGGGATTCATCCCGCAGAGGTGAACTTAAATAGTTGAACGCCATAAGGCGGGGGCATGGATGCCGCCCCGTTTACGGGGCGGTGTGGAGAGGGTTCTGAAATGGCTTCTAGCGAAATAGATAGTGAGAACGGCCCGACCGGAGGAGCGAAGGATAGGGTCATGGTAATGGCAACCGTTGAAGAGGCAATCCAGGAGTATCGGCAGGGGCGCTTCGTCATCATTGTCGATGACGCGGACAGGGAGAACGAAGGTGATCTTACCCTTCCCGCCCAGTTCGTGACGCCCGAGGCCGTCAACTTCATGACCAAATACGGCCGCGGCCTCGTCTGCATCCCCATGACCGGCCAGCGACTGGATGACCTGCGTATCCCCATGATGGTGGGGGACAACAAGTCGGCCTTTGGCACCGCCTTCACCATCTCCGTAGAGGCCCGTGACGGCGTCAGCACTGGCATCTCAGCCCACGATCGGGCCCAGACGGTGCGCGTTCTCATCGACCCGGCCACCAGACCCGAAGACCTGGTGATGCCCGGCCACATGTTCCCTCTGCGCGCCCGCGACGGGGGCGTCCTGGTGCGAGCAGGCCAGACCGAGGCCGCCGTCGACCTGGCCCGTCAGGCTGGCCTCTATCCGGCAGCGGTTCTGTGCGAGATCATGAAGGCCGACGGCACCATGGCTCGCCTGCCCGACCTCAAGCGGTTCGCTGCCCGCCACCGTCTGAAGATCCTCAGCGTCAACCAGCTTATCGCCCACCGCATCCAACGGGAGAGGCTGGTGCGCCGAGTGGCCGAGACGATGATACCCACCCGTTGGGGTGAGGTTCGCCTGATCGCCTACCGCAGCATCATAGACCCCGACGAGCACGCCGCCCTCGTGATGGGCGACGTCTCCACGTCGGAGCCGGTGCTGGTGCGCGTGCACAGCCAGTGCCTCACCGGCGACGTTTTCCACAGCCTGCGCTGCGACTGCGGCGAGCAGGTTGAGCTGGCCCTGGAACGCATCGCCGAGGAGGGAAGGGGGGTCTTCGTCTACATGCGCCAGGAAGGGCGAGGCATCGGCTTCTGCAACAAGATCCGTGCCTACGCTCTCCAGGACAAGCACGGTCTGGACACGGTGGAGGCCAACGAGGCCCTCGGCTTCCCCGCCGACCGTCGCGACTACGGCATCGGCATGCAGATCCTGGTGGACCTGGGGCTCAAGCAGATCCGCCTGCTCACCAATAACCCCGCGAAGCGGGCGGGCCTGGAGGGCTACGGCCTGGAGGTGGTAGAGCGAATTCCCATCATCGCCCAGCCGAACCCTCACAACATGCGCTATCTGGAGACCAAGCGCGATAAGTTGGGCCACTTGCTGGACATCGTGTCCTGACAGGAGGTATCCATTGGCTGGCACGACCTTCGAAGGACGTCTCCGCGGCGAGGGCTTGAAGATAGGTATCGTCGTCTCGCGGTTCAACGATCTGATAACCCACCAGCTCCTGGCCGGCGCCCAGGACGGCCTGAGGCGTCTTGGCGTGGAGGCGGAGGGGGTGGATGTGGCCTGGGTGCCCGGCTCCTTCGAGATCCCCTTGGTCGCCCGCAAGCTCGCCGAGAGCGGCCGCTATCAGGCGGTGGTCTGTCTGGGGGCGGTCATCCGCGGCGAGACCCCTCACTTCGAGTACGTGGCAAGCCAGGTCAGCAGCGGCATCGCCCGGGCCGGCCTGGACACGGGCGTTCCCGTTATCTTCGGCATCATCACCGCCGACAGCCTGGAGGAGGCCCTGGAGCGAGCGGGCGGCAAGATGGGCAACAAAGGCTACGACGCCGCAGTGTCAGCCATCGAGATGGCCAACCTCATGCGAGGCATGGCTGGCGACTAGGCGCTGCCTTCGGGCCATCGCTGGTGGAAGTGCCTGCCCGCCTGCCCGCAGGCGGGCTGCTTTTTGGTAGCCTTGATATCAGAGCAGACTGGCCAACGGCTCTGGCGGTTAGTGGCGCGCTGGGCGGCGAACGCCGGCGCCCTTTGGGTGGCCTCGCTGGTGATACGCGGGGTTGAGCTCGAGGGCTGGCAGGCGGTTCTGGCGGCGGCGGCCATCTTCACCGGAGTCGGCCTCATCGTTTGGCCGCTGGCCATCCGCCTGAGCTGTCTCCTACAGTGCCTGACCCTGGGGCTTTTCACCTGGGTGCTGAGCGCCGCGATGCTAGCCCTCACTGCGTGGCTATCGGGCCAGTTCGCTGTCAGCTTCAGCGTGGACGGGCCGGCCGCCGCCTTCCTGGGGGCTCCTCTGGTGGGTATTGTCAGCTTTGTGTTTGAGAGAGTGCTGCGATAGCTCGGCCGCTGTCTATTCGGTCACCCGATAGACGCTATCACCGCTGCGGCAGCGATCCTGCACCCTGATCCCCACCGAGTCCCCCGGGCCGGCCTCCTGAACGCTCTGGTGCTCGATCTGCATCGATTCCAGCACCTGCTGGAGGTCGGTGGTGTGGCCCTTGATGTGGATCCTGTCGCCCACCTCGAGGTGGGCGGTGAGGTCAATGCCCGCCACCCCTATGCGAGCGAAGTAGTCTCTTACCCGACCGATCTCTTCTTCCTCAGCCATGGCAGCCTCCATTCCCCTGGCCAAGCATGCCCCTTTGGAGGGAATTTACCACTGGTGGACAAGGTTTTCAATAGCCTACGGGCAAAGCATGGCATAGTTCATTGCGCCTGTCAGACATGACCTTAATTGGGAAAATGCCACAAAATATTCCTTATGCTGTTGACACTCAGGCTTGCCCATTATACAATCGGCCCTGCGTCTCCAAAGTCTTGGGAGATTTGGGAAACTTTAGGGAGGTTTGAATGCGCGCTCGGCCTTCTCTTGAGATTACGCAAGATCGGAGTCAGCCTGGCCGCTGGATCAGTCTCAGACGGGCCTGCAATCTCTTGGGGGTCAACGAATCGACCTTGCGTCGCTGGGCTGATGGCGGCTATGTTCGCTCCTTCCGCACCCCTGGTGGTCATCGCCGCTTTGCCGAGGATGACCTGCGGGCCCTCATGGCCGGCCAAGGGCGGCCGGGCCCTGCAAGCTACGGCTCCCTGGGCCACCTGGCGCTGATGCGCATTCGCCGCCGCCTTCAGCGGGGCGCGAGGCACCAGGCCCACTGGTACGCCGGCGTGCCCGAGGGCGACCGGGAGCGACTACGTTCCCTCGGCCAGCGCCTGGTCAATCTAGTATCCGAGTACCTGGCCCGGGGAAGCCGCCGCTCTCGCCTCATGGAGGAGGCCCGCCAGATCGGCCACCAATACGGAAGGGAGTTCGCCGACAAGAGCCTACCCGTGCGTGACGCCGTGGAGGCCTTCATCTTCTTCCGCAAGGGGCTGGATGACGCGGCCATAGAGCTGGCTCATCGGGGCAATCTATCGGCGGAGGAAGCGGTGGAGGTGTGGGAACTCATGGCTGGCCTGGCCGACCAAATCCTCCTGGCGATGGCCGATGCCTACGAAAAAGTGCGAACGCCGCAAGCCGCTCCGGCAGGTTAGCAGCCTTTCGCTTTCTGGAGAGGATTGCGCTCCCTGGCGTCAACCTTTGCTGCCTCTGCCTATACACTACCGGCAGTAGTCGCTGCAGGCTGTCAGGCCGGGGAGGCCTCTCCCTGGGACTAGGTCGCAAGATGCTCGATTCGATTCGCACCATTGCCTTCGACTGCTACGGCACCATCGTCCGGTTCACCACGCCCGATTTCGTCCGCACCATGGCCGAGATCGCCCGCGCCCAGGGCCTGGCGGTTGACCCCGAGGTCCTCTGGGACAGGTTCGTGAAGGCGGCCTTCGTCTTTCGGGGCGATAACGCGGCCAGGCCTGACTTCCGCCGCTACGAGGAGGCCTGGGCTTTCCAGTTCGAGCGAGCTGCACAGGAGCTTGGCCTCGTGGGCGATGGCGCTCTGGCCGCGCTTCGCCTCAAGGAAGAGCTATCCCAGGCCGAGGCCTATGCGGAGGTGGCCGAGGTGCTGGAAGCGCTGCGGGCCCGCTATCGGCTGGCCGTCCTCTCCAACGCCGATGACGACTTCCTCCACGCCTGCCTGGCCAGGAACGGCCTGGAGTTCGATGTCGTGGTCTCCTCGGAGGCAGCGCAGGCCATCAAGCCGGACCCGGCCATCTTCGCCCATCTGGCCAGGGTGCTGGGCCTGGAGCGCCACCAGATCCTCTATGTTGGCGACAATCCCATGCCCGACATCGTGGGCGCCCGGCAGGCGGGGGTTCCAGTGGCCTGGCTGAATCGCTCTGGCCATCCCCTGCCTGAGGACATGCCCAAGCCCGACCTCCAGATTGGCGGCCTGCGCGATCTTTTGGCTGCTCTACCGGGCCGGCAGCCATAGTGGGCACAAACCGTTCACACACAACCCCAGCCTCAAGGCTGGGGCATGGGGAGGCGAATCCGATGCCCCCCCGACAGGTCGGGGGGGTCAAGAATTAAACAGCCAACGGCGAACCGGCCACGCCAAACCCGTCTTGTTTGCGTGGCGGGGCTGATGTATACTTTTGCCTAACCGTATACTCACCTGACTACACTACGATAGGTGGTTGCCATGAATATTTCTTGTCTGCAAGAGAACCTCTCCAAGGGCCTGTCCATTGTTGGTCGAGCGGTGGCCGTCCGCAGCACACTGCCTCAGACCTCCCATGTCCTCATCGCCACCGACAATGGCCGCCTCAAGCTAGCAGCGACCAATCTGGAGATCGCCATCACCTCCTGGATTGGCGCCAAGGTAGAGGAGGAAGGGGCGATCACCGTGCCTGCCCGCCTCCTGGGCGATTTCGTCAACTCCCTGCCCAACGAGCGCATCGAGATGAGCCTGGCGCCCAGGGGCAGGCAGTTGCGCATTGTCTGCGCCCGCAACGAGGCCACCGTGGCTGGCATGGATGCCAGCGACTTCCCCCCCATCCCCGCCATCCGCGAAGGGGTCTCCCTCACTATCGATCCCGCTAGCCTGCGCACCGGCATCAATCAGGTGGAGTTCGCCGCTGCCAGCGACGACACCCGTCCAGTGCTTGCGGGCATTCACTTCCTCAGGGAGGAGCGTAACCTCACCCTGGCCGCCGCCGACGGTTTCCGCCTGGCCGTGCACACCCTCTCTCTGGATAAGGAAGCGCCCGAGCGTAGCGAGGTCATCATTCCTGCGCGGGCGATGCGAGAGGTCAACCGCCTGCTGGCCGATGAGGAAGAGCCCATCGAGATGACCATCAACAGCAGCCGCAGTCAGGTTCTGTTTCGCCTCAAGAACGTGGAGCTGGTGGCCCAGCTTATCCAGGGCACCTTCCCCAACTACAGCCAGCTAATCCCTCAGTCCCACACCTGCCGCGCCGTTGTCGATGTGGCCGAGTTCCTGCGGGAGACGCGTACCGCCGCCATCTTCGCCCGCGACGGTAGCGGCATCATCCGCGTCCAGGTCACGCCGGGGGAGGAGCTATCACCAGGCAAGCTGGTCATCTCCGCCAAGGCCGAGGAGCTTGGTGACAACCGCGGCGAGATCGATGCCTCCGTGGACGGTGAGGCGGCCAAGATCGCCTTCAACAGCAGATACCTCCAGGATGTGCTCCAGGTTCTAGGTTGCAGTCAGGTAGCCCTGGAGACCTCCGGCCCCTCTAGCCCCGGCGTCCTGCGACCGGTGGGCCAGGACAACTACGTCCACGTGGTCATGCCCATGTTCGTCCAGTGGTGATTTAGAGCCTGAGAGATCCCGTTCCGTTGGGAATTTCAGATTCCCGGCCACATAGTTGCGTACTCCACGTGGGGCATTGAATGCCGCGAGAGGTTGGCCCCTGGACCCAGGACAAACTCAAGATACTGCAACAGTATTTGCCTGTTTATCTCCTTGCTACCACTAGGGCACTTGAACGGATCTACATCGACGCCTTCGCCGGCCCAGGCCTGAACCGCCTCAGAGGAAAGAGCCGCACCATAGACGGGTCGCCGCTGATAGCCCTTGACGCGCGCGCCCGGAACGGGACGAAGTTTGATCGCCTCTTTTTCATCGAGCGTGACCCAGCAGTCGCAGCAGAACTTCGCGACGTTCTGAACACCCGCGACAAGACTCAACGGGCTAGCGTAATTGAGGGGGACGTCAACAAGGAGCTGCCCGAACTCATCAAGACGCTTCCTCTACAATCCCCCACATTCGTTTTTGTCGATCCAGACGGAATCGAACCGCGATGGACTACCATAGAGGCCATCGCCCCGTGGCGGACTGAACTGCTGATCAATTTCCCACTGGGGATGAGCATCAACCGAAACCCAGATAGTGCTAAGGTGACTGCGTATTTTGGGACAGACCAGTGGCGAGGGATGTGGAGTTCAGCAGGTCTGGGGAGGAGTCGTGCTCTGTTGCAGCTGTACAAGGAGCGGCTGGGCAACCTTGGGTACCGATATACTACCGAAGATGATCGCCTCATCAAGACAAGTGGAGGCCAGCATCTCTACTACTTGGTCTTCGTAAGCAAGATAGCTATAGCAGCCCAGCGTATTATGACTTGGGTGCTCAAGCAACCGGACTCAGCCGGTCAGACTCGGATGGACATCTGACTTGGGGAGCAGGCATGAACTATCGCTGTCACTTCTGCGGCCGGAAGATTCCGGGCCGGGAGCTCATTCCAAGTCTCGCCGTCCAATACTCGTCCGGCGAGCTTCTTGCCTACCCGCTGGCCCGTCTCGTCATGGGCTCCCCACTGCTTGAAGAAGAAGGCTACGTCCGCTTCCCCGCATTGTCGCCGTATCTCGCGCACCCACTCCGCTTTCATGGGTCTAGCGTGTGGACCGCTCTCTCCACCGACAATGACCCAGTGAATGCCCTGCAGATCAAGGCGAAGCGGCTCTAGAAGCGGCTCGCATGACAAGAAGCGCACCTTGGCTGGCACTTTGCGGAGATCGTCAACTCGATGTGCCCAGCGCTGGTTCTCCACTGAAACGCCCATCCACACGTTGTCGGGCCAGGACAAGCGTGGCGCCAGATGTGCCAGCCGTTCTGATCGCTTCGTGAGTATCTGGAAGGTGTGCCAGTGGGCCTTTGCCATGACGCCCACTACCCACTCGATGAACTGCCCCGGGACATCCTCGTGGAACAGATCGCTCATGGAGTTAACGAAGATCATGCGGGGCTGAGTCCACTTCAGGGGTTGCTCAAGTCGCTCCGCTCTGAGCTGGAGGTCAAAGCCGCGTTCGTATGGGTGGCCGGGTACGCCCCGAAAGCGCTCTGCAAACGTTTCCGCGTAGCAGTGCGCGCACCCTGGGCTGACCTTTGAGCATCCGGTGACGGGGTTCCACGTTGCCTCGGTCCACTCGATAGACGAGAGCTGCGCCACTTCAACACCTACAGTATGTGGCCCGCGCTCATCGCGAGGCCTGGGTTGTCGCGGTGCGCATGAACCATGCTTTCGCTGATTTCGTCCCCAGTATCGAATATACACCCCTGGGCGCGGAAATGGGAGACCTTCTGCGCCTCGGTCTAACGCACATCCCCACGCTCGTTCACTGCCAGTGTAACGACGGCGCGCCGCGCGAGTCTCTTCATAGAGGGGCAAATCTAGCTTGCCCATCTGTCGGCTGCGTCTTGTCTCCTTCTCACCACAGGCAGGGGGTTATGAGGATACTAGCGGTAGATGACGAACCCGAGGTTATCGAGGTAGTAAAGCTCTGCTTCCATCTCCGCTGGCCGGAAGCGGAAGTGATCGCCGCCAGCACCGGCCAGGAGGCGTTAACCGCCATTGAGGGGCAAGCGCCTGACCTGGTGCTGCTGGACATCATGCTCCCGGATATCGACGGGTTCCAGGTATGTGAAGAGGTGCGGCGCTTCTCCGACGTCCCCATCATCATGCTCACCGCCCGCGACGCGGAGGTGGAGCGGGTGCGCGGGCTGGAGATGGGCGCCGACGATTATATTACCAAGCCCTTCAGCCACCTGGAACTACTAGCGCGATCGCGGGCGGTTCTGCGTCGCTATCAGAACCAGCCGCCCGCTGTGGGCGAGACGTTCCAGTCTGGCAACTTCCAGATGGACTACGCCACTCGCAGGGTGACGGTAGAGGACAAACAGGTTAGGCTTACCCCCATCGAGTACGGCCTCCTCTATCACCTAACCCGCAACGCCGGTCGAGTGCTGCCCCATCGTACCCTTCTGGCCAAGGTCTGGGGCCACGAGTACACCAGTGAGCTGGAGTACCTGAAGGTCTACATCCGCCGCCTTCGCAACAAGCTGTGCGAGGAGATGGGCGCCACCATCTCCATCGAGAGCGAGAGGGGGGTCGGCTATCGGCTGGTCCCCGTCGACTCCCAATCGTAGCGACATCTCCCCCATAGGACCGAAGGACGCCCCGCGGCTGTAGCCGTTGCGTCTTGCCCCCTGGCCCCAACTAGTATTCACTCCTTCTTCACCGTCGGTTCACCCCGTTGGCACTGGTATTCACTGCTTCGTTCACCTGCTTCCAGACATAATGCTACTGTGAGCCAGGCGTTCATCGGAACGCTCTGGGCAAATCGATTCCTCTTGGCGGGGAATCTACCATGACGCGGGGACTACCGGTGTGCATGACAGCCACCACTCCACCGGGTGGGGTTCCCTGCATAGCTGAGGAGGCAGGTGATGGACGTGTTGAGAAAGATGCGTTCTAAGCTAGGACTTGCAGCGGCAGCGTGCGCGTTGCTTCTGCTGCTGTGCGGGCTGTCGCTGTTCGCGGCGCTGTCGGGCGACGGGCCAGAGAGCCCCGGCGCCTCGGCTGGCGCTGCCGACACGCAGCTCTGCACCGCCACAGGCGACTACTCGGTCTGCACTGACCAGGCAGACTACGTTCCCGAGGCTACCGTACACGTCACCGGGAGCGGTTTCATCCCCGGCACCAGCCTTGCCGCGAAGGTCACACGGCCCGACGGCTCCGTGGTGACGGGCGATGGCTCCTTCGCCGCCTGGCCTACCGCCTACGATACCGTCATCGTGGGCGACGACGGCACCCTGCGGTACGACTACGTCCTGGACGGCATCGAGGGCGAGTACCGGGTAGAGGTGCTGGACGCCGACGGTAGCGTCCTCGCGACTCACACCTTCACCGACTGTTGGAAGAAGATCATCATCAAGAAGGTGACAGTGCCCGCGGGGGACACCCAGACCTTCGTTTTCACGGGGAATGTGAGTGGCACCCTGACGCACGGCCAGACGGCCTCCAAGGAGGTCGGCGACGGCACCTACACCTCGAAGGAGATCGTGCCCGATGGTTGGGAACTCACCTCCATCGTGTGCGATGACTGCGACAGCAAGGGCGATGTGGCGACTCGCACCGCCACCTTCAAGGTGGGCTGGTGGGATAAGACGATCACATGCACCTTCACCAACACCAAGCTGCGGGGGAAGATCATCATCGAGAAGCTGACGGTGCCCGCGGGGGATGCCCAGACCTTCGAGTTCACGGGGGATGTGGGCGGCAGCCTGACGCACGGCCAGACGGCCTCCCAGGATGTCAGCCCCGGCACCTACACCTCGACGGAGAAGTTGCCCGCTGGCTGGGACCTCACCTCCATCGTGTGCAGTGACGCCGACAGCACGGGCAACGTGGGGACCCGCACCGCCACCTTCAGGGTGGAGCCAAACGAGACAGTGAAGTGCACCTTCACCAACACCAAGCAGCGGGGGAAGATCATCATCGAGAAGCTGACGGTGCCCGCGGGGGATGCCCAGACCTTCGAGTTCACGGGGGATGTGGGCGGCAGCCTGACGCACGGCCAGACGGCCTCCCAGGATGTCTACCCCGGCACCTACACCTCGACGGAGAAGCTGCTCGCTGGCTGGGACCTCACCTCCATCGCATGCAGTGACGCCAACAGCACGGGCGACGTAGCGACTCGCATCGCCACCTTCAGGGTGGAGCCAAACGAGACGGTGAAGTGCACCTTCACCAACACCAAGCAGCGGGGGAAGATCATCATCGAAAAGCTGACGGTGCCCGCGGGGGATGCCCAGACCTTCGAGTTCGCCGGAGATGTGGGCGGCAGCCTGGCGCACGGTCAGACGGCCTCCCAGGATGTCTACCCCGGCACCTACACCTCGACGGAGAAGCTGCCCGCTGGCTGGGACCTCACCTCCATCGCATGCAGTGACGCCAACAGCACGGGCGACGTAGCGACTCGCATCGCCACCTTCAGGGTGGAGCCAAACGAGACGGTGACATGCACCTTCACCAACACCAAGCAGCGGGGCCGCATCATCGTCGACAAGGTGACCGACCCTGCAGGTGACCCGCAGAGCTTCAACTTCACCACCAACTACGGCAGCCCCTTCAGCCTGACCGACACTGCGCCGCCCAACGACAGCGGCCCTCTGCAGCCTGGCACCTACTCGGTGGCCGAGAAGCTGCCGCAGAGTTGGGACCTCACCAGCGCCACCTGCGACGACGGCAGCCCAGTGAACGCTATCGCCCTGGGCCCCGGCGAGACGGTGACATGCACCTTCACCAACACCAAGCAGCGGGGCCGCATCATCGTCGACAAAGTGACCGACCCTGCAGGTGACCCGCAGAGCTTCAACTTCACCACCAACTACGGCAGCCCCTTCAGCCTGACCGACACTGCCCCGCCCAACGACAGCGGCCCTCTGGCCCCGGACACCTACTCGGTGACCGAGAAGCTGCCGCAGGGTTGGGACCTCACCAGCGCCACCTGCAACGACGGAAGCCCCGTGAACGCTATCGCCCTGGGCCCCGGCGAGACGGTGACATGCACCTTCACCAACACCCTACGGCGGGGCACGATCATCGTGGAGAAGCAGACGATTCCCGATGGAGCAATCGGCGGCTTCATATTCATTGGGGACGCCTCCGACAAGATCTCCGACGATGAGCAGATCGTGGTTAGCGGCCTGCTGCCTGGCACCTACAGGTCGATGGAGACGGTGCCCGCTGGCTGGGAACTCACCTCCATCCACTGTGACGACGACAACAGCACGGGCGACGTGGAGGCCCGGACCGCCACGTTCCAGCTCGATCCTGGGGAGACGGTGAAGTGCACCTTCACCAACAGACTGCCGGAGATCCCTCCGCCTCCGCCCACGCCCACACCTACGCCTACACCTACGCCTACACCTCCAACCACGCCTGAGACTACGCCTACGCCTAGGCCTACGCCGCCAACCACGCCTGAGACTACGCCTACGCCTACACCGACACCCACACCGACACCCAAGCCATCGGTGACACCGGCCGTGCTGCCTACAGTGGCACCTCCCACGCCAACGGTGGCTCCTGCTGCCACGCCCAAGCCAGCGGGGCTGCCGTGGACCGGAGCCGGTGGCTGGGGGCCATTCCCCACGAGTTGGCCCTGGGCTATCCTCTTGTTGGCCGCTGCCGCCTTGATGCTGGCGGCCATTGAGGGTGTGGTGTGGTCACTGAAGCGACGGGATAGCTAGCGAAGCGATCCCTCTTCTATCAGGGCCAAATGGCCGAGGCCCCAGGCGATCTCGCCTGGGGCCTCTCTATTCGGGTTCTCCCTCTCCTTCTCTCCAGCGACAGTTTTCCATAACAAATTCTATTCATAACGCGAATAACCTGTAACGGCGGCGTGGCTGCCGTGTCTTTATGTTTAGAAGGTCTGCCGAGGTCAGCTCATGTTTCGTATCAGACAGTATCCTTTTGCCAGCGACCCTCTGCGAGAGGTGCGCCTTCTCAAGCGATGGGTGTGGGTTGGTGCTTCTTTGGCCACCCTCATTCTTGTGCTGCTTTACCTGTTCACCTTCCACCTCTCAGCAGGAGAGGGCGCCTTCATCCTCCTGACGATGGCCATCACTGTTGCCCTGGCCATCGAACTGGCCTTCACTCACATTCTTCGCCTCACGAGAGGAAGCGCTTATCCGGTGAAGCTGGCCTTGGAGCTGAGCCCTTTGCAGGGCTTCAAGCAGGCCTGCCATCACAGCGCCGAGATGGTGGCCCAGCTTCTGGGGGCAGAAGCGGCCATGGTGGCCTGGGTACACAGCGACCTGCAAGAGTTGGAGCCGTTGGCCAGTGCAGGTCTTCCCGAGCAGTGGCTCAAGGTGGCTCCCCAGCTCTCCCTGGCCGAAAGCGGGCTCGAGGAGACGGTGCGGCAAGGTCAGGTGGTCACCAAGCGAACGACAGCCCGAGACCGTTGGTTCCGCGGACTCGGCGAATCGTATTCCGTGACCTACGTGCCCCTCCTATCTTCAGACAAGGTGATCGGCGTCCTTGGGTTGGCGGGCGATGGCGCCACCTTCAATCCCAGGGACCATCGGCTCCTGAGCGCTATCGGTGTCGCCGTTGGCCTGGCCCTGGATAACGCTCGCTTGTACGATGAGGAGAGAACGCGGGCTGAGCGACTGCAAGAGCTGGCCCAAATGAGGAGCGAATTTCTCCTCACGGTCTCCCATGAACTGCGAACGCCCCTCACCTCGGTCAAGACATCTGCCGAGATGCTGCTGGAGGAGGATGACTCGCCGGCGGAGAGTACACAGGGCCAGCTCATTCGCAATATTGTGCATGGCGTCAATCGCCTCAGCACCCTCATCGGCGATCTGGTGAGCATGGCCCGCCTGAACAATAGCCAGCTCCAACTGAGCCTGGAGCCTGTGGGAACGGGTGAGATGGCAACGGCCGCCTGCAACCTCATTCGGCCCCTCATCCAAACGAAGAGGCAGACCCTCGATGTTCGCTTCGACGTCCCTGGGCCTAAGGTGCTCGCGGATCAGCGGCGCTTCGAACAGATACTGGTGAACCTGCTATCCAACGCCCATCGCTTCACTCCTGCCGGTGGGCGCATCAGCGTCGACGTGCATGAGGAACGGGACGAGGTTATCATCGCCATCTCCGACACCGGTTCCGGCATCCCTGAGCAGGAACGGGGGGCCATCTTCGAGCCCTTCTACCGGGGCAGCGAGGGCTCCGGTAGGCGTGTACCTGGCGGAATGGGCATGGGCCTGGCTATCGCCAAATCCCTGGCGGAGCTGCACGGCGGGCGCATCTGGGTGGAGAGCGGCGAGGGCGGTAGCACCTTCTTCTTGGCCATCCAGCGCTATCCGGAGCCCGTTGCCGCGCCTGTGAGGGCAGGGGTCACCTAGGCTTCCCGCCGCCAGGCCGTTCGCTTCGATTACCCCCTGGGTTGCTGCTCCGGCCCATAGGCTATAATGATCGCGCCTGCCTGCCAGTGGGCGGGTCTTCCATTGCGACAGGCCTCAGCAGACTGGGAGCTTGCCATGAGAGTTCGCCGCCTCCAGCTAACCGATTATCGCAACTTCCCTCGGCTGGACCTCTCTCTCCCCGGCGGGCCAGTGGCCATTGTGGGGCGCAACGCCCAGGGCAAGAGCAATCTCCTGGAGGCAGTCTATCTCCTTTCGACGATGCGCTCGGCCCGGGCCGACAGCGATGGCGAGCTGATCCGCCGACAGGCCGGCCAGGTGGCGGGGGTGCCGCCCCTAGCCCGCCTGGTGGCCGAAGTGGAGGGGCGCTGCGGGCCTCTGCGGCTGGAGATGGCCATTGTTGCCCGCAGCGGAGACCTCGACCCGCTTGCTGCCCGACCCGCTGGCGTCCCCCGCGCCAACAAGCTGGTGCGGGTGAACGGCGTCGCCAGGCGCCTGGCCGACGCCGTCGGTCAGTTGAACGCGGTGCTGTTCACCGCCTACGACATGGATGTGATTGACGGCTCACCGTCCCTGCGCCGCCGCTATCTGGACATCACCATCTCTCAGGTGAACGGAGGCTACCTGCGGGCACTTCAGCGCTACGCCAAGGTGCTCCTCCAGCGCAACCATCTCCTGAAGCGAGTGCGGGAGGGCCGCGCCCGCCCAGAGGAGCTGGCCTTCTGGAGCCAGGAGCTAGTACGGGAAGGCAGCCACATCGTCCAGGCGCGCGCTCTGACGGTGGCCAGCCTGGGGCCCCTGGCCGCGGCTGCCCACGCCGCCCTAACCGAGGGCCAGGAGGAGCTAGCGCTGGTCTACCAGCCCCAGTTGGGAGGAGCGATCGATGGCCGCCAGGCCGCCTCCCTCAGCCAGGCAGAGCTGGCTGAGGCCTTCGCTCAGGTCATAGCTCGCTGGGGCGAGCGGGAGATAGGGGCCGGCGCTTCCCTCCTGGGCCCTCACCGCGACGATCTGCTGTTCCACCTCGGCGGCATCTCGGCGGCTACCTTTGCCTCGCGGGCCCAGCAGCGCACCATCGCCCTGGCCCTGCGCTTGGCCGAGGCCCGCTACCTCCTGGAGCGACAGGGCGAGTCGCCCGTCCTCCTTCTGGACGATATCCTCTCGGAGCTGGACGGCCAGCGCCGGGCGGCGGTGCTGGCTGCCATCGCCGACTACGAACAGGTACTGATTACGGCTACGGAGCTGGATCGCTTCTCGACAGGCTTCCTGGAGGGCGCGACCCTGTTCCAGGTGGCCAGCGGCTCGCTGGAAGCTATGGCTGGGGTTGCCGGCGCTGAAACAGGCGAAGCCCCTTCTCGGACACCATGACCGTGAGGGCCGCCGGCACAACCTCAAAGATGGTGGGATGGCCAGGGTAGAAATCGCCGTCGAGCTGCACTGGCAGCGGCGTCTCACTCTGCACCTCCAGCCGACGCGCCCGCCGGTAGAGGACGGGGCCTGCCCTAACGTGCGCCTGGGCTGCTACCCGCAGGGCGTGGAAGATGATGTCCAGGGTGTGCCGCCCCTGAAAGATGCAGGCGTCCAGAAGGCCGTCGTCGGCGTAGGCGCGGGAGGTCACCTGGGTAATGCCGGCGTAGTTGCGGGTATTGCCCACCACCATCATCAGAAGCCTGGCCTCCAACGGCTCATCATCGACGACCAGCCTCACCCGCTGGCCCCGGTATCGCAGCGACTGGCGGACGGCCATGATGGCGTAGGTAGTAGCCCCCAGATATTGCTTGACGTTCAGCGGCAGGGCTGCGGCGATGCTCCCGTCCAGGCCCAGGCCGGCCATCAGGAAGAAGTAGCGCCCTCTCTCTCCTGACGACGCGCTGGCCCGACCGAGATCCATGCGCCGCGCCTGACCGCGCACCGCCACCTCCAGGGCAGCGATCGGCTGGCGAGGAATGCCCACCTCCTTGGCCCAGACGTTGGCTGTGCCCGCCGGAATGACCGCCAGGGCCGTTTCGCTGCCGACCAGGCCGTTCACCGCCTCGTTGATGGTGCCGTCGCCGCCGCAGACCACCACCAGCGAGCGTCCCTCCTGGGCGGCGCGAGCGGCCACGGCTGTAGCATCGCCCGGCGAGCGGGTGAAAGCCCAATCCGCCTGCCAGCCCTGGCTGTCCAGCCAGGAGGCGGCCTCTCGCAGATGGCGGCGGGAGGGCAAATTCGGGGCGGCGGGATTCACGATTACGGTGGCCGACTGCATAGGTGGTTCGCTCCAGGGCCATGCTAGCGCCCCGCCAGAGAGCGAGCAAGGGCATTATGTCGTGGTAGCGGCTAGGCTCTCTCCGGGGTTGCCTCCGCTGCCCGCCCGGCAGGGGGCAGCGGACTCAGGGCCTCCAGATCGGCCTCGCCCCCCAGCACTATCAGGCGGTCGCCCAGCTCCAGGACGGCAGTTCCCCGCGGGCCCACCTGGATGGCGCCGCTGGCCTTCTGAAGCGCGAGGACGGTGGCGCCGGGGCAGCTCAGGAAGCATCCCTCGATGGTCATGCCGGCCAGCCCTGACTCCTGGCTTACCTCCAGCTCGGCCAGGATCTGCTCGCCGTGGCGACCGGTCGCCAGCGTGTCGATGAAGTCCACCACCAGCGGCTGAAGCGCGGAGAGGGCCATGCGGCGGCCGCTGAGGCTGTAGGGAGAGATGACCCGATCGGCGCCCGCCCGCAGCATTGGCGTCGTGCTGGCCGGCTGACCCACGCGGGCCACCACGAACAGACGAGGGTTGAGGGCCTTGGCAGTGAGGACGATATAGGTGTTGCCGGAGTCGGAGTCGGAGGCGGCGAGCAGGCAGTGGGCGCGCTCGATGCCGGCCTCGAGGAGGATGGCGTCGGAGCTGGCATCGCCCTCCACCAGCAGGTAGTGCTGCTTGCGGGCGCGCTCTATGGCCTGTGGGTTGGAGTCGACGATAATGAAAGGCATGCCCCGAGCATGGAACTCGCGGGCGATCTCCTGACCCACACGGCCGAAGCCGCAGAGGACATAGTGATCTTGTAGAGCCTCGATCTTCCCTCTCATCCTACGCACCCCCAGCATGAAACCTAGCTCACCCTCTATGACAGTCGCTACCAGGCTGGTCAAAATGTAGAAGGCTACCCCCACGCCGAACAGAACCAGGAAGATGGTGAATATGCGTCCCCCGTCGCTCAGCGGCTGCGTCTCACTGAAGCCCACGGTGGTGACGGTAGTGACCGTCATGTACACGGCGTCCAGTAAAGACCAGTCCTCGATGAGCATGTAGCCCGCAATGCCCAAGCCGAGCAGGGCCACCATGAGGAGCACCGCCGTAGCGAGGCGGCGCTCCAAGGCAATGGAGGGCAGTATTATTCGGGCGGGCCTTCTCACGTCCCTACCTCAGTTGTCCTCTCCGGGCAGACCTAAAGGTCTGCAGCTACGGAATGAAGAGCGGCCAGCGTCGTAGCTGCAGGGCTTCTCCGCCGAAGGCGGAGTCCGCAAGGCGGACAGCCCTGCCTTGTGTCGAGTCATCTAGTCAATGGCGGACAGGCGGGGGTCCTCTGGGAACCCGGGAGCCGAAAACCCACCAATCATGAACCAGTGCCCTTTCCACGCTTGGCTGGCGGACTATCGCCCCCTCGTGCCCCGTCCCCTCACCCCTCTTGGGCGAGGAAGCGAGCCACCTCATCCCTGGCGAATGTCGGGAGGGCCATCCTGCCGCCGTCAGGCTTTCCCATTATAATCCCCGCATCCTTCGGTGTAACCGTGCCGATGCGCCCGCCAGCTATGCCTGCCTCCGCCAGGGCGGCCAGGAGTTGGTCAGCATCCTGCGGCGGTAGGGCTATCAGCAACGCGCCGGAAGCCAGCAGCCCCAGCGGGTCCAGCCCCGCCGCCTGGCACACGGCCCGAGTGGCTGGCAGCACAGGTATCGCCGCCTCCTCCAGCCACATTCCCACCCCGGAGGCCTCGGCCATCTCATAGAGGGCGGTGGCCAGGCCTCCCTCGGTGGGGTCGTGCATGGCGTGGACGGCGGCCTTCTCCACTGCCAGCAGGGCCTCCTTGACCACGCTGATGCCCGGCTGGAAGATGTAGCCCCTGGCCGTCTCCAGCATCTCGGCGGCCACGCCCTTCCGGCGCAGGGCATCCGCCGCCTCGCGGGCGAGCACCGCCGTCCCTTCGATGGCGATGCCCTTAGTGAGGATCAGGTCGTCGCCGGGCTGCGCTCCCGACCCGCGCACCAGCCGGTCGCGGTCCACCTCCCCCAGCATCGCCCCCACCACGATCGGCCGGTCGAGTCGATAGGTGATCTCGAAGTGGCCGCCGACAAGCTCCACCTCCATCTGGCGGCAGGCGTCGAGGATCTGGCCGAATATGCCCTCCGCCAGCGACTGGCTGGCCCCCTGGGGCAGGAGGACGGTGGCCAGGAACCAGGCTGGCTTGGCCCCCATGCAGGCAACGTCGTTGGCGTTGATGTGGACGGCGTACCAGCCGATG
>Ga0315289_10002142_pt1 | contig 30506 bp, 41 predicted proteins | sample YL17G11_40_MG_FD_203452 | JGI IMG/M metagenome (GOLD analysis project Ga0315289, IMG submission 203452) | Sediment microbial communities from Yellowstone Lake, YNP, Wyoming, USA - YL17G11_40 | ecosystem: Environmental > Aquatic > Freshwater > Lake > Sediment | place: USA: Wyoming | collected... | reverse complement strand
TTGCAACAAAAAATCCCACTATACCTAATATAACTGACGATATGATTAAATCTTATATTAAAAATAATGAGAAATTATATAATTCTATTTTAGCTAAAGCGGCGGCAGCAGCAACGGTGGAAGCCGACATATTAGTAAAAAGTGTTGACTTAAAAAAAATATTTTCAAACAATATAGAACAGCTTAATGCCTATAACACATATTTAAGTTATGCCCCTAGCATAAGAAATATTGATACATTAATAAAAGGTGTTGATGCTAGTATTACAGAACTTAATAAAACAATTGATGAGATACAAACTGGTAAGGTACCTGGAGTAACTACCGTTCCAAAGGATTTGGAGGAGTTATATGAACAATTATTAGGAAAAAAAGTAGAATTAACTGAATATAAAAATAAAGGTGTATCCCCAGCCAAAGTTGTGGACAATTTAAGTTCAGTTAAATGGGGTAATTTGGGTAATGGATTTATCATCTCAAATAAAATAACAAACTATGGTGGTAGATATACTGTTATGGTAAAAGATCCTAATGGAAGATTACGACCATTTTACCAAAGAACCGGAGGTGGAACAAGAGTTGGAGATGCCCCTGAAGGTTGGGCAGCAGCAGGTAATTGGGTTCCTTTTTATGGTACGGCAGATGTAAGTATGTGGAGATTGAACGACAAAACAAAAGAATGGGGGTGGCAGAGAACTGATGGTTGGTTTATTAAACCTAAAGGTGGTAGACAGGGAGAAGAAGGTGATGAGGCAATTTCTAAGTTACTTGCCGATGTTGCAGGAACAAATGGGATTAAAGATGTTGATTACGGTTTTGGGAATTTATACAAGTCTATAACTAATACTGAAAGCGCTTCTGATTTGAATACTTGGTTAAGAAATTTGGGGTATGAAATAACCCCAGAAAACGGATATTTAAATGGTGCCGATCCTAATCGGATAATAGTACATGGAATACCATAAATAAAAAAATATGAATAATACCGACGATATATTAAAAAAAATACTTCTTAATATGAGGTATGATGCAAGTAAAACTTTAAAAGAAAATAAAGAAATTATATTTGAAGATTTAAACAAATTGAATCAAAATAGTAAAACAAAATCGGTTGATGTTTTTAGTAGGCCAATATCTTTTAATGGAAAAGTAATAAAAACTGTTAAATCTCAAATATCTGAACTCGAAAAAAATATAAAATTACCGACAAAACTTTCAGAACCAATTAGACAAAATTGTTGGAATTTGTTTGAACAAAGTCAATATTTTAAATATAAAGGTACACAAGGCTATGGTTATGATGTTGTTTATTATAAAGATAATTTGGGCGTTAAGCGTACAAAACGAAGCCCAACAGATGAACTACATTATTATTATAAAATGAAAGATCAAGTTAATGTATCCGGTGTTTTAGGAATTACTTGGAATTTTACAGGTCCAACACCTTTGTTTGTAAACAAAATTACGGGGTGTATGACAAAAACTTTAATTTACATTAAAAAAACATTTAATGGTGATGCTCCAGGAATAATCAATAGTGATGGTAAAAATTATTCTCTTATGTTTAGTTGTTATGGTGTAACTCCCAATGGATCACGTTCGTTTCTTCCGTGTGATGAAAATTTTCTTAAAAAAGATAGCGTTAATTATTATCATCAAAAAGAAAAATTAGATATAGAAGGTTACGTCGAATTACCAGCAATTAATGTTTTTGCAAATAAAACTCCAAACATATCTACTAAAACACCAGGGAGTAAAAAAAACGATGTTTCCACATCTATAATGGTTGCTTCTGACAATAAATATGAATATAAAAAAGAAGGGGGTAAATATTATTTTAAAGGAAAAGACGGTACTGACGAGTCCATAAAACACCCCGATTGGGTGGAAGCCAAAGGTAAGGGATTGGAATCCATAATAAAAAACGTTGATTTTACATCCAAAAACAATACAAACCCTTTTGGAAAATCTGGATCTGATGGAGTAGGGGATTATTCTTTTGATTTAGACTTATAAAAAAAATTAAAGTATTTATAAATATGGAAAAAAATATATTAATGGAATTAAGTAGAATAAAAGGTCTAATTAATTACAATTTATCAAATGGGTTTTTAATTAAAGAGGATGCTCAAGGTGCGGAAATAAGACAGAGACAAATAGATAATGAAATACTTGGAACCACTAATGTAAAAGGTGGGGGTGACCCTGATTCAGAAAGATGGCCAATTATCACATTAAGTGACAAAAGTACGGAGTATCCAATAATTTTTCCTTATCCAAACGGTATACCAATTTTAGGTGATAAAGAAACTGGAAAACCAATAGTATGGCAATTTAAACCGGGAGATTCTTCAAAAACTTTTATATCAGAAAAACAATTTAAAATATTAGTTGGTTCAGTTGAGGCAGCGGATAAAACAATTAAGGAAAATCAAGAGTATTTTGAAAAAAATGGACTAAAATATTGTTTACCCGAAAAAGCATTTTGGGATTTACACACCGATAAAAAATACATTTATAAATTTCAAAACCCAAGAAATAATAAAATATTTAACATGAAACTAACTATGTTGGGTGAAGACCAATGTACTAATTCTGGTGACGAGATTCCTCGTAGTGGTCTTGAATGTTCTACAAGATGTATGGGGTCAAACAATGGATGGGGGTTTAGTATGGATGGTTTTTTTGAAACGGGAACTGGAAAAGGATATGACCCAAGAAATCCAGATCACTTTGATATTAGATCTGTGGATGATATATTTTGGGATGACTATAGTATTTGGATTGAAATTGCGGTTGGAGTTGCGGTTGCATTTGCGGCACCTTATTTGGCTGCGGGAATTTTAGGGGCTATGGCTACGCCAATTTTAGCAGCAACAAGAATTGCCAGACTCATAACTTTTTTAGGGGAAGCATCAGTATATGGAGGAGAAACTACTTGGTTAATAATTTCTTGTGAAATTTTAGCGGAAGCAGGTCTATTGTCTCCTTTAATCTCTAATTATTTATCTAGAGGGGATACTGGAAATGCCGCTTTAACAATGGCCATGTGTTTAATACCGTTTGTAACTGAACTACCTTCGGTCAAATTATTTATTGCTAAAGGTTTCGGGACTCCAAAAATGGGAGAAAGTGTGGTATCTAAAATAAATACTTGGGGTGGTTTTACTGCTTTAACCAAACTACCAAAAGACCAAATGCAAGCAGTGATCAAAACAATTCTTACTACAGATGAACAAACAATGTTTTATCTTGGAATGGATGTTATTGGTAAAGGAAAAAAAGTGTTAGCTTCAGCCTTTTCGGAATTTATTGCAAAAAATGGAGATACAATAGAGGCGGGTATAGCCAGAGGAACTGGTAATGCTCCGATTGACACTGCATATAAAAAGTTTGTGGAAAAAATGGGTAGTACCGGTACTAAGGCATTAGAAATACTTGCCAATCCCCTTGGGTCAGCATTTTTTCAAAGAAGTTTTATAACATCACTTGTAAGAGGTTTTATAGTTGTAGGCCCAATTGTAATAGCTTTTAAATATACTTGGGGAAAGGCGGCTGAATGGATGACAGAAACACAAAAAGATGATGTACAAAATAAAATACAAGACATTCTTAACGGTCATGGATCACCATATGCAAAGGCATTAATGGACTTAAACATATCATGTGGTTTAGGACCTGAAATTCCACAAGAGGTTGTTTATCTAGCAATAAAAAAGTTATCAGAAGACCCTACTTTTACAAAATTTGATGAGAATACTGGGGCATTAATTGAAGAAAAAACAAAAGAAGCAACAAAAGAAGTTTTTGAAAAAGAAATAATAAACATTGGTGAACAACTTAAGAAAAACGACACAAATTCAACAGAAGATCTCCAACTAGCGGATTTGTTATCCGCTCATAGCCAATTATCGATATTGGATAAAATTATTATGAGTAGTGGGTATCCTACTTTACCTGATTGGGAAAACGATAAACCAACATCATATGATGAATGGAAATTTTCGGTAATTGCAGGAGGTAAGGAAATAAATGGAGTTGTTAAATTTATTAACGGAAATAAAAATTACGAAGTTTATGTTGATACTAAAAAAATATTTCCCACTGATTAGATTAAGTTGATTCTAAAATAGGAAATAAATAATATATATAATAAATAAATTTATTTTTTTTTTCATATATCTTATATTTATAAAGTATAATAAATAAATAAAGTATTTATAACAAAACAAATTATATTATGAAAAAATTATTATTAAAAATTACATCTTTATTGGGATTGAAAAAAAATAAAACTTCTGTAGATCGAGCACTAAAAATATACAAAGGTAAATTCGCGTTTTGTGGAGCTTCAGGTGCTGAACCAACAGGTAATATCATTACCGTTCAAGGTAGAAAATTTAAAGAGGGTCGTTCAGTATGTCCAGTAATGGATGGTCCGTCAGTTGCAAACCTTAAATTGGTTCCAAACCCATCTGTTAGTCCTGATGGAACTAAAGATACCGTATGGTCTTTCTTTTGGTATTATGATGAGGTTCCTCAAGCACCAACTTGGGAAACTTTGACTACAGTAAATCGTTCATTTGTAATTGGTGATACGCCAAACACTCAAATGAGCAATATGTTCTGTATGCCATGTAGGATTTTTAAAACCGTTAATGGTGTTGAATTGGCAGAATGTGTTGGTCCTCTTAATGAACTAGCCTTTCCTTTAAGAAAAGCAATTAGAGCTCATGAAGGTCAAACATCGATTACACAAGCACCTGAAGGGTCATCGTATCCAGTTGGAACTGTGATTCCAACAACCACTGATTCTGAATAATTTAACTAAATTTAAATAAAACCCCACCTCATCAGTGGGGTTTTTTGTTTATTGATATATTTATAATAAAAAAATATGAAACATTTATTAAACAATATCCCCCAAGAGGAGAAGAACAGAATTCTTGAACAACACAGAGGTGGTATGTCTATTGATACCACTAGATTTAAAGTTATTTTGGAATCAACTATGGGTAATGTTAAACCGTTAATTTCTGAAGATGAAACAAAACAAGAAGGTGAAGAAACTAAAAGTGATGTTAATTTAATTAATGACTTAGAAAAAATATATAATAAAAAAGAAACTTTTGAAAAACAACAAAAACCTCGTCCTGTTGAAAAAGGTGTTGAACTTTTACAAACAGCATTACAGTTTTTAAAATTTTCGTTGCCTAAATGGGGTGTTGATGGTAAATTTGGACCTGAAACAGAAAAGGCAGTAACAGATTTCCAAGAAAAATATTCATTAGATGTAACAGGAATTGTTGATCAAGAAACTATGGGTAAAATTATAGAAAAAATGGATGAAGGCGATTTTGAAAATGAAGACATTAATAAAATTCAAAAAAATAAAGTTGAAGATTTAAAAACCGACAATGAAAATCCTACAAAATCTGAAGGTAATAAATTGCCACCACAGATTCAAAAGTTAATGGATAAATTAGAAAACGATTACACGGTTAAAATTACTCAAAAACATATTGATGCTGAATTTAAACAAGAAGGAAATTTTAGACCAGATGCTGGTAGTGTTAATTCAGAAGCCCTAACAAAAATAACAAAATTAATAAAGGACTGTAAATCGGCAAACCCTGATGTAACTTACCCCGCAGACATTAAATCAGGATATAGAAGTTATATTGATCAAGTTAAAAATTTTGGAGGAAAAGCTAAAAAAAGAGGTATTGAAGACGCACAAGCCTCAAACTGTTTACCCGGATTTACTCAACACCATACGGGAAAGGCATTTGATATATTTAGTACTGAAACTAGTTGGTGGAAGGACCACTCAAAGGTTAAAGATTGGGTCGCCAATAATTGTAAAACTTATGGGTTTAAGGTCACATATACAAAATTAAATCAATTAAGAATTCCTGAACCTTGGCATTTATATTATATTGGGGATTAAATGAAACTTTTGACATCAAATTACCTTTAGATGTGTATGATAAAATTAAAGAAGTATATAAAGGACGGATCACATATTCCGTTAAATAACATGAAAAAGATAATAAGACTTAACGAATCTGAATTAGTTTCACTAATAAAAAAAATTATAAAAGAGGATCTTGAAATAGCTCCTTATAAATTAAAAGCTGTTGGAGGAAATGTTAAAATTAATAACTCCAAAACAGGAAAAACTTTTATCTATAGTTTAGAAACTAAAATATTAGGTTTTAGAAAAACCGTATATGTTAATTCAATCAATTCTGAAACTATTACAATAAGTCTTGCTGGTATTAGTAGTGCAAAAAACTTTTCAAAAGATGAAATGTATAATTTATTAAAAAATGGTTTTGGATCTAAAGAAATAAAACACACTACAAAAAAAGGAGATATTGTTTATTTTGTATTAAACTCTTAATTATGACAAACGAAGAAAAAGCCAAAAAGTACAATCAAATGATGATTGATTATACAAGAACCCAAAATCAAATTTCATCCATTAAAGGAGAATCATTTGAAATGAACGGAAAACAACTACATGAAATAAAAATTCTTGAAGAAAGATTAAAAATGATTATGTATCAAGCATCTTTATTGTAATTAACATTTGATTATTCAAAAATGATTTCATATGTTTATAAAAAAAAATAGATATGAAAAAAATTTTAGTTTTAGTAGTTAGTTCTTTGGTGTTATTTTCTTGTACCCAAGAAGAAAAAAAAGTTGAAATTGTTCCCGTTGTTTCTGACGAACAATTAACAAAAACTTGTGATAGTTTACTTTTTGGTGGAAACACAAAAATCAAAATCAAATTGGAAAATGTTACTTTTGAGGGAAAGACAATTGATGTTGATGGTGAATGTGTACTTTCTTTAAGTAGAGAAAAGTAAAAATTAACTTAACCCACCCTAATAAGGTGGGTTTTTTGTTTTAGATACTATTTATATAAAAAAAACTAAAATGAAAAAAGTTATTAAACTTACAGAAAACGATTTGACTCGTATAATTAAACGAGTAATTAATGAAGAAGAAGAAAATTATGACATAGCACAAACGGTTATTGACACAGAAGCGTTTACAGATGAAGATATTCCTGAAGAATGTAAAGAAAACCCTGGAATGTCAAAGGTTGACATAATAACTGGATGTATTGGTAGTATAACAAAAAAATCAACCTCTTTAACTTCGGCATTAACTGCTCTAACCGGTCTATTGGATAAAGCTAAGTCTGAATCCTCATCTATGACAGAGTCAAGAAGAAGATATAGAAATTATTAATATGTCAAGAATTATTAGGATTACTGAATCGGATATAACCAATATTGTTAAAAAAGTTTTAAATGAATCTAATAGTTTATTAAAAGAACAATGGGTGAGAGGTAATGACCCTATTGGTTATTGGAAAATACTATTCAATACATTAAAAACAGGTGGTATTGGAGTTAAATGGGAGGTGGTAAATAATCCATTAAAATCCACATTCATGTATTGGGGTAGTTGGGTCATATGGAAAGATATTAACAAAAATGGGGGGTATCCAGTTTCTTTTACCAATATGAAAACAAAGGTTATTACGACATTTAAATTCAAAGGAGGTAAATACGCGGGACAACCATTAAACAATATTATTTTAAATCCAAAATCAATTAACGCGACATTTAATTTAGGACAATTAGGCCAATTATCAAATACAGTGATTTCAGATACTATTACTAAATATAAAAAAGTTGGTTCGTCTACTCCAAATTATGCAAACCAAGATTTTGAGTCTGATCTGAAAAAAAGAATGCAGGCGGGATCAAAATCGGCCACTATAAACGCAAATAAATGTCCAACAAATTACAAACCAGTTTCATCACAGGAGATTGCTAGTTATAAAAATTCTATCAAAATACCGCCTTGGAGAGACACAAGAAGTTTACATAATAACTATATAACTTTAAAAAATGGTACGGTATGTCAAATCATACTCACAACTTGGGATAGTGAAACTTCGGGGAATAATAGAATTAATTTTAATGCTTTGGTGAATGTTTTATTTGACGCAAGAAACTCATCATGGAATGATAGTATTAACAAAAGATTATTTAACAAAAAATCAAGTATAAAAGATTTTGCATTAGCAATAATTTCTTGGGCTAAAAAAAATAAAAACTATAATCCTATTCTTTTAAAAACAGCAATTTCTACAATATTCAGGGAAAGTAAAGCTGAAAGTGCAATGTTGTTTTTAAGCCCAAAAGAAGTTTTAGGTATGTTACACAACATATTTGGGGGGGATCGTTCCCAAGGATACGCACAAATAAAACCCACAACCGCAAAAGAATATGGTATTGATATGATTTCGCTTTACACATTATTGGGGTCTTTAGATGCTATATATAAAATGTTATCAAAAAATTATCAAACGGCAAAAAAATATTATTTAGGACCAACAGTTACAATTTATAAAGACAATAAATTAACAAAAACACCGTCAATAGGTGGTAACGCTGCTCTACATATGGCAATTGCCTCACACAATGTTGGTACAGGTATTTTAGGTAATTGGTGTGAAACAAATTTACCAAATATTGCAAATAAATGTTCTGTAAACCTGCGTGTACCTAACGACTCCAAACCTAAGGAAATTGCAACTACAAATAAAAATAAAAAAATAGATAATTATTACCCTAATATTGGGGGGGTACACAAATATACTCCACAATTTAAAAAATCTTTCGATCAATTGGCTTCCGTACCTAGTCTTGTAGCTAAGATAATATCAGGCCATGGATAAATTAGTTCGTTGTTTTGTGATGATGTTTTTACATCAACGATAGGAGTACTTAGGTTACCAAACTATACTAAAACCCAAACAAAAATTTTAATTATTCAAGGGTCAACTTACTATTTGATTTTTAAAGATTCAAATGATAAAGAATCCCCAATGAATGAATCTAAATCTACCTCTCCATCAACTCCACTTACAACTCCGGTGTGACTATATTGCCATAGAACACAGTTGTAGTCGTTGAAAGATGGTTTTAAAGAGTAAGACTCATCTATATAGATCCACAGAGGATATTTTGTATCAATTTTACCATCTAAGAACACCTTGAAGAAAAGATAATCCGAGTAAACAATCGGTGTGACCCCGTAGTGTTTTTCGGCTAACTCTAAAAATATTTTTACTTCATTAATGTCACATTCTTTTAACTCAACATCTAAAACAGGAGGAAGATCACCACTAACTAATCTAACAGTATTTTTGAAATTTTCAAATTGTTTAGCTCCGCTTACACCTGGTTTAAAGAAGTGGTAAGCTCCCCTCACCAAATTATTTTTATTTGATGACTTCCAATTAGAATTGAACATAGGGTCTTTATAGTTTGATCCTTCAGTTGCTTTAATAACACAAAACCCAACTTGGTTACTAACAGAACCCCAATTTGATATTGAGTTGTGATGGGAAATATCGATACCCTTCATTTCAAAAGAAGATGTTGAGGTTATGGTTGGATTTAAATCCGCAAAATGGAATCCACTAAGAACTAATACTAATAAAACCGATAGAACAATAACTAATTTTTTCATATTTCTTTTTTTATTTATTTCTACAAATATAGTAATTTTTATTTAATCACAAACTAAAAAATTAAGTTTTTTTTATTTTATATTACCATTTTAGTTGTTTAAAAAAAATATAAACTATTTATTATTAAATATTTTATATGAAATTACAAATTACGGAGGAACAACTAAAAACTATTATAAATAATTTATCTGAACAAGTAGTACTCGGTAGAAATAGTGATCCATGGCAATATAAGAAAAATGGCAATAGATATTTTGTTGCAAAAAAAAATTCTAATTCATGGAAAGAAGTATTCGGGAATATGAAAAAGGCTGTAGAAAAAATGTTTGGGGGTAAGGAAGAAGATGACGATGCTATAGAAAAAACTTTTAAAGATAAGGAAGAAAATGACAATGTTATATCCGTTACCAATAACAAAGATTTTAAAAATATAGAAATTAGTGATACTACTAATAAAAATTTTGTAAAAAAAATAGACCCAAAAAGGTTAAGCTCAAACTCTTCCGTTACACTTTTTAGTGCGGGTCAACCTGAATGTGCGCAATTTGTTAATGATTTTTCTAATTCTATAAATTTTGTGGGGAACGCTTGGACTGCTCATGACAATAGATCTTTGGGTAGTTTGGTTTATAGTGTTTTTGATAGTGTAAATGACGACATAAAAAACAATATTATTGATCTTTGGAAAAAAATTGACGCCAAAGGTGGAGGAGTTAAATCAGGACCATATAAATCTCAAGTTTCAAATTTAGTCTCAAAATTAGTAGGAACCTCTTCATTTTCAAATTTAAAACTTGGTGATGTTGTTGGTATTTACTATCCACCATCAAAGTGGCATGAATTCGCTTTTTATAATGCGGGTGAACCATATTTTATAGACTCAGATAAAAAATCTACAAAATCTACAAGTAGAAAGGTTATGTGTAGTAAGACAGTTGTCCCACTAAAATGTGATCAAGGTACATTAGATTTACAAGTAACACTTAATGACACATGTGGCAACCTTTCAATAAAATTAAAGGAAGATGGTCAAAGAGGTACAAATACTAATAATGCAATAAAAGTTTGTAAATCTACTTCAGTTAAAAATCCTGGTAAAACAATTTCAGGTGGCGAATCTTGGGGAATGAATACACATATCGGCATTGTTGGGGCTATCAAAGATGGAGTTCCATTAGTTTTCCATAACATTCATGGTCAAGTATTTTCTGACCCACCAAACAAATTACATGATGGAGGTAAAATTGCTTGGGTTAGAAGACCTCAAGGTATAATAGCAAGAACATTTTGGAGCTTTATAGATAAGTATTTTTAAAAAAATTAAAATATTATGAAAAAAGTAATTAGACTTACAGAATCAGATTTAAAACAAATTGTTAAAAGAGTTCTTAAAGAACAAATTACAATACCTGAAAATCCAAACAAACCAAATTACGATCCATCAGGTGGTATAGGGGCGGCTAGAATTTCATCAAATTTACCCGCCACAGGATTTGTTGGATCAGATAATAAAGCTGAAAAGGTGCGTCAAGAACAAATAAATAAATCCAAGGACTATAATAAAATAGTAAAACAACTTTATTGTGTCCCACCTCATTTTGCCCCCTCAATTGCTAATTTGATAGTAAATGGATATAATAAAACTACTTTAAAAATAGCTTTAGGTATTATTGGAAGAGAAAGTAGTTATGCTTCGGGTTTAAGATATAATATAACGGCCCCATTAAAAACCATTGGTAACTTACTTGGATATGATACTTCGACAGGACCAGCTCAAATGTCACAACAAACGGCAAAAGATTTGAAATTACAACAAGGGATAGATACAATTTCGGGAGCTTTAAAGGCTGTGTACGAATATTTAAAAAGGTCTTACGGTATTGCCACATCTATAGGTTATAGTGATACCACAAAAAGTGTTAATATACCACCAAATAACTCAATTAGCGCAAAAATTGACATTTCGATCGCATCATACAATATGGGTGTGGGTAAAATAGTAAAATATTGTGATAAAGCAGGATCCAAATCCAAATTAAAGGTTAAATGTGATAATAAAAATACCAAACAAGTAAAAAACTATCTTCCTAATTACCCAACAGAAAGATGGGACGGTGTAGACATCTCAACTCCTGGTTATGTTGCGGAGGTTGTTCAAAAATATAAAAAATTTACTTGTTTTTAATGTTATAAAAAAACCCCTTAAAGGGGTTTTTTTATTTTAGATTACCATAGATATACGTAAACGGTTTTGTAATACCTAAAGCGGGTTTAAGTTTGTCAGGGACAGAAGAAAAATCCACACTATCTTCACCGTTTGTGCATTTATAATCAACAGAAGTACCACCATCCAATAAGATACCCTCAACCATACCTTTTTCTTTTGCAAAATTTATAATTTCTTCAATTGTCACAAGAGACAAAAAAGATGACGATGAAATAATCATGATTTGACCTTGAGCGTTTTCACCCATGATTGTACGGTATCTTTCTAACTTCGCGTGGGATGTTTTTAAAAGACCTTCATTTACTTGTCCATTATCAATAGCCCATAAAATTGTTTGGGATGCAAATTCAGTCATTTTTGGACAAGATCTTGCTCGAACATAAGGAATCCCATTTTTAACATAAAAATATCCACCTCGTTCTGTGCGATTATTTTGACGAATACCATCAACAACGACTAAACCAATTGGACCTGTATTACTAAAAAAGTTACTGTTAATGTAAAAGTCGGCATTTTCAGGTTTACTTTCAGAAACACCAAACCTCATATCTTTTTTATCCATAATAATAATATTATAATCTGATTCTTCAGTTATGGTAATACCATTTAGTTTTGATTTATCGCTTATTTTAACATTTTTTATTATTTTAGTACAACTAACAACAACAATTAAAGCGATAAAGATTTTAAGTAAATTTTTCATAGGTTTAATTTTTTTACAAATATAACCATTTTAGTTACTTAAACAAAATATAAACTATTTATTATTAAATATTTTACTATGAAATTAAAAATTACGGAAGAACAATTTAAAATTGTTATAAATTTTTTAAATGAAGAAGTTATAGATGGATCAGGTGCTGATCCTTGGAAATATAAAAAAGAGGGTGATTCATACTTTGCAGCAAAAAAAGGATCTGATAATTGGATAAAAACAAGTGGTAACATAAAAAACGCAATAAAAAGTCAAATATTTAACGATGTTGATACCAATAAAGATAAGGATGAAGATGAGAAAGATGAGAAAATAATAAAAAAAGATGAGAAAATAGTTAGTGATAAAACACCAGGTAAAACTATTTCAAAAGGTGATGCGTGGGGAATGAATACACATGTTGGCATTGTCGGAGCAATAAAAAATGGTACACCAATAATATTTCATAATATTCATGGTGATGTTTATGCCGACCCAAAAGGATTGATTTGTGATGGTGGTAGAGTTGTTTGGGTAAGACGATCTTCTATTGATAGTGGAACACCAGCGTTAGATGGTGTTAAAATTCTTAGTACAATTAGCGGATTATATTATATTAAGGTATTGGAAAATATAAAAAAAATAAGCTCGTCAAAAAGTGTATTTATGTTTAATATACCAGAGAGGCAATGTGCAAAGTTTGTTAACGATTTTGAAAATTCAAGTAGAACGAGTGGTGACGGTGGTGTGGGAGACGCTTGGTTAGCACACAATAATAGGTCACTAGGTAGTTTATCATACACCGCGTTTGAAGGGTTGTCAAGTTCGGATAGTAATTCAATAATTAATTTGTGGCAAAAAATACACAATAATGGCGGAGGTAAAAAAAATGGTGTTTATAAAGGTGAATCCAAAACTTTAATTTCAAAAATAGCCTCAAAATCTTCATCTCCAAGTTTACAACTTGGAGATATTGTTGGAATATATTATCCTCCTTCATCATACCATGAGATGGCCTTTTATAATGGAGGAAAAGTTTATTTTACTTAATAATAATTTATTTATAAATAAATTAACAAACTAAAATAAAAAAAATGAGAAATATTATAAGACTTACCGAATTTGAATTGGTTAATTTAGTAAAAAAAGTTATCTCCGAAGAGAAAAAAGTAATAAAAGAAGGAACAAATATAGGTGGTATTCTAGTGTCAACAACTGGTAAGGATAGTCTAAAAATAGGTAATAATACTTATAATACCAAACTTGACTCGATTGTTTATAAAGGTCCTGTTGTTATAGTAAGTATTAAAGAAGTGCCTGGTAAATATTATGGTAAAAATTATAATTTTACTACTAATGTTAAAGGTCAGGACCAAAATTTTGATAAAGATGAAGTTGACGCAGCAATTAAAGCGGGTGCTGGAAAATCAAAATTTTCAATGGGTAGCGCTTTAGGAAAAATAGTTCTTACAAAGATATCTTAAGTTTAAATTATTAATAAATTAGTTTAAAACCTCACTTTAATTAAGGTGGGGTTTTTTATTTTACAAGGTATTTATCACATATGAAGATTATAATTTCTGAATCCCAATACTCAAATATTTTTGAATCTGATAATGAGAAGCAATCAAACCTCATCTATAAAATGTGGAATGATGGTATGAACATTTATGAGATATCAGAATTAATAGGTTTAAAAGAATCTCAAGTTGTATTTTATCTTAAAGATAAAGAGATAAGAATTGATTGTGGGTTTGCATACCAATTAATTCAAATACTTTATAGAACAAGTTTAATTAATAAAAACTTTAACTTTAATAACGGAGAAATGATTCTAAACTTAAATTGGGGTGATTTTAGTGGATCTGTTGACTTTGAATATGAAGATAAAGAATATATATTATTGGGAATGGCAACCCCTTATTGGGACGGTAATTGCTCAACACCTGTTGACGGAAGTCAGTTTGAAAACAAAAACACCAATGAATACTATGATGAATACGATAATTCGGGTAAATACATAGAAAACACCCCAATAAATTTTAACTCAATACAAGAACTTATAGATTTTTTAAATAACGATTATCCAAAACAACTAATAAAACCAATACAGGAATTGATTCATTATTTTAAAAATAAATATATGTAAATTATATGATTTCAGAAAAACACATAGAAAGAATTAATAAGGTGATCAAAGACATGGTCTTTGATTATGATGGTAAAATATTTACTCCTGACCTAAGTATTGATTTTCAGTATCAATTTATAATCACTGGTCAAAGAAGAATGATTTCTGTTGGCGAATATTACGATTATTTAGATGTGTTGGTTGAGATTGTTTATGGTAACGAAAAAACCACTAAGTTTTTTGTTGTTTTTGAAACCTTGAATGATAATTTAAACAAAGATTATATGTTAAACAATTATTTGGGAAATTCAATTAGTGATGAGTTATCTTATTTCTTTAGTGAAGCTTATGTTAGAGTTAGACTTGTAAAAATACAATTTAGTAAAGAATATAAACAAAAAATCGACGATATGGGTTTAAAAGTCTTAAAAAAATAACTATATATTATATATGTCAAGAAAAATAGAACAATATCCCGATAAGGCGATTAGACCAATTTTACTTTCAATTGTTGAATCTTTAGAAAACGATGGAGTGTTTATTGCAGATATGAGAGAAGACTATGAAAATGAATTCCAACAGTCATACCCAATTATTGAGTCAGAGTTGGAAAGTTATGGTTTAGAAAACGCATTTGAAGATGTAACTTACATTATGTATTTATTTATTAATAACCCAAATTTTACGACAGAACCAATTAAAAGACCTGAATTAAAAAAATATGAAATTTTACATATTGTGGATAGAACAATTAATGTCCAAGACACTTATTTAACTAATTTTGATAGTTATATTCCACTAACAAAAAATATTTTACGAGACATGCAATCCGATAGTTTATATGAACCGTATGAAGGTGAAGAAATTAATACGGAACATATAGATTCCGATTGGAACGATGATTGGATTGATCAAATTAATGAGGTTTAATTTTTAATTTTTTGTTTTATATTTGTTATTAATGAAAAGAGCAAGTGTAAAATTATTTGATTTAGTTTATGGTGAGTTAATTCCCGTAGAATCAAAAATTTTTGGTAAATTGGCTTTTATATTTTATAACATAGATGATCAATTAAGACCACAGATTATTTATTATCCCTCAACTAAAGAAATTAAAACTTTAAGAGAAATGGAAGTTGATTTCTCATCTTTCATACCACTTCAAAGAGACGAATTCATTGTACAATTTTCTAATTGGATTAGAGAAAGGTATTCCGATGAAATGTTATTTAAAGGAATAGAGTACATTGACTTTTTAGAAGAACTACTTGTGTGATATTTATTAGTATGAGTATAAGAGACGAGTTATTGGAATTCAGAAATTCAACAAAAAAATCAAGTAAACAACAAATCCAAGAACAAAGTGTATTTTCTAATCTACCTGGCGTACAACCTGATAAAATAGATTATAGAAGACCAATTCCAGATCCTGAAATACTTCCTGATTGTTTCGCAGCACTTTTAAAATCAAAAACAACAATGATTTCATTTAATAACCATTCTTTACAGAATGGGACTAGTAAACGAATTAATGGTGTTGATATAGTGTATGACCCAAACTCACCATCTGATGAGTTAGGGATAACAATAATGAAAGACGGCAAACCTTTTTGTTTTGTCGGAAAGTAAATTATTAATGACTTATTTTAGATTTTTTAAACAATAACTATATTTATATAAAAAAACAACAAAAATGGGAAGAGTAATAAGATTAACAGAAAATGAGTTTCATTCATTAGTTAAAAGATTAGTTAAAGAAACAAAAGATCAATATGATGAGGACCTCATCGAAGGCGAAGATAACATGTCAAAAGAAGATGCGGTTGAAAAAATTGCGGATTTCTTTAAAGACAAGGTATTCCCAAAAGTTAAGCGTAAAAATCCTGAATTAATGTCTAAGTTGAAAAAAAATATGCATTCTCACAAAATGAATGAAAATTTTTTATACGAAGAAGAAAAGGAAGATGATGACGATAAAAAAAAATCATTAAAGGACAGAAAATCTGATCGTAAAGAAAAGGCTATTATTGGTGGTGGTTTAGGAGTTATGGCTACTGGAATGGTAGCATCACTTGGTGAATTTATGGGTTATTCACAATCTGATCTTACAAGTTTTATACACGATTTAAATAGTATGGCAGGACTTGGTGAATACACAGGACCGGTTACTGTTGCAATGGTATTTGCAGGATTAGCACTGGCATTGAAAGGGTATTCAGATAGGGGAAACAGATTAGATACTCCATATACAAAAGATAAACCTGGAAGTGGGTTTAACTCGTATTGATTTATACAGGAAATAGATTAGATTATAAATAGACATAAAAAACCCCTTTATTCAAGGGGTTTTTCTTTTAGATAAGATTCTAAAATTTCTATAATTTCTTTTATATCATCCGCATCTTTAGGGTCAACAAGATACAATCTTTTTCCTTCGATAAAGTATTTCCAAATTACAAAGTAATGAATTATGATAAATAATAAAACGGTTAAGATATTGATCTTACAAAACAAAAAATAAAAAATCAAAAAAGTAAAAAAAGAGACTAAAAAATTAAAAGTTTGAGAACTTGAAAATAAAAGTCCCTTGTATGATCTAATAACTCTTTTTAATTTTTTTGGTGGTAAATTTTTATATAATTCAGCCTCTTTTTTTACTTTTGACATGATATTTGTTTTAGACGCATTTAACCTAAAACAAATATAATAAAATTAATCGATAGAAACTAATTCAAGATCAAAAATTAAATCTTTTCCCGCTAAAGGGTGATTTCCATCAATAATAACATTTACGTCATTAATTTCTTTTACGACTACATTCATAGGACCTTCAGGTGTCATTGTTTGTAACATTTGGCCTTCAGTAACATTGTCAGGAACTTTATCTTTTGTTACCTCAACAACTAAGTCTTCTCTTACTGTGCCGTAAGCTTCATTAAAAGGAATCTCAACTGTTTTCTTGTCTCCTTCTTTCATCCCCAATAACCCTTTTTCAAAACCTGGTATTAAAGAACCTTGACCTAAAGTTGCGTTTAATGGTTCACGACCTTCAGTTAAAGAAGAGTCAAAAACGGATCCATCATTTAATCTACCCGTGTAATTTACAGTCACGGAGCTGTTTACTTCTACTATTTTCATAATTTTTTAAATTTTAAAAAAAGATAAGCATTATAAAACACTATGTAAAAGGATATTTATAAAATATGGTAAATTTTTTAAAATATCTTTATATGACCTTAATGAATAAGTACGGATCATTCATGTGGTTTGGTGTTCATATGGGAGTTACTCAAATTAATTGGCATTGGTTAATTGAAATTTTATTATGCATATTGATTAATTTGATGGTTTTGCATACAATTTACCTTGAATGGAAAAATAATGGGTCAAAAAATTAACAACAACCTATTTTTAGTTTTTATATAGTAGATATTTATTTATATGAGTAAAAAACACAATCCTAAACTAAAAGAAGGTGATCGTATAGTTTTAATATACATGCCATTTGAAAATGTTGATACAGGAACTAAAGGAAAGGTTAAAAAAATAGGTCAACAACCTAGTTTTGGTTCAGAATTTGACTATATGTATGATGTAGAGTGGTATGATGACGATGAAAAGGTTATATCTACCCTATCTTTACTTCCACAGACCGATACTTGGATGTTAGATCGTGAATATAATCAAAATAACTTAAATGAGGCTAGAATTATAGATCTTGATGACTTAATAAGACGACATGAGTGGTCAAGACTCTTTAAAAAGTCTGATTTAAAGTATATTATGGAGTATTTAGAGATAATTAGACGGTTAGGCGTGGTAAATATGTTTCAATCAGGTCAATTTTTAAATCAAACTAAGGAATATCTTACAAAATATTTTGATTTATACAGAATGCAACAAGATTTAGACGATAAAAATGAAGAATTTATTGAAAAAATCTTAGAAATGTCTGAAAATGTTAGAAATATCATGATTTCAGCAGCAATTAACGATTTAGAACAAAAAAATATAGAAATTACAGGCTCATCAGCAACATATAGGGTAAATAAACTAGCAACTGAGGTTGTAAAACACTTTATAGGTCAATAATTGTGTTTTTTTACTTAAACACTTGATTATATCATATAATTTGATCATTTTTACATAAAAACAAACAAATTATGACATTATTATCCGTTTCTTTATTAGTTTTTAGTATAATTATACTTTTTACTACCGTTTTATTTATTATTTGGTGGAAAAAATACGGAAAATCACTATTTTCCACCTTAAAAGACCTAAAAAACATGCAAAATCCATCAAATTTTACCAAAAACCTTAATAATATAGGTAATTTAGAGGATTTTTACAAGAATATAGGTAATTTTGGGGGTCAAATGGGTAATTTTGAGGACAAAATGTCCAATTTTAACCAAAGAATGAGTGAAATTGCTAAAAAAATTCGTAAAAAATAGGTTAAAACTTCCAAAAAATGACTAATAATAGGTCTTTTTTGTCTTTATATATAATAAAAAACCCCCAAATAGGGGGTTTTTAGGTTAAAATAAGGGTATTATTACTCTTTTTCTAATGTGTCTTCCTTAAAGAAATTGGTTAAAAACTTACCAACAACACCTAAAACAATAGATGTTACTATCATTAATTTAATTTCTGTAGGGGTAAAGATCTCTTTTAAGTTATCAAATTGCCATAATCCACCAATTGAAAGTATGGATGCTACCGCTAACAGAGCATCTCCCGCCTTTCTCCATTTTTTTGGTGTTGGTTTCCAATAATTACACATTAAACCATTAACTTTCTTTATCATTATCTTCTTTGTTATAATTAAAGCCCTTTAATAAGGTTTATTGATTGTTTTAAGTATTCTTTTGCTCTTGGAGATGGCGTATACTCATCTTCTTTTGTTTGAAGATTTAAAACCTTCTCAATATCTTTAACTAATTCGGTTCCGTGTTCATTTTCTTTATATAACTCTATTATCTTATCCATGGCTTTATTACATTCACCATTTGTCTCATCATAGTAGTTTTTATTTCTAAACCTATTTAAATGGTTCATCATTTCATACGACAAATGAGATCCGCCATCTTTAACATCTTTAAATAATCTTAAATTATTTAATATGCCTAAAGTATCCACCATAGAGTTAACCCCTGATGTTCTTTTTGTGATACCATTAGTGTATTTGTTATATTCATTCGCTTTTCCAACAATCTCATCAAGTGGAATTACATTCTCAGGAATGCAACGAGTTTTTTTATCTTGTTTTTTACCTTTACCACCATTACTTTCTTCTTCTAAAAGCACTGATCTAACAAGACGGTTAATTCTGAAATCTGATAATTTAGATGTTTTCATATATTTGGTAATTTATCTAAGTTTTAAGTATTTATAGTAATAAATATCATATAGTATGAAAATTGTTGAAAATGTTGTTAAACAAGTATTAAAGGAATATATTAATCAACCAATGGTGTTGAAAAAACCTGTTATTATTTCAGAAGAATTAAAATATCACTTATTAAAAAAAATACCACTTTCAGAAAATAAGTTTAAAATAAATTCTAAATCATTTATCAATTTAATAAATGAAGTTAGAAGATTATATAATAAAGGCCTTATTGAATTAAACAAAAATGACAGAAATATTGTTGAATCGGATTTAGCAAGAAAAGTTTTATTAGAAAATGGTCAAGTAGTTTACTTGGAAATTCCAATTGAAGATCAAAACTTTTTATCTGAAGCAGAATATCAAGGAAGAAAAGTGCAACTTGGTAAAATAATGCAAGGAGATGTAAAGAAATCCAAAGTGTATGTTAAAAACGACAAAGGAAAAGTTGTTAAAGTAAACTTTGGTTTTGGTGGAAAATCTGCTCACGGAAAAAGAATGGTAATTAAAAAAAATAATCCCGCAAGAAGAAAATCTTTTAGAGCCAGACACAATTGTGATAATCCTGGACCAAGGTGGAAAGCTAGATATTGGGCTTGTAGAACTTGGTAAATTTTAAGTCTTGGAAACAGTAAAATATATAACAAAAAAAAATCTTAAAAATTTTGTAAATGAGGTTGAGATAACGCCATCAAAAATTGCGATGGATAATGTGTGCTCGACTAAAAAAATTTGTGACGCTCAAGGTAAAATAACATTTGGCCAATTAAGAGAATTAGTTGAGTCAGGAACAAGAAAAAGAATATTGACCCACATGGGTGAAGGTGGATATAAAGCAACCTTAAGATTGTTACCTTGGTTTATACCTCAACTAGCTTTGGCTGGTTTTGCTGCGACATGGGTTAGAGTTGTAAATAAATTGTTAAGACCTACATTAGAGGAAACAACAAACTATAGAACATGGTGGGGTAAAACAATATTAAAGATTTTTGACTTGGTAGAAGGAGAACTAAATGCTTCAGATCCACTATCCAAAATATTCTTCATATCGGATGGTTTGATGACCATGTTGGATGATAAATATAAAATAAAATTCTCTAATTACATTGCTAATGTTGCCGATGAAAAACTTGATAACGAAATCGTACCTGATTATTTTGTTGAAAATGAATTAAGACATTGGTTAAATAAAAAGTTTTTTTTAGATCCTCCATTACAACCCAAAAAAATAAAAGACGATACCGAAGAAACCTCACTAACCGAGGAATATAAAAAAAAGGTTATTTTAGAAAAAGCTCAAAAAGCATCTCACATAAGAAAAATTGTAAGAGATATTATCACACTTTATAAAAGAGAATTTAATGGTGAATTTTATTTACCTGATGAATTAGATGATAATAAAACTGAATACATTTTACCTAATTCGCAAATAGATGTTGAGTTAATTATTCAACCATCAGATGAGGTTAATGACTTTATGGTAAATGCTAATTTTTACAGAAACGATGATGTTATTGTTGTAAAAATAGTTTATAACCCAAATAAAAAAACACAAATTATCTATGATCTTATTGGGGAACTTAACGAAATTATTTCTCATGAATTAAGACACCAATTCCAAAGAGACACTGGAATGTTCGAGTTTAACGATGAAGACGAGGATGATGATGATAATGATGATGAATTGGAGGGTTTAGAATATTATTCACAACCTCATGAAATAGATTCTCAAGTTGAGGGGTTTAAAAGAATGAGAGATGTAACTAGAAGACCTTTTGAAGAACTAGTGAGAAATTGGTTTAGAACACATCCAGAAATACACGATATGAATCCTGAAGATACAAAAAAAGTTATTGATCTGATTCTAGATTACTATCGGAACTCTTAAATCTATTCAAAATAGATGATACCATTGTCTCAACAATTTTAGAACCTAATACAATTGTTGTATAGTGTGAAACACCTGTAACAATTAAATCAGTTTGTTCTTTAGATAAATTAAGGTCCGAAAGATCTTTCAATAAAGGGACTAATGGGATTAAAAAACAGTAAGCCATCATGTTAGATACTTTTGACATTGTTAAGTTCAAACTATCTAAAAAACCTATAAAGGCATCTTTTAAATCGTAAGCTTTTAATATTGCTCTATCAAAAAATGTTATAATACCTTTTTCTTTTATTAATTGAAGTACTTTATTTAATTTTTCTTTATTATTTGAAAAAAAAGTTAAAGTAATTCCAAATGTAATTAAAGTAATCTCTTGATCTGTTAGGTTAGGATATGTGCCCTCCATGTATTTTGAAATAGGTCTTACAAACCCCCCAATTACAGAGCCCCAAGTCCCCAAAAAAGTAAAATCAATGCTATATTGTTCTTTAACATCCGAAATTAATTTTTTTGTAAAATCTTTGGACTTCTCAAAAACCGAAGCAATTTTATTTTCATTCTTCTCAACAAGGAGTTGCATATATTGAGATTCTGTTAAAATAATATCCATATCAATAGTAAATATCCATTATATTAATAATAATTTATTTATAAGAAAGTTAAATTATATTGGTATTACAATAATTTGTGTATAATCAAGATATTTATTGAAAAAATTAATTATGAACGCATACTTTTTCAAAATGTCAAAAGAAGAGAAGAGTAACATCTTAGACCAACATAAAAGTCTTTATGATGGATATGTTACAAAATACAACCAAGAATCAAATCAATCTCCATTATATGTTCAAGATTTTGCAAATGACAAAAATGGTATTACCTTAAATAATAAAGGAGTTGTAAAACCATATACCAATATGGGAATTAATGAATCTCACTCAGGTTTAGATATGATTGGTGGTGATCAACACGACCAAAGTGAATATAAATATAGACATTTAAAAAATGGAACTGTTGATTTAGACGATTATGAGTTCAATTCTGATAACGAAGAATACCCATCACCAAATGAAGAAGAATTTGATTATGAGACATTTGGTAAATTTGCGGATGAAATGAAAAATAATGATGATCAATATGAATATGATATTGACAAGTTAGAGGATTATTCTGCAGAACAAATGAATGGTGATGATGATATGGATGATTATGAAGACCGAAGTATGTATAATCCATACTATGGTGGTGAAGAAGAAGACGAATTAAATTTTGATTTGTTAAATCCATTTCAAGATGATATTGATGTTGATGATGAGGATTTGCCAAATATTGTATCAAGCATAACAGAGTCATTGGACATGTTCAAAAGATTTAAAAAATATAATTAAAATGGAAATACAAGAATTAATATTTCATTATCTACACGAAAACACTACAACAATAGAAGTTCAATTTAGATTAAGTATTGATTCAGATGATGAAATTAGGACAGATATGGTCGATTTGAATGAAGCCTCTGATTTTGGATATGAATTAATAACTGAAGATTTTGATTCACAAGATGATGATGATGAAGAAGATGACTTTTATTGGTTAAATTCTCCTTCTGTGGATGAAGATAATCTAATATTATTTTTAAACGAATATTATATCATCAATCCTGAAAAATTACCAAAACCCGAATTGATCTAAGGACCAACTCGAGTTAAAAACATTGTTGTGGTTTCACCACTACTGTTTGATCCAAAATCATAACTACCAGAAGTTCTAATAACTAAACTCTCAGCTTGATCATCAAGTATTTTCCAAACACGACGAGTTCCATCGTAATCAAAAACAATATACCCATAATCATATACGGTTCTTTGACCGTGAGTGTAGTAAGTAAATTTTTTATTCCAAGTAGTTCCACCGCTAGGTAAATCAATAGGGTCAAAATATATAATAGAATAATCTAAAGCTAATTTTGTAAACCCAACAGAAATAGAATCTAAAGGTTTAGTTTCACTTTCATTAACATAAAGATCGCCAGGGTAAAAAACCTGATTAAGAGATGAGTTATCTCTATTTTCATATGTAATCTTATCGATTCTGTATTCACCACTTAAACTTAATAAAGGTGGTTGGGTATATTTCACACAAGATGAAAATATTAAAATTAAAAGTAAAAATGGGATTATTTTTTTCATAATTGGTTTCTTTCTACAAATATATGCATTTTTTATTATTTACAAAAGTATTTATGAAAATAATGGATATAGACGAATTAATTTATTTATTCAAAAGGTACACAACCCCAACCCAAGAAAACAATGGAGAAATAGGGGAACAAGATGCTGCCGCACCAGCAGGAGGATCCACAGGTGGTGCATACCCAACTGTTACAAAATGGGAAACAGGTTTGATAAGAAGCGTTGCAAATCAAATTGATTATAAAGCCAAATGGAAGGACCTAAACAAAATTACAAGAGGTAAATCAAACACTTTATTATAAAATAATTATTGCGATATTTATAAAGGAAAATGAAAAAGATAATTATAACTGAGTCCGAAAAAAAACAAATCATATCTAAACACCTTAAAGAGTGTGCTGTGGATATTGATAATGTTGTGGTTAGAGATTGGTTGTCTCCCGATGAAAAATATTTGATTTTTTTAGATGAACTATATGATCTTGAAAATAAAACAAAATTGGGTGATATATGGAAAAAACCTGACAATCTAATTTTGTTTTTAGAACACTCATTTAGAGTTTCTAAATTCAAAAAAACAATTAAAGAACACGCACAAAAAACATTTGGTAGTATCTTGTTAACAGAAAACACTCAAGATCTATCAGAAATTAAACCATTAATTAAACAATTTTTATCTGAAGGTAAAAATGTTTGGGATTATTTTACAGACTTTGTTACTAACACGGCTAAAAGCACTTACCATGGAGTGAAAGATTTTGTTGTAGATGCAGGTAAGGGGGCTTATAAAATAGGTAGTGAGCTTGTAAAAGGTAATTGGTCTGAAGTTTGGAACCTGATGAAACAAGGTGTTAAATGGTTAGGCAGAAAAATTAGACAGGCCATGTATAGCCCTGTAGGTATTATTATAGATACTATTTTAATTGCCACAGGAGTTGGTAAAGTACCTCAAGTTGTGATTTGGGGGATTGTGGTTTTACTTGACATATATGAATTTGTAACAGGAGATTATGAACATAAAGATGAACCAATGTGGCTGCGTATCGTATTCTTTTTAATAGACATATTAGGACTTGTGTTTGCAGGACTTGCAGCTAAAGCGGCAAGAACGGCAGTTAAGGCGGCTGTTGCCTCAGGTCGTGGAATTGATGGTCTTGCGGCAGCGGCAGTTAAAAACCCAACATTTAAAGAATTATTGATAAGTGCAATAAAAGGTTTGAAAGAATTACCATCAAAATTAGCAGGACTTAGTAGTTCATTAGGTAAAAGTTCTTTTAGTAAGTTATTAAAAATGGGATTATCAAAAGTTGGGGATTTTGTTAGATGGATCATTGAGGGATTAAAAAGTACTTGGAAAAGTGGGGCTTTGAGGTCTATATTAGTCACTACAGGTATAGTAAGTGGTATTGGTACAGGAGTTGAATATCTAAAAGATGTTAATAAAGAAAAACAAAAAACGGCGGAATTGGAAAGAAAAAAAGAAGAAAAGGCATACGAAGAATTAGGTACTATAATTTCAGATAAAGAAGTGGATATGAGCCCATTGTTAAAAGTCACATAAAAAATGGATGAAAAAAGAATAATTTTAGAAGAAATAAGAAGAATCAATTATATATTAAATTATAAATTGAATGAGACTTCAGTGGAAAACAAACGACACATCAACGAAAGATATGGTGATGGTATTAGTGCATTAAGGGACTTGGCCTCTACAAGAGAAGGTGCGGCACTATTAAGAACTGAGTTTGAAGCGGCTATTCAGTCAGGTATGGAACTTAGAACTATTGGTGGAGTCGGAAAAGCGGAAAAATTAGTTAAGGCGAGTGATGTAATAAAAGCAATTAAAGAAGAAAGAATTGCAGAACAATCTTTACTAGATTTAAAAGGATACATTTTTCAAAATTCAAAAAATACTTCTGTTATAGAAGCTGTTGCATATGATATTGTACACTCAAAAGAATGGGAAAGATCATTTGCTCATTTATCCCCCAAAGAAATAATTACAAGGTTAGGTAAAACAGGTTTAAAAGTTAAACCTGGAAGTGAACAAGCAAGATCAATATTAAACGCACATGACGCTAAATTACTTAAAGATGCTAAGGATTTAAAAGATGCTAAGGATTTAAAAGATACTAAGGATTTAAAAGATACTAAGGATTTAAAAGATACTAAGGATTTAAAAGATACTAAGGATTTAAAAGATACTAAGGATTTTAAAGATGTTGAAGGTCCAGGTGGAAGAGAGGGTTATAAAGAAAGAGGCCCAATGTCCGAAAAACAAATTGAGAACGCAAATAAAGATTTTATAAGACAAAATCCAAAAATCGTAGAAGATGTTAGAAACGGAAAAAACTCTAAAAGTGTTTGGAGAGCGTTAAAGAAATCAGGTCTTTTAATATGGAGAGCTGGTAAATGGATCTTATCAAATGGGTTATGGATTATTCTATTTGGTGGTTTGGCATATGGGTTATGGCAGTACTTTAAAGATGAAACAGGAGCTGAAACGGAAAATGAAGGATCAAGTGATTATGAACCAAAACCTGAACCTAAAATAACGGATTCAGAAGGAAATGTTTACGACCCATGTACTGGTATATATAAAATTGGTTGTATAACTAAAGATGGTGAAGGTGGGGTTGATTACATATCAAAGGCTCAAGATTGTTTAGGTCTTTCACCAACAGGTATGTTTAATAAACAATTAGAAAACGCATTGGTAAATAAAATACATAAACGAACTTTCACCAAAGGAGATATTAAATATATCTGTATGGCTGGAGGTACATTGGCACAATTATAAAAATGAATATTTCAAAAATTTTAAGAAGAGTCTTATTAGAAGACGATGAAAAAAAACAAGCTACAAACGATAGGGATGACCAATATGGTTTACTAAACGGAGTAATTAAAAATTGTCCAGGATTAAATCTGAATGGTAGACCTATTAGGTTTTTAACGGGTAACGAATTAAATGCATTTACCGATTTAAAAAATACTGGAATAGACCCTGTTTATTTTGTATCACAACAATATAGTAATCTTATGTATGTAATTTTTGGAGTTATGGACCCAAAGGTTAAGACACCTGCATTATTTGCATATAGTCTAACACTTAGTGGTAATGAAGCCGAACCAATTAGAGTTCCTAATGGTAGTGCTAAATTGTGTGAACAACTTAAAAATATTGAAGATCTTGGTCAAGTATATCTTAGCCCACAGGCTAAAGCTCAATTTAATAATTTTATCAAAAAAGAAGGTGCCGGTTATGCAGTATTACAAGAACCTGACGACATTTCTTTATATGAAAAAGTACCTTACAAAGAATTACAGTATAGAGACAAAACACCACAAGGGGAACCAATACCAGTATTTGATCCTATACCGGCAGAACCTGGTTATGCTTGGGTTAAAACAGGAGTAGACTACACTTCCGCAAATTTACCTGATGCTTTAAAAAATATGGTTGATATTCAGGGGTTTACCTTTAATCAACCAACTGATTTATCTGCGGATGATAATAGATATTCATTTTACTTAAAAGACATTATGAATGATTTTCCAGCCTTGATGTCACAAAAAAATGCAATTAGACCAAGTCAAATTATTTTCCCAAAAGCAGATTTAATGGTACCACCAAACAGAGAAACATGTAGGGCGGCAATTAAGAAATTAGATTATTGTCTTAAAAGTAGTTCCGGAGTTGATTGCCAAAAAGATTTGTTAAAAAATAAAATAACAGTACTTAGATGTGGCGATTTAAAAATGTTTGGTGGAGTATTAGGTGTTAAGGATGAATATGAGAATGTGTTAAGAAGAGGAGCCCCTTATGGTGTTGCTGATTTAGCAAGAGTTCTTGGTAAGGCACAATACGGGTCGGTCCAAAAAGAATCACTTGACAAGAAGATTAATCACATTTTGAACGAACAATTTAAAAAATTTAGATTTTAATTTTTTTATTTGGATTTTATTTTTATATTTGTAGAAGTATTCACAAATTAAAAACTAAACCATATGAGCAAACCTTCTTCAGGATTTTTATCGATTGTAATCATTTTAATAATTTGTTTTGTAATGTCACCGACAAGTACAAAGCATCGAGTTTTAAAATCTGTTGAAACTTTATTCAACTTAGAAGACGGATCCTTGATAAATGCTTACCAAACTATCAAAGTTAATCCAAGTAATACTGGATCAAGTGTTGAGGTCTCTAATCACTCTCAAGAGGCAAAAGATTACTTCAAAGAAATTTGTTTAAATTCCGAAAATGGAGAATCATTCAAAAATGCCAGTAAATGGGATAAAGATGTTAAAATCTATGTTCACGGTTATTGTCCTGATTACATGATAACAGAACTTGATGATATTGTTGGTGAATTAAACGACTTAATAGATCCTATCAATATAGAAGTTGTTTCTAATAAAAGTGAGGCAAATACTTTTCTTTTTCTTGGATCTGACGGAGGTTTCCAACAAGAATACCCTATTGTTGGTGGTAGAGATTTAAGTAGGACTGGTGGTTATTTCTTGGTTAAATCTAACAAAGCATACCTATATGTTAATATGGTTAGAACAGGTAACGACACTCAAGCTCAAAGATCAATCCTTCGTGAAGAGTTAACTCAATCTTTAGGTTTATACAACGATTCATGGAAATACCCTAATAGTATTTTTTATCAAGGAGGTAACGATGTTACTGAATACTCAGACTTGGATAAAGAAATTATTCAAATGTTGTACAACTAATTGAATTGGAATATGGTTCCGTAGCTCAGCCGAATAGAGCAAATCATTTCTAATGATTAGGCCCCAGGTTTGAATCCTGGCGGGACTACCATCTATAAGCCACCGTGTAATTCACGGTGGCAATTAGAACAAAGTAACATACATTTATTCAGTTCGTTTTTAATTACTTTATCAAATTTATATTGTCTAACTTTTGCAATAGTAAAATCTTTTTCATCTGGATTAATGTGGTGAAATTCTAAAGCACCAATATATTTATTATAACCACATATTTCACAACAACCACCTTTATAATTAACCATTTCCTTTTTTAATTTTTGAGATCTTTCAACCACCTGAATTGTGGTACATTTTTTACAATATACTGAACTATTTTCTTTACCTCTTCTATTGTAGAATTTATCAATATTGCAATTCTCTTTACATTTAGGACAAACCCTTGATTTTCCATAATCTTTTTTTCCTTGTTCTGAAAAATTCTTTGTGTGAATTGGTATTTCTAACTTTTTAACCCAATATCTAACCGTAGTTAATGATTTGCCGGTCTCACTACTTATTTTATTTAATGACTTTCCTTCATTAATCATCTTTTCTATTTCTTCTTTTTTCATATTATAGTGGATATATTTATATAAATATCCAACTAAACTAAAAAAGTTGATTTAAAGTTAAAATATATTTATAATACTATTATGGAAGATATACACCAACAAATTCACGATGAGTTTATTAACTCAGAAGAGTATGAAAATTTTTTATACGAATTACACCAATATGGCTTGATTTAATAATTTTTTTGTATCTTTACAGTATGAAAAACGAACTACCATACGAAGCGACAGGAACGGCAATCAAAGGATATGCGGAATCAGTAACCGCCAAAGGCGAAAGAAATGATTGTGTTGTTAGAGCATTTGCGTCTTCATTTGAAGTATCTTATGATTATGCTCACAGGTATGTTGCCGATGAATTTAATAGAAAACCAAGAAATGGTACATACGGAACGGTAGCCAAACTTGTCAAAATGGCCGACAGTTTGTTCAAGGTTAACGGTAAAAAAGTTTGTCCTGTTGGGGTAAGACATAATAATCAGATGTTAAGATCATTAATGTATGATGTGACAGTTAAAGGTGAAACAAAGAAAAGAAACATGACTGTGGGTACATTTGTTAAACAAAACCCAAAAGGCACATTCTTTGTTCTTGTTAGCGGACATGCGTTTACAATTAAAGATGGCGTTGTTATTGGAAACCCTGAAGATGCTACCAAGACTAAAAAAATCATGAGATGTGCATTTAAAATAAAATAATCTATAAAATGTTTGTCAGTTTAAAACAAACACCATATCTTTGTAAGACAAAAGAGAAAGGTTCTTTGATGTATTGGTAAAATACACGAGTGGTGGAATTGGTAGTCACGCTAGATTTAGGATCTAGTATCGAAAGATGTGTGGGTTCGAGTCCCACCTTGTGTACACTTTAAGGACGAAAAAAACAACCTTAAAAAAATAAAAAATATTTTACAAATTGTTTGGCAAATCAAAAGTGATTACATATCTTTGTAAGAGAAACAACGGGGTAGGAAGTAAGAGGTTGGTGTCCTACTCCCGTGAAGAAAGAAGAAGTTCATTGAAATTAAAATATTGTGGTGGTAAGAAACGGGAAACTCGTAAAG
>Ga0315289_10002141_pt1 | contig 30507 bp, 22 predicted proteins | sample YL17G11_40_MG_FD_203452 | JGI IMG/M metagenome (GOLD analysis project Ga0315289, IMG submission 203452) | Sediment microbial communities from Yellowstone Lake, YNP, Wyoming, USA - YL17G11_40 | ecosystem: Environmental > Aquatic > Freshwater > Lake > Sediment | place: USA: Wyoming | collected... | reverse complement strand
GGCTGACCCCGCGATTCGCGGCTCGCCAGAGGCGAGTCAACTTCAGCGCTTGCCCGCCGCAGGCGGGAAGCCGCGCCCGGTTCGAGCGCGCGGCTCCGTCCCACACCCACTGAAAACGAACACACCCAGTCGGGGACAGTTCCAGTCGTGCTGGTCGCAGCGATGTTCGCTGGGCGCGCTCCCGTGTCACCGCCATCGCGGCTTTCGGTGAGCATGATGCGCGTGCGCGTGGCGAGGTGCGCGTCGCTTTCCCGGTAAACCACCAGCAGCTTTCCCGATGCAGTTCGCACCACATCGGGGAATGCCTGGTATATCTGCGGATCGTCGGCGATGCTGAATACGGGGCCGCGAAAATCGAGCATGGGGCGCTCGCGTACAGCCGCAGCAGGCCGCCTGAGGGACACGGCTGGGGTGGTGGATTAAGTCCGCGTCTACGCCTTGCCCGCCGAACCGAACAACCGCATCTTCTCCGCGATGACCTCGGTCATCGCATCGCGCGCCGGCGCCAAGAGCTTGCGGATGTCGTACTTGCGGACATCGCCCTTTGCCTCCGCGTCCGCGTGCTCTTTCTCAGCCGCGTGTATCTGCTCGGCCAAGCTGTCGTAGAACGCCACCCGAATCTGGGTGTCTATGTTGATCTTGCGGATGCCGCGGGCGACGGCCTTGCGCACTGCTTCGTCAGGAACGCCGGTGCCGCCGTGCATGACCAGCGGAACCGGGGTCACCTTGTGGATCTCCGCCAGGCGGTCGTGGTCAATGAACGGCGTGCCCTTGTACAGCCCATGGGTGGTGCCAATGCCCACCGCCAGCAGGTCAACGCCCGTGTCGTCAACGAACTTCTTCGCCTCCGCGGGCACGGTGAGATGATCCTCGTGCTCGCCCTTGATGACCCCCAGCCGGCCGATCTCGCCCTCGACCGTGACGCCAATTGCGTGCGCGGCCTCGACCACCTTGCGCGTGACCTCGATGTTCTCCTCGTAAGAGCGCGGGGTCTTGCCGTCAGCTTGCAGCGAGCCGTCAATCATCACCGAGGTCATGCCCAGGCGCAGGAACCTCATGACTAAGTCGAACGAGCGCCCGTGGTCCAGGTGCACCGCGACCGGCACCGTTGCCCGCCCGGCCAGGGTCCGGATGATGGCGAAAAGCTCTTCGGGCTCGGTGTAGCTGATAGTGGTCTGGGTGATTTGGATCAGAAATGGCGCGCGCTCGCGCTCAGCGGCGGCGAAAATCGCCTGCGCGCTCTCCATGTTGACTGCGTTGAAGGCTCCGACCGCGTAGTTTCCCTCCGCCGCCTTAGCGATGAGGTCCTTGCTTGGCAATAGCATGGTCTTTGCATCCTCCTCCCGGCAAAGTGACGCGACTGCACCGCACTTATCCTACGTTTCGGGGCAAACCGCGGCTTCCCCTCTTTGTGCCAAGCGCGAAGCGGCGGCACGCAGCCTCAACTCCATGACCCATGCGGCTCCGGCGGCCCCGTATCGCCCGCACCACGCCCTGCGCGTGCTGGAGCATGTCTAGCAAGTAGCCGGCGTCGCGGTCATCAGGACGCATAGACCACCTCCGCTGTTCGCAAGATCTCCCGGCGACGGAAAGGGTTCCTCAGGCCGCCCTTGGCGACCAAGTCAACCTTGCGCCCAAAGATAGCCTTGAGTTCCTCGATCATGTCCACCCAGTCGTACAAGCTGAGGCCGTGATCGGGTTGAAGCTCCACCAGCACATCCACATCACTCTCCGGGCCGAAGTCGTCTCGCAACGCCGAGCCGAAGATAGCGAGCTCCTTCACCCGCCACTTCCGGCAGAACTCCTCAATGCGCGTTCGATCAATCGGTATCTGCACACCCATGCCGCGCCTCCCGGCACGAAACCACGAAGACACGAAGCGTCCTTATGCCCTTGGACATGCTGAACGATGTGCTCTGTTCTGCGGCGAAATGCTAACGCCTGCTCTGGTGGAGCTCCACTATTAGGATAAGCAGCACGAACCGTTCCTTGTCAATTCAGACGCAAAGCGCCTATAATTTGCAGTCATCGAGGGCGGCGAGGCGCGATGGATGAGCGCCTGCCGTGGGAGCAAGTCTTGAGCATCGCGTCGAGGGCCATCGCGGCGACGCCGGCGGCGTGCCAGATGCTGCGGGTGGTGCTGGCGCTGGGGCCGGCGGTGGGCGGCATGGCGCAGCACGTCGCCGGCCTCGTGCGCGGGCTCGATCACAGCCGCTTCGACCTCTCCCTTGCAGGGATGCCCGATGATCCGGCAGCGGAGGTGGCGCGGAGCCGTGGTTGCGCTGTGCACCCCCTGCGCTTCGGAGCATCCCCTGGGCGCACCGCGGCCGCCGCGCTTCGCCTGGCGGCGCTCGTGCGCCGCGAGCACTATCACCTGGTGCACGCCCACGGCTATTCCGCCGCGGGAGCGGCGGCCCTCGCTCGCCGCATCGCTCCGCGCGCCAGGCTGATTTGCACACTCCACAATTTCCTCACGAGTACAAGCTCCCAGCCCATAACCGGATGGCGCGGGCGATGGCTGTTGGGGTTGATCGCGCGGCGCGCGGATCGCATAATCACCGTATCCGACAGCCTGCACGCGCAGTTCGAGGGTATCGGGGCTGCGGCGCAATCCAAACTCTTCACCATCTCGAACGGAATTGACCTCTGCGCCTTCGCCCAACCGGACCCGGCCTGGGCGCGGCGCGAGCTGGGCCTGCCTGAGAACGCCCCGGTGGTGGGCATGGTTGCCCGCCTTGCGCCACAGAAGGGGCCGCTCGAGTTCGTGCGCGCGGCAGCGCTGGTGGGCCGGAGATTCCCGGAAGTGCGGTTTGCGCTCATCGGCGACGGGCCGCTGCAGCCGCAGGTCGAGACTCTGGCCCGGGAGCTTGGCGTAGCCAACCGTCTGACGCTGGCCGGGCATCGCGCGGAGGCGCCCGCGCTGACCCAGGCCTTTGACGTGGCCGTGGTGGCGTCGCTGAGCGAAGGCTCATCGCTCACGGCGATGGAGGCAATGGCCTGGGGCAAGCCGGTTGTCGCGACCGCGGTTGGCGGGGTGCGCGAGGTGGTCGCGGACGGTGAGACGGGCGTGCTGGTACCGCCCGGCGATGCGCAGGCGCTCGCTGAAGCGGTCGCACGCCTGCTTGCCGACCGGCAGAAAGCGCAGATACTCGGCGAGGCCGGCCGGCGGCGCGTGGAGCGAGACTTCTCGCTAGTGCGCATGATCGAGCGGACGCAGGAAGTCTATCTGGCGACGGCCCACCCATCCGGGGGCGGGAGCGACCGATGCGCATGACCCTCATGAGCCTCGCGCTAGTTGCGGCTATCACCGCGCACGCTCCGGCGGGTGCCTCGCAGCAACCGCGGCCGGCTGCGCAAGACCGTAAGGTTATCATCATCATTGCCGACACCGCCACATGGGAGGAATACACCTCCCGTTGGGCTCCCTTCATGGGCAAGTGGCTCCGGGAATGTGCCGTTGGTTCCATGAATACGCGGGTGCAGGGCCTTCCCACGGCGCCAGCCGCCTACCTGACCTTGGGGGCGGGCAGCCGGGCCGCGGCGGAGCTGAACCCGGAGCTTGCCGAATTCGCCCTCAACAACGATGAGCGCTATGGCGATGTGCCAGGGCGCGACCTGTTCCACGCACGGACGGGGGAGCGGCTTCCGCCTGGCGGAGTCGGCTACCTCGGGCTGCCATTAGTCACGCGAGAGAACGGCGAGGCGATGTACCCGCTGCGCCTCGGACTGATGGGCCAAGCGCTGCGTCGGGCCGGTCTGAAGGCTGCCGCCATCGGGAATGCCGATGTGGGTGATCGCTGTCGCCGCCAGGTTGTGACGATTGTCATGGACGAGGCGGGAATCGTTCCCCTGGGCGACGTCGGGCCGGAGATGCACACACCTCCGATGTTTTCGCAGCCCACTGTGGTTACCGAGGGTGTGAACTCCGAGTGTTGGTCTCGCCCGCAGCCAGATGCCGGTCGCCGAGCCATGGAGCGGCAGGCGCCTCGCCTGCCAAACTGGACGGACACAGCCGAGGGCGGCTGTGCTCCATACGGATACGCTACCCCAGACCAACAGAACTCGCTCACACCCGTTACCGATTACGGCGCGCTGGAGACAGCGCTCAGCCAGGCGTTGACGCGGGCGAGCGTCGTTGCGGTAGAGACCGGCGACCTGTCGCGAATCGCCGAGCAAGCAGAGCTGATGGCGCCCGCGGTGGTGAGTTCCCGGAGAGCGGAAGCGATGGCTCGCATGGACGAGTTCATCCGCCGCGTGGCCGGGCGCATGAAAGGCCACCCCTGGCGCCTTTACCTGGTGACTCCAACTGCGATGGCTGGCCCCGAGGAGCGCGCCGATGTCTTGACACCCATCGCAGCCTGGGGCGAGGGCGTGTCGCGCGGCCTGCTAACCAGCCCCTCGACGCGGCGCGCAGGCGTGGTCGCCAATGTGGACCTGGCGCCCTCGGTTCTAGAGTTTCTAGGAATTGCGATCCCTGCCGAAGCCGTCGGCCGCCCGATGAATGTCGCCCCGGCGCCTGGCGGCGACGCGCTATGGTATGTGATGCGCTTGCAGCAGCAGCAGACCCGCCTGGAGGCGAACCGGCCGTACGTCCTCGACGGCGCGAGCGCGATCATCGTTGCCTTGTTCGCCATCACAGCAATGGCGCTGTTGCTGGCGGGGCCGCTTTCGAACGCCGTTACGGCCGGGCTGCGCGAGGCGGGCCTCCTCATTATCGCCTTTCCGCTTGGCGCACTCGTGGTACCGGCGGACTTAGTGGCCAATCCCGCGCTCGTCTTTGTCGCGGTGGCAGTTGTCGTCGTGGCGGCGTATTGGGCGGCCCGTGCGCTGGGGCGCATCGCCCCGCCATATGCATGGCTCGCGGGCGCTTTCACTCTGGCGCTGTCCATTGACCTCATCGCCGGACAGCGCCTGGTAAGGAATTCATGTCTCGGCTACTCGGTAACGGTCGGCTCCCGCTATTATGGGCTGGGCAATGAGCTCGGAGGCGTGCTCCTGGCGGCGGCGCCGGTCGGGGTCGCTGTGTGGCTGGGGCGCATGCGACCGGGCCGCATCCAGCGGCTTGCGGCCGCCGCCATACTCGCGGCAATCGTCATCATTATCGGCCACCCGGCGGGCGGTTCCAATCTAGGCATTGCCGTGCCGGCCGCGCTCGGATTTGGCCTGGCCGCCCTAGGCCTGCACAGTGTACGCCTGCGGGGTCGGCACCTGCTCATAGCCGGAGCCGCCGCGCTGGTGGCGGTGGGCATTGTTCTGGTCGTGAACTGGCCGAGTGCAGGTGGGCAGCCGTCCCATATCGGCCTGGCGATCGCGGCGATACAGCGAGGGGGCCTCGCGGAGATGGCCCAGATTCTCTCGCGCCGCATGGCGCGCAACCTGGTGCTGGTGCGACATTCCGCGGTCACCTGGATTCTGGTCTCGGCGGTGGTGGTGACAGCGTGCGCCGCCCTGGGGCGCAGCCGGCCGCTGTCGGAAGAGACGCGCCAGAGATCGGCTGTGAGCCCCGGGCTGGTGGGCGCCGGGGTGGCATCGGCGCTGTCATTCTTCCTCAACGACTCGGGGGTCGCGGCCGCCGGATGGGGATTCGCGGTGGTGGCGGCGACTCTCATGTACGTCACCTTCGACTGGCGCCTGCGCCAGGGGGTGATGAAGGTAGACTAGGTATGCAGGAGCGCCAGGGAGAATGCCGAACTAAGCCGCGGGAGCGTGCGAGGTGAGCGAAGAGGAGCACAAGGATTTTTCCGAGCAAGAAGTGCAGCAGCGCTTCGAGGCCATTGGCAAGACCATGGTGGAACCGGGCCTCTACGCGGAGGCCGTTGAGGCCTACAAGGAGCTCATTCGAGAGTTCCCGGGCAGTCGGTGGGCCGCCAATGCGTATCTCGCAATCGCCCAATGCTACCACGCCATGGGCCAGGATGAAGATGAGCTCGCCACCCTGGAGGATATCCTCAAGCAGTTCCCCGATCACGTGGTGGCGAAGCGCGCCCAAGGTGCGGTGACGGCGCTGCGCGACCGTCGCTACGGCGAGGGGCCGGCGGGCGCGGATCTGCACGGCGCGGTGCGGCGGCTGACGCGGCAGGTGGAGCGAACGCGCGAGGCGCAGCGGCGCAGGGCTTGGATTGGCGCCATATCATGGGTCGTGTTATTGGTCGTCATTTGGGGGGCCATCAGAGTCTCGGCGCGTGCGCCGGTTGCCCCCCTTAACGACTTGAACAAGCGCGTGACCGCGCTTGAGTCGGCGGTGCAGGCGCTCTCCGGCGCCGCGATGCCCGCGCCCTCTTCAGAGCGGCCAAGCGCGGGGGCGCCCGCCGTCACCGTGATACCAGTGCAGCCGGACATCGAGGCCAAGCCGGAGCCGAAACCCACCCAGGTCAAGCCCTCGGCGCCGACCGTAGTCAAACCGGCGGCGCCGCCGGTAAAGCCCGCCCTTCCGACTGCGAAACCGTCGGCGCCGACGTTGATGCCGCCGCGCCCGGCGCCGAAGCCTGCGCGGGCGCAACCAAAGCCCGCGCGGAGGCCCGCCAAGCCCGTGCCTGCCATCAAACCTGCGGCGGCGGTTACGGCCACGAAGACTTACACGGTGAAGGAAGGCGACTCACTGTGGACGATGGCTCACAGCCAGTTGGGCGATGCGCGCCGAGTGGGCGAGATAGCGCGCCTTAACGGTCTGCAAGCGCCGTACAAAATCAAAGTCGGTCAGAAGCTGAGACTGCCCGCACGCAGATAGCCGGCCCCCGAAGGCGAAGAATCGCGTAGGAGGGGTCGCTGCCGGCGCCTGCTCCCATACCACGCGGACATGCGGGTCCGCATCCGGCGGTTCACGCAAGGGCGAGCGCCGATGTAGCCTTTATGGGGACGGGCCGGAGAGGACTTTCACCCCCGAGAAGGAGCACATGCCCGGCGTACAACGTGCGGGCCGGTCGAGCACCTCGACCGGCCCGCGCATCTGTTCCCGCGACTCGCTGGAGGTGGCCCTAAAGCTGGGGCTGAAGATTGAAGTTGACGTAGGTCGTCGCGCCCGCAGTGACGGGGATGTCCTTCTTGGTCTGGCCGAGGTAGCCGATCTTGCTCGCGCCGACGACGTAGGTGCCCGCAGGGAGGTCGCTCGGAATGTCGTACACGCCATAGGGCGCCGTGGTAGTCGTGGTCGCCCAGATGATGCCACCGCTGCGTGCGATCACGGTGGCGCCAATAAGGTTGGCGCCGCTCACCTTGTCTTTCACCTGGCCCTTGAGCTTGCCCGAAACCGCCAGGCTGAAATTGACGTAGGTGATCACGCCCTGGGTGACGGTAACATTGTACTTCGCCTGCCGCACGTAACCGACCTTGGAGGCAACGACAGTGTAGCTGCCGGCGGCCAGGCCGCCGATTTCGTAGATGCCGCTGGCATTGGTGGTCGCGCTCGCCTTCAGCACATCGCCCTGGTATGCAGCGACCGCGGCGCCGGCCAGGTTTGTGGTCGTGCCTGCAATCCGCACCTGCCCCTTTAGGCACACGAGGTCGAGGTTGAAGTTGACGTAGGTAGTCGCACCCGCGGTGCAGCTTATGCCCGCCTTGGTCTGGGTGACGTAGCCGCTCTTGCTCGCCGCCACCACGTAAGTGCCCGTAGGCAGATCGCGGGCCATGGTGTACATTCCACCGGAATCCGTGGTCCCGCTCGCCATCAGCACCCCGCCCAGGTAGGCCTTAACCTCGGCGCCCGGGATCGCGGTGGTCGTGCCCTTGATGCGCACCTGGCCCATCAGCGTGCCCGAAGCCGTCAGGTTGAAGTTCACATAGGTAGTGGCGCCGGCGGTGACGGAGATGCCGCTCTTGACCTGGGTAACGTAGCCGTCCTTGCCTGCGCTCACGACATACGTGCCCGCGGGCAAGCCCTGGCTGATCTGGTAGATGCCGTTCGCGGCCGTGGTCGCGGTCCCCTTGAGCACGCCCCCCAGATATGCCTTGACCTGAACGCCCTGAATCGCCGTGGTGGTGCCCATGATGCGCACCTGGCCCTTGAGTGTGCCGCTGGCACCGGCGGTCACGCTCAGGCTGGCGGATGCAGGCAACCGCGCCGGCAGCATGTTCCAGTCGAGCGCGCCAAACCAGAACGAATGGGTGCCCACGGGCAGGGTCGTCTGATAGGTGTAGACCGCGCCGTCAACATAGTTGGTGTCGCCCGGGTTCACCGGATCCATGGGCTGGGGCCAGGAATCAATCACCACATACACGTCTCCCGGCGGCGTGTTGTCGGCGGAAGTGTAGGTGACGGTGAACGTGAACACCTGCCCTGCGACCCCGCCGCTGGCGGGGCTAACCGCTCCGCCGCTGAGCGTCGGCGCGAAGTGCGTGGGGGTGAGCGGGATGGTGACGCCGGTGAGGCTGGGTGGGAAGGTCAAGGGCTGAGGCCCGGCGAACGCCTCCCACGGCGATGCCAGCACGTATCCGTCGAACGTGCCCTGCGGCATCTTGCCCGAGAAGTAGCCCTGGCCGTCCGTGGTCGTGTAGAACCAGTCAGCGTACTGGCCGAACACGTCCTCGGCCCAGAGCTCCGCGTACGGGACGCCCGTCGTGGTACCCTCAAAGACAACCCGGCCACTAAACGTGTAAGCGCGAGCGATGAGCGAGAAGTCAGCCTGTTGGTTAGGGGGAACAGTCACGCTGCGAACGGCCGAATTGAGGAGGGTGTAGTTCCCCCCGACGTAGTCGTACGCCCCCACCTGATATGATCCTGCCGGCACCCAGATCTCGTACCGCCCTATGGCGTTGCAGCGCCCCCAGAAGTATGAGTCGTGCGAGGCGTCATACGCCTGCGCTTCCACCCCTGGTATCACGATGCCGCCTGGCCCCGTAACGATGCCGTAGATGCGGGTGGTATAGCGCGGCAGGGCGAAATCCACAGTCACATCGTGGGAGCCGACGGGTACGGTCTGGTCGCTGGCATTGCCGTAGGGCCCGGCATCTTCCCAGACGTCGGTTCTCACGCGCCAGGTCCCGGCGAAGACCCGCAGCGAGTAGTCGCCGTTGATGTCGGTGAAGGCGCTGACGCGCTCCTGAGTGGTCGTCTCCTCGGCGGACACCAGAATCCCGGGCACCGGGTTGCTGGTGTCGGCCTCCGTGACCGTACCGACGATGTCGGGGCCGGGAGCGACATACATCGTGAAGTTCTGGCCGGTCTTCGCCTCGCCCGGGGCCAGCTCAATCCACTTGGCGATGGGCACACCGCGGTAGCTACGCGAGGAGCTGCCGCCTTCGGTATTCGTGAATGCTCCGATGGGGTGACGGCCCGGGGGCAGGTACAACACGTAGTTGCCTGCGGCGTCGGTAAAATACGCCGTAAACGGGCCATCGGTTGCCAGGCTGACCATGAGGCCAGCCCCCGGCGTCCCGTCATTGTAGAGCACGGTGCCGGAGACGGACTGGGCCGGATGGGTGTAGTTCATCGAGTACACGTGCCCTACCGTGGTGCCGTTCTCGTCAACCGCCTGGATGACCATTGAGCCCCCAACGCGCCCGTCCAGGTAGTCCGTCAACTGCACGACCCCAGCCGCCCCGTCTTCGTCCGTCCAACCGCCGTCCTGCACCCAGCCGTTTGCGCCCAGCACCGGCTCCCCGGTCTCCACTTGGCCGCTGCCGTCCAGGTCGGCGCCGATGACGAAGCGCACCCGCGCGCCGACCGCGCTGGCGTTGGAGCGCACGATGATGGCGCCGGGGATGCTGATGGTTCCGCTGGTGGCGCCGTTGACCGTCAGCCACGTCACCGCGCCTGCGGGAAGAGCCAGAAGCGCGACAATGGCGACTGCCAGAAGGACTGCGACTGCGACTGAACCGTTTCTCATTTGCCTACCCCTCACGAATAGAACTCTCCTGCGGAAGAACCCCGGTCGCGCGGCGCGACCTCGGGGGCTCGCCTGCCGAGCCCCTTCTCTGCGGAGCTGCGGCAATCCTTTTTGCCTGCGACGCGGTTTGGGGCGGCACCGCCAGGTTTGTGCGCAATGCGCACATTCTCGCTGGGGCAAGGCGACAATCGTAGGCCCGACCCGTGGGACGCGTGGCCTCGCATAGCGCCGCACGACGGTAGGGCAGCCGTCCCCGGGGGTGTGAGCGAGTTCTGTTGGTCTGGGGTAGCGTATCCGTATGGAGCACAGCCGCCCTCGGCTGTGTCCGTCCAGTTTGGCAGGCGAGGCGCCTGCCGCTCCATGGCTCGGCGACCGGCATCTGGCTGCGGGCGAGACCAACACTCGGAGTTCACACCCGTCCCCGGTTGCCGCAAAGCAGGACGGCGGCTCGTCGGAGCCGCCGCACGCAATCCGGCGCAGCCTCTCGCCGGTCGCTATTACTGCGCCTGAATCCGCCCCTCCACGCGCGGCGCGAGGGGGCTCTTGGCAGCGATGAAGCGCGTCAACGCTTGGATCAGCGTCACATCGGTCTTCTCGCGCCGGGCGGAATTGAAGACGCGGAAGTACCCGAGCCCACCTCGCGCCAGGGATTCCGGCGCCGCCACGCGATAGGTCTTGTTCTGGTCAAAGGGTGCTTGCGCGAAGGTGGGGATGATGCTCTGCGTCCGGGCGCCGGCGGGAGCGGCTGGATCGAAGCGCACCTTCAACCCCGAGACCTGCAAGAACCCCTTGTTGGGATAGGGCAGAAGAGCAAGCGATCGCTCGAGCGCCTCCTTGACGCGCGCCCCCTCAAGCCGCATGACGACGATCGGCTCGTCGGGAAGAACGAGCATGCCGCGCGCCTTGCCCAAGTCAAAGTCGCCCGCAGGCACGGTCACCGCCTGAAGCGCGCTCGCCTGGATGAATGCGAAATCCGCATCTCCTGCCGCGCGCATGGCGTCGGCCACGAGATCGCCAAGGTTGGTCTCGGCGAGCGCACTCTTGGCCCCGTCAAGCGGCGCCGTCAAGCGCCCGAGGGCCTGGGCAAAGCCGCCGGCCTGCGCCCCGAGCATGACGAGAGCTACGGCCAGGCTAATCAGCAGCTTTCTTCTCATTCCTGCCTCCCGCTCGCTGCTCCAGATATGCGCTGATGAAATCGTCAATGTCGCCCGCCAGCACCGCTTCAGCATTACCCGTCTGGAATCCGGTTCTGTGGTCCTTGACCATGACATAAGGCTGAAGGACGTAAGAGCGGATCTGGTTGCCCCACGCGATTTCCGTCGGCTCCCCCCGCATCTCCGCCAGCTTGCGCTCCTGCTCCTGGATCTTGCGCTCCAGCAAGCGCGCCTTGAGCACCTTCATCGCGTTCACCCGGTTCTGATGCTGCGAGCGTTCGTTCTGGCTCTGCACCACGATCCCCGTCGGCAGATGGGTGATGCGCACCGCAGAGTCGGTCTTGTTCACGTGCTGGCCGCCGGCGCCGGTGGCGCGGAAGGTGTCCACCCGGATCTCGTCGGGGTTGACCTCCACCTCCTGCTCGCGCTCTACCTCCGGGATGGCGTCCACCGAGGCGAAAGAGGTGTGGCGGCGGTGGGCGGCGTCAAAGGGGGAGTGGCGCACCAGGCGGTGGACGCCGCGTTCAGCTTTGAGGTAGCCGTAGGCGTAAGGGCCCGAGATGATCGCGGTGATGCTGCGGCTGCCGGCGGATTCGCCCGGGGTGCGGTCAATTACCTGCACCGAGTAGCCCCGGTTCTGCGCCCAGCGCAAGTACATGCGCGCTAGCATATCCACCCAGTCGCACGATTCGGTGCCCCCTGCGCCGGCGTTGATCGAGATGATGGCATTGCTGTGATCGTATTCACCCCCCAGCAGCAGCGCCGTCTCCATCTCGCGCAGTCGCCCGCGCAGCCGCTCCAGCATCTGCTCCGCCTCGCGCGCCGTCGCTGCATCATTCTCCTCCTGCGCCAGCTCGGCCAGAACTTGCGCGTCCTCGGCGCGCCGCGTCAGCTCCTCCCATGGCTCCAGCTCCTGCTTGCGGCGCGCGAGGTCCGATAGCAGTTGCTGGGCCGCCTCCGGGTTCTGCCACAGCTCGGGGTCGGCGCTGCGCTGCTCCAGTTCTGCAAGTTCCCCGCGCCGCCGGTCGAGGTCAAAGACGGTCTCGCAGTTCCTCGAGGCGCTCCAGCAGCTCGCGCACGGCGTCAGACAATTCCTGTGCGGCCATATTCAGATCACCTTAATCCAATTGCAGGGGCGTGATTCGTCGCGCCCTGTGCGCCATTCCTGGGGCACAATGAATTGCGCCCCTACGCCTTGTTCAGGCAGCACTTCTTATACTTCTTGCCGCTGCCGCAGGGGCACGGGTCATTGCGCCCGACCTTTTTCTTTACTCGCTCGGGCCGCCGCGGCTCGATTTCCTCTTCGCCGCCGTGGCTCGCATACATCTGCTGGAACGGCGATGGCTGCGGGCGCGCCCGCTCGCGCACCACCTGCACCCGGAACAGCAGCTTGGCGATGTCCTCCTGCATCGAGCCGAGCAGCGCCTCCCACTCGGTGTACGCCTCCTTGCGGAACGCCACCAGCGGATCTATCTGTGCATAGCCGCGCAGCCCGATGCCCTCCTCCAGGAAGTCCATCGCATCCAGGTGGTCAATCCACTTGGTGTCTATCACCCGCAGGGTGATCATGCGCTCGAGGTCGCGCATGACCTCCGGTGTCAGCTGCTGCTCCCGCTCTTCGTATGCCTGGGTGGCGAGATCCTTGACCCGCTGCACCAGGTCCTCGTGGCGCGCTTCCCGCAGGTCGTCCGGCTTGACGTAGAAGTGAATCGGGAAGATCTCGTAAAGCGCTTGCCACAGCTTCTCGAGATCCCATTCATCGGGATGAATGTCGGGGCTCGCGTACTCGCGCACCCGGCGCTCGACCAGCATGTGCAGGGAGGCAAGGATGCTCTCGCGCAGATCCGCCCCCTCCAGCACCTTGCGCCGCTGCTTGTAGATGACCTCCCGCTGGAGGTTCTTCACGTCGTCGTATTGCAGCAGGTGCTGGCGGATGGAGAAGTTGTGAATCTCCACCTTGTGCTGCGCGTTCTCGATGGTGCGACTGACGATGCGGTATTCGAGCGGCTGACACTCCTCCCATCCGCCGAGCAGGAAGTCGAGGCGCTCCGGCGCAAACAGCCGCATCAGCTCATCTTCCAGGGATACGTAGAAGCGCGACGAGCCCGGATCGCCCTGGCGCCCGGAACGGCCGCGAAGCTGGTTGTCAATGCGCCGGCTCTCGTGTCGCTCGGTGCCCAGGATGTGCACCCCCCCGAGTTCCAGCACCCGCTGGCGATCCTCCTCGCTACCCCCCCGAGCCTCCGCCAGCGCGGCCTGCCACATGTCCTGGGGCACCGGCTCTTCGCCTTCGGGGTCTATCCCGCGCTCCTTGAGCAGATCGCGCGCCATGCGCTGCAGGTTTCCACCGAGGAGAATGTCCACGCCGCGGCCGGCCATGTTGGTGGCAATGGTCACCGTGCCGGAACGCCCGGCGTTGGCGATGATCTGCGCTTCCATCTCGTGGTACTTGGCGTTGAGCACCTGATGCGAAATGCCCTGCTCCAGCACCGCGCGCAAATCATAGGTGTGGCCGTCGAGGCCGATGACATTGGCCAGCGCGCGCACGTTATCTTCATCACACGGGTCGGGCGAGATGCCGAACGCCTGGCACAAGGCGGGCAGCCGCGCCACGCGCACATCGCTCAATTTCTCATAAGCGATGAGGTCCGCGATGCGGCGCATCTCCCCGCCCAGGTCCTGCCCCGCCTCGAGTTTCTCGATGGCGCTCGTCAGCGCCGCCTCCGTATTGGCGACGCGCTTGAGCCGGTGCTCGATCTGGCGCATCTCCTCCGGCGGGGTGGGGCGCGCGGGGTTGAGCTCGAACATCTCCACCGCCTCTTGCAGGCGCTTGCGCTCGCGCTCCACCCCGGGCAGGCGCTCGCGCAGCACCGCGCGCAGCTCGCGGCTTTGCGCCTCATCGAGCTTGGGCGTCTCCAGCAGCTTATCGTGCAGCAGCGCGAGGCGCGCGAAAAGTTGCAGGTTCTCCGCGCTCAGGCGCTCGCTCAGGTGCTCCGAGACCTCGATTGACCGCGTGCCCACCAGCACCGGCTGCTTGCGGCTATGCAGGCGCAGAATCTCGCCGGTGATGCCGCGGAATTTGGCCTCCTCGGTCTTGTACACGAGGTCCGGGTTATCCGCCCGGATCATGGGCTTGTGCGTGGGGATTACCACCACCGGCAGGCCGTAGATCTTGGTGAACTCCTGCTCCTCGGTCTTGGCGGTGCCGGTCATGCCGGCCAGCTTCTGGTACATGCGGAAGTAGTTCTGGATGCTGATGGTGGCGAGAGTCTGGCTCTCGCGCTCGACCTTGACCCCTTCCTTGGCCTCGATCGCCTGGTGCAATCCTTCCGAATATCGCCGGCCGAACATCAGCCGCCCGGTGAATTCGTCCACCAGGATCACCTGCCCCTCGCGCACCACGTAGTCAACATCGCGCTTGTAGCAGGCGTGGGCGCGCACCGCGGCGTTGACGTGGGTGAACACCTGCACGTTCTCGGGGTCCGACAGGTTCTCGATATTGAGCAGCCCCTCCACGTTGCGCACCCCCTGGTCGGTGAGGGTCGCCGTCTTCGCCTTCTCGTCCACCATGTAGTCCGACTCGCGAGTCAGGCGCCGCAGGATCTGGTCAATGCGCTTGTAGAGCGCGGTGGGCTTCTGCCCCGGGCCCGAGATGATCAGCGGTGTGCGCGCCTCGTCAATCAGCAGGCTGTCCACCTCGTCCACGATGGCGTAGTTGAGCCCGCGCTGCACCACCAGCTCGAGCGTGGTGCGCATGTTGTCACGCAGGTAGTCGAAGCCGAACTCGGTATTGGTGCCATAGGCGACATCGGCCCCGTAAGCCAAGATGCGCTCTGCCTCATCCATGCCGGCCTGAATCAGGCCGACGCTGAGGCCCAGAAACTCGTACACCGGCCCCATCCACTCCTGGTCGCGCTTCGCCAGGTAGTCGTTGTGGGTCGCCAGGTGCACGCCCTTGCCGCTAAGGGCGTTGAGGTAGATGGGCAGGGTGGCGACGAGGGTCTTACCTTCACCCGTCTTCATCTCGGCGATCTTGCCCTCGTGCAGCACCATGCCCCCGATCAACTGCACATCGAAATGGCGCATGCCGATGGTTCGCACTGCCGCCTCGCGTACCACCGCGAAGGCCTCGGCGAGCAGGTCATCCAGCGTCTCGCCAGTGGCCAGGCGCTGCTTGAACTCATCGGTCTTGGCGCTAAGCTGGGCATCGGTCAGCTTCTGCATTTCGGGCTCGAGCGCGGTGATGCGCCGCGCCATGGGCCACATCCGCCGCAGGTCCCGCCGCGTTATGTCAAACAGTCTCGTGAAAACCGATGGCATTCTCGATATCCGTTACCCGGCCGAAGGCGCACAGCACGCCTGCGGCCTACAAGCCGGCCGCGGCCAGGCAAGGGCGCCAGCGGCGCGCAAACGCGCCGGATGCGCGCGAAGCCTCAAAGCAAAGACGGCGCCTCGGAGGAGCCGTCGCCTGACTTCGAGGCGCGTCACAAGATCGCACTCAGATTATAACAGAAAACAGCGCAGGGGTGTCAGGGCGCGGGGTGGCGCGCCGCTGCTTGACGCGCCCTAACGCTGATGCTAGAATCCCGGCGCCCATGGCCGCCTCCGACATCGCCCGATCGCGCTCAGCCCTTCGGGCCGCCGTCTGGCTCGTCCTCGCCGCCCTGCTGCCGCGGCTGATCTTCGCGGCGCTCAGCTACGGCGCTAGCTTCGATATTGATGGCTGGCGCTATCTCGGCCAGGCGGTCCTCGCCGGCGAGAACCCTTATGGTCCCGCCGGTCACGGTCGCGCCAACTGGGGCCCGGTTTGGCCGTGGACCTGCGGCCTTATGCTCGCGCTGGCCCGCATTACGCACTTGCCGTTCCATTCGCTCATCAAAGTGCCGGCTTCGCTTGCCGATGTCGGCATCGCCCTCCTGATCCGGCACAGCCTGCTCGCCCGCGGCCTGTCTCGACGCACCGCCTTTCTCGTCGCCCTTGGCTATGCTCTCAATCCGATCGCTATCCTCATCAGCGGCGCCCACGGCCAGTTCGACGCCATGCCGGCCCTGCTCGCCCTCGGCGCCCTCATCACCTTCCCGGCGCTATTGCCGTCGGCTCTCCTGCTCGGCCTCGGCATCGGTATCAAGACCTGGGTCGCTCTGCTCCTGCCCTTTTTTCTCCAGCGAGTAGCCGGCTGGCGAAACCGCATAGCCTACGGCGTCGTGACCATCCTTCCCCTCGTCGCGCTGCTCCTGCCATACTACCTGGAGGCGCCGGCGGCCGTGCGCGAGCAAGTTCTAACCTATGGCGGAGGCGTGGATCACGGCTGGGCCGCTCTCTTTCGCGTGGCGCTTAACGTGGCCCATGGCGCTCGGCGCCTGAGCGAGATGACGACACCCGGCTGGCTGCTCTCGGTCGGCAAGCTGCTTGTCATCGCTGGCGCGCTCGTCGTCCTCGTGGCGGCACGCCGCCAGCGCATCCAGCCCGCCATATCGGCGGCGCTGCTCGCCTTCTATGTCACTTCGGCTGGAGTGGGCACGCAATACTTCCTGTGGGTCTTGCCTTTTGGTCACCTGCGCCGCGAGCGCTGGCTGCTTCTCTTCAGTCTCACCGCTCTCGTCGCCGCCATCGGCTTCTACCTGGTCTTCTTCCCCGAGGCGCTCTTCGGAACGCGGGAGGGTCCGTTCGCGCAGGCGGTTCTCCACTCGCCTCTGCGCCCCGCATTCTCTGGCATCTGGATTCTAGGGACCGCGTGCTGGTGGCTAGGCTGCATCGCCTCGCTGTTGTCGCTGCTGCGAGCCAAAGAGGCTTCTGCGCCTCCGGCGGAAACCGCCGGGTGATCTCCGGGCGGTCACGGCCACGCACTTCCGATATAGCCCCCCCAGCTTACGCTTTACATTTACTGAGGCTCAGATATAATGAGGGTAGACTCAGATTATGCGTCGGGAGTATGAAGGATTCACCTGGTGGGTGAACGCTCCAACCGGGCGCGGCCTCGCCTGAGGCCGCGTTTCGCGGGGTCAGCGACCCCGCGCCCGTTGCCAGCGCAACCCCGTACGCATAATCCGGGTTAGACGCCCGTGCGGCGGCCGCAATCGGCTGCCGAACGAATGTGTACCATGCCCGAAACCGAAACAGCGCCCACCTCGCAGCGCAGTGCGGTTGTGCTGCACCCAGTGCACAGGGTGAGCCCACACGGCGTCGAGGAGATTCAGGACACCCTGGCAGTCGAGCGATGGCTGCGCGTGACCTTGAACGGGCGCGAGGTGGCGGCCCTGATGTGCTCGCCCGGCCACGAGGAGGAGCTCGGCGCAGGGTTTGCGCTGACCCAGGGCTTCGTTCGCAGCCGGGAGGATCTGCTGGCTGTGGCGCTGCGCGCCGATGCGGACGCCGGGGAGGTGGTGCGCATTGTCGTGCCGGTGGACCTGTCACTGAAAATGGCGGATCGCCTGGCCGCGCGAGGAAGTTGCGGGGGCGTGGTTTACGCTGACGAGGACCTTCCGATACTCGGCGGTGATCAACCCGTTATCGCCGTCGAGGCGCTGCGCCAGATGGCGCGCAGGATGGCAGCGGCCCAGGAGATATATAGGCAGACGGGCGGCACCCACGGCGCGGGGGTCTTCGCTGCCGGCGGGGAGCCGGTGGTGGTGCGCGAGGACGTGGGCCGCCATAACGCCGTGGACAAGGCGGTGGGGCATTGCCTGCTCGCCGGGGTGCCGCTGGACGATAAGGCGCTGGTGGTCAGCGGCAGGGCCAGTCGCGAGATCGCTGTCAAGGCGGTGCGGGCGGGGGTGCGCATCCTCGCCTCCATCTCGGCGGCCACTGATGCCGGGGTGGAGATAGCCGAGCATTGCGGCCTCACTCTTATCGCCTTTCTGCGGGGACGACGGATGAATGTATGCACGCACCCGCGGCGAATAGATATGGGGACGGTGCCGTAGGCGAACGGTAACGGCCAGTCTCCAATGATGTGGCAGCGGCTCGGCCCCGGCGAATCCTCATCCGCGCTGACAGGAGTGTGCAACCATGCCGCGAGGACGAGGCGAACCCGACTTGAGCGTAGATGTGCCGGACGAGGTTATGGCGATGATGAAGGCGCGCGCCAGCGGCGTCATGACTTGCGCCGAGTGCTTTGAGATCGCCGAGCGTGCCGGGGTTTCACGCCGCGTAGCCGGCGAGGCCGCCAACCGCGCCGGCGTGCGGATCGTCCGCTGCCAGCTCGGCTGTTTCGACTAATGAGTGTTGGGTATTAGCGGAGGGCGTCAAACGGGCCATTCTGAACTTGTTTTCGACCGTCTGCGCCCCTCCTCTGGTACAAGAGGATCATTAGATTGCATTTGCCGAAGACATGGAGCGCGGAGCCCGGCCGCCCTCGGCCGGAAGAAGCTTTGCGGCACACAGGCGAGGCGCCTGTGCTCCGTGGTCGCGTGACCCAAATGAATAGTCGTCCTGAACCCATCAGCGATGCCCACGGCCGCCAGCTCGGTTACCTGCGCGTATCGGTCACCGATCGCTGCAATCTGCGCTGCCGTTACTGCATGCCCGAGCACGGCATACCGCTGCTGCGCCACCAGGATATTCTCGCCTACGAGGAAATCGCGGCCGTGGCGCGGGCGGCGGCAGCGCTCGGGGTGACCAGCGTGCGCATAACCGGCGGCGAGCCACTGGCGCGGCGCGGCGTCGCCAACCTGGTCGCGCTGCTGCATGACATCGAGGGGATCGCCGATCTGAGCATGACCACCAACGGCACCCTGCTCGCCCCGGCCGCCGAGCCATTGGCGCGCGCTGGCCTCCACCGCGTCAACGTGAGCGTTGACAGCCTCGATCCGGTGGAATATGCCGCTATTACCCGCGGCGGCGATCTGGATCGCGCAATGGCCGGCGTCGAGGCGGCGCTCGCGGCCGGCCTGGAGCCAGTCAAGGTCAACGCGGTAATGCTGCGGGGCGCCCAGGACGGCGGCCTGCGCCAGTGGATGGAGCCTTTTGCCGACCTGGTGCGCAGACTGCCGGTGCACGTCAGGTTCATCGAGCCCATGCCGCTCGGAGATATGACCGCGTGCGAGGGCTGCGGCCTGCGGGCGGCGCAGGCTATCGAGAGCTTCGGCGCGACGCCAGCCAGAGATGTCATTCGCGGAGCCGGGCCCGCGCGCTACTGGAGGCTCGACGGATCGCCGGGGTCGCTTGGCCTCATCGCGCCCTTGAGCGATCCTTTCTGCGATCACTGCAACCGCTTGCGGCTGACGCCGCGCGGGGAGGTCCGCTCCTGTCTCTTCGCGTCGGCGGATGCGGATCTCATGCCGCTGCTGCGGCCGCGCGTGAATGCGGCCGCAATAGCCCAGGCGCTCTCTCGGTGCTGGCGCAGCAAGCCAGGGGCTGGTGAACCCCGCATGCATGGCGCTCACGCGACCGCCAGCATGTGCCAGATCGGCGGGTAGCGCAGCGTGGCCGGCGCATCTGGTCCCGGGCACATGGCACGCGATCTCGAGGCGGCCAGTGCCGAGCCTTTTGTCGAATACTCCCACACGCGCTGGAACTTTGCGGTTATCGTCGCCGACGCGAGTTCCTTCATTGCCGGCCTGGCTTTCGCTAGCCCCCTGATCGTCCTGCCGCTGTTCGTGGAGCGGCTCACCGGCTCCACCGTGCTCGTGGGCGTGCTGAGCGCGATACAGTTGAGCGGATGGTTCCTCCCTCAGCTCCTCACGGCGAGCCTGGTCGAGCACCGGCCGCGCAAGAAGCCGTTCATGCTCAAGGTGTGCCTGGTGGGGCGCACGCCGATGGCTCTGGTGCCGCTGTCGGTGCTCGCGCTCGCGGACCGGCCACATGCGCTGCTGGCAGTGTTTCTTTCGGTGCACCTGCTGTTCTATCTCAGCGATGGCATGACCGGCGTGCCCTGGACCGATATCGGCGCCAAAACCATCCCCCCGCGGATGCGCGGTCGCTTCTACGGCGCGATGCAGCTCGGCGGCGGCTTGCTCTCCGTGCTCGCAGGCGTGGCCGTGAACCGGATCCTGGAGAACCCCAGGCTGCCCTATCCCAGGGACTACGCGCTGCTGTTCGCCATCGAGTTCATTCTGCTCATGGTGTCCTTGGGGTTCCTGGCGCTGATTCGAGAACCGGTGCGGCCAGTGCGCACTGATCGGCGCACCATCGCGCAACTGCTGCGCGATTCGCCCGGCTTGCTGCGCGCCAACCCGCAGTTCGTGCGCCTCGTCATCGTCATGGCGTTGATGGGCGCGGGCATGATCGCGCTCCCATTTTACGCGCTCTATGCCAGAGTCAGGCTGGGGGCGCCGGAGGCGATGGCAGGAGTATTCGTTTCCGCGCAGATGGCGGGCGGCATCGCCTCCAGCATAGCGTGGGCGTGGTTGTCCGATCGCCACGGCAGCAGGCGCGTGATCCAGGGCACCACCCTGTGCAACCTGGCCGCGCCCCTATTCGCCTGGCTGGCGCCGCTGGCGTTGGCGCGCTGCGGCGTCACCGCTGTCGCATACGGATATGCCTTCACTTTCCTCATCCTCGGCGCAGCGATGAACGGCGCTTGGATTGGCTCGACCAATTTCATGCTGGAGATCGTGGGGGAAAAGGAGCGGCCGACGTACATCGGCTTGCTCAATACCATGAGCGCGCCTCTGATACTGCTGCCGATCCTGGGCGGCTGGGTGGTGCGGGTGACCTCTTACCAGGCGGTGCTCGTGGTGGCGGCGATCAGCGGGGCGCTGGCGGTCGCCGCCTGCGCGTGGCTGCGGGAACCGCGCCACGCTCGGGCGCATGAGATCTCGCTAAACCCGATTGAGCCGTAGGGGCGGCTCGCGACCTGTCCTGAGCCGAGTCGAAGGAACCGCCCCTACCGGAATGATCCGCGTTCATCCGCGGCTAAGAGCCTATCCTAAAAACGGCCATTGTCATCCTGAGTGGCTAGGCCCGACTAGTCGGGCCGCCACGGCGGCCCCTGCGGGGCTTAGCCGCGTAAGCGAAGGATCTTGGTGGGGAGTCGCACCACGTTCCCAAGATTCTTCGGCTTCGCCTCAGAATGACATTCCAGTCCATCCCTGTGGATTTTTCGGATAGGCTCTAACTATTCTCCGGCTCGGAGGTGCTGCATTTCCAGCCGCAGCACCGCCTCCGTCGCATCGGTGACCTTGAAGCGGTCATCAACGCGCCAGCCTACAATCCACGCGATCTCTCCGCCGGCGGTGATGATGGGAATACGCTGGCGCTGGGCGCGCGGGATTTTCTGGTTGACGAAGAAATCGTGCAGCTTCATCGTCCCCGCCATGCCCAGCGGCTGAAAGCGATCACCCCGGCGCCAGGCGCGCGCCATCAGCGGCTGGGGCGTCTTCTCGTAATCCAGTTGCACCGCGTTTGGCGGCTCTTCCAGCGGTGACTGCGCCTGGCGCCGCGGCAGCACCTGTGCAATCAAGCTGATGCCAAGCGGCGCGATCTCGGTCTGGCCCGGCACGCTGAGCGCAAACTCGCCGATGGGCTCGGCGCGCTCCACTTGGCCCACGCGCAGAAGCAGAGCGCCATATCCACGCTCAACCGTCAGGGCTCGCGGCAGGTGCACCACCGCGCCGGTGCGCCCGCGCCTGATCAAGCCCAGCGCGGCCTCGACATGGGCTTGCTCGACATCCATCGTCTCGCCCAGCAACAGGCGCATGGCCTCGCGCACCACCCGCCGTTGCACAGGCGCGGCTGCGCGCGCCAACGAAGCAATCCGCAGGGTCAACGATTGCTCGGTGCGCTCGGCCAGCGCGCGCTGCAATATCGCCCATGCCCGCTCACGCAGCCACCCGGCCTCCTGGGCCGCGAGCTCCGAGAGGCGCAGAACGGCGCGGCGGAAACCAGGCTCCAACTCCTCCAGCATCGGCGCCAGCTCCCATCGCACGCGATTGCGCAGAAATGCTGGGTCCCGATTCGACGGATCCTCGCGATAGGGCAGGCCGCGCTCCGTGATGTACTGTTCGATCTGCGCCCGGGTGGCATCGAACAAAGGACGTATGATAGGCCCGGCAACCGGCCGAATGCCAGCGAGGCCGTCCACCCCGGTGCCCCGCAGCAGACGCAGCAGCACCGTCTCGACGCGGTCATCAGCGTGATGGCCCAGCGCGATCCGGCTGGCGCCCACCGCGTCGGCTGTGCGCAGCAGGAACTCGCGCCGGGCGTTGCGGGCGGCATGCTCGATGGAGAGCTTCTCCTGGGCGGCGATCGCGCGCACATCGGCGCTTCCAACGGTGATCGGGAAACCGCGCTCGCCGGCGAGGGCGCGCACGAAGTCAGCCTCCTCCATCGCCTCGGGGCGGAGCATGTGGTTGAGGTGCGCGACGCGAAGCTCAATGCCGTAACGCGGCTGCAACAGCGCCAGCACGTCGAGCAAAGCCGCAGAATCCGGCCCCCCCGACACCGCGACGAGGACACGGTCGCCGCGCTCCAGCATGTGGTGGCTTTCTATCGCCTTTATTGCGACCTCGGGCAGCACCGCGCCCTCCCACGGCGCGCGACGGCGCCGTGCCGGCTGGCGGGTGTGTTCGATTCCCCTGGGTGTCGGCGTCGCAAGCGGTCACACCTCTCCCTCCCAGGGAGTCGCCGACGCGCCATAGCCTGCGGCCCTGCCGCTATGGCGACGGCGCGAGGTGGGGTGAGGGTGAACGGCCGCGGACTTCTTACCCCCACCTTCTTCCTCCCCTGCTACTCTGCGAAGTAGCTCTCTGCGCTGCGTAGCATAGCTACGCTATGCAGAGCAGGGTCGCTACGTAGCACGAGCTGGCAGGGGGAGGAGTCGCCACTCGAAATCCCGCAGAATCGCGAACACGCCCGCGCCTACCCCAGCAACCGCTCGATAAGGCGGTGTCCCTCCTCCACCATGACGCCGCTCTCGGCGGCGACCGTTTCGCCGAAGCGGTCGGCCGCGTCGGCGGCGATGCCGGAGCCGGCGAGCAGAAAAGGCACCGGGTCCTTGGTATGAGTGCGAATGGAAATCGGGGTAGGATGGTCCGGCGCAACAAGGATGCGGTAATCCCTGAAGCGCCCGAGGGCAGCTACGATCGGCCCCACTACTTCCCGGTCGAACTGCTCCAGCGCCCACACTTTCTTTTCGACATCACCCTGGTGAGCGGCTTCATCCGGCGCCTCGACATGGACCAGGACGAACCCGTAGCGCTCCAGGGCTTCAGCGGCGGCGCTCCCCTTGGCCCCAAAATCGGTGCTCAGGTTCCCGGTCGCCCCGTGAATCTCCGGCGCGCTCAGGCCCGCCGCCTTTGCAATGCCGCGCACCAGGTCCACCGCTGCCACCGCAAAGCCTGGCACCCCCCAGCGCAGGGCAAAGGCGGGCATCCGCGCCGGCCGCCCCTGCCCCCAGGGCCAGATCATGTTGGCCGGGTTCTTGCCCTGGTCACGCAGCCCGCGGTTAACCTCCAGCTTGCTCAGTATCTCGTACGAATCATAGATCAACTGGCGCAGGGTCTCCGCGCCGTCGCCCTCGGGCAGGTGCTTCGCGATGGGTTGACCCACGATGTCGTGGGGCGGCGTAGTGCGCGTTTCGGCGGGCCCATCGCGCCACACCAGCAAGTGGCGGTAGCTAATGCCGGGGTAGAAACGCAGTGCGGGAGTGCCGAGCTCGTCGGAGATGATCTCGATCAAATGCTGCGCAGGCCGCGTCGGAATCTCGCCCGCGCTGTAATCGCCCATGGTCATATCATCTCCGCAGGTGACCAGGTTGCAGCGGAAAGCGACATCCGCCGGCGCCAGCTCTACCCCCATGCTCACCGCCTCCAGCGGTCCGCGCCCGGTGTAGTAGCGCCGGGGGTCGTAGCCGAGCAGGGACAGGCAGGCGATGTCACTGCCCGGCGGCTCCATCTCGGCGGGAACCGTTCGCACCAGGCCAACCTGGCCCCGCGCCGCCAAGGCATCCATCTCCGGCGTCTCAGCGGCCTCCAGCGGGGTGCGCCCGTCAAGTTCTTCGCGCGGTTCGTCGGCCGCGCCGTCGGGGATTAGCATAACATACTTCATGGGGCACCGTTTCAGCGGAGCGCGGCGATTTCCTGCCGCCCCGCAGTCCGTCAATCAAGCGCAGGTGGACGATCCCCTCATCGTCCCGGTGTCTGCGGACCGCCCGTTTGATCGCCTCGGGGGGACACCGACCTTACGTGAGATTCAGCTCTTCCCCGACCAGCCGCCGATAGGCCTCCAGGTACTTCTCGCGCGTGCGCGCCACCACCTCCGGCGGCAGCTCCGGCGCGGGCGGCTCCTTGTTCCAGTCGAGGGTCTCCAGGTAATCGCGCACATATTGCTTGTCGAAGCTGTCCTGGCTGGCTCCGAGCCGATATATGGCGGCATCCCAGAAGCGCGATGAGTCGGGGGTCAGCACCTCGTCAATCAGCAGCAATTCGGGCGCGCGATCTCCAGATCGCGCGGAGCCAATCGCGACTTCTGAAGAAGCCGCGCCCAAGCATCGGCCGAACTCGAACTTGGTGTCAGCGATAATGATGCCGCGCTCGCGGGCGTACTGCGCGGCGACGCCATAGATCATCAAGCTTTGGTCACGCAGCCGGTGGAAGAGCTCTTCCCCCACCATGTCGGCGGCGCGCGCGGGCGTGATGTTCTCGTCATGGCCTGATGCAGCCTTGGTCGCGGGCGTGAAGATGGGCTCGGGAAGCTGCGCCGATTCCTCAAGGCCCGGCGGCAGGCCGATGCCGCAGATGCTGCCGGTGCTGCGGTAATCCTTCCAGCCGCTGCCGGCGAGGTAGCCGCGCACCACGCATTCAACTGGCAGCACCCGGGCCTTGGTTACCAGCATGCTGCGCCCGGCAAGCTGGTCGCCGTAGCGCGGCAGCGGATCGGGATAGCGAGCGACATCGGTCTCCAACAGGTGGTTGGGGGTGACGTCGGCCAGCAGGTCGAACCAGAAAAGCGAGAGCGCGGTCAGGATCTTGCCCTTGTCGGGAATGCCGTTAGGCATCACCACGTCGAACGCCGAGATGCGGTCGGTGGCGATGATGAGCAGGCGCTCGCCGAGATCGTAGATGTCGCGCACCTTGCCGCGGTTGAAAAGCGGCACCCCGGGCAGGTCGGTGTAGAGCAGGGCGTCGTTCGGCATAGATGCGTGACCCCCAAGATGGCACAGTCCCTCAGCACCCTCACCCTATCCCTCCCCGTAGAAGTGGGAGGGGTTTGGCGCGAATCCCTCCGACGCCTCTCCCTTCAAGGGAGAGGTTTACCCGACTCAGGCGGGTCGGCCCCGGTCCATCGGGGCCGGGTGAGGGTCGAAACCCCGCCACCGTTATCCGACATTTCACCTGCCAGCTTGGCTCCGCGCAGGTCATCCCCGCTCGCGACGCGCGGCGAAGAACGCGACGTCCGATGCAAGTTCGCGACATGCACTCTTTATAGTGCGTACTTCGGCCTGGCTGGTCTTCACGGCGTCAGCGAACTGCCCGCGCGTTTCCGCTATCCACTTGCGGGTGCGACGTTGGTGCTGGTACAGGACGAGGACGTCACCGGTTCGCAGCACGGCCCAAATCCGTTCGACTTCAGATGGCAATACATGCTTAAGGCTTGGTTGGGACTTGAGGGGAGCGATACCTGTGTCAGGGTCGAGAAGGACGACTCGAGAGGCTGACGAATACTCGTGGATCTGCGTCGTGAGCACTCGGATATACGCATCCCGGTTGCGGAAGTCTTGGTCGAAGACGTCGATCTCCAACCCAGTGCGCCGCCCAAGGCATTTGACCTGCCGTATGTCACGAAAATGATCCCAGACTTCGGGCGCCAGCGCCGCGTGGCAGTCCCCGTCAATCGAGAGGAGATGCTTCGGTTTGGTTGGGCGAAAGAAGGCGACTTGCAGGATACTCTGGATTCGATACTCTCGTGCTAGATGCACAAGTGAACCCCACTTCACAAGGTCCCTCTTGTCCGCATACCACTGATCCTGCATTGCGTTTCTCCGGCAGAACGCACGAAGTCAGTACGCCTTGGTCGGCCACAAGTTAGGCACATGCCCGCAGAGGCTTTGCACCCTCACCCCGGCCCTCTCCCTGGAAGGGAGAGGCGTTTGCTGGACTTCCTCTCCCATTCCTCTCCCTCACAGGGAGAGGTCGTCCCGATTTAGTCGGGACGCGTGAGGGTCGTCGGTCAGTCGTCAACTCTCGCTGCGACGGCGATGGCGGCCACCACTGAATCGAGGTTCTTCGTTACCTCATCATCGGTGAATCGAATCACCGTCAAGCCCTGCTTCTGCAAGTATCGAGTTCGCGCCGCCTCGACCTGTCCGCGACCAATATGCGTCCTGCCGTCAATCTCGATGACCAGTTTAGCGGCAGGGCAGAAGAAATCCACAACGTACGGTCCGACGGGATGCTGTCGCCGACACTTCAAGCCAGCGAATCGTCCATCGCGCAAGCGGCCCCAGAGCAGTCTTTCCGGAAATGCGGCGTCGCGACGGAGCGCCCTAGCGCGTTCTGTAATCCTCGCTGGCACTCGGTGCCGTTTCTCAGGTGGTGCGCTGGATGACCTTACCATGATTCCCTCATTAGCGGAGGGATCGGCTACCGCCGCGGTCCCTTGCCCCGCCCGCCACAGTGGCCACTCGCGTGAACGTGCGAACTCCTCTCCCTGTCAGGGAGAGGCTGGGTGAGGGTGGGAACCCCTGACAGCTTACCCCCACCTTCGTCCTCCCCCTGAAAGGGGGAGGGGTTGGCACGCGTATCGCACGCGTTCGCGGTCACACTCAAAGCGGCGAGCGTCTTCGGCCGCGGCGCTACGCCACCTGCGCCGGCTGCGGCGCCAGTTGCAGCGCCTCCGCGACCAGTTGCGTGTGAGCCGGCACGCGCATCGGCTCCTCGGCCACGGCTATGGCGCGGTCAGGATCCTTCAGCCCATGCCCGGTGAGGATACAGACGACGCGCTGCTCGGGACCCGCGTTGTCAAAATACCCTGACGCCGCCAGCTTGCGCACCCCGGCCACCGAGGCCGCCGAAGCCGGCTCCACGAATAGCCCCTCCAGGCTCGCGAGCATGCGGTAAGCGAGGATTATCTCGTCATCGCTGACCACGTCAATGACTCCGCCCGACTCGTCCCGCGCGGCCTCCGCTTCCCGCCAACTCGCCGGATTGCCGATGCGGATAGCAGTGGCGATTGTCTCCGGGCGCTCGATGGGATGCCCGCGCACGATGGGCGCCGCCCCCTCCGCCTGAAAACCCAGCATCCTGGGCAGCCGCGAAATCTTGCCCAAGCCGAAGTACTCCTTGTATCCCTTCCAATAGGCCGTGATGTTACCCGCATTGCCCACCGGCAAGGCATGATACTCCGGCGCCTCCCCCAGCGTGTCGCAGACCTCGAAGGCCCCCGTCTTCTGCCCCTCGATGCGATTGGGATTGAGGGAATTGACCAGGGTGATCGGGTAGCGCTCGGTGATCTCCCGCACCACCCGCAGGCACTCGTCAAAGTTGCCCCGCAGCGCCAGCACCTGCGCCCCCTGGATCATGCTCTGCGCCAGCTTGCCCATCGCGATGTGCCCCTCGGGAATGACCACCGCGCAGCGCATTCTCGCCCGCGCCGCGTAGGCGGCGGCGCTGGCCGCGGTGTTGCCGGTGGAGGCGCAGATAACCGCTTGCGAGCCCTCCTCCAGCGCCTTGGATATCGCCACCGTCATCCCGCGGTCCTTGAACGACCCGGTCGGGTTGAGACCTTCGTACTTGAGGTGAAGCCCAAGCCGCAGGCCGATCTCCTCCGCCAGGCGCGGGGCTTCGATCAGCGGCGTATCGCCCTCCAGGAGCGTCACTACTGGCGTGGCGGCGGTCACAGGCAATAGCTGCCGGTAACGCTCGATGACGCCCTGGTATGGCATCTGCGATCCTGGTCGGTTAGTCATTAGCTCAATCGGAGGTTATGGGCGCGGGGTCGCCTGACCCCGCGATTCGCGGCTCGCCTGAGGCGAGTGAACGGCTAGGCCTGAAGGCCGCCGTGGCGGTCGCCACGGGCGACTTAGCCACTTCAGCGCTTGCGCGCCTCTGGCGCGAAGCCGCGCCCAAGGTCATCCTTCCTCCACCCGCACCCAGGTCGAAACCTCGTTGACCTCCGGCAGGGCCGCGATGCGCTCCAGCGAGCGCCGCACCGCCCGCTCCACCGACTGGTGGGTGACCCACACGATCTCGGCGCCCTCGCCGCTCGCCGTCTTCTGCACCACCGACGCCAGGCTCACGCCCTCCTCGCCGAAGACCGCGGCGATCTTGGCCAGGACTCCGGGCCGGTCGGCGACTTGCATGCGCACGTAGTGCTTGGTCACCACCTCGTCCATGGGCCTGACCGGCCGCGCCTCAAAGCAGGTGCACGGTATGCGCCCGGTCGCGCCGCGGTTGAGGTTGCGCGCGACCTCGATGAGGTCGCCCACCACTGCGGACCCAGTGGGCCTGGCGCCCGCGCCGCGCCCGTAAAACATGAGTCCGCCCACAGCGCTGCCCTCGATGAAGATCGCATTGAAGACATCGCTCACCGCCGCCAGTGGATGGGTTTGCGGCAGGAATGCGGGGTGCACGCGCAGCTCCACCGCGTCGCCGCGGTCGCGCCCGATCGCGAGCAGCTTGATGACATAGCCCAGCTCGCGCGCGTAAAGCATGTCGGGCGGGGCGATGCGTGAGATGCCCTCGCGGTAAATCTGCTCCAGCGGAGCGCGGCTGTTGAAGGCGATGGAGGCCAGGATCGCCAGCTTGTAGGCGGCGTCATTGCCCTCGATGTCATCGGTGGGGTCGGGCTCCGCATAGCCCTTCTGCTGCGCTTCGGCAAGCGCGTGCGCGAAATCCTGGCCGCCGCTCGCCATCTGGGTCAGGATGTAGTTGGTGGTGCCGTTGACGATGCCCACGATGCTCTGGATGCGATTGCCCGCCAGCGCCTGCTTCAACGGCTGGATGATGGGGATGCCGCCGCCGACCGCGCCCTCGAAGTAGATGTCGAGCCCGCGTGCATCCGCCTGCTCCAGGATCTCGCGCCCGTGCTTGGCGATGAGCTCTTTGTTTGAGGTCACCACGCACTTGCCAGCGCGCAAGGCGGAAAGCACGAACTCCAGGGCCGGTTCAGTGCCCCCAATCGTCTCCACGATAATGTCAATTGCGGGATCCGCGATGACCTCGCGCGCGTCGGTGGTGCGCATCTCCTGCGGCAGGTCAACCGGTCGCGGCCGTCGCCAGTCAATGTCGGCGGCGCGCGTAACCTCGAGCCTGGATCCCGCCTTGAGCGCGATGCTCTCGGCGTTCTCCTGGAGCACCTGGTACGCGCCGGCGCCGACATTGCCGAAGCCCAGAATGCCGATTCTGATTAGGTCCCGGCCCATGCTGCTTGCCTCACCCTGCCAGCTCCACGACCATCAGCGCCTGGCCGGCCTCCACCAGGGCGCCATTGCCCGCGACGATGGCGATGACCCGCCCGCCGATCTCGCTCGTGATCTCGCTGAAGATCTTCATCGCTTCGATCAGGCCGATGGTCTGGCCGGGCTCGATCCAATCGCCCACTGCAACATAGGGCGGCGCGTCGGGGGCGGGTGCGTCATAGAATACGCCGACCAGCGGCGCACGAATCTCCTCCACCCGCCCACGCGCCGGGGATGGAGTCGGTGGCTTGCGCTGCGCCGCGCCGCCTGGCTCAGCCCGGCGCAGGCGCACCGCCGCATCCGCGCTCTCGACCTTGAGCTCAACGAGGCGATGTTCCCGCGCCAGCCTCATCAGCGCGCGAAGCTGCTCGAAGATCTCGTCGTCCAATGCCGATTAGGCCCTTGTGAGGGCTTGTCGTCGTCGGCGCCACGCCTCGAACCATGTGCGGTGCGGCCGCTCTGCCCCTTCAGGATTCACCGGGCGGGGATTCCGATGCTGCTCTACCAAATCAGCTCCCCCACAAGAGGCGAATCTCCGCCGGCAGGAGTCTGCCCGATCAGGGAAGCCGAAGGGCACGGCTCCCTGTGTTCTCTCGCCGATGCCGCAGGCGCACGCGCACAACCCCGCATACCCGGCGGGGCCTGAGCCCGATGACGCGCGCCGCACCCTACGACGACGCTTGAGAGGCAGCCTTGAGACGCTTCTTGCGGGCGCGCCTATCTTTTGCGCGCTTGGTCTCCTCCGCTTTGCGCCGGCGGTCGTGCCCTTCTCGATCCTCCGCCTGTTCCAGTTCCCGCTCGAAGCTGCGGAACTTGCTCGCATCGCACGACGCCTTGAGCTTGTCGAAATCCAGGGTGCCCGGCAAAATGACGACTCCTTGGGCAGGGGAAGTAAGAGCACGGCCTGCGCCGTGCTCCAGCATCTTGCCCCGCATTATACCAACCCCGCCTCGTCGGCGTCAAGGCGCACGGTTTGTGCCAGGAAGGAAGCAGACTGGTGACGAACTTGTACAACTGTTGCTGTGATGGCTAGGACTGAAAGGCCGCCATGGCGGCCCCGACCAGTCGGGGCTTAGTGTTCTATCAGGGGACATTTGAGACTCAAGGAGACGGTTGGGCGGAGGCCTGAAGTTGTTCGAGATACTGGGCAAGGTCTTGCAGATCCAGGTTGCCGGCAAAGCCGGTGTCATAGTCT
>Ga0315289_10002140_pt1 | contig 30520 bp, 29 predicted proteins | sample YL17G11_40_MG_FD_203452 | JGI IMG/M metagenome (GOLD analysis project Ga0315289, IMG submission 203452) | Sediment microbial communities from Yellowstone Lake, YNP, Wyoming, USA - YL17G11_40 | ecosystem: Environmental > Aquatic > Freshwater > Lake > Sediment | place: USA: Wyoming | collected... | reverse complement strand
GATATATCTTAATGGCCTTGTGGTCAATTTCCTTATTTATAGTTTGACTTATAAAGTGTATTTGGTGCGAAGTCCCTAAAAAACTTCCGGAAAGAGGGGGTAATATATAACTTTTTCATTAACTCTTTCCTTACTCCCACTACCCTTTATTTGGTTTTTCACAAAACAAAAAAGCAATAAGCTAATGGTTCTTATTGCGTTAAATAATTGTTATAAGAAATTAAATCAACGGAATCTGCTAACTCAAAAGGATTATTTGAATACTATCTTTTACATTCATTATATTATCATAGCGAAAACTACTTGTCAATAGATAGTTATCAACAATCATATTAATATCATTAAACAATTATTACTTTCTAAATGATAATTAATCAATAATTTATCAAAATTATGTCAAATCAAGAATTTTTAACCGTTAAAGAAGTAGCTAGCATGCTACGAATTTCAAAAATTTCTATATGGAGGTGGCTAAAATCAGGTAAACTCCCGGGATTTAAGCTAGGTAAAGAATGGAGGATACCAAGAAAAGATTTAGACAAATCTCTTGAAGAAAAAATTAAAATTAATGTAAATGAACATGAAAACACTAATCAATCAATTTCTTAATTATTTAGAGGTTGAAAGAGGTTTATCGCCTAGAACTATCAAGGCTTATAATTACGATTTATTTAGATTTTATAAGTTTCTAACCAGTTGTAAAAAAGATGATATTGAGTTGATACACAAACAAGATATTAGGGATTTACTTAATTATTTAGCTAATCATGAGAATTTTGAAGTAAGCAGAGCAAGGCAATTATCAGCCATCAAGTCCTTCTTTAAATATCTTGTCAAGGAGGATATAATTAAAGTAAATCCAGCAATTGACATAGAATCTCCTAAAATTCCTCAAAAAGAGCCAAGTTTTTTGTCAGAAGAAGAGTATAATAGACTGCTCACAACAATTAAAAAGGTTGCTACTCCATATTACAAAAAAAGAGATATAGCTATCGTTTCATTATTTTTAAGTGCTGGCTTAAGACTTTCTGAGTTAGTTAATTTGAAACTCGAAGATGTTGATTTAAAGCAGAACTCGATAAAAATAAAAAGAAAGGGAAATAAAGAACAGATAATCCCTCTTAACACAGAAATATCAGAAATATTAAAACAGTACTTAAATAGCCGACCAAAAATAGAGAATGATAGCTTTTTTATTAGCAAAAGAGAAAATGGGATATCAGCAAGGAGCGTCTATCATTTAGTGAAAAAATACTTAAAGAAGGCGGGTATTAACAAAAGAAAGGTAGGAGTTCATAGTTTGCGTCATACCTTTTGTACAGCGTTATTAAATAAGGGAGTAAATCTCATTGTCATACAACAACTAGCTGGCCATAGAAATCTAGAGACAACTAGAAAGTATTTACATTTAAATAATATAGATTTACGTAATGCGGTGAATCAAATTAGTTTTAAATAATAATTAATAGAGGAGTAAAAATTTATGAATGAAAATAATACAAAATCAACAAAGAAATACCTCATTATTGGGGCTATCTTATTGGTAGTAATCGCTGGTGGTTTTTATTTACAGTACGCCAATAAACAGGCGAAAATAAAAAAACAGGCGAATATACAACGAAATGCCCAAATTGAAAAACAGAATGCAATAAATAATGTTTACGAACAATTTTTACTTAAAGAGGCCACAGTAGGTGTTCATTTTGAAGAAATGAATACTGACCTATACAAAAACCTTGCCTACGCAAACGATGCCGTTGATTGTCCTGAACAACAAGAGTTTGACCAGTTAGTGGATAAGAAAATGGTTAATTTATCTAAGGCGGAAGTAGCACGAATCGCTAATCTCTATCAAACCTGTGGCTATAAGAGTGTCTTACAAAAAGACCGAAGGTGGGAGCGACTACAAACAAGCTATATGGAACTCTCGGGGACTCTGCCGGCAATTGAAGATATTGGTAATATGGGGTTTACCATAAACGCACAACATGTTGTAAGCTATTGGAGCAATATTATAGCTTTGGAAAGTATAGAAAACGCTGGTTCGAGCACCCTTGCCGACATCAAGGGGGAATTATTGAAACTATTGCTTCGGCTCGAAAACGGAGAAATAGTTACTAGCGATCTTGAAGCGTTAACTAAAAAGCAACAACTAGTTCTCGATGACCTTGAAACAGTCGACAAAAAAATCATTGATGGACTTGCAAAGAAAAATGATGCTCTGGAACAAGTTAAGATATTCAAGACGCTAGGACTATAAAAATGTAAGTATTAATAGCTAGATTTCAATTTTACAGTCGTAGGATGGACAATGTTCATTTTCCGAATAAAACATAAGTCTTAATCAGTCGCATATATCAAATAAAATTAATAAGAAAGGAAAATAATCTATGAAAAAAAAGCTTAAAAAAAATTCATTAGTAGTGATTATGGCAGTGATTATTGCCTCTATCACTTTAACCGCTGGCATAGTTAGAGCGGCCAGCCTAACAGTTGATTCATTAACTGTTGGTAAACAAGGAGTTGGCGGAGTTACATTTTTTAACGGGACTATTATCAACAACACTACTACTAACGGTGCTAATAATCCTGTTACTTTTGGCGACAATGTCAGGATTGATGGCTATGTTTACCGTGGTGCTACGGCTGGCACTGGCGATAACAAACCATTTAAAATCAATGATAATGGAGAGGTGGCTGGTAATTTAACCGTTGGTGGTAATTCAACCGTAAAAGGCAATTTGACCGTTAATACGATATATTTTTCAAATAGTAAGGCTAATATCTCGGCAGTCAATGATGATACCGTGTATGTGAATGACAATATGTCTTTACATAAAGATTTGGAATTAGGGGGTGGTTTGGATGTATGGGGTGAAAGCAAATTTTATGGTTATACAAAGCTAGCTCTTGTAGGCGGGCAACCCCCGAGTGCTGATTGTGCTAATGGAAATATAAATAATGGTCGTATGAAGTTTGACGATTCTAGTTGGCCTAATAAACTCTGGGTTTGTGGCTCTGGTTATTGGAAATCTTTCTCAGCTGATGTCCCCAATTATTTGGGAGATCTCTATTGCAGTTATGGTCAAATTCCCCAAATGGACTTATCATCTAATTGGAAATGCGTAACCAATACAGATGATAGTATAAAAGCATTTTTTGATTGCATTAGTGATGAATCAATTGGGAATGAAAATATTAAATTGTCTGACTGGAATTCTTGTAAAACTAAGTGGGTATGGTGGTAGTTCTAGTAAAGCTAGGTATCTATAAATAAAACCAAAAGACTCCCCACTGCAAAGTAAGAGGTCTTTGGTGCGAGAGTTTAACTCTGCCTTTATATTATAAATTAATTAGAAAATAATGCAAGAAAATAGGATAAACAATAAAATAAGAGCTGTCATCTACGCCAGAGTATCTACTGATGAACAAGCTAAAAACGGCAAGGCCTCTATACCTGAACAAATTAATAAGTGTCAGGAAATTATTGAATTAAAAGGGTGGAAATATAAAATTAATCCCGGGATTTATAAAGATGATGGCTATTCTGGCCAAACTATAGATGGATGTCCTGCTATGAAAAAATTATTAAAAGAAGCACAAGAAAATCTATTTGATGTTGTGGCAGTTTATGATTTCGATAGATTAAGAAGAGACCCGATAGATTCTCTACTGGTATGCAAAGAATTACTAAAACACGGTGTGCAAATTTATTCTATTAATCAACCTGTTGAACCCGACCCTCCTGATAATATCAATAAGTATAATGACGCTCGGATAATTAGCCAAACATTTGGCGCTATGAAAAGTGCCTTAGATATTAGTTCGTTTAGGCGTAAAAGTAAATTTGGTATGGAAAACAGGGTAAAAGTTAAACGACAAATGCCTCATAGCACTCCCTACGGCTACCAGATTGAATATATAAATAAAGGTATATTAAGACCTGAAAGTATAAGAACTCAAAATAAAATTGAGGTAAATATTGTTAAAAGAATCTACGATATGTATATTAATGAAGGATTCGGGGATAAAGTTATTGCTGTAAAACTTAACAATAAAGGAATTAAACCCAGAAGAAAGGACTATTGGTGCGCAAGCCAAATAAAAAATATTTTAACTAATCCCATTTATTACGGAGAAATCCAATATCCCAAATGGAAAAGAACGATTGATAATAAAAAAGTAAAAGTACCTCTTGAGGAAAGAATTGTAGTAAAAGGTGATTTTCCACCTATTATTGATAAAATAACCTTTGATAAGGCCCAAGAAGTGAGAAAAAAGCGTAATAAATTCAATGGCAGGGCTTTAGGCTCAAGGTACTTTCTATCTGGTATCTTAAAATGCGGGTATTGTGGTAGAAATATGATATTTTACAAATCTGGGTGGTACCACGGCTATTATGTATGCGGGGGCTGGCACCAAAGTGGCATATGCACTAAAAATCCCTTCCGTAGAGAACAACTAGAGGAAATTATTTTAAATGATATAAATCGACTTATTAAAAATCCAGAAGTTTTAAAAGGTTATAACAAAAAAGTTAGTGAGGACAATTTAGATAACATAGAAAATGAACTTGAACAAAATAAAAAAGAGCTGTTAAAATTTGACGGTCGTCGAAGAAAATTATTTAGAATGGCGGAAGATAATATAATAACCAATGACAAATTTAAGGAAAGGTTAATTGAACTTGAGGAAGAAAAAAATGCTTTAGAAAATCGTATCATGACTTTACGGGGAGAAAAAGAAGCAAAGCTTTCTCAAGAATTAAATAAAAACTCATTTCAGGAAGTGCTTAAAAAATTCAAAAAGGTATTTTATAAGGCCGAGATTAATCTACAAAAGGAGATGTTAAGAAGCCTTATAGATAAAATAGTCATCAAAGATAAACAGGCAAGTATTTTTTATAACCTTCAATAAGGAACAAACCGTAAATCAAATAAACATAGGCGTGTCCCGGTTCGCCAAACATAATTTCTGTACGTGTCGTCCTGCCTCTTGACGCGTGAGAGGCTTCGTCTTTTGGCCCGACATAAGCCTCTGTTTCGGAAATCATGCCAACCAACTTTTGCCGACCAATTTTGTGTATTAAAAATTTCCCTAAAAGTTCTTTAGCTACTTTTAGGGTTTTTTGATTGTAAAAATGACGCGCAAGCTTTTTGAAAGGCATAAAATATCACCATGCCCAGCGCACTTCTCCGTGGGTGCGATGGGTACATCCAATAATCCCAACCGCAGGCACAGAGACCTGCGCTTGGTTGAAAAATAATTAACCAAAACAAATCCTCACCGCCTCCGCGACGCTTCTGACTTGAATTAATTCGCATTTGGTTTTGAGTGAAGCGCTGCCAGCATAAGGCAGCAAAATTTTCTGAAACCCGAGCTTTTCCGTTTCCGCCACTCGTTTTTCCAGCTGGCTGACACTGCGCACCTCGCCGGCTAAACCAACCTCGCCGATCACCACCAACGATGCGTCTAAAGGTTTATTATAATAAGCAGAAACAATGGCTAAACAAATGGCTAAATCAGCGGCCGGTTCATAAACGCGGAAACCGCCGACCACATTGACATGAACGTCCTGGCTACCTAAAGGCAATTTCAAGCGTTTGGATAAAACAGCTAAGAGAAGCTGCAAACGAGTGAAACTTAAGCCAGCTGACCGGCGCTGGGCATAGCCATAGCCTGATCTGGACAGAAGCGCTTGGATTTCCATTAAAAAGGCGCGTGAACCTTCGATGACAGCTGTCACCGCTGAACCGGCGTTTTTCGGGTCGCGACCCATCAGAAAAACAGCGGAGGGATTTTTCACTTCCTGCAAGCCATTTTCCTTCATATCAAAAATACCGACTTCAGATGTCGCGCCAAAACGGTTTTTCAAAGCCCGGAGCATGCGGTAAGCGTGATATTTATCGCCTTCAAAGGAAAGCACGGTGTCCACCAGATGCTCCAATGTTTTCGGGCCAGCCGCCAAGCCGCCTTTTGTAACATGGCCAATAATCAAAATCGGAATGTCATTTTGTTTGGCGACCTCGGCAAATTTGGCGGTGGCGGCTTTGATTTGAGTTACATTGCCAGCTTCGCCCTTCACATCAGCGACCAACATGGTTTGAATGGAATCAACGACCACAAAACCAGGATGGTTTTCCTCGATGGTGGCCATAATGGTTTCCACTTCTGTTTCACCAAGAAAACTTAGGCGGCTGGCGTCTAGTTTCAATCTATCCAATCGCATCTTAATCTGGCTACCCGATTCTTCACCTGAAACATAAAGCACTGGCACACCTAAACGAGCGGCCATTTGCAAAACTATAGTTGACTTGCCAATACCCGGGTCGCCCACCATCAAAGTTAGAGAGCCAGGCACGACCCCGCCCCCAAGCACATGGTCAAGCTCATTAATATTAGTAACTAGATGCTTTGTTTCGCTAGCTTTAATCTGGGAAAAATTTTCCACTTTGGCTGCCAAACCCTGCCTATCCAGGCGCTGCTTTTCTCTTTTTCTTAATGTTTGCTTATTCAGCGTGCCCCAAGAGCCGCACTCTGGACATCTGCCGAGCCATTTAGGATACTGGGAATCACAGTGAGAACACACATAAATTGTTTTTAAAGTCTTATTCACAGTCTTATTATAATAAATCCTGCACCTTGCCACAAGATACAGGATAACAAAATGATCTTATAATCTAGAATAAAATATTTTTTACGGACATTTGTTGTAACAATTTTGATGCCACTCAAAATGCATTGAGTCTTTGGAGGTATCCCAGGCACCGCCCCATTTAAAACAATTAGCTTGAAAAATATTAACCACCGCATCTGGTATATCAGTCACTCTCTCACCATTTTTACATTTTTCTTTTTGTTCACTGCTCAAATTAGAATAAGTATTCCATTGATATGGACAATAAGGATTTGTGCTGCCATTGATATCTATCGCAATGCCCCAGGAATGAAGGCTCGTTTTCTTTTCAGATACACCAACTGCTTCACGCCAATTATAAGTAAAGACTGAGATAAAACTATAGCCGAGATTAGCTTTAGTGATAGCGTCATTGACTTTTTGAAAAGCATTTAGAGCTAGTTTGTGAACCTTTACAGTGTGACCCTGAAAATTAATATCAACAAGATTATCGGCCATCTCCTTTTCTGATAAACCGTAAGTTTTATAAAAGCATTCCTGTCCCTTGCCATAATCTTCGGAATTTTCAGTGCCTTCTGCATAAATTTCCTGTTTGATAGGCAAGATACCCTTTTTCTCGAATATAGAAAGGCTATTAAAATTAACCAATTGAGGGCTAACAGTTACTAAAATAATATAAGCGCCTAAAGTAAGAATTAAACCTATAATGGCTGAGGTAATACGATCTTTTGCCGAGGCCATACGGGTCGCATTGCCAAATGAAGTGAGGTATTTGAAACCACCGAAAATTATATTGACAGCGGCAAAAATAGCCACCGCACCGCAGAAAAACATGAAAAATAAGGAAATCCATTGGCCTAAGGTGTCGCCTGTAATAGGAACATCTCGGCCAGCAATAAACCGGGAGCCCGGAATTGTAATATTAGGTTTAAAATAAATAGTTGTTTTTTTTGTCACTTTTGTTGGGGCAGACCACGGGAATGGAGGTAAGGTTCCTTCCCCCGTATTTCTATCAATACAAACAAGTTTTTCGGATCCTCCGGATTTTTGTTTACAGCAAAGATATTGGGAAAGTGGTTGTGCACAACGTAAATCTTCACAATTATACCCGCCTACATATTCATTCATCGCTACAGACTCAAGATTAGCATCAATGCATTCATTATACTTATATTCCGGAAAAATACTCTGTGCCTTTATCGTTTTAAAAAAACCAAAAAATCCAAACAAAAAAACCACTAGACAGACCAGTAGTAAAATGTTTTTCTTGATGGGAAATCTCATAAATATAGTTTTGGCTGTACAATAATTAATGCGGAAATATCTTTTGTCAGGCAATTCTATAGCCAGTTTAGAGTGTAGTAAAGGCCTATCGGTCGAGCATTACGAAAATAATATTTACCTACGCGTGTTGAAATAGGAAAAGGGAGGCAGCGAGGCTGCGGGTCTTGTGGGTCCCGAGCCGAGCGTCGGAAGGGAAAAACCTTAGGTTTTTCCCTCCGAGTTTATTACTTCAACTTAATCTGATAAACCTTGCCTGTTAATTTATCAGTGAAATAAAGGTAGTTTTCGTCCTGGGAAAGAAAAACAGAGGCGGCACTGAAAGAAGCCTCGCCAGTTTCTGATTCAGGCATGGCTAGAATGCTTTTCAAGCCGTTCTGCAAATTAATTTTATAAAATGTATCTGTTTTACTATCAGCCGACTCAGGCATCAAACCGCTCCCCTCATCCAGATTATCCGGAACAGCACAATAAACATCATTATTATCTGAAGAAAAAGCGCATTTCGAACTCCACGTCTGCACGCCCAGACTTTTATCGTTCTGGCCAATATTATCACCCTCTGCATCGACAATACGCAAAACTGGATTATAGTCAGAATAAGCGTTATAAACACTGTAAAGAATTTTGTCTCCCTTTGGGGACCAGAGTCCCTCGAAACCACGACCAGTCGTGGTCAATGATTTGAAATTCTCATCATGAAGACCGATAAAAATTATTTGCTGTCTTTCTGAATCAATACTTTCCCGATAGGTAGCCACTACCTGATTATTAGGCGACCAGGCTACCTGAACGTCGTCTTGCTTGTCACCGATAGGCTCAATCGCCTGCACCTGTGTTCCATCTGGGCTGGCGACGGCTAGCCAGCGATCATCAACATTATCAGCCATATACTTATAAGCCACCTGATTGCCCTGTGGAGAAAAGGAAACATCTTGCCATTCAGAAGGCAAAGTGGTCTGCTTATCATTATTAAAATCATAAATAATTTTCGTATTGTCGGGAAATTCAATAATAGCCTTGTCTTTGCTCGGCGCCCATGTTATCTTCTCAGCGCTTGGAAATTTTTTATCTGTTAGTTCCTTCTTGGTCTTGCCGTCAGGCGACAAGCTGTAAAATTTATTGCTGTCAGGTTCATAATAAATCATGGTGCCGTCATTTGTTAAAGTGGGCGCCATTGAATATTTACTGATCATGGTCTTAGCCAGCGTCAGGCCGCCACGTGCGACTGCCTCCGGTTCGACTACTTTATTAACAGCTGGCGCATTTGTATTGATAAAAACCTCGTTTACATTTACAGCCCCATTAACATTAGTGATTACCCTGTTAACGTTACCAACAAGGTTTGTTGGAGGCGCAATATTAACATTAGCCACATTGGCATTGTTAGCCGGCGGTGATATTATTTCTCTGAAAAATACATAATAAATCAGGAAACCGAAAATAAGAATAGCCAAAATAAAAATAATTATGTATAAGACACGTCTATTCATATAGTTTTTTCTCAATAATTAATATGTAAAAAAATAATTAAAAGATACTGTTAAAATTTACCTATATACATTTGGATGACCAAAATTTACCAATTGAATCATCATCTTGCACGGCACAAGCATCTCCAGCATAATGAGCATAATTCAAACAATATCCATCGTCAAGAAAAATAACGCATTTTTGCTTACTATTAAAGCAATGATTGCCAACTCCCGCACTCATCCCGAGGATAGCAGCTTTTCTGATCTCGCCGCATATGCCGTCCACAACGCCCAATTTATGCATTGTTGACTCACTATCCGCTTTGTCCTTATAATCAAATTTAAATTTTTGTTCGCAATCAATATATATCCCTTCTGCTAAAAATCCCTCTTTAAATTTTGTTCTATCCAAGAAGTTTAAATTTTCCGAATATCCTTTAGCCGCCGCTGCCACCCAATCTCCTTGACAATTTGTCCAGATACACTGATCCTTCTGTCCTTTGTGCCAAATAAAACTAAAACCATCACACGTAGGACCGATTTCTTTAATACAATCGCCCCTTAACAATTCTCTGTTGCAGAACTTGTAACCCATAAATGTAAAATTTTGGCTAATCGGATTAATACTGGTAATGTTTGGGAGACGCAAATTCACAATAGCTGGATTAATAACAAATAGAATTACGTAAGTACCTAATGTAATAATAAGACCGATAATAGCTGAAGTGATTTGGTCCTTGGCTGTGGCCATACGGGTCGGGTTGCCAAAAGATGTCAGATAACGAAACCCGCCGTAAATAATCATCACCGCCGCGAGGATACCGACAACGCCGGCAAAGTATTTGTAAAAATAATATAGATAACAGGACAAATCTCTAACGACATAGATTTTCTCATCGCCTACTGTTTTTGTCTGCGTAAAACCAGGAATCGGTATATTTAGCTGAATATAACTTTGGCTAGTGTCCCCACAATATTCCTCGCTATTTTGCGTTTCTTGTGCTGAAGCAAGCGTAGGAGCCAGCAAAAATGCAAAAAGACCCAGCAAATTTAGGCTAATTATTAGGCTTAAAAATATTATGGCTAACTTATTTTTAAAAATTTCCCTTAACATTGATAATTAAAAATTATTTTCATGCCCCTACACCAATAATCACCTTAAATATTTTCCATACTGCAAAACCAAATGTATTTATTATTGTTTGCACCGGATGGGTTGCTAAATAAATAATAAAGATCATTATAAAAGTTATAATAATCGCCAATACTGTTTTGATGCGAGAAATATCTCCCCATCCAGGACCGGCAAAAAGCTTTACTTCCTGACCTCTGAATTTGATCGATAAAAAAGGATTTAACGCAAAATATCCGATAATTCTTATTAATAAAACAAGGACGCAAAGCGGACTGGCTAAAAAGAACGTGGCAAAGGCAATTTCCTCAAAAAACTCATGAATAGCATACCAGACATTTTTTACTGCTTGCTGTGCCGACTGACTTAGCATATCAGCGCCAATCAAGGCGAAAGCTCCAGTTTCAGACGCCAATGCCAATTTTAATTTTCTTGCAGTGTCCAAGCGGGCTTGCAACCGATTCCAGCTACCCTTGACACCGGCTTCGCTTCCACTCTCTTTATCAATGCCTGCTTTCTCGCCTTCAACAGTTCCGCCAGACTGAGCTCTTCTATCAAATAGTTTCTGCTTATATAACTCTTTTTGAAATAACTCCTCGTTTTCTTTTATTAGTTCATCAGCGCTTTTCCATTTTATTGGTTCTCTATTTATGATATTTCCGCCTGTGCCGGTAGTACTACCTGGGCCTAATATTTCCTTACTTCTTTTCTCTCCAGTTTCTAACATACCCCTGCCTCTATCTTGCCCTTTCTTTATTATCTCTTGTCCCCTTTTTCCACCCTCTGTCAATATTTTCGTACCTCTTTCCGCACCTAGTCGTTGCCTTGCTAAGTCATTCTTTCTCGCCTTATCTAATTGCCTTTGAATATCATCCATATTTTATTTTTGTTTTATCATTCTTGAATTTATTTGACCTCTTTCCATATAGCTTCATCTACTTTCCAATTACCATTTTCTTTAATAAGCTTAACAGTTATTTCCTGATAGTAAGTCTTCGTGACATTCGTCGGCGTCCCGCTTGATTCAACTCTCTGAGTATTAACAAGGAATTCTGCACTTTTATCATTTTGAAAATTAACTGATTGATAAGAAATAGCTTTTGTCGTGATGCCAGTGTAAGTAGAGTTATCAAGATTCTTTGCCTTTTCGTCAGCAATGTATTTATCTGACCATGCTTTCAATTTATCAGACATTAAATCATTTAAATTCAAAAGGTTGGCAAAATTATTTTGATTGGAGTAGCTGCCGTATCTTTCGGCAAAACTTTGGGCAATTGTTGCCAGACTTGCTTTTGTTTTGGTTTCCTCGTTTACTGCCTGATTTGTATTTATATTGGTGGTGACGTTAACGAGATTGGCATTAGCTGGCTTGTTGGTATTCTGGTTTGTATTAATATTTTCCGGCTTCTTCCAAAATAATGCAAAAAATACAGCAGCCGCGACCAAGACTATAACAATGACAATTAATATAATTAAAAATAATCTTCTCCGATTCATAAATTTATTATTATTTTATTAAGATACACTATTAGACCGGACCAGCTTCTTCTTCCTGGTTCATCGCTTCTTCAAATTCCCTTTTGGCTGCCTCTATTTCTAGTAGTTGCCTTGGATCAGAGGTGATAATCTGATCCTCCATATATGAAGCGACGACTTTAATGGCGGCGTGCTTGGCGCCGGCAAAGAATATTCCTTCGCCCACACCGCATTCTAATAAAAGATACTTCTCGCCTTGTGTTAAAAGAAATGTCTTGGCGACAATATCAATAGAGGCAGGAGATTGTTTCATCAGCAATTGAATAGATGAGTTTGTCACAATGGCTTGGCCATAAGGTGACCTTAAAAAATCACTAACGTCCTGAGTTATATTAGTGACGCCAAGATAATACTTTCGGCAACGCTTGACAAGAGCATAAATAAATTTAGCTGAGTCTTCCTGCTGCATAAGCCACCAGCCTTCATCAATAACTAATATTCTCTTTTTCATCTCAGACCTCACTATATTCCATATATATGAAACTATTGAGGAGATACCGATAGGCTTTAGCTCGTCTTCCAAATCACGCACGGAAAAAATAACCAACTGATTGCCAATTTCTACATTTGTCGGACTGTTAAGCAGGCCGGCAAATGTGCCTTCCGTATATTTTTTCAATCTTGTTACCAAATCTTCAGCGCCAGCCATACCTGACAATACCTCTTCAAAATCTTTCATTAAAGGCGGTTCTATTTTAGTTAGATCTACTTCAGGTGTAATATCTTTCTTGGCATAAGTTTCAATTATGGCACGATCAATAATTGAATCCTCCTCATGGGATAATTCTCCTAGCATCAGTCTCATCAAACCTTTTAAGGTAATGACTGCCGAACGTATAATGTCCCCTGTTTTTTCACCCTTCCTAGTTGGTCTGGGCAAATCAAACGGATTAATTTTGCTTTCTGAACTTAAAGAAATATTTATATATGTACCTCCGACAGCATCAGACAGATATTTATACTCCATTTCAGGATCAATGACAATTACATCAGTGCCGAGCATTAAGCTTCTTAAAATTTCTAGTTTGATGGCATAACTTTTGCCAGCGCCTGATGTGGCGAAGACTACGGAGTTAGCGTTTTGTAAGGAAAATCGATCAAAAAGAATTAAACTATTATTATGCCTATTAATACCATAAAGAATACCATTGTCAGAGGTGAGCTCGGAGGAAACAAATGGAAATGAAGAAGCGCAGGGCGAAGTATTCATGTTAAATGTAATCATCAACTCATCATTGCAGAGAGGCAAAGTCGAATTAAATCCTTGCTCAGCTTGATAAAAAACTCGCTTTGTATAAACAAGCTTTGAACCAAATAATGATTCAATTTTCCCCGTTAATATCTCTAACTGTTCTTTATTATCAGAATAGATAGTGACGTATAGAGCAAATTGGAAAAATTTTTCTGTGCCCTGTGTTAAATCATCGCGCAGCTTTTCGATATCTCTTAAAGCAGTTTCTCTGATCGGGTCGCGGGGCGCACCTTTTTCCGCATCAGCCAAAATCTGTGCCTCCAAAGCACCGACTTTATTCCTTAATTGCTTTAAGACAACTTCAGCGCCAATTGGATAAAAAAACATGGATATGTCCAAAGCTGTATTAAGATTAATAACTGGCGCAAACCAGCCCACGCTTATATATCTTGGATAAGTTACAACAAACAAAGTACGGACAAATTTCTCGCCTAATTCCAAATACCTAGACTCAATTTTCATGGCCGCTGGCGCAATCAAATCTCTTACAGTGACAACACCTTTACGATAAACTCTCTCTGCTTCTATAAGCGCTTTTTTTTCTTCTTCAGACGCTCTAGCCAACGCCTCTGCTTCTTCCTTTGTCAAAACAGGCTTTGGCTGGGCTGTTGTCGGTCTAACTTTTCTATATAACTCAACCATAAATTATTGTTCTAAATTTAATTTATTTATATCTTTTAATTCTTGCTGATCGTAAGTTTCAGGATTATAAGTATTGTAATAAAGCTCAATCAAACTCTGGGTATCTAAAACAACTGCTTTCAGACCAATGGCGGATAGGCCGTCGACAATATAATCGACTCTTTTTATTAACTCATCTTTATATTTATCAAATTTTTTCTGTTTAAGGTTAATCGCTGATGTAGGCGATAGGGATTCCTGAAACCTGGCAAAAAAACCTTTGAATTTCATGCCAGCGGCTGAATAGGGAACAATGACGTAATAACGTTTACTCATAATATCAGAAATTTCAACGAGTTCGCTTATATATTGAATATATTCTGCGGTCTGTTTCTTGAGAAGTTCATTTGTTTGTTCTTTTTCTGTGGCTTTCAATCTATTCAGGTAGTCGTCTATGTTCAATTTTCTTGACTGTATGACTATTTGTACTGGAAAATTCAATGTATTCAGGAATTGAACGTAAGCTGAAATAACAGCTTCTTGCTCCTCATCCGATTTTAATGAAAAGTTTATTGAAGAAACTAAAAGTACGGCTCTTAAAGTACCATCTTTTAATACAACGCAATCGTCTTTAATTTCAACAATATCCAAATATTTCTGTGTGGCAGCTGTTGTTTTTTTACCGGCTAATCTCTGACTTTGCATAGTTTTATTTTGCTACGAATTTACGAATTATTACGAATGTACGAATTGATCTATACTGTTGTTCAACCACGAATCTACTGTCACTAATTTACACGAATCTCCTATCAGCAGTATCGCTAATAATAAAGGTAATTAGTGTTGATTCGTGAAAATAGATTAGTGGTGGTTATTCCTTGTAAATCTATTCGTATATTCGCCTGCCTGCCGGCAGGCAGGTAGAGATTCGTAATTGGTACTAGTATTCTTCTTCCTGATAAACACCGCCTGTGTCAACTATAAGGGCAAGCTGTGTGAGTTTGGATGCGGAAAGAGGTTTTTTTACTATGATCAGACCGGGCTTTTTCTCCTCTTTTTCTTTTTTGCCCTTAAGATCCTTAGCACTTAAATTTTTGTTCCAGACTTTTAGAGTTGGCTTCCGTAAAGTCTGGATCATATTTAATAAAAAAAAGTGAAACGGCCTGCCATTAATCTTCAAAAAGGCAAATGTACCAGTTAAAGCAAAGATAGGAACATCTATGGCCATGGCAAATAAAAAGGTAGTCATTCGAAAAACAAGCACCATCAATCCCGCGCCAGCCAAAAAAATGACAAATTGCCTTACAGTTATCGGACCGATAATTTTATTCTCGACATCTATAAATTGTGGTACAACAAATTGTTGAATCATAAATTGTTAATAATTTAATTGCCCATTGAGATCAGCGACAGCCTGGAATTCCTCATCTGTTAAATAGGGCTTACCCTCTGCCTGTCTTTTATTGATAACATTCTTAATTGACATACCAGATTCTATACCTTCATGCCCCATCGAAAGATACAGTTGATTAACATCAGAATTCCGCCAGGCCTTTATTCCTTCTGTCTTATAAGTGAATGACTCTTCTTCTAATAATCCTATTTTTTCTTTTATTTTTTCAATCGATTCGGAAGCTGTCTTCCCTATTCGTCTAAAATCTTTCAAACTAAACTCTTTTAACTCTTCTACTGGGCCGACAACTTTAACCGGTCCTCTAATATCCACTATCTGTGGCCGACCAGTTTCGACTGGTTGTCTTATCACTTGCGGCATCGCTGGTTTTGGACCGACTCGATAAATTGGCGTCTCCTCCTTTTGTTCTACCCTGATCTTAATTTCCTGCCGAGGCACTGGCTGTTGTACTTTCCTTTCAATTACTGGCTGAGGTCTTGCTAGAGGTGGTGTTTGCCAAGCTGTTTTAAACTCTGGCTCTTCTGCTTTTTTTATCTCTGTAACTGCCGGCATTGAGGGTTTAGGAGTAGAAAAAGGTATCTTTGGTGGTATTGGTGCGGGCATTTCCAGGGTGCTTAATACCTCTGGCTGCCTGCGAGCAACCGGTCTCTCTGGCACTGGCGAAGCTATACCTCTACCAAGTTGCAGTTTTTTAACTGTTTCATGATCATGAAGCTTGGCTGCTTCACTCTCAACGTCAGCCATAATGCTATCAATAGTTGCTTGATCAAGTGCCATCCCACCTATCTTTGTCGAACGGCTTAAAGCTTCTGCTGTTTCTACTGATTCCCGTATATTATCAAGTCTCGATTTTACAATATTATAAAACCTCTTCTTAAGAATTTCGTCGGCAAAACTTAAATTATTTTTTGTAATTAATTTATTTATTATTAGCTCGGGATCGAACGTTCCTGGCTGTTCTGCCAAATCCTTTATTTTCTCCCGATGGGCTTCTATTTCTTTCTCATCTTCAGGAGAAAAATAAAAATCAGCCTTTTTCAAAGCAGCCGACGGCGGCTTTTGCTGTATCTGCTCTTCCTCAACTATCTGTGTGGGTATTTCTGTTTCTCGAGCCGGTTCTGGAATCTTTTTTGTTTCCAAATCAACTAACCTTCCTGCTTGTACTTTTTTTAATTGCCCGCTCTTTGTCCTAATTAATAATCCGTCTGGTAAATTTTTTATTTGTTCATCATTAATCATAAATAATGCCAATCGATTTTATAAAGTTGTAATGGGCCGCGTCTGCACAATATAAAACTTACCTTTCTCAAAAGCCCATTCAATGTCCTGCGGCTGTCTATAATGTCTTTCAATGTTTTTACAAATTTTTGCCAGCTCAATAATTTCTTTGCCTGACAAAATCTGCTTGTCTTGTTCTGACTTTTTTACTTTAACTACCGCCGATCCAGACTGACCCTTCTTAACAATCATCTCTTCTTGATGCGAAACATTGACGTCCAAAATATTTAAATCCCTTTTATCAACAACGTATGTATCCGGCGTAATTCTCCCGGAAACAATGGATTCGCCCAAACCCCAGCCAGCCTCAATCACCATTTGATTCCTATCTTTAGTCACGGGATGCGCGGTAAAACTAACGCCAGCCTTCTCGGAATTAACCATTTTTTGGACAACCACCGCCACGCTAACCTTAGTTTTATGTAATTTTTTCTCAAAGCGATAAAAAATAGCGCGAGGCGTAAAAAGTGATGACCAGCAGGTCTTGATTGTATTTAAAAGCTTAGCCTTGTCAACATACAAATAAGTTTCTAGTTCGCCAGCCCAGGAAGCTGTTTTTGAATCTTCGGCCGTGGCCGAAGAACGGACAGCGACAAATTTAGCACCTAATTTATTAAAGTGAGCTAAAAATTCTTTCTGTAAATCAGCTGGTATCTTTGCCCGTCGAATCATATCGCGCGTTTCATGCGAGAAGCGGTCAACAGAAGTCAAGTCTTTGTGATTTAACCTGTCTAATTCTGCGTCAATTTCCACGCCAATTTTGCTTTCTTTTAAAAACCTTTCAAAAGCTGAGGACAAAACCACAAACCCTGGTGGCACAGGAATGCCTGCTTTAGTCATCTCGCCTAAATTAGCACCTTTTCCGCCAGCCAACTTGACACTTTTTTTGTCTAATTTGGTAAATGGCAAGGCAAATTCTGGCATAAAATTCAGTTTAATTATAGCACATAAATTCCAAAAAATCAAACGATATTACTCTTGACAAAAACAGTAATATTTGATATCATCAAGTGTTAGTAATATTGTTACTTTAAAAAATAGATCCATCAAAAAAGGAGAAAAAGGTGAAGTTTAAAGCAATTAAACCAGGCGTGTTTAGGAAGTTAGGTAAACAAGAGTGCCGTGTGCTTCTTATACGACATGAGGAGTATGAAAAAAATATTACTACTGAAAATGCTATTAAACGTCTGATTCGTCAGGGTCAAGCTTTGAAAAGAGCTGGTATAAAAATTTCCAATGCATACAGCTCACCAGCTGATAGGGTAATTATTGCTGTTTATTACACCAAGGTTGGTCTCGATGCTGCCGGCTATACCCTTACGGTTGATAGGCTGGCTGATCTGGCTTCAACGAACCCAGTACTAGTTAACCGCATCAAATCTGAAGCCCGAAAAGCAAATGTGCCGTTTGCCGAATATCTTTTCAGATTATGTAAGGAAGTTAAAGAAATTGCACACTTGATGTGGCAACGAGGCCATGAAGGCGCAGAGGTTATCTGGCAAATGGCTTCTAACAAAGGCGGACAAACTATAATTGTCGGCTCGCATGGGGGGACACGCATTGAGGTTATTATTGCCGCTCTTAAAGGCAACTTAAAAGAAGACAACATTGAGATGCCAAAGGTCTTTGTCCAGAAAGGACAAATTACTGAATTAATTCTCAATGTGAGAAAAACAAAGTTAGTGGCGGTAAATTATTTAAAACCGTCAAAATAAATTTGTGCTCATTAGTCAAATTCAGACAAAGTGAGCCTACATCAAAACGTCTTTCGCAAAATATATCACGAAAGGCGTTTTTTAATTCAGAAAATAATTATATATTTTTATACTCCAAATTCTTTTTCAAGCTGATCAACAGTAGCAACCAATTCATCTTCGTTTTCTTTTGTTTTCTCTTTTTGCCACTTCTTCAACTTATCTTGATAAATTTTAAACTGTTCAGCCAGTAACTTAATTTTTTGCGTATCAAGATAACATTCCTCTCCCTGAAAACGGCCTTGCTCAAATTCAACGGGTAACATATCTGGTGTTTCCTCGCCAACAGGATATCCTGTTTTTATTGACTCGCCTGGTAAAATGATATCGCCCATGGCTTTTTCAAACTGGACGTCCCCCTTCTCATCGCGACTTATATCAAAACCTCTCTTTTCCTTATTATCTGAACCTTTTCTGACTAATGCCTTACTCATTAATGCCTCCGTAAATCCACCGTGCGTGCCGGTGTTCAATATAACATCTTTTTCTATCGGTTTGGCGTCTACTTCTTTTCTCTCTAAGGCACTTTGTCGCTTTTTAACGTACTCATTACTAATCTCAGTATTACTCTCAAATTGAGCGGCTAAACCCATAGCAAAGATGTGTCTAATTTGTTCATCGACCAAGGCTTCCCTAAGACCGATTGGTTGGTATTTAGCACGTATCGGCGCCCATTTCTCACCCTGGCTCTTATCTTTGGGGTCATAATCGGAATAATCTCTTTTGACTGCTGCATCTATCATTTGACTCTTGGCCTTAATTCTTGCCTCCAAAGGACCTGTTATATTATAAGCCAAACCTTCTCTTCTTCTTGTTTTATAATGCTTTTCCTCCCTGTCCGATTGTTCCAGCCTAGCCGAGGTTATCCCGCTAGACTGACTCATTTGTTCAAGAGTTTTATAAGCACGGTCAGTCGGCTCTGTGCTTGAATAGCCTTTTAGAACTTCGGCTTCGATCGCTTCTCCTTTTTTTGAGGCTACTGCCAAACCATCCGGCGTTAAATCGCCGGCTGGTGTGCGCTCCACATGACGAGTGATTAGAAACACCTGTCTTGGCCCCTCTTTTTCTCTATTTTCTGGCAACTCTAGCCCTCGTTCAATATGATTATTCATTTTCTTTTTTGATTAATTGATTAAGTTCTTTTTTAAGTTGTCTCGCTGATTTAAAAATAATTATATGCATACCTAACCTTGAAGCCCCGGCGATTCTTTCTGGTCTGTCATCAATATAAATACTCTCGTGAGCTTTTGCTTTTGACTTATTGAGGGCATATTTAAATATCCTTATATCAGGCTTTCTAGTATGAGTCAAGCCTGAAATAGCCACTACATCAAATACGCCTTGAAGACCAAATTGCCTTTTTATCCGAAAAAACCATTCCTTTGGATTATTAGAGATAATTCCTAATTTGAATTGCCCTTTTCTTTTTAGTATCTTAATAAGATTTAAAGTTCCTCTGATTGGTTTGGTGTTTTTTGAGAATAAACTTTGCAGTTCTCTAACATTGAGCTTACTTTTATAATTCTTTAGAAAATCTATGGCTACCTTGGCTAAATATTCCTTTTCGGTAATCCTGCCCAATGTAAAATCCTTCCAATATTTTCTATCATGAGCTGACTGATAAAGTGCACCTTTAGAAAAACCACGTCTAATCTCAACCTGTCTAATAGCCGGCTTAAAACCTTCTTTATATATTACACTGTCGCCATCAAAAAAAATTACTTTAATCATTTTCTTTTAAGAATTTTAACAATTCCTTTTCTGGCGTCAACCTCTACCAAATCGCCGTCCTTTAAAACCCTTGTGGCAAATTTTGTGCCAACAATACAGGGGATACCCAATTCCCTGGAAATAATGGCCGCGTGGCAGGTAATACCACCGTCATTAGTGACCACGGCCGCTGATCTATTCATAGCCATAATGTAATCAGGCGTGGTCATTAAGGTGACGAGAATGTCACCCTTTTTTACTCTATCCAGTTCATCTGTATTCAAAATTACCCTGGCTGTTCCAGATGCCTTGCCGCCAGAAGCAATATCACCCTTAATCTCCTTAGCATTAACATCAAACTCTAATTTATCCCTGATTGGATCAATTTCTTTCCCAGCCAAGACGTATTTTCTACCATTTAATAATAGCAGGGCATATTCTTTTCTTCTCGAAGAGATAATTTTTTTAAACGGCTGGCTAACTCGCTTTCCCAGCTTTAAATATTTCTCTATTTCCTCATTGGTCATATAAATAACCTGCCCGTAAGTTAAACCAAGCCTCTTCGCCACCTCCTCTAGAAATAAAATAAAGTAATATTCACCAGTAATAGAATATTTTAGTTCCTCAGTTCTTTGGAAAGAAGCTTTTTTCAGCTCATTAACTATTTGTAGTAGGCGTCCTTTTATTCTTAAACGTTTCACTGTCTCATCAAACTTCTTAATAGTTTGCGCTCTTTCGCTGTCCAATTTTTTAAAGGTAGCAAGCGGATTCTTCTCCACCATGAATTTAACTTCTTCAATAAAGTCATCAATCTTTAACATTTTACCTAGTAAAAATTGAGTACCCATCCACTTATATTGTTCGTAAACCTTTTCAATCTTTTGTTTGAGAAATGTCGGCATGGCCTTTTTAATTTCCTCAATCTTCTCCTTAAAGAAAACCTGGCGCAAGTCCTTATTCCTGTAAATATCGCCAGCTATCTTCAGTAATTTCTTTTGCCTCTCAGTTATATGAGTTTCTTGAGTAAGGGTGGCTAAATTGATAAAATCATTATCTACATTTTTCGATATTTTAGATAATTGCAACATTAATTCATTCGTCAAGACTTCAATTGACCAATAGCCATCAAAAACAAAAGCCCATGATTTTCCATATTTTTCCACAAACTTTCGGAAAATTTTTAATATCTCAAGGCTCGATAATCTACTTAAATCAATTTTGGCTATCTTTTGGCTAAAACGGATAAGGTCATCTCCACGAGCCTGGCATTCTAAGACAAATCTCCTAGAAATACCAGATATAAATTTCTTCTTGAGCACATCATGAATCTTATTTAATTCATTAAAACCAAAATGATGGGTCTGATCAACATATTTATAATTTCTAAAGCGGAATTTAAAATTACAAACCTCACCTATTTGTTTCGGTAAAACAATATTCATCACTATAAATCGCATAAGCAAAGCACCCGTCTTCTGTGCACTTTTACTCCACTTTATCTTTTTGTATAATTTTATGTCTTGGCCCTTCATATTTATGCTCTTTTCAATATTTTAACAAGACCAGTACGTGCGTTAACTTCCAATAAATCATTATCTTTGATAATACGAGTGCCATTTTCAGTGGCAATCACACAGGGGACGCCTAGCTCTCGGGAAACAATAGCGGCATGAGATGACAATCCGCCTTGGTCAGCAATAACAGCCGCCGCTTTTTCCATCGCCGGTACGAAATCTGGTGTCGTAAACTGCGTCACTAAAATATCACCTTTCTTAACTTTACCTATTTCCTTTTTATCCAAGCAAACCTTAGCTTTGCCCTTGATAATTCCTCCCAAACAAGCCATTCTTCCCTGAATTTCATTTACTTTATTCACTTTAACAAAATATTTCTTCTCCAGCTTTTTTATTTCTTTCGGGTCAACAATCAGTTCTGTTTTGGCGTTTCTCACAAGCATGGCGTAATTCTTAAATCTCATTTGCATTTCCTTTTTATCGGGTAATAGCTTGCCCTCTAAAGCTCCGTCCATTTCTGGCGCAGAAACTTCAGTAATCCAATCAGGATTGAAGTGCACCCTTTTAGCAATTATATGGTACATAAAGCTAGCACCGTAATCAGCATTGAAAAATGCCTCAACACGACGATTCCTGGTGTAAGAATGCAATCTGGCTTGCATAATCATCTTTTTAAATTTAGGATTCGGCTTAATCTGTTTTAAAGCCCACTGATATTCGTGTTCTAGCTTTTGAGGCGAACTGTCATAAATTAGTTTGTCCAGGCCTTTTTTATCGCGCCAAGCCTCCTTAATACGCTTAACCATGTCATGAAAAGTATAAGGTTTACTAGTAGCTAACCCCCTGTTGATATAAGCAAATTTGTCCAGGTGATTTTCTATTTTTCCTTTGGCCCATTTTGATAAATGTGATAATCTCTCTTTCTTATTTTTAAATTCCTTGACTATTTTCATGAGTCTCCACTTCTCTTCGCTCACCTCAGTCATTTCCCGCGGATCAGTGAAAATCAAAACAAATTTTCTAAAGTCAGGATGTTCCGCCTGTATATAATTTAATAAATTCTCCTCAATAGCATCTTCATAATACAAATCTATGGAATACTGTGCATACCAAGGGCAGGCCAACTCACGATATTTATTAAGTAAATAATCCAGCACTTTTTTCATTTCAGTGTAGCTCTTTTTTGACCAATCTATTTTTTTTAATTTTAAACCATAATTGTAAAGGTATTCTGATTTATGTAGTTCTCTCTGGCAATATTTTTCAATCCAGCCATCATCATTTTTTAAATGAGCAAGAATTTCATTCTCAAAAAGATCATACTCTTTGGCTGGCCAGTAAATCATGTGATTTAAATAAGCCCTATTCACAATATGATGTTTAAAACCAACTTTGTTAGCGATTTTGTGGTCAAAACAGGAATTAATCATAAATCTTAAGAAGATCGGCAATTTACCCGATGGCTTTATTCTCCATGGGCCAAATCTTGCTACTGCTGTGGACATATATTTTTAATATTAATAGTTAAATAGTTATATTATTATATCATGTTTTTACTTTCTTCTCATTCTCCAGCAAATCATGCAGATTTCCAATCTCCCAATAGTTCTCTTTTTTTCTGATACCGAGATGATCATTTTTTATATGATAAACTCTCATTTTAAGATTTTTGACACTTTGGCCGGCCTCAAGAAAAAGAAGGCAATTAGCCAGTTTATCATCAGTATAAACTATTTCTGTATAACCTTCAGTTATCTTTTTTTTAAAAAGAGTAGTAATCATACCCTTTGTTTTTTTATTAGTATTACCAAAATCAAAAGTGGTATTAATCCTTTTAAAATAAGGCCTGATATCAAAGAATCCTTTCCCTAAAAAATATTCGGCGCGCCAATCAATTTGTTCCTTATTGCCAGTCGTAAAAACTTCATTATTTCTGGTCCAAGAAAGAACTTCTTTAAAGCCATCAGCTATTTTTATTTGATAAAGTCCTTGTTTATATGGTTTATAATAGCATTGTTCATAAATTAAAGGGTTAATAGTATCCAAATTATAACCTAATGATTGAACATATTCATCGTAATTATTAAAACCAGTGCTCATATCCCATTTCTCGGGGAATAAAGTATTGGCTAAATCCCATAGATAAAGAATTTTCTTTTTCATACTTTCTAGATATTTAAATATTAGATATTTTTTTGTTTATACTCCTTTATTCTTTCTTCCCATTCTTTAATGAATTCTCTCATCAACTTTTTATATTCAGTGCCCTCTAATGCCTGAAGTTGTTTTTTAAATTCTTGTCGATCAATAAAAGCGCCAGAATGACCTACATATAATTTTTCTATGTCTAAATCTTTATCATATAAATCTTCTAGGAAAAGATATTTTTTTATAACATTAATGCTAAAACCTTTATCAAAAATTACCACTTTTTCTGTAGGAATTTCTGAAATAGGGGCCCATATCAGATCGCCTACAAAAGCAATTTTCCCTTCATTTTCTGAATCAACAATATATATCATCTCATCTCTAGAATGAGCTTTACCCACTTTCTGATATTTTATATTTTCATCTTCAATATATCCGTTTGGATATAAATCCTCAATTACCCCAAAATCTAAAGTGCCGACTCTCGCTGTTCCAGCGCCGGAAACACAAAGGGTCCCGGAAAATTCTTTAAGATTTTGTCCATGGTCTTGATCCCAATGAGTGACGAGAATATGCGTAACATCTTGTAATTCGCAAATTTTATTTAGATTTTTCTTAATATTTTTCCATGAGGCAGCCATGCCAGGATCAACTAACATGTATTTTTTTCTACCATCTTTTTCATATTCTATTAATCCTACTGTGGTGTCAACGCCATAAGCATTTTTACCTAAATTTGAATTAGGGCTAGCATTGCCAATCCAACCTTTGTTAATAATATAAACTTTTGGTTTAGACATATTTTTTTAATTAATATTAGTTATTATAATCTTCTCACAATACCCTTATTAGCATCAACTTCAACCAAATCCCCGTTTTTGAAAACCTTGGTCGCTACTTTTGTGCCAACAATACAGGGAACTTTTAGCTCTCGCGAAACAATCGCCGCATGGCAGGTCATACCGCCGGTATCCGTAACAATCGCCTTGGCTTTTCTGATAGCTGTAATATATTCCGGCGCTGTCATGGTGGTGATTAAAATTTTTCCTTGAGGAAATTTTTTTATATCAGAGGCTGTTTTTATAATATGGACTTCACCGGTAATTTTTTTATCACTGGTATAGACAACGAGCCCTTTTAGCCAATCTTTCTGAATTTCTACCTTCTCAAACCAGAAAGTCTTGTAAATTTTTCTCGCCTTTTTACCATAGATATATTTTTTCTTATTTTTTAAGAAGTGTACGACAAAATAGTCTTTTTTGCGTATTTTCCAAAAATCAATCAGTCTTTTACTAGGCTGGGTGCTAGCCTCTTCTGGCCAAGCAAAATCAAAAATCCTTGACGAAATTCTCGCTCTTCTGGCAAACTCCGACACAAAAAGATCTAGGTAATGCAAATATTGAAAAATATATTTTTTTCTATGGTCCTGCCACCAAATACAATGGCAGAGGCCATCACTTATTTTCTTGATTTGTTTTTTATTCCTTAATTTAGCCAGTATTTTTAATTTTTTCTGCTTTGTCACTTCTAGAAGATGATACATTTCCTTAATAACTCTTTGCGACTCAATTCCAGCTTTAATTTTCTCTTTTATTTTTTCCAAGAAAAAATCATCACCTAAAACCTTTGTACGAAAATAACTGTTTTCCAGCCAGAAATACTTTTGCTGATGCTTCTTAAGAAGTACATTAAATTTTTTAGCTCTATATTTCTTGAGTAATTTCAATAAATCTATTTCTTCCTCCTGATAAAATGATAGTTTTGTCGGTGCACTTAAAATAGAAAGGGCTTTTATTTTCTCATTTTCATCTAATTCTTCCTTTTCTAAAATTTCCCTTAAAATTGGCTCAGCACCATAAGCGCCTAATTCAGGGACAACGCCAGGCTCCCAAAAAAGATAAACTAAACGATTAAAATCCTGCCAATTTTTCATTAATTCACCATCAGATAATGATTTCAAATAATATTTATCAATTCTCTTACAAAATGATAATAGATTAAAAAGATATTGCTGCCAAACTTTCCAAATTCTGTTTATTTTACCCGTTAATATAGTCTCTCTGAAAACTCTGCCGCCAACTATCTCCAGCTTTTTCTTCTCGCACATATAGAGCATTCTTTGCTTATATAAAATAAGATAAGATTCAGGCCAAATATAATGATGCAGCCTTTTTGGATACCAATAATAAAGAGCTATCCAGTGGGAAATTGTTAAAAGCCTGCCTGGAATCGGTCCCCAACGAAACTGCTTTTTATTGGGATCTATCATAGTTTTTTTTATTATCCCTTTATTAGCATCAACCTCCACCTTATCCCCGTCCTTCAAAATCTGCGTCGCGACTTTGGTGCCAATAATACAGAAATTTTTCAGTTCCCGAGCCAATCAAAATACATTTTTGATAATAGGAAATTTTCATATGTAAAATTTACTTGCTCTGACAAAAATATGGAACGTAATATTGATAAACCAAATGGTCAGGAATATGTGAATCATTCAAAATTCTAAAATATTTATTAATGACTTTGTCATAAACTGATTTTGGCGGAAAAGTATATTTGTTGATTTCCCCGAGCTTACAACCTAAATCATTATATTCTGAATGACTTAATTTTCCTCGCTCATATCTCAGGCGCAACATACGATCAAGCTTGCCCCATTGCGAACGATATGTTTTCTGATTATAGTAGGCTGGGTAGCCCATAATAACTTGATACTGGGTTAATACATGGTTATCAAAATTCTTCCACCATTTTTTATTTTTTCTATAGATTTCAATATAATCATCCAGGGTAAGTTTTTTTAATTGAGCATTGACATGGATGTCAAGAATAAAATAGCCTTTTGGTGATAGCACTCTTTTTAGCTCTTTAAAAAAATTATCAAATTGATTATACCTGAGACTGCTCGTGGGATGATCTGACATAATGACATCAAAACTACCATTATAAAAAGGCATTTTGAGCCAGTTGCCCAAGACAATCTTCTCACGAGGATTCCTTTTTTCAATTATTTGATCCATGGCTTTGATCATCACTGGGTTATTGTCAATTAAAGTTACATCACATTTCAGTTTGGCTAAAAGTTTCCTTATCTCCGGCGTGACGCCTAAAATTAAAACTCTGGCCTGGGGGAACCTTTTGAAAACATACAATAGATATTTATTAAAACGAGTTATTTCTAAGGTAGAGGGCTTGTATGTTGGCTTTACTGTTTGCCAAAACTTAGCTGTTTGCTCCCACATTTTTTTCGTTAAATTTGACATATGTTTTATTATTAATTTATTTTTTTAACCATTCCTTTATTTGCATCAACCTCCACCTTATCCCCGTCCTTTAAAATATGGGTGGCGATTTGGGTACCGACCACGCAGGGTATCCTAAGCTCACGCGAAACAATGGCGGCATGGCAAGTCAGGCCACCTAAATCGGTAACGAGGCCGGCCGCCTTTTTTAAAGCGACGACAAAACTAGGTGTGGTTTGCTCGGTAACTAAAATCTCGCCATTTTTTAATTTTTTTAGTTCCTGATAATTATGTACCACTCTCACTTTACCTTTGACTAAGCCAGTCTGTGCAGTCATGCCTTTGATGACATTTAGTCCTTTTTTAATATTCACTGATTTATTTATCTTTTTTTTGACATTTTCGCCAGAAAATATAAATTCTTTGCCATCTTGAAATAAATAGCCATAGATTTTTTGACGCGAACGAGATTTTTTTACTAAGGTTTTATCTAATCTCTTCACCAAGTGCTGAACTTCATCTGGAGTGAGATGGATTAAGTCCTGATACTTAATTTTCAAACTTTTAGCGAAGCTGTTTAAAAATTCTTGCGCTAAAAAACAGCCTTGCGTGGCACAGCCATAGCGATAATCCCTGAAGCCCATGACTTTTTGCATAGAATAGGCAATATTTTTCAAGCTGGAATACTTTTTAATAATCTTTTCAAATTCCCTTTTATCTCTTTGAAGATTATTTCTAAAATTTCTCAGAAGAGTCTTTGGATTTTCCCGCCAAGCTTTTTTAATACGCTGCAAAAGCATGATCTTGGACATTGGTTCGGGATTAAGTAATAAATGTGCTTTCCCCCAAGACCATTTATCTAGGTGTTTATTAAAATCTTTTTGAAAATCATTACTTTTTGAATTTTTATAATACTTAATCGCTAACTTTAGTTTTGCTATCTCTTCCTTTCTAGCGAATGTTAAACCACAATAAAGAGAAAGCTGCGTCAGCACTTGATTCTTATCGATTTCTTTTTTGCGCTGAATTTTCTTTATTTGTTTTTCTAATTCTTTTTCTAAAACAGGCTCGAAAATCAAAGGCAAACCAGCTAAGCCAAGCAGATTCTGGAAGTATCGGCAAAATTCTGAGTAATACTTTAGGTAAGTTATTAAAGGTTTTTTTTGATTTTCCCAATTTAGTTTCTTTTTTGTAAAACGAACAAAGTTGTCGCATTCTTTAACACCCTTTTTTACTAAATAATTTACCCAAAAATATGGTTTTTTCTCTAAAATTAGCCAAATTTTATGTAGATTTTTCTCGTCAAAATAAGTGTGCCCGTCTAAATAGTAATAATTTTCTAAAGGAAGTAAGCCTGAAAAACGAGGAAACGAAAAACGACCACCCTTGGCTTCCAAATAGGAAGTGAGGAGGCACTGATTAACTTTATAAAATTGATACCAACTGTTTTTTTGCATATTTTATAATTAATATAAAATTTGATAATTAATCATTAGATTCCGATTCTTCAATTGATTTATTTAATTTATCTCCGTCTCCTATAATATCATCTAATACCTCTTGTGTAATTACCTCGTTAAAAGTAAAAAGTTCTTTTCCTTCTGCATCCTGCTTATTATACTTGATTTTAATTTCTGGTTCTTTGCTATCCTTTTTCATGTCAATTTCTATATCAAATCCCTCGGTAAAATCAAAGCCTTGGTTATTAAGCGCAGCGATTAATTTATCTCTTTCTCCCTTTCCTTCGTTTTTCTTTATTTTCTCTACCAATTTGCATAAAAAAACATCAATCACGCCTGAATGACTGCCCATAAATCTTTCCAGAACTTTTCCATATTCATTTTCTTTTACCTTAACTAGTTTTCCCCATTGCGGCGCCATCTGGCTATATTTCTCTAAAACCTGTGCTATCTGGGCAGATACCCGCGAATAAGATGTACTTGTTTTATCTTTCTGATCTTTGACAATATCATCGCTTTTTTCAACCATAAACTTCAAGCCTTCTTTTTTGTTATAAGCCTCCTCGCTTAGCTTTTGAAAAGCTGGCTCTTCTTTAAAGCCCAGCCTTTTATCAACACCGACTCTTGACCCATATCCTAGCCCTTGATTAACCTTTACCTTCATATCCTCATATGATTCTTTTACCGAAAGATCCTCTACTCCGGCTGCCGCCAACCATTCAAAAATTGCTTCCTCTTGGGATCTAACCATTTTGCTGCCATAAGCCATGGCTGTCGGACTGGCTACTTCACGCTTCCTGCCCTTATCAATGCTTTGCTGCTTCCCTTCTTCTGTTAATCTCATTTCGAAATTTGGCTTGCCTTCAATACTTTCCTTCTGCCCATGACGGATAAAGTGAAGCAGTATACGCGAAGTATATTCTTCCTGGTCAGCTACCTCCTTTTCTTGCGGATTAACTCCTTCTTTTATCATAGTTTTAATTATAATTAATATTTATCTTAATTTTTTAATAATCCCTTTATAAGCATCCACTAATGCCTTGTCGCCGTCCTTCAAAACATGCGTGGCTACTTTGGTGCCGACGATGCAGGGAATACCCAATTCACGACTAACAATCGCCGCGTGGCAGGTGATGCCACCTTCGTCGGTGATAATAGCGGAAGCTATTTTTAAAGCAGGTGTTAATTCCGGCCTAGTCATCCCAGTTACCAAGATATCGCCTTTTTTCATTTTCTTCATTTCCCCGGCGCCAATGATGACTTTTACAACACCCTTGACTTTACCAGGATTGGCTACGTTTCCATTAAGTTCAGCTGTTTTTATTTTCTTAAACATGGCTTGGATTTCCCTTTTTTCCATTGTCCTGGCTTTTTTTCCTACCAGCAAACGATAACCCTGGCGATTAAATAATAAAACATTAAGTCCCATCCTCTGTCTGATTTTTTGTTTGTCCATCAATTGCCTCTTTTCAAAATTTAATATTTCATCAAGACTCATATGTCTTAATTCTTTCAAGGAGTAATTGTATCTTCGACCAATTTCTTCTAAAACTGTTTCAATATAATAAACACAATTCATAAAAACTTTTTTTCTTAAATCATGCCATGGACCCCATCTATTAACAATTTCTAAAAGAGACATCAATTTCTTACCAAAATGATACTTTTTTATTATTAATTTTTTTTCATCCATAACTTCTTGTTGATGTTCGCTAATCTTCTTAATTTCTTGACTAAAATTTAAATCAGAATCCAGGTATTTCTTTAATTCTTTTATAAAATATATTTCCTTAATCTCTTTTTTGCCGGCATGACCGCTAAAAATCCATTTGTATTTTTGACGATGCTTCAAAATATCTTGATAAATTTCAGGTTTTTTGATAATCTCTTGTAGGTTATTTTTTAAGCTAAGTCTCTGTATTTTTTGCGCTATTTCCAATAAATCCTGTTTTTCCTCATTAAAAAGGCTTTTCTCTGGCACGGTCATTAAAATCATTTTTTCTTTATCGGCAAGATTATATTTATTCATTTCTTTATCCAAAATTTCCGACAGCACCGCATCCATT
>Ga0315289_10002139_pt1 | contig 30531 bp, 27 predicted proteins | sample YL17G11_40_MG_FD_203452 | JGI IMG/M metagenome (GOLD analysis project Ga0315289, IMG submission 203452) | Sediment microbial communities from Yellowstone Lake, YNP, Wyoming, USA - YL17G11_40 | ecosystem: Environmental > Aquatic > Freshwater > Lake > Sediment | place: USA: Wyoming | collected... | reverse complement strand
AAACCAGGCATATACTAAAAAATTGATAAGTTCAAGTATTGAAAATTCCTTAAAAAGATTAGGAAGAGAGTATATCGATATAATTCAATTGCATAATTGGAATCCAGAATGGAAACATTTTGAATCGGTTCTAAAATACTTAAATGAATATAAGAAGTCTAATAAAGTAAAACTTATCGGAATTTCTTTACCTCCAATAATCAGTATCAAGAGAGGGAATATCCCAAAAATAATAAAAAATAAACTCATAGATTGCTTCCAGATATATTATAACCTTCTTGAAGACCAAAATAAGCCAATAATAGAAGCTGCTCTAAAAAACAAAAAAGGAGTTTTTATAAAAAGCCCTTATATGCATGGACTTTTAGGACCATTAATTAATAATATAGATTCTTTAAAGAAAACAGATATCCGAAAAGTAAAATATAGTAAAGAACAAATAAATAAATTTAAAATGAAAATAAAGAATATATTAGAAAATAATAAATTATCTATTAATGAACTTCCAGAATATGCTCTTAAGTCATATCTAAGATTAGGTGTAACTTCTGTTTTAATTGGGATAAGAAATAGAGAAACTCTTAGGAAGAATATAGATTATTTAGATAACCTCAGCAATTGTTAAAATTACCAGTATCTTAACTCTATAGTAGTAATAAGTAGGAAAATTTAAAAGGATGCTTAATATATTAATTTATGGTAAATTATTTATGGATAGACAAAATTACTGATAAAATTCTTGAAAGAAATAAAGAGAATTATATTTGTTCTTCAGGTATCAGTGTTTCAGGGGTTCTTCATGTAGGAAAATTGAGAGATATATTTATCTCAGACCTGATATATAAATCATTAAAAAACCATAGTAATCAAGCTAAATTGATCTATTTTGTAGATGATTTTGATAGGTTTAATAAAGTTCCTAAAAATCTTTCAGATAGTTTTCAACAATTTATTGGGTTACCTTACTACAAAGTCCCAGACCCATGTGGAAACCATAAGAACTTTGTTGATCATTTCTTTAAAGGATTTTTAAAATCTTTGAACCTATTACAAATTAATCCCTCTTTAATAAGTCAAGCAGATAGATACAATAAAGGAGATTATGATTTAGAATTGGAGACTATATTTGAAAATAAAGATGAGATATGCGAAATAGTTAACAAAACAAGGAAAAATTCTAAAATAAAATTTGATATTTCTAGATTATTCCACATCTATTGCAGAAAATGTAATAAAGAAGATATTTTATCAAAGGAACTATTCTTTAATGGAGATATAGGGTATAAATGTAAGTGTGGAAACAGAGATATTATAAATATCAAAGAAAAAGGATTAGTAAAATTGGCTTGGATAGTTGATTGGCCTTCTAGGTGGAACAAGGACGAAGTTGATTTTGAACCAATTGGACCAGATCATGCCTCTCCAGGAGGTAGTTATGACATAGCAAAAGAAATTTTTTTAAGAATCTTTAATAAAAAAAACCCAGTCGTTCAGCAGTATGGATTTGTTAAATTAAAAAATGGGAAGAAAATGTCTAGTTCAGGATCATCAAATATCTCTCTTGAAAATTTTTTAGAGATTTATGAACCGGACATAGTCAGAAAAATTTTTAATTCTAAACTACCCAAACAATTTTTTGGGGTAGGAATTGGTGAAGAAGTTTTTACTCTATATGATGCTTTTGATAAAGAATATACTGAACGTGGTTTGGGAAAAGTACCTTCTTTTAAAGAGTTATCAATTTTGCTTCAGATACATCAAATGGATAATGAAAAAACATGGTCCCCAATAAATAAAGATTTCGTAAATATTGAAAAATTGAATGAAAGATTAAGAAGAGTAAAAAACTGGGTAGAAAACTACGCTACGAATAAACATAGATTTTTATTGAAAGACCACATTGAAACATCTTTTTATAACGAAAATGATAAAAGTATAATCCAAGATTTTTTAATAGATATTGATAGTCTAAAAACTGAGATAGAAATAGAAAATAAGATCTACCACATTGCTAAAGCACATTCTACTTCCCCAAAGGATGTTTTTCCAATTTTTTATAAATTACTCATTGGGAAAACAGAAGGACCAAGATTAGCAAGAATAATCATAAATTGTGATAAAGAAAAAGTAAGGAAATTGTTATCAGGAGTCTTAAAATGAATATTGAAAAGAATTTAGGAAAAAAGAATCCTCTAAGTTTCCAATTCAAGTTAAATGGGAAAAGATTTGAAACCCCATCAATATCTGCTTATAATTTTTCTAAAGCAGATTTATATCTATTTGAAAAAAGGAAGGATTTTGTTCCTCTGATATTGGACACAAATATAAAAAGTTCTTGCAGTCTAGGATGTTCTTATTGTTTTACCTCTAAAGGAAAAGAGGATAGATTTGGTGTAGAAAACTATATAACAAGATTGTCAGATTCAGAATTAAGGGAAATAGCAACCCAGTTTGGGAATTTAGGTGGTAAGGCTCTTTTTATATGTAGTGAGGGAGAACCATTGCAAAACCCTGAAAGGTTCCTAAGACTTGCAAAAACTGTAAAAGAATCTGGTTTGGAATTGATCACTTATACAAATGCTATTATGATTGATAAAAAATTAGCTAAAATTTTACATAATTTTGGAGTTAATTTGGTTTTGAAATTGGAAAGTTTAGATCCAAAAATTAATGAAGAAATTTTAAATTCGGAAGGCCAATATGAATATATCCGATTTATTGGAGAAAAAATCCCAAAACAAATTAAAATATGCATTCAGGAATATGGAGACGACAACAATAAAATAGCTCTGTCGTCTATAATCAATGGAGAGAACTCAAAGGGATTATTGGAGTTAAGAAGATGGGCATTTGAATGTCTAGGAATAAGTCATTTTCTAAAAAAACCGTATCTTTTTGGTGAAGCGAATAGGAATAAAGACAAAATATTTTCTTTTAATGAAAAAGAAGTTTCTTTTAGCATATATGAGTTTGATAAATCCTATGGTTTTTCATATCCTTTAAATGTTTCAGATACTTACTCTTTTGATATTAGGAGATTTACAAATAATTATGTTAACTCAAGGGGTCTTCCAATACGGGTATTTGGTCACCCAAGGGCAGGAGTTTATCATAACTCTGGAGCAGTTAAACCAACATTTGGGTTTAAAAAAGGTATTTTTGTCTCTATGAGAGATAAAAAAGGAAAAATCAACTTGGAAGAATATTTTTCAAATATTCAAAGAAGTATAGAAAATTATAACAACCCAAAAATTTAAATTCTATACTTTTTTGATACAAATATGAAAAAACTTTTACTGACATCAGACGGTCTAACCTCTAAAAAAATAAAAAAGGAATTTTTGAAACTTTTAGACAAACCAGTATCTGAAAATAAAGTTCTTTTAATGCATACTGCCAACATCAGAAGATTGCGCATTGTTAGAAAAATAATAAGAGGATTGATGACATTAGGAATAAAAAAGAAGAATATTTATTTAGTGAATATAAGGCATAAAATCTCGAGAATTCCCCAATTTGATGTTTTTTACTCGCTTGGCGGAAACACGTTCTATATTCTTTACAGAGCAAGAAAAACAGGTTTTGATAAAGTTATCAAAAGGGCTGTTAAGCAAGGCAAGCCCTATATAGGATTAAGCGCAGGAAGCATAATTGCCCACAAAACTATTGAAATTTCTGGATGGGGAAAAGAAAAAGACATTAATGAAATAGGGTTAAGAAGTCTGAGAGGATTAAATCTAACAAATATAGCAATTTTTCCTCATTTTAGGAAAAGATTGAAGAAAGAAGTTAATGAATTCAAAAAGAAAGTCAAATACCCAATTGTTGAGTTAAAAGACAGACAAGCAATTCTTATTATAGGAAATAAATTTAAAAAAATAATTTAAATGATGGGGAGTATAGAATATAAATTTAATACTTCTCAATCGAGAAAGTGCATGCGTTTGTATTTGGATTTAATGTTATCTGAATTTTTTCTGTAGTTGTCTCACCATAAAGAAAATCCGTTGAAGTTTGGGCACGATATTGTAATGATGGAATAAACGAAATAGAATCTTTATTAATTATTAGTCCTTTATTAATAGAAATACGCCCAGTAGTACGATCATAACCTATCTTAGTGCAATCATCAGTGCAACTATTTCTAAAAAGATAATACTGATAATTAGAATAACCAACTTGACATCTCTTTGCACATCCGTCAGGGAGATTTTCATTCCACTCTGAAGGGCATTTCTCAGTTATCTCGCATCGATACTCTTCGCATTTCGTCCCGCCGGTCCAGGCGAACATTGATATCTTGACGGGATTGAAAGATGTCAAGTTGGCTGCAATTATTATGCTGTCGGCATAGATGTCCTTGCCTTTCGGCTTTTCTGTCTGCTCTGGGAAAAGGCATGCCTCTGTCGGAGCGCATAGATTGACTGTGAAATTATATGGAAGATGGCACAATCTCTTGGCTATGAAATTCTTTAGCAGTGTCTCATTCCTTGAAAGAACTGCATTCCTTATGCACGGGTCATCAGACGCTTCGCTTAGAATCTGATGCTGGATCTTGTAGACTTGCTTGGCAATGTCGGGCTTCTCTGCCTGCTGCTGCAGCAGGCCTAAAGTTAAGCCAAATAAAATCATCATTGAAATACTGGCTTCTACAATCTGGATCCATGCTTTCCTGCTCTTTTTTTTAGTTAATGTCCTTTGCATGCTAAAAAATCCTCCGGATTTTTGGCATGCCAGAAATCTCGGGATTTCTGAGCATTTTGGTTGCATTTGACGTCATTTTATTTTGCTTACTTTTTATGTTCATCTTCTCTTTTCCTCTTTTGATTTGAATCGCCATATTTTAGCTTAAAGCTTGCTATCTACTAACTTTTTTAATTTTTTAATTATGATGAGCAGCTTATCTTTCTTATTCTCAAGATAGCTTTTGTCTATTTCTTTTCCTTCATAAGAACTCTTGTTTCTTTTTATTCTTAGATCATTCAGCAAGATTACTTCATCTTCTGAAAATTCCCTGTAATTTGACAGATAATCCATCAAATCCTTGTGAGCATTTTCTCCGGTAGCTTTAAATCCTTCTGAGAGAAGTACAGCTGTGGCTAATTCTTTGATTATCTCATAATAAGTTTCTGCGATTATTGTTGAAAATTCTTCTGTATTGATAGTATGCACAACAGAAGAAATAAATTTCTCTCTATCTTCGATTAATCTAATCATTGATCTTACTTTTTCTTTGTCCGGCGCTATCTTTATTATCATTTTATAATATCTTCAGATATCCTTTGAGAACAATGCCATTTATCAAATTATTCTTAAGTTCTTTTGGAATTTTCTTGGTGTCTTTTTCAAACATCAGATGGATTCTTTTATTCAATTTTTTCTCAAATTCATCCAAATTTATGGTCTTTTCTTTGCCTATTATGAATATATCCAGGTCAGAATCTTCGACAGCTTCGCCTTTTGCATGACTGCCGTAGAGGACTATAGCATCCGGAGACAGTTTTTCCCATAGAAAGTCCACTAATCCTGAGTCATTCAATTCATAAATTATGCTTATTTTTTTATAAAGTATAAATTTTTCATTGTCCCTTATGGCTTGATAAAAAGGAATCCTTCTTTTTTCATATTTTTTAATCAGCCCTTCTTGTTCAAACTCCTTAGTATAATTCATTACAGAAAGAGGAGCTATGCTGCTGAGTCTGCTCAGCTCTCTAAGTCTAAAGCTCTCAGTCGGAAAATCGAGAAAAATCTTCAAGAGCTTATATTTGTTATATTTTTTTAACATATGTTATAATTATATAACGATTGTTTAAAAATGTTTCGCTTCTTTTTACTCTCTCTTTTCCCCTTTTTTTATCTTACTTCTCATTCCCATAATGCTGTATCTCTTGCATTACCCTTTTTATATCGGGCTTTTCATCTTCAAGAATTCCGATGCTGGCCAGGTTTCTGCTTTTGCTAAGAATCTTGAAAAAATACTGTATAGAATCCTCATAATGGCTAAAAGCCTTCAGCTTTCCATTCTCAGATATTCTGAACAGATTTTGAAATTGTTTTGCTTCCTGATCTCTGCCCAGCTCTGACCTGACTTTCATGACGGCTGCAGTAAAAACAGGGTCTATGTTGAATTTGGTGCCATACCATACATGAAGCAGCAGCGACCTTTCCCTGACCTCTTGACTTGCGTTATCCTGCAGATATGCCTCGAGCTGCGAAGAGGTGCATGACTGGCCATTAATCTGAATGTCAGTATTGATAGTATGGGCTACCTCGACTGTCTTATTGCTTTCATTGCTTGGATTGCTTGCATGTCTCATGAGCTGTTTACCAATGCTTTCAATTTTTTCAGCATTATCTTCTATCTTTGATTCTATACCGCCGAGCCTTGCATCAAGCATTGTTGACAATGCAGAAGTCGCATATTCAATCTTGCCAACTTTGGATTCAAGCCTTGAGTGAAGCCTTGCGGAATCTTCCTGTTGATTCTTGTATTTGTACAGCAAAATACCGAGAGCAGTGCCCAAAACCATGCCCAAGGTTACTGCCTTTGCTAAATTTTTTGGCTTTATTCCTTTTCTTTCCGTTTTTATATCTTCTTTTTCCCTCTTTTCTTTTTCTGCTCGGCTTTCATAAGCGAAAGTTCTATTGTATTTCTCTTTTGATATCTCTGTTCTGTCTGTCTTTGGCGCTTGCTTTTTAAAAACAGGAGGCTCTGTCAAATGACCTTGCTCTTCAAAACGTTTTTCATATTCATCTAAGAAAACCTCATAATCCGCGTCTCCAAAACTGCCGCTTTCCTCAAGCTTTTTCGCAAGCTTCAGAAAAGCAATATTCCCTTCTGTTGTCTTAGGCAGACTTAATGCTCTAGATTTTGCTTTTCCGATATCGAGTTCAGGATAAGTCTCATATAATTCATTTAAGTCTTGCCTCTCTTGGCCTTTTTCATCCCTTCCCTGCAGCCGGCGTTGTTTTATCTTCCCGAGATATGCTGGCAGAAGCCTCTGGATTATATCGAGCTTCTCTCCTATCTCTTTGAGTTCCCCTAGCATGGCAAACAAAATCTGGGCAGAAATATAAACCTTTTGTTTTTGTCACTTAAGAATAACGACCAAAACTGACTAGAATTGGATAATTGCCTGAGATGCTGAATTTTTAAATCTGCTTATTCTTTTTTTGACTTTTTCTTCCTTTTCTCTTCTTTTTCTTCCTTTTCTTCTGCTTTCACTTCTTGCTGCTTTTCTGCTTTTTCATTTTCTTCCTTTACTTCTGATTCCTTGCTTTCCCGCGCTTTCGCTATTTTCTCAAATGCATTTTTGAACATTACATTCTGGGCAGCAAGATCCTTGACATAGCTCTCGTATTTGTGAATCTTTGCTGCAAGGTCATTGAGAAGGTTGTTTGCATCATTCAAGTTCAGGGCCATGTCCTTTGGCGCAACAATCTCTATGCTGCTAGGAGTATAATCAAAGACAAATTCCATCACCCTGGCAAAATCTACAGCCAAAATTTCTATTTCGGCAAATGTTGAGAAAATTTCTTTTGCTTCTTGATTTTCTATTTCTTTTGGCTCGTTTACCTTTCTGTAAATCAGTTTTATATCCTTCTCCTTTGACAAATTGTCCAAAAGCTTTTCCATCACTTCCTTAAGATGTGATGCGGGCTTCCCGGCTATCTCTATTATGGCAACAACATCAAGCCAGCCCTTTTCAAATTTCTCCCTGACATTAATCTTCTCTTCCTTTATGTGTATTTCCTTTACCATTTACTTTTTTCCAATTTTTTAGTTAATATAATTTTTTCCATGCTTTGATTGTATTCTTTTCATGGATTCGCTTGGAAATCTTTGATTTCCTGCGTGCCAGAAATCTTGGGATTTCTGAGCATTGCCTGACTTTTATCCACATTTAAGGTTTTTAAATTATTTGATTTTTTTCAAAAAGATTTTTGAAATCAGTCGGCAAGGCGCCTCAGCGTTCTCATCTTTTATTATTTATCTTATATTTCATTATCTTTTTTATAATGCTGATGTGAGAGTTATTTTGGAGCAAAGAAAAGCTTTTTAATCTATGCGCCGAAGAAGTTAAGCGATGACAAAAGATATGATTGGATACAGGGAAAAATGGGCAAAGGAAAAAGGCTTTTCCTCTTTTCGTGACTATCAAAAAAGATGGGCAAATGGCAAAGGACATAAATCCTATAGCGGATATCTGGAAAGCTGGGCCCGAGAGAAAGGCTATACATCCTATAATGACTACGTCAATGAGATGGCCAGCAAGAGAAAAGAGATGCCAGAAAATAAAAATCTGAGCAGCCTCATAAAAATAAGGCTGAAAGAGCTGGGCGAAAATCAAACCTGGCTTGCTCAACATCTGGGCTGTACACGACAGGCTGTTTCTTTGTATGCGCTTGGCAAGAACTGTCCTAAAATGCCCATGCTGAAAAAGATATATTTTGTTCTTGATGTGCCTTTGGGCAAGTTATAAGAAAAAAATTATTGTGATGAAGACTGGGAGAAAGGCAGCTGTCCTGTCTGAATGAATTGTTTGATAAAACTGATAAGAGTTTCTGGCGGCACGATTTTTCTGGCAGTTATCTCAATGACCCTTGATTCCTCATCTTCTGTGCATTGAACAACAGGCTTACTTAAATCAAGCCCTCTCGGCATTCTTATTTCGCATGTGTTATTGACGCACCTTATCAGATTTAAATCAGAAAAAGTGGATTTCATGAACTGCTTGATAAAGTCAGGCATGCCTTGCTGTTGGCTAAAAATAGCATCTGAACATTCATTGTCAGAGCCGCAGCTGAATGGTGTCATGGTCGCAGTCTTGTTTATGCATACATCAATAGTCTTGATTGGATAATAGCTGTAAATGAAGAATCCTGCAATCGCCAGTATGGCTGCTGTAATGATAACACCAATTACAAATTTAAAAAAAATCCTGAACAGAGCCCTGAAAAAACCTCTTTTTGGTTTTTTTTCAAGTTTTTCTTCTTTCGCTTCTTCTATTCCCTCTTTTTTCTCTTTCTTCTTTTTTGCCATGCTAAAAAATTTCTCTTAGATTTCCTTGCATTTAGTTAATGATGATTTTGCCGGGTTTGGATGCATCTGACGTCATTGCATCATTTCTTTGCAATTTCTTCGCACTTCACAACTTCTTTTTTATCGCGATGTATGCTGCAATCGCGATGCAAACGGCTAAAAATATGTATGCAGACGACTTTTTAATCTTTTCACTCTTTGAAAGATATTCTATGACATTTGAATTGTTTGAATGTGATTCTGAACTGATCTCTTCATTCTCGTCATTGAATGATTTAAATGATTTTATGCCCGAGATATTGATGGTCCTATTGTAAGTGAATTCTTTGGGCGTTTTTATCTCGGTTCTCAAAATCTTGACTTTCAATTTATAATCGCCGTTCTCCTTTATCTCAGAAAGATTAAGCTGATTGTACAGCTCTGTGCTATTCTCAGCTTTTGCATTGACTATCATCTCTTTTTTGTTTGCCTCTCTGTCCTGGGAATAGCATTTATTCGCCCTGTAGACATAGCTCCATAGCTCGAAAGTTTTGCTTTCATTTTGATTGTTTTTTATTCTGATGCTGATGGTGAAGTTTGTGTTGTTCTCAGTGATTATTTCAGGAATGTTTGTAATGAAGTATTCATAGTCATGCTGGGATTCATTTTCTTGAATGTCTGTTTCATTCTCTTGCTCTTCATCTTCTTGCATTGGAGCGCTGGGAAGAATGATTAGATTCAAAGAAGATGATTCAAAAATCTCGCTTGTGTTTGTTTTTCTTACCTTCGCTTGGATTGAGGCAACTCCTGAAAAGCTCTTTTCAGGGTCTATTTTTAATCTTGCAATATGCAGAAAGTCTGAAGAACTCAGAGAAAAGGCATTGTAAATCCAGTAGAATGTTGACTGCCATTCTTCTCCTGTGAAAATTCTTCCGATGTTTGATGTGCCATTTTTAATTTCAATTTTCAGGTCGTAGGATGCTGGCTCGAAATTTGATAGATTAAGCGTGGCTTCAAATTCTGTGCCGTTATTCAAGACTTCATAAGGATAATTAATTGAAATTGTTGGATTAGTCTGATTACTTTGATTTTGTTCTTGTTCTTGAGATTGAGAACAATTGTTTTGCATGCTTGGAGTTGGACCACAAATGCTCCAACTTAAATTTAATAATTTAGAATAAGTTTTATTTTCATTAATTGGGGGGTAAGCAACATTATCCATAATAGATAAATTATTATTATAAAGAATCACTTCATCTCCATCGTTATTTAACGAGGTTGTTCCTTGAATAATTTTAGAGTCATTAATTTGCCAAATTTGTAAAAATTTAGTTTTATTTTTTGTTACAATTATATAGTCTTCAATAAACCCGTTTAAAGTTATATTTTTACCGCCTGCATTTAAAATCCATAATGAAATATTGGTTGGAGATTCATTATTGTAAATTTCTACCCATTCTGTGCAATCACTACAATCATCAATGGGATTGGGCATTACTTCATTAATAATAATTTGTGCAGAAACTATTGGAATGAGAAAAATTGCTAGCGCCACACACCAGCAATCTTTTTGTTGCAGAATTTGCATTTTCCGTTTTTAAGATTAATTTCATATGTATAGAAGCCGTGCCTTTTTATCAATGCTTCTTTGCATTTCGGGCAGAAGGTTGTTGAGCCTTCCTCATCTTCGACATTTCCAGTGTACACATAATTCAAGCCCTCGGACATTGCAATAAGTCTTGCCCTCTTTAGAGATTCAACAGATGTAGGCGGAAGATGCTTTAACTTGTATGTCGGCCAGAATGCTGAAAAATGCAAAGGAACATCCTTGCCAAGATTTTCTCTTATCCAGGAAGCGAGCCATTTAATCTGTTTTGGGCTGTCATTCAACGTTGGAATTATCAAGTTTGTAATTTCAAGCCATACCTTTTTCTTTTTATACATCTTCAGAGACTCTAAAACTGGCTCGATGAATGCAGAGGTTATCTTCCTGTAGAATTCAGCGTCTCCCTTCAAATCAATGTTCGCTGCATCAATCAGCGGAATCAATTTTTTCAGAGGAATTTGATTGATAAAGCCGTTGCTTACAATTGTGTTTCTCATTTTCTCCTTTTTCGCTAAAGCTGCAATGTCCTGCATATATTCATAGAAAATTGTAGGCTCAGTGTAGGTGTAGGAAATTATTCTGGCTTGTGAGCTTTTTGCATTTTCAATTACTTTTTCAGGAGGAATATATATTGAAGAAACACTTTCAGGCCTTCCTTGACTTATCGTCCAGTTCTGGCAGTACATGCAATGAAGATTGCAGCCGGCTGTTGCAATACTCAATGCGTCTCGGCCTGGAAGAAAATGATAAAATGGTTTTTTCTCAATAGGATCTAGTGCAACAGAGCATGGCATTGCATAAACCAGACTGTAAAGGCTGCCTTCAATATTCTGTCTGACTCCGCAGTTGCCTCTCGCTTGATTTGCAATAACACAGAATCTTGGACAAAGCTCGCATTTAACCGTCTGGCCTTGCAGCTTTTTGTAAAATGATGCCTCGTGCAGTTTTTCGATTCTTGTCATTTTTCAGCTTCTTTTGTTAATGTTTTTTGAATGGTTTTGGTGGCATCTGACGTCATTGATGCCTTTTTTCTTCTCTTGAGTTCTCCTTCTCTTTGATTTATTTATATTGAATAACTGTTGGTGTATGATGAGTTATCTTATGAAGAACCTCTGAAATTAACAGCCATAAAATCACAAGTATTCCTGCCCCTAATGTGAAAATGATTATAATTTGGGGGAGTGGAATCTTCGCCTCTTCTTTTTTCTGCTCTTCAGTTTTATTGGTGACAGTAACATTAGTAATTTTTTCTTCAGGTTTTTTGCCTGTCCCTGAAGAGCCTGTTGAAGGATAGGTAGGAGGTTGGGTAGATGGAAATATTGTCACGCCTCCTGCGCCTGAGCCTATCTCTTCTCCGGATTGCTGAGGAGGGGTTGGCGGAGAAACTGCTATTATAGTTTCCAAAGGATAATCAAAGGGAATCAGATAATCACTCTTGTTGTAAAGCTCAATCTTCTCGATTCTAGCGATATAAATGCCGGCGCCAGCTGAAAATGGAATCTCAAGCCTGCCTGTAAAGCTGTTCGCTGCAAATGAAAAAAATTGCAGCTCAAGATCTGAATTATTGCCCTTTATCTCATAAATATTGCTGAAAAAATCAGTTCCTTGAGGCTGATAAAGAACAAGGGGCTCTGAAACATTCATGTAAATCCTGCCTGCTGCAATGGGAATTTCATTCTCAATGATGCTAAGAATAATCTTGTTATCAGCGTTGCTCAGCTCCATTTTCCCTGCGCTTGCAGCTGGAATGAGGAATAACATGAAAAATAAGAACAGAACTATCAAAAATTTGAATTTCATTTTGGGGCTTTTTTGATTAAGGGCAATTGAAATACGAGCCAACCATGTAATACGCTCTTGGAATTAATGTTGGATCTTCCTGTTCTGTGCCGATGCTGTTGAAATATCTGTCAATGATTGGATAAATGTCAGAAAGTTTCGGCTTTGTAAGCTCGACTTCTATTGAATTTGATATTTTATTGTTGCTGTAATCCAGGATTATGAAAGTATTGGTCATTCCAGCATTGCAGGCATGCCTGTTTTCAGGATGCAGATACGAGTCAAAGGCCTCTTTCCATGTGTAAATCGGTTGCTGTGTAGTTGTGCTGATTTGCAGGTTATTGGAGGCAGATGGGTCTGATACGGTTAAATTGAAAATGAAGCTGCCTGCGATTGTTGTGTTCAGCACTGTGTCACCGAAACTGCCGACAGGAACCTTGTTTTTTGTTCCGGCTGTCAGGCTTGGCTGGACATGGAAAGAGAAATTGAACATCTGAAGTCTCAATTTCGGAATATGGAAAACCATGTTAATTCTTTTTCCATCGTCAGTCAGGAATCTCATTTTCTCTTTCGCGAAAAGATCATATTCCCCTGGCTGAGATGCTGAGAACGGAATTACAATTGAACCTTCGTAATTCGAGGGTGTCTCGCTTAAGTCAGCGTAATCTATCTCCAAATCAACTGCTTTTTTCTTTTGCCTTATATACATATCAGAGAATGCGCCTGTTCCATGGATGTTGTTTAAATCCACCGTGATATCAGAAGGAATTCCGAGATGTATTTTGGCAACTGCAATTATGCATGAAGGGCTTGTGACATTGATTATTACTGCGTTGCCGATGAATTGATTGTTCAACAGATATACCTCGGCTGCTCCGTCGGCGCATTCGCTTGGCGGGGCTAATTTTTCAAATTTTATAGAAGGTTGAAGCATATATGCCAGCATCAGGAGAGCAGAAAGTATAAGGGCAATATTATAAAATGTGAAAATGTTTCTTTGCACTTTTCTTTTTAATCTTTTCATGCGTCCTCTTTTTCCTCCAAATGCCAAGGAAAAATAATTTAAATATTCTTCTATTATTCTACAATCTTTTCGAAGCTGTAACCTTTTTTCTGAATGTCATCTAAAGACATTGCAAGGCCTTTCCCTGTATCGTCAAGCTTTTCAGGCTCGATAAACCACCAGCCGTTATGGATGAAGCGGATTGCCAGCAGCGGCTGCAGGCCGAATTTTTCCGCGAAAAGCTTGAATTCAGAAATCTGCTGCTTCTCGAGATACTTTTTTTTCTTTCGAGATGTTTTGCATTCAATCGCATATCTTTTCTTTACATTGCCAGCCAGCAGGTCGCAACTTGGCTCAGGAACACAGCCAGAGCCTGCAACCCTGCAGCATGCAAATCCTTTGTCCCATAGCATATGCAGCAGCTCACGTTCAGCAGCAATTCCCCTTTTTTTGCTCATACTAAAAAATCCTCCTGATTTTTGGTATGCCAGAAACTTTCGGTTTCTTAGCATGCTAAAAAGAAATTAAGATGATATTTAAATTTTCTTAAATCAGTCAGAAAATCAGGCAACGGCAAGCAATTCAATGCCGTCCTTGAGCTCGCCTTGGCATGCCTCAATGCCAATTGAAATAGTTAAAACAAGCTCTGGTGCAAAATTGCCTTTGGCATAATTACAAGTCATGCTTTTTCCTTCTAGCAGATCACGAATTTCTGCAGGCTCGGTTTCATTAATCTGAATGAGGGTCTTTGTAAGAATGCAGTTTTTGGTTTTGTATTCGAAGACGCTGCCTGCAAGAGCATTGCTGAAAGTTGCAGTCTTGCAGTCATCAGCCGCTGTTATAAAGCATGCCTCGTCAGCGCAGCTTTGCACTGTAAGCATCGGAAGAAGCCAAAAGTAAGCTGCAGCTATGGCAGCTAAAATCAAAATCCCGACGATTATAAAAATAAATATCTTTCCTTTAGGTTTAGCTTTTCCCAAAAGCTTATCAGCAAGCTCTGAAGAGTAGTTCTTCGCAAGAAGCTCTCTTCGAATGTCAGATTCAGATGCGCCTCTTTTCAGTCTTGCTCTGATGTATTCAAGTGCCCTTTTTTCAGTCGAATTCATTCTAAATTCACTCAAATCTTTCCTATAAAGCTGAAAATGAAAAGATTTATATATTAGAGTATCTACTAAAGAGTGACAAAATAAGTTCAACATAAATAAATAAAACAAGGCCTTAAAATTAATAAGGCAAAAGGAAAGAAAATGGAGCTCAAAAACAGATTAAAGGAAAAAGATGCAATAGAAGAAATCGTGGAAGATTTTTTTGAAGGCAGGATCGCAAGAAAATTTCGCAGAGATAGCAAAGAGGCTAAGTTAGATGATGGTAAAAAAGTTGAGGAAGTCTATCTTTTGGATTTTGCCTCTTTCAATGATCTAAAAAATTATTTCTCGAAAATAGAGTTAGACTATGACGGTTTTCAGCGCATTGCAAGCAAATTAGACAAGCCGCTAGCAATACGTTTTTATGACAAAGATGAAAGAGGAGAGATAAAGCAGCAGTTAAAATTTACTGGGAAGGAGATCTATATTAAAGTTTCTGATTAAAATGGAAAAAAATGGAAATTTAAGAGTTGAAATTAAGACTTACAGCTTAGATGATCTCATAGATAAAATTAAAACCTACGGCGAAGAGTGCTGGAAAGCCTATCGCATCGATGCTTCAGATGTTGCAATAGAAATTCCCGAGCTAGCTCATTTTAGCGATTTTCAGCTGAAGATAGTCTCAAAAAAGCTAGGGAAGGCGCTTGATATTGTGAGAAAAGAGAATATCCCTCATTACGACGGAAACGGTAAAAGGTATTTTAAAACGGGGGAATATTTTGTCAGCCCTGAGCTTGTAGAGAAAAGCTATGGTCGCTGGTATGATGAAAAGAATTGGAAAACAATAACGCACACTGAGGAATAAGATGGAAGGGAAAAACATACGGGATCTTTTGAACAAAATAATATGGGACCCGAGGGAAGACAAACAGGGATACAATATCACATACAAGGATAGATTTGCTGGAGAAGTCGATATCTCATTTTCCCAGATTCTTGAGGTAGACAAAAAGGGAATGATTGTCCTTGGCGATACCTATATTCCTTTTCACAGAATCAAACAGGTCAAAAAGGAAAATGAAGTAGTTTGGGGAAAATAAAATGGAAGAACAAACTCCTTATGCGGATATAAAGACAGAAGTTGAAAAATTGAATGAAGATGCTCTGAAGAAAGAGTATGAAAAATTAACCGCTGGGCAAGAATATGAGATTTCTAAAGTTTTAAGAAAAGGGATAATAGAAGGCTACAGACCTAAAAATCATCCTTATCTTATTTTTAATATGGTCTATGGCAATAAGTATGGCAAATATAGATTTTTGAAAGAAGAGATGGAAAAAAATACTCAAAAGAAAATAAAATACAAAAAAGGGGAGAGAACAATTGAGGATCTTTTCAAAGAAAATTGCAGAGAAATAGAAATTCTAAGAGAATATCAGAACAGGTTCTTGCCTACTAAACAATAAATATATGTAAATTCTTGGATACTTTATTTCCAAACTCATCTTCAGTATTTTCGATTATATTGTAATGTGGAAGTTCTCCTGGCGGTTCATCAAATCTTGTAGCTCTTTCGTAAGTTTCTCCTTCATAATCTATTATCTTCCCTTGTGCATCATATGTTGGTTTTGTTTTTTTGATTCCATTTGCAAATCCCGTTCTTATTATTTTTCCTTTAAGGTCGTAAACTCTTTTTATCTCTTCTAACTTATTAACATCAGTCAAAGTATGTGCTGTGCCTTCAATTGAATACAAAGGTATAGAACCAGGACCAACAAATGTATTTGCAATAGCGGCTGCTGTTGATTTGTCTCTAACTACTATATTAAACTCCTTATTTTCTAAAACATATAACCCATATTTACGTTTTAATTCCGGATTAAGCTCATCGGAAATGATTTCTGTTTTTTTCTTTATTTCCTCTGCAATATTCAAAAGCTCTAATTTTAAAGGAGGTTTTGCCTCAACTTTCACTTCTAATTTGCTTATATCAATATCTTTTATTTCAAAAATTTCTCTTCTCTTCGCAGGATTCTGCACTGCATCAAGAATCTCTTCATCAGTAATTTTTGTTCCCAGTTGTTGCAGGGCTTTTAGATTCGCTTCAATGAATTCAACGTTTTGGGATTCAAGAGGGATTTTCGGTACTTCAGGCGCAACTTTTCTTTCCTTTTCCAAGGCGAATGCAATCTGACTTTGGTCAATTTTCAAAATGATTTTTTTGACAGCCACGCCCGCAGCAGTTATCGGCTTGTCAAAGCCGTACCAGTTGCCTTCTTCGTCCTGTATGAGCTCATTGCGGATTTCATCATCAATTATGTTTTTCTCGACAAAGTCAAGAAGTTCTCTTTTCTTTGGATCTGTTTCTTTTCTGACTTTATCCCCGGCACGGAAGGCTATTATCTCATCGATTATCCCTTTGTCTGTTTGAAGATAAGAATACTGTGAATATGCCTCGCGGAATTTTGACCTTATTTCCGGCCAATCTGGCCTTGATGTAAATTTATTAACAACATTATCTGCAGTGTAACCAAACAGGTCGTGGGATGTTTCATGTGCCGTAATTTCCTTGAATACTCTGAAACGCTCTAAAGGGGTTAATTTAAGGAAGTATGGATGGTCAATTATTATAAGTCTTCTACCCGTAACAGGGTCATGCATGCCTAGGGGATATCCTAGGATCGTTACTGTATACATGCCACCAATAGTAGATGTATATTCTTTTTTGGTTATCGGGGTTATGGGCTTCTGCAAATCAATTCTATAATCAAGCTGCTCAGGACTTCGCTGACTTATTACATCAATGATTTTGCCTTGTTCGCTAGGCTTGGAATAACGAAGTTCTCTCATCAGCACTGCAATATAATTGTCAGCATCTTTGCCTTTTTGAGAAATTAAGTTTATAATTCTATCATGATACTGCTCTGAAACATGCTCAAATAGATAAGGTAACGCTATGACTGCAGTGCGGAGTTCCTTGGATCGTAGCAATGCAATATATTTTGGCTTGACTGCCATCATATTTTCAGAATAAAGTCTGAGAGGTATTATCTGATCCTCCTTTGCCTGCTCTGCATTTTTCTTGAATATCTCTTGTACAATTTCTTTTTGCTTTGCCTGCTTGTAGAGAGGGGAGTCAAGTTTAACTTCTTCTGAAGAAGTGAGTCCTAGCATTAGTGCATCTGTATAATCTTTGACTTCGGAAGGACTTTTTGTTGCTAGGGTATCGCTAATTAGTTTATAAAATGCAGCATCTGCATAACGCGTTGCATCTGCAATTAATGCTGCGATTTCTGGCGCGACTTCTAGCACAGGCTTGACTTCAGACACGGCTTCAGGCGCGACGGGCGCGACTTTTTCAGCTGTGATTTTTGCTGCAAGCTGCGAGGCTTTTTTGATCTCAGGAGTTACTTTAACGGCTGCTGCTTTTGCCTTTAGCTCTGCGACAAATTCTGGCGTTATTTCTCTGCCTTCGACGTTCACAAAAGCTGCTCCAGGAGCTGCTCGCTGCAGCTTAAGCATGAAATCGCCGATAGTATCCTTTTCAGTGCCGATATCACGCAGCTCAGGAAACTCAAATACGTCTTTTAGCTCTGCTCTCATTCCTGGCAGCCTTGTTTTGAATTCACTTAAGGCAAGAGCTTCCTCAGCTGTCAAAAGAACGCCTACTTTCGATTTGGCAAGAGCTGAAACCAGAGCCTCTTCATTTGCAACTGTAATCTTTTCCCTGCTGAGAAGGTCATGGAAAGCTTCGTGCAGGTAAAGCGCATCGACTGCCTGAGCCTTTGTGCCAAAGCCAGCCTCTTTCATCCCTTCGAAATCATAATAAATTGTGCGTGTTGTTGAATCAAACACACCATAAACCTTTCCTTCGTGAGTAAAGGTGGCCAGTGCCATTTCTGGCACAAGAGCTGGCACTGCCTTGATTTTCTCAATCGCAGATGCTGCTCTGTCCCTTACTACAGGATCAAGATCTCCTAAAGCGCTTGTTAAAGGCTCTAGTGCTCTTGAATCTCTAAATTCTCCTAGCCAAAATGCCGCGCCTCTTCTTACACCAATATCAGGATCTTTCAGCGCCTTAATCAAAGGCTGGACTGCTCTTACATCTTTTATTATTCCTAATGTAGTTACAGCCATGTCTCTTACTTTGGGATCAGAGTCTTTCAACGCAACTTCAATCAAAGGATCTACTGTTCTCGGATCCTTAAACGATTCAAACGCTGCCATGACATTTGTCTTGACAGATAAACTGGGGTCAGCAAGTGCTTTGATCAGCGGCTCTACAGCTTTTTTATCTCTCAGCTGTCCGAGCTGAAATGCAGCAGTTGCTTTTACGTCTGGGTTAGGCTCTTTCAGCATAACATCAATGAGCTGGTCGACAGCTTTTAGTTTACTAAATTCCATAACCAAGCGAGTTTTTTCTTCGCTTGTAGCTGCCTTTTCAAATTTGCTCATCAATCTTTGAGGTTCGGCTGCAATTTTTTCATTCAGCCTTGAGAAGGCTTCCATGTACTCAGCCTTTTTGTAAGCTGGAATTTTTTTATTTTCGATAAAAAGTTCTGCTGCAGAAGGTGAAACTCCAGCAGGATATTTCTCAACAAATTTTCGCCATTCATCCTCTTTGATTTGTCTGAAGTCATATTCGCTGTAAAGATATTTGTTCTCTGTTGGATGATCATAAAGCGATGAAAGGATGATTTTTCTTTCCTGATATGCCTTGCTTATCTCTTTACCTGCCTCACTTCTTGGTGTGTTAAGCTCATCAACCAGAGTTTTTGGCTTCTCAACCTTTGCTGCTTCGAAGATGTCAGGCTGCCATTCAGGCACAGCCATTCCAGGCTTTCTTACATCATCAACAAGCCTCCCATCTGGAGTTTTGAGTTTTTCGACTCCTACTTTAAGAATCCCATATCTGTAGTAAATCAAACCTGATTTACCCCAACCTTTGTCTGTTGGCACAGCAGGCCCACTTAATGGTTTGCCGCTTGCAACAAGAGCTCCATCAATTTTTCTTGCTAGCTCAAGTGCATGGGCATCATCTCTTGGATAAATTGCAATAAATTTGCCAGCCTGTGTTGAATGGCTTTGGAATCTTTTAAGCTCTTCAACATTTGTAAGCACTTTATGTGGGATGCCTTCTTTTCTTAAGATTGGCAGCACAATGTCTGCAACATCAGCTGCTGATTCAAGGTCAGCAGAAATATGTATTTTGAAGCCTTGCTCAGGTTCTTTGTATGCCTCTTTGGTATACTCATACTCCATGTAAGGGCTTTTCTCTAAAGCAAGGCGCTCTTTGCAACAATAATCAGGTGTTAAAAAGTCAAAAGGCTTCAGGTCAGCGACCTTTTGTCTCAAACCGGCTTCTCTTGTTATATAATCTAAAGGAATCTCTCCTCGCCATGCTTTGTCCACCTGATCTTTCCAGTATTCTGGAGTTTGGTCTTTTATTTTTCCTATTTTTTCGATGTAACTATCGAGCTGACCAAGATCTCTCACATCCTCAATTTTTATCTCGGCAGGAACAAAGCCTCCCATGTCAATCCTTCTAACAAGTTCTGCTCTTTGTTCTACGCTCAGGCCAAGCTCTCTCAATCTTCTAATTGCAATCTCTTTTGATATTCCCTGGGCATAATACATCGAAAGTGTATCGACTATCGCTGCTTCGTCTGTTTTGAATTCGCTAGAAATTAAATCTTGAACATTTACTTTAATCATTCCTCTCACTGCTATTGCTTTGTCTATTCCGCTTTCCTCGCCGAAGTCTGTTGATTTGACTTCTGGAACTTTTACAAGTTCAGCAATCTTTTTTTCTGCAAATTCACTTGAAATGAAGCCACTACGGCCAAGCTCTAGGTATAAATTTGCTGCTTCAGAAAATTTAGCTCGTTGTTCATAAAGTCCTGCAAGTTTCATATTTACGGCATCTAATTGCCATCCATCGGTAGGATATTTTTCTTTGTATTCATTGACCACTTCAATCGCCTTTTCAATATTTCCTTGTTTTTCGTTTGCTAATACCTTCAAATTTAATGCATTTTGGTGTTCTTTTGCAGAAACAGGAGTCTCTTTGATTATTCTATCAAAAATCAGTAATGCTTGGTCATACTTACCAGAATCAAATCTGCTGATACCTTCTTTCAATAGGTCTTGTGGCGACGGCTTTGTCAGGCCTATTCGCTGCACAACGTTCTTAACTGCTTTTCCTGCAGCCTCAACAACTGATGGCTTAACTTCCAGGGCCTCTTTTTCTGTTTTTATATCAATAACTTCTTTTTCAACATCTTCTAATAAAGTTCTTCTTTCTTTGATGCGATTGATATTTTCGTCATACATATCTTTATCAATCTTCTTCTGATTTTTCAATTCCTTAAGGAAAGATTCCTCTTTGTCTATGGCGTCTTTCATCAAGACATTAAGTTTAGGGTTAGCAACATGAAGGTCCCTTGGAGAAAGAACATCAACGTCGGATTTTGAATTCTCTCGCTCTTTGATATATTCTGATTGGGCATTTGCTAATTCATTCTCTTTTTTGTTTAAATTGTATGTTTTATCATCTATCAGACCTGCTTCCTTTAAATTTTCATTTTTATCTTCTCTTAATTTCAGAATTTCATCTGCGATAGCCATGCTTTTCTTTGCGCTCTCCTCAAGATTGGCAATCTTTTCACTTTCAGACAATGTCGGATCCTTTTCAATTTCTATTCTTTCCCTGGCATTTGGAACATTTTCAGCAAGTTTTTGGTCAAGTTTATTCGCAAGATCTAAATCTATTTTCTCAGCACGTGTTATTTTTTCAGCTTCAGCAAGAGCCTTCCTCTCGCCCCCGCTCAATTTCATTCCTTCCTGTGATTTTATGAGCTGATCTCTCAAAGAAATTTCTTTTTCTCTTGCCACCTGTGCTGAGATGAGTTCTTCTGATGCAGGATATTTTGGATTTTCTGGAGATAATCGAGCTCTTGTTATTATATCATCATAGGTATCTTGTGCTTTTCGCCATTCTTTAAGTAGGGGCTCATTTTCTTTAGTTATTTTAAAATCAACCTCTTTTCCAGTTATAACTCCTGCTTCTTTATAGGTTAATCCTCGCGCTTTTCTTAAATCATTTACAGCTGTTTTTCCAAATCCGAAACTCATTTTAGGTGCTTCCAGCACAGCAACAAAAGCAGCAGCATCAGCTGCATTTCTTCCAAACGATGAAAGAAGTGATCCTGTATCCTCAAAACCATGATAAAGCCCCTCTTCTCCGACACTCATTAGGGCCATTGAACCTATTGCTGTTGCCTGATGCCCGAGATATTGAACTGCCTTTCCTGTTGGCGTAAGACCTTTTACTGCTGTTGAAAACAAACTGCTACTTTTTAATGCAGGAGATAAAGCAAGTCCCCCAGCCGCACCCCCAGCTCCAAGCAATGCGAAAGTTCCTTCTGTTTTTAGATAACCTTTAACGGTCCAGTCTTCCATCTCAGAAAATCCGGTTGCTCTCCATAAAAGATTTTCAGATGTCTTGAATGCGACTGCATTTACTGTTGTTCCTGCAAGCCAGCCTGCTCCCTTTGCTATCAAACCCTTCCCCGCAGTGCTGACTCCTATTCCTGTTAGGCCTGCTCCAAAACCAAATGTAGCAACAGTTGCAGCTGAAGCAGCTCCAAGTTGTATTAGGGTGGAATATGCCTCAGCCTTGTATTGCCTTGACTCACGCATAAATACCTCTGATACGCTTAGAAATTCGTTTGCAGAAGGATCAAATACCTTTACATTTTCATAGGCTTTTTTGGGCACAAGATTTTTCCACTGTTCATTTAGCTGATCTCTTTCTTTTTCAAGCTCTCTCAGCTGAGGCTTCAATTCTGATGGTGTCCCGCCATACCATGTCTTTTGTTTCTCTATTTTTGCTATTGATTCTTCAATCTCCATTATTTTGGGAATTAAAGAATTTGCTCCTCTTTCTCCTGTCAATTTTTCTTTTCTTTGATCAACTGCGACATCTAATTGTAAAAGATAATCTGATGTTCTTGCCTTTTTCTGAATATATGCATCATATCCTGGCTCGCCTTTTTTTGCCTCTTCTGCTTTTAATTCTTCTAATGCAGCGCTGACTTTCTTTCTCTCATCCAACATGTTTTGTAGCGATTTGTCGTTTAGGTAAACCTGTTTGTTGATATCTCTTTCTTTTTCAGGATTTTTCTGCATAGCGGCGTCATGCTCTATTCTTATTTTATTTACATAAGCATCATCCTTCTCTTTTATCAATTTTGAAACCTCTTCTTGTTTCATTCCAGGGTAATCTTTTTGAGATAATGCAACTTCTTTGTATTGTTGTAATTGTAATTTGATTTCATCAGGAATATTATCTTTACCCCCATAATACTCTTCATAATTTTTCTCCATGTTCTGCACAATTTTTTCCACATTTTTTCCATATCCGTCCTTTCCTTCAAGCATATTGAAGTATTCTATTGCCTTTTTTGCAGTTCCTTCCTCTCCTTTTAATGCTTTTTGGTTATAATCTAAATAGAGTCCAAGTGCAAGAGTCTTTATTCTTTCATCTACTTGTTTTTTCAGTTCATCATCTTTTGTTAATTTTTTAACATTGGTAAGGCTTTTCAAGGATTTTTCAGCGCCATTTTCCTGAGAAGAGTAAGCTATTGCCAGATCGCTGTATGCTTTTATTAATTCTTGAGGATCCTTTTCTGTTTTAATTACTTCTTCAAGTTCTCTTGAGGCTGCTAAAAATTTTTCGGGTCCCAGTTGCATTAATGCACCTGCTTTAATCTTCCTTGCTTCTTTGATCTCTTCAGGAACGCTTTCTTTAGAAGCGATAACAGAGTCGGAATATGCTACGACTCGATTGAATCGTTTTAATGCATCATCTTGACGACCCCTATTTTTGGCAATAACTGCGCTTCCCCACATTGCCTCCATATCAGTTGGATCTTTTGATATTCTTTCTTCATAAATTTTTGATTGCTCTGTATACATTCTGTCATAAATTTTTTCTAGATTGGTTATTTCTTCAGAAGTGAGAGTACCTTTTCCAATATATGTCTCTGCTATCTGTCGGTCAATAGCGATTTGAAATTCTCTTTCTTTGTATTTTTCTTGCAATCTTAGTTTCTGCAGTTCCTTTATTCTGTCATCAGGAGAAAGTTTTTCGATTTCTTTCACTTCTTTGGAAAGATCCTCTGCCTTTGTAGCTTTTTCAAATGCTTCATAGGCTGCCTTGATTTCTGGCTTCTTAAGCAATTCCGGATAAGCTTTAACTATTTCTTTTAAATCTTTATAAGTGCCCCCGTTTATCCATGCTATACCCTTGTCGGAAATCACGGCAAAATCTTTGACTACTACCATCATGTTAGAAGGTAAATTAGGAACAATTTGGCTTGCAACATTGACTGTGCCTTTAATTATATCAATACGATCAAATTCTGCCTTTTTTGTAAACTGAGCTAAAGCATTCTCGGTGCCCTCGACATAAAACTTAATTTTCTTGTCAAGCCATTTCTGCAAGCCTGCGCTTCCTTTCAGAACAATCTTGTCTTTGCCGAACGAAACCCCGTTCTTTCCTTCAATCTTATCGCCTTCACGGCCGTCAAAGTATATCACAACCTGCTCTTTTTCTTTAAACATGAAAACTTCATAATCACCTGTTCTGTAAGAAGAACCCTTTTTCAGCAATGTGACTTTGAAGATTTCTCCGTTTTCATCCAACTCGATCTTGAAATCGCCATTTACATAGTTATTCTCTGAAAAGAGAATGTAGACATTGTTATCTCCCTCAATCTTTTTGCTACTAGGGTCAAAGAGGACGTGGCCTCCTTTTTCAGATGAAATCTGGATTGTCTTGCCTTTGTAACTAAATTCATAGCCCGTCTTGGCTGTTGAGGTAAAATTTGCAAATGTTATTTGTTTGTCTTTGCCAAGCCTGAATTCTGCATCAGCAAGATTTGGATATTGTTTTCCAGAAAGTTGAATATCTCCCTTGCTTAATGTCAGGATTCCTTTTTCTTTGTCAAATGTCGCCTTAGCACCTTTTCCTGCAGATATCACAATATCCTTTATCTTGACAACCCCTTCTTTTTCAAATTCAAACGTCGCAACATTTTCCTTTGACTTGTCGACCTTGACATCCTTTGAGATAAGAATCTCGTCTTCGTTCTCATAACCCATCTCCTTTCCGAATTTAGAATTATCTTCCTTTGTCTTTATGTGAAATTCTGTTTTGACTTTTCCTTTATCATCAACATCTATTTTTGATTTATCTCCTATTAAGAATTTTTCTCGTGCTTTTGTACAGGAATCAATTGCTGTTGCAAGTACAGGACTAGTGGACTTGGCGATTTCCTGGACTCCTGCCTTGTAAACCTCTTTTTTGATGACCTGTGTCACTCCAGTAATTCCAAGCAAATTTGGCAAGGCGGCTATTGTGTTGAAGCTTATTCCGCCTATGAATGGAATGGATAATCCTGGAAGTGGCACACCTTTTACAAAATTTAATGCCTGAGCGGGTAAAGGAGCATTCGGATCAATAGATAATACCCATGACAATGCATTTAAAGGACCAGAAAGTGCAGGGGCAACTGTTCCTGCCATGCTTAATGCACAGTCAGGACCTAAATTGAATTCTGATGTTGGAGCTGGCGGTTGAGCAGGAGCCTCAGCAGCCTGAACGCCTGCAATGCTCATCAATAAAAATGCTACAAGGATAAAAAACATGATTTTTTTCATTTTAACTTGACCTCTTTTTCGAAAAGCGGAATGATGAGATGTGAAATGAGCTTGTTCTGTCGATTTAGCCTAAACATTAACAGCTTGCCTTTCCTGCTGACTTCAAGAACTCCAGCTTTCTCAAGCTCCTTGACCAGCCTGCTCAATGCACCCTTGTCAGTCTTGATTTCTTTTGCTATAGATGCAAGATTAAATTGCCATTCACTGCTTTTTGCAAGAAAACGAATAAGCTTGATCTTGTTCCTGCTGCCCAGAATGCTCTCCAAAGGTTGCTTTTTATACATCTTTGTTGCTTTTTTTCAACTTAAATAAGGCGGCTTTAACTTTATAAGCGTTTCGAAAGCGGTCAAATGCTCAGGAATTCTAAAAACTCCTGTTTACTTGAACTTGTTCGCGAAAAGGAACGTATAATTAATAGGCTGATTTTTGAACTTAGATAGCGGATCGGTAATCAAGTAGATTAATGTGGTGTTGAAGGGCAGTAGGTCTATTCTTATATTATACTCATTATACACATCACTGAAGTAATCTGCGCGAATAAGATTCGGCTCTTTAATTTCCCCTGTCACGATAGTTCTCGTGATATTATGGATCATGCCGAGCCTTATCGGGATGCTGGTGGAAAATTTCTCAAGCCTGTAGGTTGAATCAGCTTTTTTGATTATTACAGGCCATTTCACATCAACTTTGACTAAATTATTCTTAATCAAAGTAGTGGAAATTGCATTGCTGGGAGTTATGGCATAATCAGGCCATTTAGAAAAATCAACGCATTTCGGAAGCATCAAGGAAACATATGCGCTTACCTCTTTTTCAATGCCTCCTAAAGTCAGCAGCAAGCTTCTGCCCTCATAATAGCTATATGGAATTTCAGAAAAATTAGTTGTAAATGTCAGATTAGGCAGAGAGATATAGCCTCCCTGCAATCCGGCTAGCGTAATGCCATCAAATGCAGTCTGGTCAAGGCAATTCTGGATTTCAGCCCTTATCGGAGCAATCTCGGGGATTCTCTCAGCCCTTTGCCCGAGAATATCGGTCTGCGTATATAAAACTAAGAAAGCTCCGGCAACAATAACAATTGCAATTATCACGAATAACGTTACCTGGCCTCTTTTTTTCATCTTTTGTTGTTGATTGCACAGGACATTTGATTGAATTGACGTCATGGCATCCTAAAAAAGCAAAGCTTTTTGGGATGCGGGAAATTTTTCAAATTTCCAAGCACTTCATGACTTGCTTTCTTATTACAAATCCTGAACCATTATTGTTGTTCTCTTGTTGGCCTGCGCTCTTTCAGCCGCTTTCTTCAGAATCTGTTCAGCTTTCTTGTCAAGTGCATCCGCCAGGTCAACAGAAATGCGCATTCCCTCAGGAACATTACTCTTGATTCTTGATTTCACAATCAAATCAGCCATATTTCCTCCTTTTTGAATTGTTAATGGATTATGATCTTTGACTTTGATAATGCATTAACGTCATTTTTATTGTCATGGACTTACTGATTTTCTGATGTTTTTTAATTTTTGATTGACGTTTGACTTGATTTAGCTTTAACCTTCCTGCTTACTTATTTCTATTTGACATTATCAGTCTCAGCGAGCGAACGAATGTGAGCGAGCGCTTATTTCTTTTTCTTCTTACTGACTTTTTCTGACGTTTTAATCGTCTGAGCGAGCGACGCGAGGAGCGAGCGATTCACTTCTTATGTTTCTTTTCCCTCTTGCTTAATCTTTCCTCTTCTTTCTTGATTATTTTTTCCTTGGTGTCTGGGGTAATCTCTGATTTCATGAAAGGGAAGAATAAAATCTCCCTTATTGAGCTGCTTCCTGTCAGGAGCATCACAAGCCTTTCCACTCCGATGCCGCAGCCCGCAGCCGGAGGCATGCCGTATTCCAATGAGGTGACAAATTCCTTGTCATATTTATGTTTCTCCTCACCCTTTATTTTTTCCTGCTCCTTGAATCTTTCTGCCTGGTCAATCGGGTCATTCAATTCGGAAAATGCATTTGCTATCTCTATCCCCGCAACAATCAGCTGGAATCTCTGGACTGTCTTTTCATCTTTTTTCTTTGCAAGCGGTGAAATTTCAATCGGATAATCTATGATAAATGTAGGCTCAACAATATTTTTGACTGCCTCCTTGAATGCCTCGTCAGTCATCTTTCCTTTTGTTATCTCTTTGAAAGTAATTCTTTTGAATGGCTTTATGAAGGCAATTTTTTTCCCTTCCCTTTCTATCTCTGCCTTGCCATTGACCTTTTTTGCAGCCTCGATGATTAAATCTTCCACAATGTTCATCAATTCATTGTAATCTATGTAAGCCTGATAGAATTCAAGATTTGTGAACTCGGGATTATGGTCCCAATTGGCGCCTTCATTCCTGAAGCATCTTGCGAATTCGAAGACTTTTTCAAATCCTCCGACAAGCAGTCTTTTAAGATAAAGTTCAGGGGCTATTCTCAAATAAACGTCAGAATGATATACATTATAATGTGTCATGAAAGGCTTGGCTTTTGCCCCGCCATATAAAGGTTGGAGCACAGGGGTGTCTACCTCCATAAAATTTCTATTTACAAGGAAATCCCGTAAAGATTTTACTATCTCTGACCTTTTTTTGAATAATTTCTTTATCTCAGGATTTGCAATCAAATCCAGGTATCTCAATCTATAGCGCTCTTCCTTGTCCTGAAGGCCGTGCCATTTTTCAGGCAGAGGAAGCAGTGATTTTGTCAAGATTTCAATATTTTCAGCCAGAATGCTTAACTCGCCTCTTTTTGTCCTGAAAATTATGCCTTCAATCCCCGCAATGTCCCCCGAATCAATATATTTTGAGAAAAATTCAAGCTTTTTCTTTCCTATGACGTCTTCCTGAATCACAATCTGGATTTTTCCGCTTTCATCCTGCAAATGGGCGAAATTTATCTTGCCCATCAAGCGGATTGATATCAGCCTTCCTGCCACGCTTGCCTTGTCTTTGGTTTTTTCCTCAGCCTTCAGCTTCTTGTATTTTTCCTGCAGCTCAGAGGCATTATTTTTCTTATCAAAAGAATAAGGATAAGGATTAATCTTGAGCTTTTTCAGCTCCCCGAGTTTCTTCAGCCTCTCTTTTAGCATCTCGTCTTCACGAGCCATAATTGAGGGAAAGAAAAGAGATTTAAAGACTTTTCGTTAAGAATTATCATGACTGATGAAATTGAGCTGAAATTTGAGGATTTAGATTTCCATGAATCTGAAAAAGGCGCTAAAGTTATTTTCTTAAAAAATTTTTTCTTCGGAATTGAAAGGAAGGAGCTTGAAAAGCTTGGAGAGTTTAGGATAAAAGATAAATCACTATTTGTCAGCGGAAATGAATCAGCGATAAGAAAAAGATTTAATTTCCTTCTTGAGCAAAAACTTGCGCAACTTCAAAGCGTTCAGGGCAAGCCAGCTGTTTATGTTCATGAGGGCCTGATGCCCCTCATCGGAAGCCTATATTTCGGAATCATTGACCGCGATACAAACATCATAGAAATAAGGCCAATCACCGGCTGCAACCAGAGATGTATTTTCTGTTCAGTTGACCTGGAATGCAGGCAGAGGGATTTTGTTGTAAATGTTGATTATCTGCTGAATGAATTCAAAAAAGTTGCCGAACTGAAACTGAAAAAAACGGAAAAAATCGAGGCACATATAAATGCGCAGGGCGAGCCTTTGCTTTACTCAAAATTGCCTGAGCTGATAGCCGGCCTAAAAAAAATTAAGGGAGTTGACGTTATTTCAATCGACACTAATTCATTGTTATTGACTGAAAAGAGAGTTAACGAGCTTGTTGACGCTGGACTGACAAGGTTCAACATTTCGATAGAGGCGATGTCAGACAAACTCGCAAGCAGACTTGCAGGCATCCCTTATCCTCTCCTACATGTAAAGGAAATTTGTAAATATATTGCCACCAAATCACAATTTTTACTTGCTCCTGTCTGGCTGCATGGCATAAATGACGCTGAAATTGAGAAAATTGTAGAATTCGGCCTTCAACTTCAGAAAATTCAGGAAAAGGAAGGAATCAAGCAGAAAGTTCCAATTCTCGGAATTCAAAATTTTCTTGAGTATAACTATGGCAAGAATCCCGTAAAGCAGCAGCCATGGCCCGTCTTTTATTCATTTCTAGAAAGACTTGAAAAGAAATATGGCCTGAAGTTAAACTTATCAAGAGAAGATTTCGGAATTGTAAAATGCAAGACTCTTGAAAAGCCGTTCAGGAAAGATGATGTTGTTGAAGCGAAGATTGTATGCGAAGGAATGCTTCCTCAGGAAATGCTCGCTGTTTCTGATGACCGAGTTATAGTTCTTCCAAATTCCAAGGAAAAGAAAATCAGCAAGAAAATCAGAGTCAGGCTTACCAGAGACAAATATAATGTCTTTTATGCTAAAAAACTTTAGAAGTTTTTGGCATCCCAAAAATTCATTAGAATTTTTTAGGATGGAAAAGTGATTTAAATTGGTCGTTAATAATAATCTTTAAATAATTGTCCTTCTATATTTAATTATGCATAAAAGAGGTCAAATCGCGCTTTTCGTCATTATAGCGCTGCTTATTGTAGGGGGAGCATTTGCTGTTCTTTACACTCAGACTGATTTGTTTAAGAAAACTGAGCAAATAAATCCTGAAATTGCGCCGATTAATTCTTTTATCAAGAACTGTGTTAAAAGCGTTGGAGAGGATGCTCTTATCATAACGGGGCTGCAGGGTGGTTATTTTAACCTGCCATCCAATTCATTTGCAGGTAAGGTATACTATGCCTTTGGAAACAAAAGTTTCTTCCCGAAAAAGCAGGATATTGAAGGGCAGATCTCATATTACATGAACGAAAAATTGCCTCTCTGCACAAATAACTTTGCGGATTTTCCGGATTTTATTGTCAATGCATCTAAAGAGATAGTATCTAAAAGCTCAATCATTCGGGACAAGGTGAAATTTGATGTAAATTGGAATGTCCTAATCAAAAAAGGGGACTCCATATATAGAATTTCAAGTTTTTCAAATGAGGTTCCTTCGAGACTGAATACTATATATTCTATTAATCAAAGAATAAACGAAGAGAATCTGGAAGGAAATAGTTTTTGTATCAGTTGCATAGCAAACCTCGGAGCAGAAAACAATATCCGTATTGATGTCTTGAATTTTGATAATTCAACTAGACTTTTTGTGCTAACCGATAATCAAACCCTAATTGACAACACCCCTTATCAATTTATATTTATGGATAGATATTAAGATGAAATCAACAAATAAATCAAACAAATTGTTAATATCTTTAGTATTCTTATTTG
>Ga0315289_10002138_pt1 | contig 30532 bp, 24 predicted proteins | sample YL17G11_40_MG_FD_203452 | JGI IMG/M metagenome (GOLD analysis project Ga0315289, IMG submission 203452) | Sediment microbial communities from Yellowstone Lake, YNP, Wyoming, USA - YL17G11_40 | ecosystem: Environmental > Aquatic > Freshwater > Lake > Sediment | place: USA: Wyoming | collected... | reverse complement strand
TAAAGACGGGATTGAAGTAAAGGAACATAAGACAGAGAAAAAGAAACGCGAAATGGTCGCTGCTTGAAAAATGAATTTACACAACTATTGACATGAGCTCAAGTCCGGATAAGCCGCTCAGCTTGAGATGATTTCGATATCATAGGTGAGCTCAGCGCTTTTTTTCATCATGGCCGAGACGGAGCAGTATTTGTCCTGGGAGAGCTCCACCGCCTTTTTGATTTCCGACTCGTCGAGTCCGCGCCCTTTGAATATATATTTGATGTGGACTTTTTCGAAGTAACGCGGATGTTCCTTTCGATTCTCGCCATCGATCACCATTTCGAAGGAATCTAAGTCCACCCGCATTTTCCGCAGAATGGAGATTACGTCCATGCCGGTGCAGCCGCCGAGAGCGACAAGGGGCAAGTCCCCCGGCCTGGGGGCGGATGATTCGCCGCCGACTTCGGGAGTGGTATCCATAGGTATCAGATGGCCGGTCGGAGCCTCACCGACGAATTTCATGTTGTTCACCCATTTCACGCGAGCTCGTTTCACCGTTCACCTCATTTCCTATATATTCATATGCGCAAGGAGAAGCCATCGCAGGCGATATGCAGATTGGCCACGCCGAACTTTTCGGCCTCGACTCTCAGGTCATCAGCGTGGCGGTACATCTCATCTGTCAGATGAGTTATGACGAGATGAGAAACTTCGTTTGTTGAAACCGCTTTGAAAAGCTGCTCGCGGTCGACATGGAGACCCTCTGTTATTAGCAGATCGGACCCGGGCAGGAGGTCGGCGTAATCTGCGACGGAACCAATGTCGCCCGAGTAGACGAGTTTAGCGGCATCGGTCTTAATGACATAAGAGAAGGACTCCAGCTTGTTGACATAGCCTCCATTCTTAACAAAGTCGGCGTAGTGCTTGAGATGTCCGTTGGCGCGGGCATAGACAGTCATATTTTCGTCGCGAAACACCGGATCGGGAATGACCGGCCTCAGAGTCATCTCAAATCCGAGGTTTTCTTGAAACAGATAAGTCGCGTTCAGAAAAGCAGCAAGCACGTCTTTGGCTTCAGAAGGAACATAGATTGAAATGGGTTGGCTCCGTCTTGCCAGATGCATGGCCTGTAATTCCATAAACAAACCGGCTATATGGTCGGGATGCATATGGGTAATGAAGATGGCCCCGATGAGGGAGTGATTTATTCTATGCCGTTCGAGGGACGAGGACACACCCTCACCGGCGTCGAATTGATACATGTTATTATTCACCTTTACCAAGAGCGAAGCATGCGTTCTTTCGCTGGAGGCGTCTCCCGCGGCGGTACCGAGTGTAATTACCTCAGGCATCAGCTCCTGATGATTTGGGATCTAAAAAAGGCGACGGTCTTCGAGATACCTTCATCGAGCTCGACTGAGGGAACCCACCCCAGGAATTTCTTGATTTTGGCATAAGAAATCGAGCTGCGGCGCTGTTCGCCCGGCCTGGGCGCATTATGAATTCGTTCCTGGGAAGAAGCGGTATGCTTCTTGATCTTGTCATAGATTGTATTAATGTCGGTTTCGACGCCCGTGCCGACATTGAAAGCCATGGCGCTGCCGAATGTCAAGGCAAGCAGGTTGGCCTTGATGACGTCGTCGACGTAGACAAAATCGCGCGTCTGGCGGCCATCGCCGTAAATGACGGCCTTTTCGCCTTTGAGGAGCCTGGTGCAGAAAATGGCCACAACGCCGGCCTCACCCTCGGAATTCTGCCTGGGACCGTAGACGTTGGCGTAGCGAAGACTGACATATGGCAGCCGGTGCTGAAAGTTGTAGAAGAAAAGATATTTCTCGAAAGCCAGCTTGGTGACGCCATACGGGCTGAGAGGGTCGGCAGGGTGATTTTCGGTCGCCGGGTATTCCTCCTGCTCGCCGTATATGGCACCGCCGGTGGAAGAGAATATGAATCTTCTTATTTTATGCTTCACGGATGCCTGAAGAAGGTTTATGCCACCCAGGATATTGATCTCGGCGTCGTTAATAGGATTCTCGACCGACTTGCGGACATCCATCTGCGCCGCCAGGTGAAAGACGGCTTCGAACCTGCCACGCTCGAATATTTTGTCGACTACAGGGCTGGCGATGTCTATTTTGTGGAATTCCGCATTTCCCGGGATATTTTGTGGCTTGCCGGTGGAGAGGTTATCGATGATAGCGATATGGTGATTATCCGAAATGAGGGCATCGGCGAGATGGGAGCCGATAAAGCCCGCCCCGCCGGTAACAAGTATATTCACTTTGTTTTGCCTTGATCTTGAGTCTCTTGCTTTGGAACATCAATTAGAAATCCCGCTTCTTCAACGACGAAAGACCCAATTTAAGCGGGACGGCAGTGGTTGTCAAATTCAAAACGGACATGAGGGCGAGAGCCAGGAAGACCTCGAACCGCGGAAAAGGTAACGTGGGGTCCATTTTGTAAAGCGTGTAGCGGTGCGCCGGCAAGGCCGCAATCACCACCATAAGTCCGACATAAGCAAGGCTTAAGATCGTGGTCAGCATGCCTCCCATGGAGGAGGCGATTTTGCCGGGATTGCGCTCGTCGAACCGGGGAAAGACTGCACCCATTCCAACCGAAAGGCTGGTGAGCGAAATCGACATCAGCAAAACGGAAAAGAAGGTCAAGATCATAAGCAGGCCGCGGAGTCCAAGCATGATATTGGAGACCAAGGCCAGAATCTCGGAGATGAGCAGGAATATCATAAAGGCCGACCAGAATTTCTCCCAGAAGACCCTGCGAATCGGCATCGGCGAGGCGGCCACAACCCAGAACGATTTACCTTCCAGGCTGATATTGGGGAATACGAAGCGCACAGAGAGCGTGGCAAGAATAAATCCCGAAAAAGCGAAATTAGTGAACCCTATGAAGGTTTTCCAGAACGAATCCTTGACGTCGGTTGGAAAATACTTGAGATTGATGAGGTAAATAAGGAGCAGGACAAGGAGTACGGAGAACTGAGCCCATTGCGCCGGTTCGCGCGTGAATAGTTTCAGGTCCTTTGCCAGGACGGCCCGGAAGTCGTGGGGCAGCCAATGTGGCATACGAAAGAAGGAAGACTCGCGCCGCGGCGTCAACGCCTTTCCGGCCTTCGGCCCGTGGCCCTCGAGTGAGGCCAGCCAGCTTGTATAGTAGTACTTATCGGCCAGCATGAAAAGCAGGTTCAGGACAAGGAGCGCCGAGGTAATCAGTGCCATCATGTAGACGAGCAGTGTATGGCCGCCTCCGGACGAGATAACCCGGAGTGTTTCCGAAACCCAGAAGCTCGGCAGAAAGGCGAACGACGTCGCACCCATGGAACCGAGGTAGCGGTTGAGGACGCGCCAGTCGGATACGACGTTGAAAGCCAGTGATGTTGGTTGGCCGAATTTGAAATAAAGAGCAATCCCGAGAACGATGAGGGAGCTTATCCACAGAATGAGCGTCCGGGGCCGGGCCTTTTTGGAAAGCAGAAACATCAAGAGCGCCAGCGCCACACCGACGCAGCCGGGGATAATCACAAACGGAATCAAGACGCAGAGCAGCTCGAAGAGGTATTCCCAGAACGCAAAATCGCGCACGATGCCATAGGCTATAACAAGCGGCAGACCAAGCAGGAGGACGGCCCATGTGGAAAAGACAATGTTGTCGACGAACTTGACGGTAAAGACCTGTCGAAAGCTGGCAGGGGTAGAAAGCAGAAATGTGGTTTCGGGTGAACGATATAGGGTCGAGATGGCGGTGACAAGATTCGAAATAGTGAGCATGACGAATATCGCCAGGAAACCCAGCGACATGATCTTGTTCATGAGCAGATATCCAATATCGAGGAGGCCTGCGAGGTAGGCAAAAATGCGATAAAAGAAGTAGAGGCCCCCGGCGAAGAAGCAAGCGCCCACAAGAATACCCACAAGCGTCTTCAGGAGGCGCTCGCCATTCATATTTTTGAGATAACCGCCGACAGCGATAGTCTTATAGTGCAGGATGAGGAAAGTGTTACTCAATCTCGTGCCCCGGTGGAAGGTTGGGAATCCTGGAGCCGCCGGTAAGTTTCAAGAACAGGCTTTCAAGTTTCTCACCGTCGGATGCGGCCGCTTGGCGCAATTCGCCGACGGTGCCGAGCGCCACCAGCCGGCCTCTGTCGATGATGCCGATGCGGTCGCAGATTTCCTCGGCGACGCTGAGGATGTGGGTAGAGACGAATATGGTGTTGCCGCGACGGGCATAAAGTCTGAGCAGGTCCTTGAGGAGGCGCATGGACTGGGGGTCAAGCCCTACCATCGGCTCATCGACGATCAGGACTTCGGGGTCATGCACGAAGGCGGCGCCGAAAACGACTTTCTGGCGCATGCCATGGGAGTACTCCTCGCAGCGGCTGTCGGCCCAGCCGTTCATGGAGAAGAGATCGAATATCCATTCTATTTTGGCCCGAAGCTTTTCCTGAGGAACGCCATAGAGGCCGCCGGTGAATTCGAGGTATTCCCTGGCGGTCAGCTTTTCGTAAATGAACGGCATATCGGGGACGTAGCCGATTTTCATCTTGGCGGCTTCAGGATGCCTGGCGATATCGATGCCGCAGATTTTGGCGACGCCGCCTTCCGGTCTGAGAAGCCCGGCCATTATCTTGATTGTAGTGGTCTTGCCGGCGCCATTGGGGCCAAGGAAGCCGAAGAATTCGCCTTTTCCCACGGTGAGAGACAGGCGGTCGACGGCCACTTTGCCGCCAAATGATTTGGTTATATCTTGAAGCTCGATCATGCTATAGATTTTGGTCCGGGGAGTTGTCCAATACCGTGATGCTGATCTTGCCGACAACACGCAAGAGGTCAGCCTGGCGATCGAAACCGCCTTCGAGGAGCTTTATATGAGTCGCGTCGGCGATCTGCTGGCCGAATGTAGGGTCCTTGGGAACCCATCCATCAAGGTGAACGGCAGGCCAGGCGTGATAATAGAATCGGCCATCTTTATAGACAAGGCCGATACAGATCTTAGTGGGGATTCCGGATGCCCTTGCCAGTGCGGCAAAAAGCGCGGAATGTTCGTTGCAGTCACCTTTCCTGACATCGAGGACATCGACCGCCGACGGCAGCGAGACGGTATAGTCCTTCTTGACATTTTCATAAACCCATTCTGAGATCTTCTCCGCCTTTCGCCGCAAGGTACCTTCATGGGCCACGATTTTCCCCGCGGCAGCGACGATTTTCGGGTGATCGGATTGAACGAGCGGCTCCGACGCAAGATAAGGCCGCCTATCGCTCAGGGTCGAGGAGTCGATGCTGCCAGGGTGAATTTCGACAATCAGCGGACTGACCGAGATGACGCTCTGGAAATCATCCTCCAGGTCAAAGAGATCGGGCTCCAGGCCGTCGATGCGGACAGTCAAAGATTGTGCTTCCCGTGGGTCATCGATTTTCCCCGAGCAGGGGACCGCCAACTCGTCGAGGATGTCGATGCCGGCGGTACTGACATCGGGGATTTCCAGGGCGCGCTCTTTGGTAGTGGCGACCATCATCATGCCGCCCGTCTCCTCCTCGCGAAGGACATGCCCGCCGCCGTCCACCCACATCTTGCTGGCAACACCGGTGACGTCAAGAGAAATCAAATGACCTTTGGCACTGCCACTTGCAGTCGAGACTTCTTCCTCCGGGCCGATTACAACCACGATTTCGCTCGACGACAAGGAGAAGGGATCAAAGGTTGGCAACGTGAAATCGCCCTCGGGGAATCCGCGCACCTTGACCAGGAGGGGTATTACTCCCGGCAGGAAGATTCCAGTGGGGGCGTCAAAAGAGGCTTCGGATTCGGTGTTCCTGGACTTGAGCTTGATATTGAGGCGCCCGTTGCGAACCTCGCCGAAAACATCGGATGTGTAATCCCCTGAAACCAGACCGAATGTGAAGTTTTTGAGAGACAAGTCGAGGGCCAAGACGGCATAAGAATCGAGATATATTTCGCGAACCGTCCCCCCCATAGGCAGTCTTATGAGGGAGTAGTCTTTCAAAACGTATCCCAGGGGCGAATTGGTGAACGACTGAGCCGTATACCCTATCTTGGAGCCGTTCATGGTGATGTCCATCCAATTCTGGAACTCCCCCGAGATGTTTTCATCGATAGGAATATCGGCGAGCTCCCTGTTTCTGGGAGTCGCATAATTTCTGTCGTATATGAGAACCATGGATACAATCCAGAGACCCATGGCGGCGATAGTCGAGAGTTTTGAGCCGATGCCTTTGCCGAGAAAACTCAATTTGATGATCCTCCTCCCTTTAATATCGGCGTTCAGCCCGGATTCATTGAGCGGGCGGGCAATTCTAAACGGAATCGGCGGTTTCGAGCATAATTCTCGAGGCCTCCCGGATATCGCCGTCATCGACATCCAGATGTGCCACGGCCCTTATCCTATGAGCGCCAAACGGCACAATTAGGAGGCCATTGCGGGCCAGCGCGGCGCAGAACGAGTCAACCTCCAGAGGAGGTTTCAGAGTTATAACAACTATGTTGGTTTGGATAGTTTCGGTATTTATCCCGAAGAGACCGCAGGCTTTGAGATTATTTGCCAGAGCGGCGGCGCGGCGATGATCGTCGCTAATTCTCTCGAGATTATGATCGAGGGCGTAAAGGGCGCCGGCAGCTATGATTCCCACCTGCCTCATGCCGCCGCCAAACATCTTGCGGATTCGGCGGGCCCTCTTGATTCTCTCGCTTGTGGAAACGACCGCCGAACCGATGGGAGCGCCCAAACCTTTGGAAAAGCAGACCGAAACGCAGTCGAAATTTCCGGCGATTTCGGACAGCTTGACTTTATGGTAAGCGGCGGCATTCCATAACCTGGCGCCGTCGAGATAGAAGAGAAGCTTATGCTTTTGAGCCAGCTCCTTAACTGCGTGAATTGTCTCCATTGGATAGACCGTGCCGCCGGCTCTGTTATGAGTGTTTTCCAGGGCGATTATCTTCGTTACGGGGGTATGGATGCTTTCGGATCTGATAAGAGGTTCGAGAAGCTCTGATGTCAGAATGCCGTTCGGGGCGGTAAGAGGGTGCAACTGAATGCCGGAAACGGCGGAGGCGGCGGCGACCTCGTAATTGAAGATATGAGACCCCGCTTCGCATAGGACCTCGTCGCCAGGCTGGGTCAGAACCCTGAGCGAGATCTGATTGGCCATTGTCCCGGAAGGAACGTATAGCGCGGCTTCATGGCCGAGAATTTCGGCCACTCGTCTTTCTAGCTTTTGGACGGTTGGATCGTCCCCGAAAACATCATCGCCGACCTCGGCCTGGGCCATAGCGCGGCGCATTTCGGGTGACGGTTTTGTGACCGTATCCGAACGCAGATCGATGATCTTCATAAAAAAGCCCCGGCCTCCCTTGCCGGGGCAAAATCAGTCTATCAGGATTACATTGGTGGCCTGCAACCCCTCGGGGCTTTCCGCCACGTCGAATTCGACCTCTTCTCCTGCTCTCAAAGTTTTGTAACCTTTTTTCTTAATCTCGGTGTGATGCACATACAAGTCTTGCGAATCCGTATCGGACGTGATGAATCCGTAACCTTTGAGGTCGTTAAACCACTTTACCTTGCCTCGTGCCACAGAGACCCTCCGCGTATGAAATTGATATATTCAAAGGTGTTGAATTGTATTCTAACCATCCAATAATTGAATATAATCTCACAAACGACTCGCGTCAAGTGAAATATTTCAATATAACAATTTGGTTGACAAGGACTTGCATCAATGCCGCAGCCGTCACTGGAACGATGAAATTGTCATCGATATGAAGCGTGATCGCCTCCACGACAGTGGCGGTGATGGCCCCGGTGACCTTAACCCAGAAGGGGATTCCTGGAATTAGTACCGCCACCAAGCAACTGGCCACCAGGAAGCTGATAGATCCCTCGACGGATTTGGAGCGGAATCTGACCCGTCCCCAAAGCCGTCCAATGATGGCGCCGGCGGTATCGCCGACCACGATGAAAGAGATGGCGGCGATGGCAATCATTTTGTCGAAAAGGAGAATCGTAAGGATGGAGCCGGAAAGGATATAGCTGGCGCCGACGAGGTTTTTCTTTTCACTGGGACGGATCATTATACCAAGGTATCGGTAGATGAAGCGTTTGCTGTTCAGGCGTCCGAAAAGACGGATATAATCGAGAACAAGCGAAGTAGAAAGAGCCAGGCCCAGCAAGGGCATGACAATTCCGACTCCCAGAAAGTAATAGCCGATTGGAATGGCTATGGCGCCGAGATGAATCAGCTTGCGGAATATCTCTCCGGCAAGAGAGATGTCGACGTCATTTGGCGATGAAAAGACGGTATCGGCGGCCATACCGTCATCGCGGGCATCGAGCGGCAGGATGACGCGGCTATTTCCCTTTTTGCGGGGGGGCGTTGGCCTCAATACGGGTCACCTTTTTTTCGGCCGGTCGGTAGTTTGCGAGAACCTTCTCATTGATGTTTATCAAAGCCTCTTTTCGCCAATCGGCAACAATTCTGGCGGTCTTCACGGCGTCACGGGCGTCTCTGAGCTTTTGTCTGATGCCCGGCCGCACCTGGGCGAGGGTTCTGTCTTGTTTGCGATTCACAAGCTTGATAAGGTGGTAGCCCCAGACGGTCTGCACGGGATGGCTGACCCCGCCGACCTGCAGGGTCTCGGCGACGCTATAGAATGCCGTTCCCATTTCCTCCGGGCCAATATAGTCAAGATTGTAGAGAACTTCGCGAATTTCCGGGTCACCGGGATAATATCTTTTAGCCATTTCCGCAAAGTCGGCGCCAGCCACTATTGAATCCCGAATGACCTCGGCCAGCGCCGAATCCTGGAAGAGGATATGGTGCACTAAAAGAGGACGTTTTTCGATGTAATCGTCCTTGTGCGCTTCATAGTAGGCGGCGACCTCCTCTTCGCCCGGCTCGTATTGGATATCCCTTAAGTAATGAGACATTCGCAGAGTGGTCTCGCTATTTATGGCATCCTTGACGGCATTGACGATTTCGGGGGCGTTCATGTAGCCGAGTGTCTTGGTGGCGCTACGCAGAAGGTGCATCGGCGCCATGAGGTCGAGCAGCTCTTTCTTATTCTCAACGCTGAGGGAATCGACCTTTTTCCAGCGCTTATATTTGGGCAGCGATTCTTTGAACGTGGAGCCAAGTATAGTATCGGTGGAGTTGACGATCATTATCCAGGCCGCGGAGTTGACAAGGCTGTCCGCTTTGGCGATTTCCTCCTCGTTGTAGAGGTATGCTGCCTTTCCCTTGAGGGAATCCAAGAAGGCGTTGGAGTATTCTTTTTCCCTGACGCCAATCAAGTCGGCGTTAATCTGATTGAAAAGATCGTCGTTGAGAACCATCGGTTTGGGCTGCTGATGATCATCAACCTTGATAATATCATAGCCGAATTGAGTCGACACCGGTCCGACGATGTCTCCCGGGGTAGAGTTGAAGGCGAGGCTGTCGAACTCCCTCCCCATGCGCCCGTGCGTGAAGTATCCGAGGTCGCCTCCTTTCTTGGCATTATTATTATCCTCGGAATAAGTGGCAGCCAGCGTGTCCCAGTTCTCTCCCGCCAGGACCTTCTTCATGACGGCGTCAGCACGCTCTCTCGCGAACTTGTCTGACTCATCGAGCAGTTTCTGCCTCTTTTTTTCGTTCGAGACGCCGGCCGTATCCGGTTTCGGGCGGCGGATGAGAATGTGCCGGGCCTTGATCTTCTCAGGCTCAATGTATGTCGATCGATTATCATTGTAATTTTGGATTATCTCGGAGGAATCGATTTTGATGCGGGTGGCGATCTGCTTGTCGAATAGCACCTTAAAGACGGATTGATTAATATCGTCGAGCATCTTCAGGCGGAATTCCTGGTCGTTTTCCACGCTCCGCCTGACTGAATCGGCGCGAATGTCTATCAGCCTATGGGCGATCAAGCTGTCGAGCGCCGCCAGCTTGAGGCTATCGAGAGGCACGGGGGAATCCGTGTTCTTCTCGATCTGCTTCATGGTGGAATCAAGACTGGCTACGGTAATAAAACGACCGCCAACCGTCGCCACGGTGGCATCATTCCTGACAATCCGGGATGAACTCAGGAAGCAGGCAGTGATTGCCAGAAACAATACGGCCCCAAACAGCTTTCTCATCATTACCTCGCTCTCATTTTCCAGTATTCAAACGGATAATATTAGGGTTACTCATTATCGATGTCAACAACTATTGAGCGGCCGCCAAACCCGAAGATTGCAGGGACGACATGAAATCACGAGATAGTATTATGTTTTTTCGGGGAAAAAGTTCGCAGCGAGTTTAAGTCAAACCCGAGAGGTGGTATTAAAATCCGGCCGTGAGAGACACCAGGTAGGTGTTGTCGAGATCTGAATGGTCACGCATGGCGACGTCGACATCGAAGCGCCCGAAGCGCATGCCGACGCCGAGGGTGAGGCTGCCAATATCGGAGCCGACCCTGGCCGCAATTTTATCAAGGTATGATATCTCCAGGCCGAGATGCGAGTCGAGCGAAGCCGGGCCCAGCGAAGCCTGAGCCGAATAGTCGCGCCGCTCGAATCTGACATCGGCGTCGGTCAAAAGGGCGGCCCCGAATTTTCCCTTGCGACCATGAAATCTGGCGCCCGCTTTGCCGGTGGGGTAAATGCTTTCCTTTCTCCCGGTCGAATACGAGAGCAGCGTGGTGGTAGCATCCTGGAGATTGAGGCCGAAATCGGCCCATGTCAAGGGCGAGAATCTGCCGCCAATATCGAGGCCGATTCCAAACGCGGACTCGTCGACGATATCGCGATAAATAAGCTTGGCCGAAAGTCCGGCGCTGAACTTATCACCAAAAGCTCTTCCGAAAGAAAAATAACCAGCGTAATCGGCGTGGGATTCCTCTTTGATTTGATAAAATCTGCCGGTCTGGTCGCGGCCGGTAACGATAATGCCGCCGCCTCCGAGTCGATACAGGGAGACCGCCATCGCCGAGCGATTCGATTCATCGCCTAACGGGCGCGCGTAGGCCAGAAAGTCATGGTTGAGGAGTGAGCCGAAAGCTTCGGAATGCATGAAGACGGCCTGGGGTCTCACCAGAGATGAGAGACCGGAGGGATTATAATACCCCAGGAGTACATCTGCTGACTCCGCCACGTAGGCGCCGCCCAGGGCGATTGGCCTGGCTCCAACCCCCAATGACAAGAACTCCCCGGCATACTTGGCTGCGTACGCAGGCCCTATCAGGGACACGGAAATGACGACTGTGAGTATTGACTTCATCTTAACCGCGACTCCATTCTCTCAAATAATTGAAATAATGGAAACAGGAAGCAAAAGCAATCGAAATCTATCTGATCGAGCCACGTAAGATCCCGGGGGGTCAGTTGCTGCCGGTGGCTTTGATGTAATAATCTTTGAATGTCTGTGACTTGTAGATGCCGTCGCCGATGTACCTGAGGACGTGGATGAACCGTTCGGGCGGTGCAAAACCAGGCAAGTTGTTGATCTTCTTTCCGTCAGATTCAAGAAACCATATCGACGGATATCCAGTGACTCCAAATGACCTTGCCAGCCTGCGGCCATCGACTGGCCCGGAGGGCAGGTTGATAGCATCGCGCGATTCGGCGTTGACTTTGACGGCGATAAACTTGCTATTCATATAGCTGGTCACGGCCGGGTCGACATAAGTTGTTTTGTCCATTTTTTTGCACCAACCGCACCAATTGGTGTAGAAATCCACCAGCACGGGTTTACCGGCCTTGGCGGCCAACTTCAAACCCTCATCATACTTATACCAGGTGATGTCATCCTTGCCGGCGACATTTTGAGCGCCCTGGTTCTTTTTTCCGGTCTCTTGGGCGCCCAGGGAAAAAGCCGAGAATAGACCCAAGACGATAATAGCAAGAATTCCCAATTTCCGAAATATCATTCAAGACTCCTTTAGTGTAAGCGTTGCTTGAAATTACGCGAATTCGTACACCCCTGTCGTAATAATATCGGCCGAATAAGAAGGTATTGTAGCCGCGGCGTCGAGAGGCCGATCGGGAAGATTCTCCAAGACTCTTGAGCAATATAACTTGCCAGGCTCTTGAGATCAAGAAATTCGCACATCGATAGAGCCGCCATTACTCTATTCAACCCCCAACAATGGTCGTCGGTTCCAATCGTTATGCACCAAGCCAAGAAGTCACCAAGAGATCGGAGATGGACGACTCCGGTAATATAAGCCCTTGATTCACCGTGGGTTTTCGCGGCTGCGGCTGATCACGATGCTCTTGGGCCCAAATAAGGCCTTGAGTTGTTTCAGAAGAGTGGGATTGATATCGACCCTATATTTCGAGGCTTTGAATGTGACGCGGTTCTTGCCATTTCCATATTCTATAAAGACATCTGAATTGCCTGGGCTCTTGGCCAATTCGGTGATTATTCTCTGATTGAGATTCTTATCGAGGCCCTCTTCGATGGTGATCTTAAGAGCGGAGGGAAATTCCCGAGGGGCGGCTTCAAGCAATGTCAAATCATCACCTTTGATCTTTGGTTTTTCCCCTTCTCTCACCGAGGTCGTCCCAAAAACGATGACCGTATTACCCTCCTGGATGATCAGCCGCCTTTTTTCAATCACATCGGAGAATATCAAGACTTCACCGGCGCCGCTGAAGTCCTCGATCGAGAGAAGCCCGAAAGGCTTGCCGGCGCGGCTGGCCTGCAATTTTACCTTCGTCAGGACACCGGCAATGACGGCCCTCTTGCCATCCATAGCATGCTCCAGGTCCGATAATTTTAGATCGACGAAAGCGTCAAAAATATCTTTGAGGGGGTCGAGTGGATGGCCAGAAATCCAATAACCCAGCGAGTTTTTCTCGTGATTCAGGATTTCCAGCTCGCTCCAGGGGGGAACCTGGGGAAGTCTGGGTTTGGCGAGCGGCAACTGCCCGTCGTCGCCAAAAAGAGTCGATTGATTGCTGTCGCGTTCTTTCTGGACGCTGGAGCCGTAGCTTAGCGCGGACTCCACGGCCGCCAGCATGGCCGCCCTGTGCGGGCCAAGCGAATCCATGGCGCCGGACATGATAAGGCTTTCGAGAGTCCGCTTATTGACAAGCCTGAGATCGACCCGGCCGGCGAAATCGTAGAGGTCGCGGAATGGACCGTCCTTCTCCCTGGCCTCGACTATGGAGTCGACAGCCGCCTGGCCGACGTTCTTGACCGCGGTAAGGCCAAACATTATCGTCGAGCCATCGACAGAGAAATGGCCGAAGCCGCGATTGATGTCGGGGGGCTTGAGGTCAATATTGAGGCGCTCGCATTCGTTTCTCAATTCCATGATGCGGTTGGAATCCGACATCTCCGATGTCATCAAGGCGGCCATGAATTCGACGGGATGATGCACCTTCAGGTAAGCGGTCTGGTAGGCGATGTAGGCGTAGCAGGCCGAGTGAGCCTTCACGAATCCATAGCGCCCGAACGTCTCGATCTGCTCGAAGATTTTCTCGGCGGTTTTGTTATCTATGCCGCGCGACGAGGCGCCTTTAATGAATATCCCCTTTTGCTCGGCCATAACGTCGGCTTGCTTTTTACCCATGGCCTTTCGAAGAATATCGGCCTCGCCCAACGTGTAACCGGCCAGCTCCTGGGCGATTTTGAGGACCTGTTCCTGGAACACGATGACCCCGTAGGTTTCTTTGAGAATCTGCTCGAGAATCGGATGGGCATATTCGATCGATTTCCTGCCATGCTTACAGTCGATATAGGTGTCGATCATCTTGGCGTCCAACGGGCCGGGACGATAGAGCGCGTTCATGACGGTCAAGTCTTCAAGGCAGGTGGGCTTGAGCTTCTTGAGATATTCCCTCATGCCGGCCGATTCAAACTGGAAGATGCCAGTCGTTTCCGCCCTGGAGAACTGCTTGTAGACTTTCTGGTCGTTTAGAGGGACTCTGTCGATATCCAGACGCTGGCCCGATTTTTCAAGGAGCTTAACGCAGTCGTCTATGACCGTGAGAGTCCGCAGGCCGAGGAAATCCATCTTGAGGAGCCCGATAGCCTCGACCCCGTGCATATCGTATTGAGTGGTTATCTCGTCTTTGTTGGACTTATACAGGGGAGTAAAGTCGATGATCGGCCCCGGGGCGATGACGACGCCGGCGGCGTGAGTGGAGGCATGTCGCGCCAGACCTTCGAGGACTCTCGAGAATTCTATGAGCTCATGAATCCGCTCATCCTGATCGTACCTTTTCTTAAGCTCGGGCTCCCGTTCAAGAGCCTTTTCGAGGGTCATTTCGAGTTCGTTGGGGATAAGCTTGGCGATGGCATCGACCTCGCCATAAGGGAGCGACATCACCCGGCCGACATCGCGGACGACGGCGCGGGCCGCCATGCTTCCAAAAGTAATAATCTGGGCGACACTTTCGCGGCCATATTTGGTCATGACGTACTCGATAACGCTGTCACGGCCGCGGTCAGCGAAATCGATATCGATATCGGGCATGCTGATTCTTTCGGGATTCAGAAAACGTTCGAAGAGCAAGCCGTATTCGATGGGATCGAGGCTCGTAATCCCCAGGCAGTAACTGACGATGGAACCGGCGGCAGAGCCTCTCCCCGGCCCGACACGGATGCCGTGAGCACGGGCGTAATCGATGAAGTCCTTGACAATCAGGAAATATCCGGCATAGCCCATGCGATTGATGACACCCAGCTCATAATTCAACCTTTCTTCGAGCCCGGGAGTGACTTTGGAATACCGTTTTTCCAGACCGGTATTACAAAGGTATTTGAGGTAACTTTCGAGTGACTCGAACCCTTCCGGCAGTGGAAACCGGGGGACCCTGTTTTTATAAAGGTCGAGCTCGAGACTGCACGATTCCGCTATGCGCAGGGTGTTCTCGATAGCCTCAGGGATATCTTCGAAAACGGCGATCATTTCCTCAGGCGACTTGAAGTAGATTTGATCGGTGTTGTAGTGCATCCTGTCGGTGTCGGATATGAGCTTGCCGGTTTGGATGCAGAGGAGGGCGTCGTGGGCCCGGGAGTGCTCTCGTTTCATGTAGTGGCAATCGTTGGTGGCGACAAGGCGAACCTCAAGCTTGCGGGCTATCTCCATGACGGCGGCCTTCACCCTGGCTTCCTCAGGCAGGCCATGATTCTGAATTTCGAGATAGAAATTGTCCTTGCCGAGAATATCCAGGTATTCCCTCACCGCCGCTTCAGCTTCATCGAAGCGGTTGTGTTGAATATTCTTCGCGACCTCTCCGTGGAGACAAGCTGAACAGGCGATCAAGCCATCCCCGTGCTGCTTCAGGACCTCTTTATCGATGCGCGGCTTATGATAGAAACCTTCGAGATAGCCGATTGTGGAGAGCTTGATGAGGTTTTTATATCCAGTCTCGTTTTTGGCCAGGAGCACAAGGTGGAATCCGGACTCGGTCAGGCCTTTGAGGCCGGTCTTTTTATGGCGGCTTTCGGGAGCGACATAGGTTTCGATTCCTATCATCGGCTTGATCTTCATCTTCCTGGCCTTGGTATAGAATTCGACGGCGCCGAAGAGGTTGCCGTGATCGGTAATGGCCAGGGCCGGCATCCTCATCCTGGTGGCGGTCTTGAGAAGGTCGTCGATGCGGCAGGCGCCGTCGAGAAGCGAATACTGCGTGTGGTTATGGAGATGTACGAATTCGGCCAGGCTCACGACTTACCCTCCGTGTCGAGGAAACGCTCGATCTCATCGCGGCAGGATGGGCACACTATATATTCTATTTTCTGATAGACTTGCTTTTCCAGTTCCTCTTCGCTCATACCGGCAACGTCGCTTTCAATCTTCTCCAGGGTCTCGTCAAGGTCCTTCCCTTTGTCCTGTATATAACCGTCGAATCGTGAGATAAGCTCCGCTCTCAACCTGTATGATACGCCCCCTTTCTTGAGGCGTTTGCCGCAGCGGGCGCAGCGAGCTTTCAAATCCATAAGATGCAATAATAGCATCTTATGCGAGCCAATCAAGGGATTTCAGGAAACGGGAATGGACAACTGCACCGGAGCTACATTAAACCGGCCAGCGGCCTTCACCCTTCCCGAAGACTCTGAAAATAAGGCACAGGGCTATGCCAGAGGCAAATCCTCCAATATGGGCCAGATAAGCCACTCCCCCCTGCTGCCCCTCGAGATAGACTTGCGAGACGACCTGAATAATCACCCAGTATATTATGATGAAATATGCAGGCAGCCAGATAAGCCTGATGAAGAAGACGATCCATATAAGAGTCAGGACCTGGGCGCGAGGATACATCAACAAGTATGCCCCCATGACACCGGCGATAGCTCCCGAAGCGCCAAGCATTGGCACCGTCGACGCTGGATCGCCGAAGACCTGGGTCAGTGCGGCCACGACGCCGCACAGGGGATAAAATACGATGAAGAACAGCGGCCCGAATCTGTCTTCCACGTTGTTGCCGAAAATCCAGAGAAAAAGCATGTTGGAGCCGATATGCAGGAAACCTCCATGCAGGAATTGCGATGTCACTAACGTCCCCAGGGCCAAAAAAGCGCCACGACCGGAAAGGTCGCCCATCGTCATGATATCGCCCGGAATTATGGCATAGCGATAAATAAGGTCGCGGGCGGCATCGCCGAGAACGCTTGAATACAGGAAGACCGCAGAATTTGCCAGGATCAGGAGAATGGTTATAATCGGGAACCTGGCGGTGGGATTGTTGTCTTTGAGAGGAATCATCTACCCTCGCTTGCGGCCGAAACCTTAAAGTAAACGGTTCTTGTCGAGGAGTTGCCCTGGTTATCGGATGCGCTTATCTCCAGCTTGTGCTTTCCATAGCCCAACGGACTCCTGACCCGGTACGCAAATCTACCCGTATCGATATCGAATTCGGCGGGAACCCATATGCCATCGATACTCATGGCGAGGCCGGAGTCAAGCTCCAGCCCCGAGATCTTATCGCTCATAGCGCATGTCAGCAAAGGTTTCCTGGACTTGACGACTCCCGAGGGGGAAATGAACCTGATTACCGGCGGCTCGTCGTCTTCGATCAAAGCGAGCTTCCCCAAGCCCATGCCGGAGGCTTCCAGACTCGACCCATCGATGCCGGCGATGTAACTCCAGTCATCGCCGGTGTATGAATATCCGTAAACCCCGATTCTTTTGCCGGCCAGCCCTAATGCGGGAACTTTGAAACTGAATTTGACAGGCGCATCGGCGATGAAGATGTCAGGCTGGATATCAAAGACTGTGGCGGATCGCGACATGATCGAGGTCTCAGTCCCGTTGGTTGGAAACACAAAGGCGGGGTAGAATGACGAATTCCGCTGAAATGCCATCATCAATGTGGAATCGGGGGAGTAAGCGAGGCTGGGACTGCCCTGGCCGACGGCGTAAAGGACGAACGATGTATCAAGGAGCACCCCTGAAGCGTCGCGGATAACGCAGTTGACCAAGCCGGAGATTGCTTCGCCCCTGATTTCGGCCAGGTAGCATCCGGGACCGCAGGAGAACATGGGCGCCACATTATCGCGCCCTTGATTCACAAGCGTGGTGACAGGTCTGTCGATATCCGTTCCTGAGTAAAATTCTATACGCACGAGATCCGGAAAGCCCTGGATTTGCAGGCGAGCCTGGGAATGCGATTCGTGGAAATAAATCCAGGGGGAGACACCGCCGTCAGCATTGCGGCAGCGGAAACGATATTCCATTTCTCCCGGGCTGGAAAGAACCGCGAAGGAACTGGCATAAGAACTGTCCCCGTCGCGATGGCGCATCTCGGAGTGGAGCTGGGATTTCAAAATCCGGAACTTGTCCGCTTTCGAGTTCCTGCCCTCGAGCTCGACATAAGACGGTTTGTAGGCGCTAACAAACCCGGCGATAATATTATTACCGACTCGCCTATATGATATGGTATCGCGCCAGGCGGCTGCGAGCTCCGGCTCCCTGATATGAAAAACGAGGCTTGATTCATTTCCGGCCTCGTCAGAGGCGACGATTTTGATCTCGCGCAGCCCGCCCTGATGGCCTGATGGTCTGATTATGCCTGCCCCGAACGGCTGGTCCTGCCAGAAATACTGCCTGGCACCGGGAGGCATGGACAGCCGATAGAAAACACCGGCATCGTTGTCAGCTCCTCTATTCGCGCCATAGAGACGCTTCGATTCTAGGTCGCGGACATAGTTCAATTGGCCGGTGGTGTTGAAGGAGAGGCTGTCGGACTCCGTTTCGAACGCCAGGCTATCGTCGATATACAGGCGCAGGCCGAAGAAGCCATAAAGAAATCCCCGCCGCCCAATTCTATCGCCACCCGAAACCGCCAAAGCAATAAGGCCATCATCGGAAATAGTGTCCGCGATAAAATATCTGTTCGGGGCGGCAGTGCTGGATACCGGGATGAATTCTATGTCACATGGGTATGCAAGGCTATAATCGGGGTCGCAATCATGGCAATACTGGCGGACGGCGAGAGCGTAGAAGACGGGCGGGCTCTTGTCGGGAATTGCGAAACCGGCGCGCAAGGGATTCAATGGATTGTTCAACGGCGAGCGGACCTCGAAATGAAGGTGGGGAGCGCCGGAGCCGGATTCGCCTGAAAAGGCCACCAGGGTTCCTTTCTTGAGCGGAAAATCATGAGGCCCGAAATAGATATCCTGGGCGTATTTTCTTTCCTTCAGCTGCGCCATCCGGACGAGGTCTTCCACCTGGTCGCTGAACCGGGAAAGATGACCGTAGACGATTGTTCTGCCGTCCCTCAGCTTCAGATAAAGAGCTTTACCATACCCTCTGAAAGAGGTAGTGACACGAGAAATGAAACCGTCGCCAACGGCATAAACCCGAAAGCCGGTTCTACCCTGGGTGCGTATATCGAGGCCGCCGTGGAAATGCCCGGCTCTATAATCGCAGAATTTCGACGTCAGTTCCGGGCGGATCTTGAGCGGCCAGGCATAATCACCATCGACTTGCGCGACCGCGATTGATACCAAGGAGATGAAAATTGCCGAGAATGGTAATATGCTCCTCATGCGGGGAAAGTAATGGACCCATCCTGAGTCGTCAACAGAATTGCGTCGTTGGCCACATCAAATCGTTCTTCTGCGGGCGAACTAGACACCGTCGGCAGCCGCCCGTAGAATGCAGGGTTGCCTTTTTGACTTGATAATTGGATGTGATAGAGATAATATATATCCCTTGAGAATTTCTCATGATCGCTGCGCCATCATTCGCGAAGATGTAGTTTCATGGAATGGCTGGAGATCGTTTGAAATATGAAGAGAAGTCGAGACAAATTTACCAGGGGTGAAGGGCTTGAGGCGCTCGAGCCGGTCGATCTCAACGAGATCGGCGATTTTGACGAGGCCCTGGCCGCCATGGAAAAGACCGCCTTCGGCGGCAGGCAGCTCGGGGAAGCGGCGAAGATTCTCACCGAGATGTTCACGGACCCCGATGACTTGACGGTGATGACCATAAGCGGTGCCATGAGCGTCGCCAAACAGGGGCTCATAATCTGCGAGCTCATCGACCGCAAGTTCGTCGACATAATCGTGACCACGGGGGCTCTGGTGACGCACGGGCTGACGGAGGGGATGAAGGGAGCTCACTTCAAGGCGCCCAGGGCCGACGACAGCGTGCTCTACGAGCGGGGCATGTGCCGCGTGTACGATACTGTCGAGTTGGAAGTGTCGTTCGAACAGACACAGAAAACAATAGCTCGGCATTTTGAGCGCCTGGTGCCGGCTCTGGACGGCAAGACGTCGCCGGGGGGCTCGGCCGAATTCTTCGGACGTTTGGGAGAGCTTCTGCTCGAATTATATCCTGAAGAAAAAAGCATCCTGGCGTCAGCCCGCAAGGCGGGGGTGCCGGTATACGTTCCGGCATTTACCGACAGCGAGCTCAGCCTCGACCTGATGATTCAAATGCTGTCGCGCAGCGCGAGTTTTCGCGAAAAGCCGTTCGCTGAGGAACTCGTTCCGCCGTTCAGCGCCTTTGCGGACGTTTTCGATTTTGCCCGTCGGGTGCATAATCACAAGGGGCCGATGAGCATTTTTACGATAGGCGGTGGCGTGCCGCGCAACTGGGGACAGCAGATAACCCCGTTCTTCGATATCCTTTATCTGGAAAAAATGCCGGTGAACCCCAAAAAATACAGCCGCGGCGTCAGAATCTGCCCCGAGCCCGATCACTGGGGCGGTCTTTCCGGGTGCAGCTACCGCGAGGGTGTTTCATGGGCGAAATTCGTCCCGGAATCGGAGGGGGGCAAATACGCGGAGGTTAAAGATGACGCCACGGCTGTCTTGCCGTTCCTGATAAAAGGGGTATTCCAGAGAATTGAAAAAATAAACAGGGCTCCAAAATAGCAGCAACCAAGAGCATTGACGAGGTTCCTGCATCCTTGACTTGCCCGGTGCGGACGGTAATAACATGACTAATCTGAATGTCAGGAGCCAATGAGAATAGCATATTTCACGGAATCTCTGCCCCCCTTGACGGACGGAGTCAGCCACACTCTGTCTTATCTTCGCCGCTCGTTGATTGAAGAGCGGCATGAGTTTATTTTCGTCAGCCCTTTTGTTCCCGGGCCGGATGGCTGGAACGGCAAGGTATACGAGGTGATCTCAATGCCGTTTCCACTCTATACCAGATACAGACTGGCGCTGCCTGCGTTTCACGACCTCAAATCGCTCCTGGGGAGTTTCGGGCCGGAAATAATACACATATGCAGTCCCTTTTTCCTCGGCATGGCGGCCATTAACTACGCCAGGGCCGCTGGTATTCCGGTGGTGACGTCATATCACACGAGGTTCGTGTCGTACTTGAAATACTATGGTTTCGGATGGTTTGAGCGGTTTGGGTGGAAATATCTGAAGTGGTTTTACGGCCGCACAGACAGGAATTTCGTCCCCTCGAGGGCCACCATTGCGGAATTGGCATCCAAGGGGTTTTCGAACCTCGAACTGTGGGAGCGAGGCGTGGACACGCGGCAATTTTCACCCATTTTTGCCAGTACGACTTTGCGCCGAAGCTGGTCGCCGGAGGGGGCCCCTATCGCTTTATATATAGGTCGGCTTGTAAGGGAAAAGGATATCGATATCCTATTGAAGGCCTGCATGATGCTCAAGGAGCGAGGGGTTGAATTCAAACCGGTTTTCGTCGGCGAGGGGCCCATGTACGACGAGATTGCAAAGACACTTCCCGACGCCATACTTGCCGGATTCTTAAGAGGTGACGATCTTTCCAGGGCATACGCGTCAGCGGACTTCTTCGTTTTTCCATCGACGACCGAGTCATTCGGCAACGTGGTTCTGGAAGCGGCGGCCTCTGGTTTGCCGTGCGTTGTGGCAGGGGAAGGCGGCGTGACCAACCTCGTTGTCGATGGCGAGACGGGGTTGATCGCGCAGCCCCGCGAGGCCGCTGACTTGGCGCTAAAGATGGAATTACTTATGGGAAATGAAATGCTCCGCAACGAACTCTCGGCGAAGGCCCTGGAATATGCTTCTGTCAAAAGCTGGAGCCAGGTCAACAGGAGGCTTTTCGAGGGATATTCGGAATTGATCGAAGTCGGGGGGGAACCTGCCTCGAAGGGACAAGAAGCGACCTTTGCCTGGCGGCATTAAAATGCGCACCCGGTCATGATTTTCGGAATCTTGGCTCAAGTGAGCACCATGTGAGAGAGGTCCAGGATTGCCATATATCGACCTAAAGCAAAAATCATTTTGGAAATCGTCCCCGGGCGCGGATGATGGTCATCTCGGTTCATCCGAAGGCAAAAGACACATAGTATTCCTGCTCAGGAAAAATCCGGCGAGCATCGGCGGCGTGCAGAGGCATTTTGCGCGTCTCCTGGCCTGTCTCGGCAAGGAATTCCAGGTAGATAGAATCGCGTGGCCCGGACCCGAATGGTGGGCCCCCTTATATCTTCCATACTTCAACCACAAGTCGGTCAGAAACGGGTCCAAGATAATTTTCTGCGATGATGCAGTAACATCGCTCGCAGGCGCGAGAATTCGGGACAAGTCCGACAAGAAGGTTGTCGCCATGGCGCACGGCCTCGATGTGATACTTCCCATAGAATGGTACCAGGGGAGATTGAGAAGGGCTTTGCAGCGATTGGACAAAGTGATTTGTGTCAGCAGGGCCACGGCTGAACAGGTGAAGCGCCGAGGTGTCGAGGAAAGCAGAATCGTCATCATCGCCGGCCCCGTCGAGATTGTAAGGAACAGGATTCAGAAGAATGAGGACCTGTATTTTAAGATTGAACATGAGACAGGAATGGAACTTCGTTCAAAAAAACTGCTTTTGAGCCTGGGTAGGCCGGTGACGAGAAAGGGGTTCGATTATTTTGCAGAGCGGATTTTGCCGCATCTGCCTGACGACCATGTCTATTTGATTGCAGGGCCCAAGCCCGCAAGCCGGGTTTGGTTACAGGCTGTTTCGCCCTTCCTGGGAGAGAAGCTTTACAACAATCTGCTGCTGGCATCGGGCGCCCACACTGTTCACGAAAAACTCTTAAAGTTAAGTCGCGATTCTCGCGTATTTTACCTCAACGGAATCGATGACAGCTTGCGCGACCTGTTGTTTGCGGCAAGCGATCTGTTCATAATGCCGAACCGCACGGTAGAGGGTGATATGGAGGGTTTTGGGCTGGTGGCACTGGAAGCGTCAGTCAGGGGCGTGCCGGTAATCGCTACAGGCATCGAGGGTATAGTCGACGCCGTTATTGATGGGAAGAATGGATTCTGTTTCGCCGAAGGCGACGACGCGGGAATGATCGAAGCTATAAAGGGTCTGACAGCGGACAGTGCCAGGCTCCGCGAATTTGGAAGCAGAGCCAAGGAGTATGTCGAGGACGCGTTTTCCAGCAAGACGGTGGTCGACAAATACAAAGATCTATTCGACGAGCTTCTAAACGGTGGCAGCTGACAGAATCATCATTATTTATCCTGGAACAATGAATTTAAGAGAAATCAGATTGACTCGGCTACTAAGGCCCCTGGCGGTGATTATACCTCTGGCGATAGCCGGTAATATCATTTACATATTGGCTGCGAGCGAGCCTCAATCATTGAAGAGTTTGGGCAATTATGATATCAGGTATTTGATATTGTCCGTGGTCTTGGTTCTCATACCCTGGGTAACGCATGGGGGCCGAGTATATCTCTGGAACCGCGCATTCGGTAAAGACATGAGGCCATCTGATGCCCTCAAGACTGTCGCTGCAAACGATATCGGAAGCGCCATAACGCCGACCGCGGTGGGCGGCGGTTATGTGAAGTTGGGATTCCTTGTCAGATACGGCTTCTCTCCCGGTGAGGCGACTCTCGTAACTTTCCTCGGCAGTATCGAGGACGGCGCCTTTTTCGCGATTGCCATCCCCCTGGCGGTCATCCTGACCCGGGCCTGGACTAATTCCACGGCTCGGGCGGCATTTCATAACCTGATTTCGCAGTGGCCATTGCTTCTTATCGCGGGTGCGGGGGTTTTGGCGGCATACTCCATATTGAAGCGGATAAAGGCGCGTGCCGGCCGAAGAACAGAGCCGGAGGCATCAGCAAAAGACCAGGGATTCTTCATCGGAATTAAGATGAAGCTCCGAGCCTACCGGCATGAATTTCTGGCCGCGCTCAAGTTCGCGGCGAGGAACGGGAAGAGAACATTCGGGTTGTGCGTTTTTCTTTCAGGCATCGGCTGGAGCTGCCGTTATGGCGCTATCAGCGCTCTGGTTGCCGGCCTGGGATACAAGGCCGACCCGGTACTTTTTTTCCTTCTGCAATGGATAGTATTCACCACTATGACGTTGATCCCTACCCCGGGCGCTGTCGGCGGCGCTGAGATGTCGTTTGCAATCGTCTTCGGCAAGGTTGTGAATCCAGGTCTGGTGCCGATTCTGACGGGCGCGTGGCGTTTCATTACGTTCTACTTGATCGTTGGACTGGGGGCGCTTTACCTGGCGGCGGCCGGGAGGGGAAGCGGGAAGAAACGCGAGTTTCTTGATAAAGCCAGTGTACCCGAGGAGGTCAAGGCGTGAGGATTTGCATGATAGGCACAGGCTATGTCGGCTTGGTGGCCGGCGCCGGGTTGGCCGATTTCGGCAACGAAGTCACCTGTTATGACAAGGATTCGGAAAGAATTAAATTCCTCATGCGGGGTGGAATTCCTATCTACGAAATCGGCCTAGGCGACCTTATGAGGCGCAACGTGCAAAAGGGGCGCCTGAGATTCTCGGCCGATCTGAAATCTGCGGTCAATTCAAGCCGGGTGGTTTTCCTGGCAGTGGGCACGCCCGAGGGGAATAATGGGGAACCCGATCTGTCTGATTTATTCGAGATTTGCTCGGAAATCGGCCGCCTTATTAACGATTACAAAGTCATAGCAATAAAATCCACCGTGCCTGTGGGGACTTATGAAATTATCCGCCGGAGGATCGCCGAAAATGCCAGGGCGGCATTCGACATCGTTTCCAACCCCGAGTTTTTGCGCGAGGGATCGGCGGTGCAGGATTTCCTGCTGCCAAACAGAATAGTCCTGGGGGTGCAATCTGAAAGGGCCGCCGAGACCATGCGGGAGGTATATCGGGGGCTGTATCTCATCGAGACCCCCATGGTAATCACGGACAACGCCACGGCCGAGATGATCAAATATGCAGCCAACTGCTTCCTGGCGACCAAGATCTCGTTCATAAATGAGGTTGCCAGGCTCTGCGACCACCTTGGGGCCGATGTTGTGACTGTAGCTAAGGCTATCGGCATGGATGGCAGGATCGGCCCGAAGTTTTTGCACCCGTCGCCGGGATTTGGAGGCTCATGTTTGGTGAAGGACCTGGCGGGGTTCGTGTCCATGTTCGAAAAAGCGGGTATCGAGCCACAGATACCGCGGGCGGTGCAGTCGATAAACAGCGCCCAGAGGGACCTCGTAATTATCAAAGTCAAGGAGCTGTTGGGAGATATGAGAGGGAAGCGTGCCACCATACTGGGACTTTCATTCAAGAGCAATACCGATGACGTGCGGAATTCGGCCGCACTTTATGTTGTGGAAAAGCTCTTGGAGGAAGGCACCGAGATCACCGGTTACGATCCGGCGGCCATGGACAACTTCAAAAATCATTTCCCCGGTATCACTTACGCCGAAAACGCCTACGCCGCCTGTCGCGACGCCGACATCGCCATAATCATGACAGAGTGGAACGAGTTCCGGGAGTTGGATCTGAAAGTCCTGAAAACGGCCATGCGGGGTGACGCCCTTCTTGATCCTCGAAATATCTATCATCCGAGTGATGCCAGAAAGGCCGGGTTTCGGTATGCCGGTTTCGGCAGAGGTTAATAGCAGGAATAATGCCTCTATATGATCGTTGTGGGAAACAAGCAACTTCTCAATGAGAAGCTGGCCGTGATCTTGAATAGCAGCCAATCAAAAACTCCTTGCGGCAATGACGCCTGGGTCAGACAAACCAGGACCGCCTTATCGGAGCTTGCCGGGTTGGGTTATACGATGATTACAAGCACGGGTCTGGTGACCTGGGAGCTTGTAACCTATTTGACGGGTGCCACCAGAGCATCGCAGGTTATCGTGAGCCAGTTATTCGATGACAAAGGTGGGGAGCAGATTTTCGAGCGGACGATCTCGGACTTCGAGCTTGACGAAAGAAAAGCAGCCATGGTTTTTATCAAATCCGAGCACAAAGGACGTTCCCCTAAGGTAGATTGGCTGAAACGAGACAGGGCTGCGATGGCGCTGGCGCAAAAAGTGGCGCCCATCAGCATCAGGCCGGGAGGAAGACTGCAAGCCTTGCTGGAAAGCGATGTCGACGCCGGCAAGGTTGATAATGATTACAAGATCATCTACCAGAAACCCTTGATCACCCCTCCAAGATACGACCTCCACAAGACGATCTCCAAGGCTCTTGATTGGAATCACGTGGCTCATTGGACGAAGACCAGGCACGGCCCCTGGCTGGGAGAGAAGAGATTCAAGTACTACGAACGCTTGATCGGCTCCTGCGATCAGTACCCCAACAACGCTTTGAGTACTTTGATGAACATCGTAAAGGAGAAGAGAATCAGGGCATCGACGCATAAGATGCGGGGGAATCAAGCCGCGATAGGATTCAGCGAATCGCCGCCGGAGGAGGTCCTGAATTATCTAAGGTGGCGCCCCAAAATGGTAAACTGGAACTTTGAACCTTATGGGGTAGTTTTGCACAAGGATTTGGCCAGGGGCTTAGGGATCAAGCCCGTCGTTTATGGCGCCGAATCGGACTTTGAGAGGTTGCCTGAATCGGAAAGGCCCTATTTTCACGGGCTCGGAGAAAAGGATGTCGATTGGAGCCATGAAAAGGAATGGCGACATCTGGACGATCTTGACTTAAGCAATACAGCCGAAGAGGAAGTTAGCTATTTCGTGTGGCGGCAGGATGAGGTTTCGATATTGAGGGCTCTGACGGGCAGTCAGGTCTTTGCGTTGAGCGGAGTGTGAATTCGAAAAAGCCGAGTTGATTCCTTTTTTTAACCGCGCCATTCAATCCCGGATATTGGAATTGACATTTACCTCGCATCCGATTAAATAGGGGCCTGCGCAGACCTCCCGCATAGGGGACTTGTCATGTCTGGAGAGACTCGAACTAAGCCGGATATTTTCGATCAACTCTGGAATTAATTCATGCAGATACCAAATACGAGGAGCCTTAAAGTATGAATCACTTAGCCAGCCTGATTATCACCATTATCGCCATCAGCATTTTCGGCCTATTGTTCGCGGCTTATTTATCCAGGTGGGTACTTCGCCACGGAACCGGCAGCGAGGCCATGCAGAAAATCTCCAACGCCATCAGGTCCGGGGCCGAAGCCTTCATGAGACGCCAGAACCGGACAATATTACTGCTGGCCGCTATACTGGCGGCCCTCTTGTTTATCGGCTACGGATTTATCAGGGAGCACCACGATTTTGACCCTGTGGGCAGCTCTCTCAAGCTGGCCACCTGGATTACGATGTCCTTCGTATTCGGAGCGCTTTCATCGGTGATCGCCGGATATGTCGGCATGTGGATTTCCATTCGCAGCAACATCAGGACGGCCCATGCGGCGCTTTCCAGCCTCAACGATGCTCTCCGGATAGCGCTTCGGGGAGGCGCTGTCTCAGGCCTGTTGGTGGTCTCCATGAGTCTCCTGGGCGTGGCCGGCCTCTTCAGTCTGGTTCATCTAACCAGCGGCATCGAGCCGACTCATATCCCTCTGTTGATAGTCGGATATGGTTTCGGGGCATCGTTCGTGGCGCTCTTCGCCCAACTTGGAGGAGGCATATACACCAAGGCGGCCGACGTGGGGGCGGATTTAGTGGGCAAAGTCGAAGCCGGCATTCCCGAAGATGATCCCCGCAACCCGGCGGTTATCGCGGATTTAGTAGGGGACAATGTTGGCGACTGCGCCGGCAGAGGGGCCGACCTGTTCGAATCGACGGCGGCGGAGAATATCGGCGCCATGATATTAGGGGCGACATTGGCGGCGGCGGCGATGAGGGCGGGAATTGAATTCTCAATAGGAATAATCGGAGTCATCATGTTCCCGCTCATGGTTCGTGCCTTCGGGATTATCGCCTCCATCGTGGGAATCATGTTTGTAAGGCTGGACAAAGAAGAGAAGATGGACCCGATGACGGCGCTCAACCGCGGCTACTATGTGGCGGTCGCTCTGGCCATGGCGGCTTTCGGCTTGGCGACATACTGGATGCTGAACACGCCGCAGGCGCCGCATGCCTGGTGGCATTTCTTTTTCTGCGGCATTGTGGGAGTTTTGACATCGGTGGCCTTCGTTTATATTACGCAATACTATACCGAATACAAGTATCGGCCGGTGAAGTCCATCGCCGAGGCTTCCAGGACCGGCCCGGCCACCAACATCATATCGGGCGTATCTGTCGCTTTCGAATGCACCGCCTTTCCGGCTCTGGTCATGGGGGCTGCGCTCCTGGCCTCGTACTATCTGGGTCGTTCCAGCGGCATTCATGACATGAATGGACTGCCGATCGGCGGGCTTTTCGGCACGGCCGTGGCCACCATGGGGATGCTGGCCACCGCCGCTTACATACTGGCGATGGACACGTTTGGCCCGATTACAGATAACGCCGGCGGGATCGTGGAGATGAGCCAGCAGCCGGAGGAAATAAGAAAAAAGACCGACAGGCTCGACGCGGTCGGCAATACCACCAAGGCCCTGACCAAAGGTTATGCCGTCGGCTCAGCGGCCCTGGCAGCCTTTCTTCTATTCCAGGCCTATATGGATGAAGTCAAGCAATATGCAGGACTGGGGCCTGAATATATTTTCAGGGTCGATCTTTCCAAACCGGTGGTTTTCGTTGGGGCGCTTATGGGAGCGATGTTAGTATTCTTATTTGCGTCCCTGGCGATACGCGCTGTCGGCCGGGCGGCGCAGTCGATTATCACCGAGGTCAGACGGCAGTACGCATCCCTGCCCCGTGTGAACGACATTATTCAGTTTCCCCCCGACTTCGAGCCAGATTACGGCACGTCAGTGGATATTGTCACCAAGGCGGCCTTAAGGCAGATGATTGCTCCCGGGTTGCTGGTGGTCCTGGCCCCCATTTTGGTAGGGGTGGTTTTCAAGATATTCATCACCCCGGGCGAAGAGCTGATATCAGCCGAGGCGGTGGCGGCATTGCTCATGGTCGGGACAATCGCAGGCATTCTGGTGGCGCTGGTCCTAAACAATGGCGGTGGCGCCTGGGACAACGCTAAGAAGTATATCGAGGCGGGAGCGCATGGCGGGAAATATCTCACTGACGCTAGCGGCAAGAGATACAAGAATCCCACTCACACGGCGGCCGTGGTCGGCGATACGGTGGGCGATCCTTTCAAGGATACTGCCGGGCCATCGTTGCACGTGCTGATCAAGCTCCTTTCAACGATCACGCTTGTCTTGGCGCCGCTGTTTATATAGATAATATCAAGTCGCAAGGGCAGACTGGGATTTCCCACAGGAATCCGAGGTCTTCTCGAGACCTCGGTCACGAACGAATAAAAAAGGTCGGGTTTCTCTTCGCCACCGGCGAATCGGAACCCGACTTGCTTTTGATTCTGAAATTAGAGATTCGCGATGATATGTGTGGCGAACTGCGATGTCGAGACCTTGGTTGCGCCGGTCATCTGACGTTCGAGATCGTAGGTCACGGTTTTCTGCATGATTGTCTTCTCGACCGCATTTTCGATGGCGTGACCGGCCTCGGTCCAACCCAGGTACACCAGCATCAGCACGGCGGAGAGCAGCAGCGAACCGGGATTGACCATGTCCTTGTCGGCGTACTTGGGAGCGGTGCCGTGTGTAGCCTCGAAGAGACCCAGGAAATCGCCGATATTGGCGCCAGGGGCCATCCCTATGCCGCCGACCTGCGCGGCGCAGGCATCGGAAAGGTAATCGCCATTCAGGTTGGGAGTCGCCAGGACATCGTACTCATCGGTGCGAATGAGGATTTGCTGGAACATGGAATCGGCTATGCGATCCTTTATGACAATCTTGCCTTTGGGCGCTTCGCCGCTGTATTTCGCCATGACCTCTTCTTCCGTAATAGTTTCCTTAGAGAACTCCTTCTTAGCCAGCTCGTATCCCCAATCACGGAAAGCACCCTCGGTGTACTTCATGATGTTGCCCTTATGCACCAGAGTGACAGAACGGCGGTTGTTGGCGATGGCGTACTGGATCGCCTTGCGCACCAGGCGCTGAGTTCCGAAAACAGAAATAGGCTTGACGCCGATGCCAGAATCGACGCGGACCTTCACTTTCATTTCGTTCCTGAGGAAGCTAATAATCTTGCGCGCTTCCTGAGTACCCTTCTTCCACTCGATGCCGGCGTAGACGTCCTCGGTATTTTCCCTGAAGATCACGATGTTCATTTTTTCGGGATGAGTGACCGGGGCCGGGACACCTGAGAAATAGCGAACCGGGCGAACGCAGGCGTAAAGGTCGAGGACCTGACGCAGAGTCACGTTAAGCGATCGAAACCCACCGCCGATGGGGGTTGTCAGCGGCCCTTTCAGGGCCACCATGAAGGTCCTGATAGCATCGAGCGTGTCTTTGGGCAAAACCTCGCCGTACCGCTCCCGGGCCGCCTCGCCGGCGTAGATATCAAACCATACGATTCTCTTGTTGCCTTGATACATTTTCTCGACTGCAGAATCGACGATTCTGCGGGTGGCGCGCATGATATCCCGCCCTATGCCGTCACCTTCGATAACGGGTATGATTGGATTAGGCGGCACCTTCAGTTTCTTATTGACCACCTTAATTTGCGCCCCGTCTTTTGGCGGCTCGATCTTCTTGAACTTCACTTAATCTCCTCCCATTCCATCGATTAACAACAAGTATTCAGACCGTTGCGCAGGAAGCTGTGCGGTCAAATTCACGAGGATTTTGACCTTCTCCAACTTCATCCTATTCCCTCAATTCGAGATTTCTTATTCAGACCCTTTGCACGGACAGGTCACCGGTCACACCGTTTAAGGTTATATGAAGCTTATCAGCAGCCGAATCGAACGTGTCATCTTTGTGTTCGATTCTTGGAAAAAGGCCCTCCTCCGTTT
>Ga0315289_10002136_pt1 | contig 30542 bp, 30 predicted proteins | sample YL17G11_40_MG_FD_203452 | JGI IMG/M metagenome (GOLD analysis project Ga0315289, IMG submission 203452) | Sediment microbial communities from Yellowstone Lake, YNP, Wyoming, USA - YL17G11_40 | ecosystem: Environmental > Aquatic > Freshwater > Lake > Sediment | place: USA: Wyoming | collected... | reverse complement strand
CGCCGCGTGATCGGACCCACGGCTGCGCCGCCGATCGAGCGGCGATCCACCTCGATGATCGGGCTGATCTGGGCGCCGGTGCCGCAGAAGAAGGCCTCGTCGGCGACGTAGATCTCGGAGCGGTCGATGGAGCGCTCCACGACCCGCAGGCCCAGCTCGCCGCAGATCTCGATGACCCCGGCCCGGGTGATCCCCTCGAGGATGTCGTCCGTCACCGCCGGGGTGAGGAGCACGCCGTCGCGGACGACGAAGATGTTCTCGGCCGAACCTTCGGAGATGTGGCCGTCCTCGGTGAGCACGAGGGCCTCGTCGTAGCCGTTCAGCATCGCCTCCGACTTGCTGAACGCCGGGTTGACGTAGCTGCCCACGATCTTGGCCCGCGACGGGATGGCGGCATCGCCGGTGCGGCGCCAGGAGACGGTCGCGATCCTCACGCCGACCGTCGTGTCGACGTAGTCGCCGAAGGGGAGGGCCAGGATGTAGTAGCGGTGCTCCAGCCCGTGGAGCTTCACGCCGATCGCCTGGGTGCTCTTGTAGAACGACGGCCGGACGTAGGCGTCCTCGCGGAAGCCGTTGCGCCGGAGGACCTCCAGCGCCTCGCCCGTCAGCTGGTCGACCGACGGCAGGTCCGGCATGAGGAGGATCCGGGCGGAGTTCCGGATCCGCTCCATGTGCTCGCGAACCTTGAGGGCGTAGAGCTGGCCCTGCTCGGCGTTCCAGTAGGCCCGGATTCCCTCGAAGACGGCCGTGCCGTACATGAAAGCGTGGGTCATGATGCTGACCTTGGCCTCGCCGAGCGGGACGTAGCGGCCCTCGAAGAGGCAGATCAGCGAGGCCGTGTCGACAGGGGCGCCGGCGGCGCGCGGCGCGGCCTCGGCGGCGGGCTTCTGGGTGAGCATCCGGGCGGCTCCTTCGCGTGGTCCCGGCTGGTCGGCGAACCCCGACGCCGGGCCGCTCGAGTATAGACCCGGGATCCGGGGCCGGACCGCGGCCCGACGCCCCAACCCGGCGCGCCTCAGGCGGCGCCGGCGATGGTGGCGAGGACGACGACGAGGGAGACGAGGAGGACCAGGGCGTCGACGGCTCAGCCTGCCAGCGAGCCGGCGACGACGGCGAGGGCGATCACGACGAGGACGGCCAGGCCGAGGGCCGCCAGGCGACGTTCCCCCGCCCGCCCGAAGCCCCATGTCGACGCCACGACGCGCAGGAGGGGGGTCGCGATCGTCGCGATGAGGCCGAGCCAGAGGAACGCCGTCGGCCGGAGGGCGACGAGATCCGCCGGCAGCGACGCCAGGTCGAGGGGCGGCCAGTCCGGCGCGAGCGGCGACGTGCCGCCGGCGACCAGGAGGACGCTCCCGGTGGCCAGCAGGGCCACGGCGACGCGGGTCCCGACCGCGAGGATTCGGGCGATCCGCGCCTCGACGCTGCTCATCCGAGCGCCCGCAAAGCCATCTGGGCGGCCGTCAGGGCGAGAACGCCCACGAAGAGGAGCCGCAGGATCCGGACGTCGATCCGGGTTGCCAGGCGCGAGCCGACCAACGCCCCGGCGAAGACGCCAACCGCCGTCGGGCCCACGACGTACGGATCGATCCCGCCCCGAAGGAGGTAGACAACGGCAGAGGCGGCCGCGGTCACCCCGATCATCAGGTTGCTGGTGGCTGTGGCCACCTTGAGGGGCACGCCCATGACCAGGTGCATGAGCGGCACCTTCACGATGCCTCCCCCCACGCCGAGGAGCGCCGACAACACCCCTGCGCCAAGGCTGCCACCGGCGCCCGCGCCCAGGCGTCGCGGGCGATACCCGGGCCCGGCGACGTCGTCCGCGAGGCTCCGCGACGACACTCCCCGATCCCGCCCGGCGTCGCCCGCGGCGCCCGGCCCGTCGGCCGCCGCTGGCGGGGATGGCGGCGCGACCGGTGCCCGGCTGCGGCGCAGCATGGAGAACGCCGTGTACGCGAGGAGCGCCGCGAAGAGGCCGGCCAGGACCCGCTCCGGCAGGAGGAACGCCACGAGACCGCCCAGGAGCGCTCCGCTGGCGGTGAAGACCTCGAGGAGCATGCCGAGCCGCAGGTTCGCCGTGTGGCGTTCCAGGTAGACGCCGGCCGCGGCACTGCTGGTCACGATGACGCAGACGAGGCTTACCCCGACCGCCTCGCGAAACGGCACGCCGAAGCCCACGGTGAGGAGCGGGACGATGAGGATCCCGCCCCCCAGCCCAAGGAGCGAGCCGAAGACGCCGGCGCCGAAGCCGCCGGCGGCGAGGAGAAGCCCGACGATCACCCTGCGCTCGGCCGGCGGGTGAGCGGGCGCGGGGTCAGGGCCGCAGGTGCTGCGGCGCGTACGGCAACAGCGCCACGATCCGAGCCCGCTTCAGGGCCACCGCCAGCTCGCGCTGGTGGGCGGCGCAGGTGCCGGTCTTGCGGCGCGGCTCGATCTTGGCCCGCTCGGAGAGGTAGCGGCGGAGGCGGCTGACCTCCTTGTAGTCGATCTGGGGCGTCTTGTCGGCGCAGAAGGCGCAGACCTTGCGGCGCCGGCGATCGCGGTAGTAGTCGTCGCGCTTCTTGGGTCGGGCGGGAGGCATGGGTGGAAGGGCTCCTTGAAGCTTCCGTCAGAAGGGGAGGTCGTCGAGGTCGGACGGAACGTCCTCGGCGGGAGCGTCGCGTCGAACCGGCGACGAAGCGGGGCGCGCGTCGGCGGGGAACGGCGGGGCGGACCCGCCGTCGCCTTCCTCGCGCCCGCCCCGCTCGAGGCTGATGACGTTGTCGGCGGTGATCTCGAGGGACATCCGCTTCTGGCCGTCGCGGCCCTCGAACTCGCGGGTGCGGAAGCGGCCCTCGACGAAGACCTTGTTACCCTTCCGGAACTGCTCGGCGGCTCGTTCGCCGCGCTCGCCCCAGATGGTGACCCGGTACCAGTCGGTCCCCTGGTCCACCCACTCGCCGGATTGGGCGTCCTTTCCCCGGTGGGAGACGGCGACGCTGAATTCGGTCACCGGGCGTCCCGAGGGCGTGTAGCGCATCTCAGGGTCGCGCCCGAGGTTCCCGATGATCATCAGCTTGGCGAAGGCCATCGGATCGTTCTCCTTAGTCGGTCGCCGCCGGGGCGGCTTCGCTCTCGGACTCGTCGATCCGCTCGCCCTGCAGCTCGTCCTCGTCCTCGTCGGCGGGCGCGGGTGCCAGATCGCCGTCGTCGCCCTTGCCGCGCGCGGCGCGGACCGGGCGGTCCACGCGGACGACGAGGTGGCGAAGCACCTCCTCCGTGATGAGGAGGGTGCGCTCCAGGTCCAGGATCGACTCGGGGGGGGCGTCGAAGTGGATGATGTGGTACGAGCCTTCGCGGTACCGGTCGACCTGGTACGCGAGGCGGCGGCGGCCCCACGGGGCCGTCTTGACGATCTGGCCGCCCGTCTCCGTGACGTGGCGGGTCGTCTTCTCCAGGACCGCAGAGATTCGGTCCTCCGGCGCGTCCGGCCGAAGGACGAGCATGAGCTCATAGCGGCGCATGGCCGTGTCCGCTCCTTCCTGTGGGGTATGCCCCGCTCGGCGCGGCCGGAACCCGGCCCGTCCCCCGGCGGAGCAGAAAGGACCGCGGGAGCATACCACGGGCGCCTCGGCGAGCCGCGCGGGCCCTCCCCGCGCGACCGGGCCCTCGCGCGTGTATCCTTCGCCCCGTTCAGAGCACGGAACCGGGGGAGCGCAGCACGGTGTCCAGCACGTCGATTCTCCTCGTCGCGTCGGTCGCCGAGGCCGCCGAGCCGCTGGCGACCGCACTCCGCGCGGCGGGCTACGAGGTCACCACCCTGGCCGACCCCGACGAGGCGATCCGGCGCGCCGCGCAGTTCACCCTCGTCACCATCGACGTCGTCGATCCACCGCGGACCGGCATGGAGGTCTGCGCGGAGATCCGACTGACTCCCGCCCTCGCCGCGCTCCCGGTGCTGTGCGTCTCCCAGAAGGACGACGTGGAGGAGCGCATCCGCTTCCTGGAGGCCGGCGCCGACGACGTCATCGCCCGCCCTTTCGACCCCCGCGAGCTCGAGGCGCGGGTGGAAGGGCTCCTCCTCCGCTTCAATCGCTCCCGCGACCTCGTGCCCCAGACCGGCGGCGGAACCCCCCCGGCGGGTCGCCGGCGCCTGATCGCGTGTTTCAGCCCCAAGGGGGGTGTGGGGACCACCACCATCGCGGTCAACGTCGCAATGGCCCTCGCGGGGCGGGCGCCCAACCAGGTCGCCATCATCGACCTCGACGTCGGTTTTGGCCAGGTGGCCACGCACCTGAACGTGAAGCCCCGTTTCACCGTCGCGGACCTCGCCCGGGACGACGTCGGACTGCACGAGCCAGACCTGCTCCGGACCTACGCCGAGAATGTCGCGCCCGGGCTGCACGTCATCGCGGCCCCGGCCACGTCTGAGATGGGACGACTGATCACCGCAGCCCAGGTGGAGCTGCTCCTCACGACGGCGCCGCTCGCCTACGAGGCCCTGGTCGTCGACGCCGGCTCCACGCTCGACGAGCGGTCGCTCGCGATCCTGGACCAGGCCGAGGCGGTCATCGTGCCGATCGTCCCCGAGATCGGGGCCCTCAAGGCGCTCCACGGCTTCCTGGAGTACCTGACCGAGGAGGGAGCCATCCCCGCGAAGTCCACCTTCGTCCTCAACCACCTCTTCGCCCGCGACATGCTCTCCATGAAGCAGATCGAGAACGCGATCGCCGCGAAGGTCGATGCCGAGCTGCCGTACGACGCGGGCCTCTACCTCAAGGCCATCAACGAGGGCGTGCCCGTGGTTCGGGGCGCGCCCGGCTCCGCGCCCGCCCGCGCGCTCGCCCACCTTGCCGCGCTGGCGTCGGGGATCGACGAGGCGGCGGAGGCAGCACGCGACGCGAAGCGCGGCGGCCTCTTCGGGGGGCTCCGGCGGCGCGCCTGACCCGTCAGCCGGTGACCTTCACCTGGCCGGCCTGGACGATCGAGATCGAGCCGCCCCATGCGCACATGCATTTCGAGGTGTTCGTCAGCACCGGGACGCCGCCCGCGCTCACCTTCGTGGATCCGGGCGTCCAGGGCGCGGTGATGACCGGCATGCACGGCTGCGGCGTGAGAACGCCCGCCGCCGCCGAGGTCGCGGCGGCGACCTGCGGATTCGACGGCGTCGTACACATGCCGAACGGCGCGACGTTCATCATCGGGGCGAAGTCGACCACGCGCGCCAGGAGCTGACCTCCCGCCTGGAGGATCGGGCCGGCCGGCACCACCGTCAGGGTCGAGGGCGCGACCCCGAAGGTGCAGGTCATCTGGGCCCCGTTGACGACAAGGTCCGGCATGCGCGGCCTCCCCTGCTCCACCGGCACGTGACGTGCGGCTGCCCGCAGTGTCGCACGCCCCGCGCTTCCCGAACGGGCACGCGTTGGCGTCCGGCGGGCTCGATCGATGTGGTGCCGAGGATGAGATTCGAACTCATACGGGCTCTCGCCCAGCGGAGTCTAAGAGCCAGCCGGGGGGTCCGAATCCGTCCGGAATAGTCCCGATTCGTGCTCAGCCGGAGGGGTCATCGGACGGCCCGGAGGGGTCGAATCCGGCCCGTATGCTACCGCGTATGCTACCGGCCGCCGAGCTCGGAACGGCCCCCGGTCGCCCGGTGCGCGTCCCATCCCGCGAGCGGAGCGCCCGGGGCGGAGCAGCGGGCCACGACGAGGACTGCCCCGCCGGGAGCGGCGCGTAGGCGAACCGCAGGCGGGGCTCTCTCAGGGCCTGTAGCCGAATTCTCACGTTCGGATCGTGGGGTTTGTGCCAGAGAAGCTGACACGACTGGCCGTGAGGCTGGCCGGCATGAGCTTCGCGATCGCCCTGACCGATGAGCAGTGGGAGCTGGTCGCCGACCTGTTCGATCCGCCGGGTCGACCGGGCGCGCCGGCCCAGATCCCGCGCCGAGCGATGGTCGAGGCGATGCTGTTCATCGCCCGGACCGGCTGCCAGTGGCGCTACCTGCCCGAGCGCTACGGGACCTGGACGGCGGTCTGGGCCCAGTGGCGGCGCTGGCGCGCCAACGGGGTGTGGGCCGCTGCGATGGCGAGACTGGCGGCGATCGTCCGGCTGCTCCACGACCGCGAAGCACTCCCGTCGATGGTCATGGTCGACGCCCAGACGGTGAAGGGCGGCCGCTACGGACCGACGTTCCACGAGGCGGGTGGCCGGGGTGGCCGGACGATCGGCACCAAGCGGACGCTTCTCGTCGAGATCCTGGGGCTGCCCGTTGCCGCCCGCGTGGACTCCGCTCGACCCCACGACGTCGTCGCCGCCCGCGAGCTCCTGCATGACCGCCTGACCGATCTCCCGCGCGTGCGGGCGATCGTGGGCGATCGGGCCTACCGCGGTCTGGCCTCGCTCGCCGAGCGCAAGCACCTCGCGCTCGATGTCAAGGCGCCGTCGCCGGGTACGAGCGGCTTCGTCCCGCTCTGGCCCCTCTACAAGGTCGAGCACGCGTTCGCCCAGCTCGGGCGCTGGCGCCGCCTGTCGCGCTGCTACGAGGGCAGCGAAGCCTCCGCCCGGGCCTGGCTCGAGGTGGCCTCGGTCGGCTACCTCGCCTGGCGCGCGGCGGCCTGACCGGCCCACACCCGCTCGGCCGAGCCACTCGGGCAGCCCCGGCCTGCCGCTCGGGGGCGTCTGCTTGACCGTCGGGCGCCCCAGGCGCGCACTGGGCCGGCCTCCCTCGCCTCGTTGACCCGTCACGACGACCCCCACACGCCCGGCACCGCCGCTCCTCCCGTCGCCGTGGCAGCGAATTCGGCTACAGGCCCTCAGCCGGCTTCGAGGGCCCTCCAGGTTCGCGGACCCACGATCCCGTCCGGAGTGAGGCCGGCCGAGCGCTGCAAGTCGATGACCGCGCGCTTCGTGCGCGGGCCGAACTGGCCGTCGGGCACGAGGGTCGCGCCGTGGCGGACGAGCAGTTCTTGGGCCTGGCGGACGGCGTCGCCGGTCGAGCCCACCCGGAGCATCGGCCGGGTGCCGCCGGGTCCGGGGCCGCCACCGGGCGTGACCGGCTCCATGCCGGGGATGCCGCCGGGACCAGCGGGACCCGCGCTCGGACCAGGGCCGGTCGGGCCGCCCGGACCGGGTGTCGGGCCGCCCCCGGGCCCCTCCGGCTCCGGGAGCGGGCCCGGCTCCTGCCACTCCGGCTCCGGCCACTCCGGCTCCGGCCCCTCCGCGGGAGCGTTGGGGAAGACTTCGGGGTTCTTCTCAAGCTCCTCGTCTGGCGCCACCAACTCCTCGTAGATGAGCCCTCCTATCGCGGGGATGAGCCCTGGTCCAGAGACGGCCGCGATTAATGTCACCGCCTCGGCAACCATCGCTGCCTCCTCCGCTGCCTCCTCCTCCGGTGTCGGCTGCCACTCTTCTTCCTCCTCCTCTGTCTCGTCGTCGCCGTCGTCGCGCTGGACGGTCATATCCGCGACGAGGCGCGAGACGGCGGCGTTGCCGGCCGTCCGCTGGAGGAAGAGGAGCGGGTGCTCGGGGGTGCGCGCTCGGCGGGCCGGGCCATCAGCGCCGGCACCCTCGATCAAGCGGCGCGCCCGCTCGTGCATGGGCCAATCGTCGTCGCCGGGCCGCGCCGGCGCGAGGGCCATCGGCACTCTTGCGACGGGTGCTCGAGGGAAGAGAAGGTGCGCGAAGGGGCACCCCGGTGACGCGGGGGCCGATGAGCGGAGCCGGGGGCAGGGACAAGGCTATGACGCACCGGCGGAGGAAGTCCACCTCGACGTGCCACCGTCCTGCCTACGGCGCGCTCAACTCCACGTATCCGCAGCTCGCGCAGCGGTGTGCGACGATCCCGCGGCGTCCCGTCGCGACGCCTTTGACCTGGAACGGCGGATCGTCCTCCGGGACCCACTCGAACGGCGAGTTGCCATGGCTCCCGATCTCCTTGATCGTCCCCTGCGTCATCGCACTCGAGCACCTCGGGCACGACCGCTGCTCTGTCATGTCCTACCTCGTTCCCCTGCTCGCCCCGCGCTCGGGTCGGTCTCGCCAGTGGCTCGGCGCGGTCCCGGCGGCCGGGTTTGGACCGCGTGTCAGAGCCTCCCGCCGCGAGCACCGTAGGCACGAGAGGGGCATCTGGCGAGAGGCAAACGGCCCCCGGACGCCCGGTGCGCGTCCCATCCTCCGAGGAGAGCGGAGCGCCCGGTGCGGTGCCGGGGCTCCCGGTGGCGGACCTCGCGGGCCATGGTCGAGAGCGCCGAAGGGAGCCCTGGCGCCGTATCGGGGAAGAGGTAGCTCGCCGACGCGGCCTCGTGCTCCACGCGGTCGGCGTGCTCGCGGATGCGCTCGTCGAACGCCTGGCGGGACTCTAGCGACGGGTCATAGCGTCGCGGCGCGTCGCCGGCGAGGTCGGGCGGATAGAACCCGAACGTCCCCGCCCGGGCCAGGTCCACCGGGCCGAGCCGAAGCCGGGCCCAGCGGTGGAGCAGGTCGACCCCGGCGACGTTGACGCCATCGTCCCCGCGCAGCCGGTGGAGCCCGAACCGCTCGGCCAGGGTGACGAGCTCCTGTTCGAACGCGTCGAATGCCGCGCTGTACCGATCGGCGGGCTGCCGCGCGGCGAGGTCCCCGAGGGCGGAGCAGAACTCGGCGTCGGCGTCGTACTGCGCCAGAAGCTCGACGCGAAGCCGGCGGCGCCGCTCGGCCGGCAGGAGCGCGCGGGCGCCTCTCGCGCGTCGTCCGGCGGTCACGACTCGCCGCCGATCGCGCGTTCGATCGCGTCCGCGGCCTCGCGCCGCTGCTCCCGGGACAGGTGCGCGTACACGTCCGCGGTGATCGCGATACCGGAGTGTCCCAGCGTCTCGGAAACGACCTTCAGCGGGACGCCCTGCGCCAGCATCATGCTCGCCGCACCGTGCCGGAGATCGTGGTACCGGACGTGCGGGAGCCCGAGCCGTCCCAGGGTGGCGGAGAATGCCTTTGTGACGTGCGGCCCGCTGAGCGGCCGGCCGAGCTCGTCGGTGAACGCGAGGTTGTCGCGATCCTGCCACAGGTCGCCTGCTGCGAGGCGGGCCTCCTTCTGCCGGATCCGTTGGCGCCGGAGCGCGGCGACCGCCGCGGGTGCCAGGTCGATCGTGCGCCGGCTGCGGGTCGTCTTCGGCTCGGCGAGACCGAAGCCGTCGGCGGTGCGGGCGAGTGAGCGGCGCACGGTGAGCGTCGGGGCCGGCCCAGAGAGCTCGACGTCCTGCCAGCGGAGCCCCAGGACCTCGCCCTGGCGCATCCCGGTCGTCGCCGCGACCGTGAACAGCGGGCCGAACTCGTCATCGACCGTGCCCGCGAGGAACCGGCGCGTCTCGTTGGTGGTGAGGACGCGGAGCTCGTGGCGCTCCGCCCGAGGGGGCCGGGCGAGGGCGGCGGCGTTGCGCGCCACCAGTCCGTCGCGCTCGGCGTCGCGGAGGATCATGCGGAGCGTCGTGCGTGCCGAGCGGGCCGTCGTGGGCGAGAGCGGGCGCGGCTTGCGCTGGATCATCGCCGCAGTCATGCGCTCGACGCTCGTGGGGGTCACCTGCGCCAGCGGAACGTCGCCGAGGGCCGGCAGGACGTAGAGGCGGAGGTGCAACTCGTGGGACCGCCAGGTCGACGGGCGGACGCGTTGCCGGAGGGCTGGGAGCCAGGTGACAACGTAGGCGGCGAGCGTCTTCGGCCCGCCCGGCTTGACGCTGACCCCCGCGTCGAGGTCCTTCCGCAGCTTCGCGAGCTTCTCGCGGACATCGGCCCTGTTGCGGCCGGAGACGACGCGGCGGACCTTCTGGCCGGTGTCCGGGTCGACGACGAGGATCGCGCCGCGAGCCCGACCGTCGGCGCCGACGTAGATCGAACCTTCGCCCCGTGGCCGGCGGCGCTTCGGGGTGCTAGCCTCGGTCATGGTGCGTGACTTCCTTCACAGGTCTGCGCCCGGGCCCTCGGCCGTTCCTGCGGCCGGGGGTCCTCTCGTGTCCGGCGTCCGCCGGTGTCCGAGTTATGCTACCACTTATGCTACCAGCCTGGTGCCGAGGATGAGATTCGAACTCATACGGGCTCTCGCCCAGCGGAGTTTAAGTCCGCCGCGTCTGCCGGTTTCGCCACCTCGGCGTGGTGTCGCGCGTGAATCGTAACGCCCGCATCGTCCGGCTGGAGCGCGGGCCGACCGCGCACGGGGCGCACGTCGAACCACCTCCGGCGGGCGCGGCCACCGGATGACGGCACCGTGCCTCCGCGGGGCCGGCCGCGAGCGGCGCGCCCCTTCCTGGCCCTGAGCTATCCCGTGTACAGCTTCCAGCTGATCGTCGGCAGGAGTGGGCCCGCCGCGTCGAGGATCTCGCCGATGTTCGCCTCGGACGCGAGGATGTCGACGATGAACAGCGTCGTCCCCGCCTCGTCGACGCCGACCATCTGGATCTCCACGAACTTCGTGGCCTGCCCGCCCTGGGGCGTCGCCGTGTAGCACATCGCCGCGATCCTCCCGGCCGGCCCGTTCGGAACGTTCACCGCCTCGGGCCCGGTCGTCCCTGCGCAGAAGCTCGCATTGGGATCGATCTTCTGGTTGTCGGCCAGCACACCCTGGAGCCATGCGTCGGCCGTGGTCGGGTCCTGGAGCGTCCCGCTGGTGAGCGCCATGCCGCCCTTCTGGGGGACCAAGAGTTGGGGCGCTCGAGCGGCCCGCGGCGGCGCTCGGCCCGAGTCCCCGTCGGCCTTCGGCGGACCTCATGGGTAGCTGTTGACCTCGACCCGGCCCGTCTTCACGACGATCGAGATTCGCGGGCCGCGTCGGGGCGGCGATGACGAGCGGGAAGCGCTTCATGGGCGACCGAAGTAGACCATGTAGTGGAGGGTCTTGAGAGCGATCTGGGCGGAGTCGACATCGCCCGCCTGGACGAGCGTGTCGATCGCGCCGCCGATTCCCTCCTTGGCCCCGAAGAAGGCGTCGATCGGGGTCAGCCCGTCGTTGATCCCGCGCCAGAAGAGGAGCTCGAACCCGGTCCGTCCCCTGGGCGTCTCGTTCGGGCCGATGAGCGTGCTGTACGAGAGATGAGTGTCCGCGACGTAGGCCCGGGCGCCGGACTTCAGGTAGTGCAGGGCCAGGCTGTTGTCCGCGGTCTTGTGCTGCGGCTCCTGGACGGTGTCGAGCGTCCACGCCCCGTAGCAGGCACCGATCTGGACGACGCCCCCGCTGGTCGGGTCCGTGTCGACCGTCACGGCGTCGGCCTGCACCGACTCCTTGACCACCCACTCCCCGTCGAAGGGGCGGTCGCTGTCAGCGGGCTCCCAGGCCACCGTGTTGGTGGACCAGACGTTCGTCAGGACGCCGATCCCGTGCAGGAGGACGTAGAGGTACCGAGCTGACCGGACGGCCGGGTCGGCCCCGAACGACGCCGCGTCCGAGGGCGGCGCGTAGCGCAGCTGGACCTGGACCTTCGAGCCGATCGCGCCGAGCACGACGCCGGCCTGGCTCTTGCGCTCCGAGTTGACCAGGGCGAACGCCCCGCCATCAGGTGGCACGATGTCCCCGAGCTGGGTGAGGAGGAGCTGCGCGTCATCGCTGCTCGGGATCCGGGTCGTCGGGATGTCCGGGATGCCGTACTCGTCCCGGTCGAGGTCGCTGTACGGGTCGTCGGAGGGCAGCCAGTCCGAGGGCAGCTCCCATTCCTCGAGGGCGGACTTCTCCGACGCGCCGACCGGGTTCGCGACGTGGACGAAGGGGACCGCGTCGTCGTTGCCGAGAATCAGCAGGTACTTCCAGCGTCCCGTGCCCAGCAGCCGCTGGACCTCCGGCACGGCGGTCTCCGGCGAGTCCCGGGTCACGCCGCTCCCGTCGAGATCGTGAACCTCGCCCACGCGGGCGGCCGCCGCCAGGACGGCGTCGGTGCCGGCGCCGAGCTTCTCCCGGAGCACCGCCACCCTGGTCACGACCAGGACCTCGGACGGGTCCTTGTACGGGATCGGGCCGCTCGCCGAGCCGGAGCCCAGCAGCTGGTTGCCGGCCGAGCCGCTCCCCACGACGAACGAGACGACCTCGTCGGGGACGCCGTTGAAGTCGACCTCGATCGAGTAGATGTCGTCCGGGAAGCCGCCCTTGGCGATCAGCGGGAAGACGAAGCCCTGGCTGTCGCCGCGACGGGCGGCGCTGTCGTTGACGACCGCGTGGCTGGTCTCGAATACGAAGCGATCGCCCTGGAAGAGCCGCAGCTTGAGCTCCGTCCCGACCTCCGCGAAGCTCCAGCCCAGCAGCGCGAAGACCGCCGTCGTCCCGCTCGGGAAGCCGTTTCCAAGGCCGACCGGGGCCCCGTCCGCGCCGATGTCCGAGGCGAGCTGGAGGTGGTAGAGGACCGCCTGGCCGACCGAGGCCGGCTGCACCGGCCCGGCGATCGCCGGGGTCTTGCCGGGCGTCGCGACCGCTCCGCTGGCGGTGGGGAGCGCCGTGTCCGTCGGCTGGGCGGGGGGGGCCGTCGCCGCGTCGGCGGACGGCGCCGCGGTCGGCTCGCTGGAGGCGCCGGTGCTGCACGCGGACGCCGCGAGCGCCGCGGCGAGGAGCAGGGCAAGCAGGCGGCGGGTCATCGCCGCTCCTCCGCCGCGATGACCCGCCTCTGGCATGGCGCCTGTGTTGGTGGCCGTACCGCTCACCGCGAGAACCCCCCCGGACACTTCTACGGTTCCCGCGACGTCCGCGCTCACCCACACCCTCAGGGCCTCACGTTGGCGAAGGCAGAGAGAGCACGATCTGGGTCGCTGCCACGCGAGTCTAGGGCACGCGCGCGAACATGCGTCGGCCAGATGCGCGCGGGTCCTGGCGCGGTTGGACCCAACCCCGGTCCGGATGCGCCCGGCGTGGACGACGCGTCGAGCCGGAGCTAGCGAGCGGCTCGTCGCCCGACAACTGCCCCGCCGGGCACCAGAAAGGCCCCGGACAAAAGTCCAAGGCCTCGGATCGAGATCAGATTGTGGAGGCGACGATCGGATTCGAACCGATGAATAGAGGTTTTGCAGACCTCCGCCTTAGACCACTTGGCTACGTCGCCCCGCGATGCTGGCTGGCCCTCGAGGATTCGAACCTCGGTTCACGGATCCAAAGTCCGCTGTCCTACCACTAGACGAAGGGCCAGCGGTGTGGGTCCAGCGCAGGTCCCAGACAAGAAAATGGAGCGGAAGACGGGACTCGAACCCGCGACCCTCACCTTGGCAAGGTGATGCTCTACCAACTGAGCCACTTCCGCTCGGAGCGCCACCCGGGGCTGGTGGTGCCGAGAGCCAGATTCGAACTGGCGACACCGCGATTTTCAGTCGCGTGCTCTACCAACTGAGCTATCTCGGCCCGTAGGCCCCGCCGGGCGCCGCCGCCCGTCGGCGGCCGAAACCGTACCACGAAGGGCCCTCCAGCCGCAAGGAAGGGGCTCGGTCGCGAGTGGCGTTGTCACGCCAACGAGCACCCGGCGCGGCGAGGGCGGTGGCCGCGATGAAGTCGACGGGTCTCGCCCCGGGGACGATTTCGGCAGATGTCGCCGTGAGGGGCGCAAGGCCGGCGATCGGGCGCCATGCACCGGCACCTGCGCCCTGCAACCACGTGTGCCGAGAGCGTCGAGGCGATCCACGCTCGGGGCGCGGCAGGGCGCGTGGTCGACACCCGCCCAACGCTCGTGGGGACGACATCTGCCGATTTCGGGGCCCGCCGTCGCCTCGGCGACGCATGGCGGGGGTGCCGCCCACCGCTCGCCCCGGCCCCCTCAGCTGCTGCCCACGACCTCCGGCAGGTCGGCGTCGTCGATCGGGGCCTCGCCCGCCAGCGCCCGCAGGCGGTTGATTCGGTCGAGGATCGGCGGGTGGGTCGAGAAGAGGCCTTTCGAGCGATCCTCGAACTTGCGGATCGGGTTCCGGAAGTAGAGGTGCTGGGTTGCCCGATTCGCCACCTCGAGGACCTCCCGGTCGTCGGCGAGGACCGCCAACGCCCGCTGGAGGCCGTGCGGGTTGCGGGTCAGCTCCACCGAGCTCGCGTCGGCGAGGTATTCGCGCTGGCGGCTCACCGCCAGCTGGACGAGCCGGCCGAAGAACGGGGCCAGGATCGCGAGGACGATGGCGACGATGAAGACCAGGGCCTGGAGCCCGCCTCCGCCGCCCCGGTCGCTCGAGGAGGAGCGCCGGCCGAAGCCACCCCAGAAGGTCATGCGCAGGAAGACGTCGGCCAGGAGGGCGATCGTCCCCACGAGGACGCCGACGAGCATCGCGTAGCGGATGTCGAGGTTGCGGACGTGGGAGAGCTCGTGGCCGATCACGCCCTGGAGCTCCTCGCGGTCGAGGCGCTCGACGAGGCCGGTCGTCACCGCGATCGAGGCGTGCCCCGGATCGCGCCCGGTGGCGAAGGCGTTGAGGGCGGTGTCGTCGATGAGATAGACGCTCGGCATGGGGATCCCCGCCGAGAGGGTCAGCTCGCGGACGACGTTGAGCAGCTGGGGCGCCTCGGCCTCCGTCGCGGGGCGAGCCTTCGACGCAGCCAGCACGACGCGGTCGCCCGAGAAGTACCCGACGAGCGAGGAGATGATCGCGACGATCCCGAAGATCCCCAGCCAGCCCAGGCCGCCCTCGGGGACCCCCGTCGTTCCGTAACCGATCGTGAAGCCCAGCAGCGCGAGCAGGGCGACGATGACGAGCACCAGCAGGAACGAGTTCCGCCGGTTCGCCGCGGCCTGGTTGTAGAACGAGGCGGCCATCGCGACCTCCGCGGCCGGGGGAGCCCGGCCGCGCGGACGTCAGCGCAACGAGACGACCGGGACCTGGTCGGCCTCGGGCTCGGCGTCGAAGAAGTCGCGTTTCGTGAAGCCCAGCGGTCCCGCGATGAGAACCGAGGGGATCGTCTGGATCGTCGTGTTGTAGTCGTTGACGGTCGCGTTGTAGTGCTGGCGCGAGAAGCTGATCTGGTTCTCGGTCGTGGTGAGCTGCTCCTGCAGGGCCAGGACGTTCTCGTTCGCCTTCAGCACCGGGTAGTTCTCCACCACGGCGAAGAGCGAGCGCAGGGCGCCGCTCAGGACGTTCTCGGCCTGCACCTGCTGCTGGGTGACGGTCCCCTGCGCGCCCGCCGCGACGGCGTTGGCGCGAGCCTCGGTCACCCGCGTGAGGACGTCCTGCTCGAAGCCCATGTAGTCCTTGACCGCGGCCACGAGGTTCGGGATGAGGTCGTGGCGCCGCTTCAGCTGGACCTCGATCTGCCCGACCGCCTCGTCGACCCGCATCCGCTTCGTGACGAGCCCGTTGTAGAGGAGCACGCCGATCACGACGAGGCCGACGACGATGACGAGGAGAATGATGCCGAGCTCCATGGTCCCTCCCGGTGCCGGACCGGCGGCGGACGCCGCCTCCGGACGAGTGTACGCGACGGTCGTGGGCGGTGGAGGGTTCGAACCTCCGACCTCCTCGGTGTAGGCGAGGCGCTCTGACCGACTGAGCTAACCGCCCATTGAGCCGGGCCCGCGGCCCGGAGACACGAAAGGCGGCTCTTCGCGGAGCCGCCCCGTCCCGGTGCGAGGGAGTGGTGCCCAGGCCGGGACTTGAACCCGGATGAGTTGCCTCATACGCCCCTCAAACGTACGCGTATACCAATTCCGCCACCTGGGCAGGTGCTGCGCGTTCCCGCTTCCGACGCGGTGGTACCGAGGAAGGGAGTCGAACCCATATGCCCTTGCGGGCACTAGCTCCTGAAGCTAGCGCGTCTACCAGTTTCGCCACCTCGGCAGGGATCAACGAAACCGGGCGGAGAGGGTCACCGCCCGACGGTCGCCCAGCGTACCACGTCCCAGAAGCGGCCGCCCGGGTCGGCGATGGGCCGCGCAACCGGCCCGGCGAGGTCGGGAGCGACCACGAGGACGCTGTCGCGGAAGAAGAGCGCGGGCATCGGCTGGAGGATTCCCAGCAGCTTCTGCAGGGCGCCATAGGCCTTGGTCCGGTTCGCGGCTGAGCCCGTCCCCCGGGCGGCGACGAGGGCCTTGTCCAGCCCGGCGTCCTGGATCCCCGAGATGTTCGCGCCTCCCGTCCGGGCCTGGCTGGACGCCAGGATGGGATACGGGTCGGGATCGAGGCCCATGTTGATGTCGATGACCGCGGCCGCGAAATCGGCGGTCCGGAGCCGCTCCACGAGCGCTCCGGGCGAGAGCGCCTCGACCGTCGTCGCCAGCCCGAGCGAGGTCCACGCGGCCGCCACGCGGGTGGCCGCGGCGTGCGCGATCGCGTTCGCGGCGGCTTCCGGGGCGAGAATCGTGACCGCCAGCGGCTTCGACGCGCCGGGTGGGATCCACGCCCTGTCCACGCGGCGCCAGCCGGCATCATTGAGGCCCTTCGACGCTGCGGCGCGGTCGAAGGCGATCTCCGGGGCCGCCTTCGCGTCGTAGGCCCACGACGACGGCGGGATCGGGGTCTCGGCCCGGGCGCCCGCGCCGCCCAGCAGGTCCTTCACGAGGCCCGCGCGGTCGATCGCCGCCACGAGGGCGCGCCGGGTCCGCGCATCGGCGAACGGGCCGCCCGTCGCCCGCAGGTTGAAGGCGAGGGTGGTGAGCGTCGTCGCCGGGTAGCGGATCGCCCGGGCGTCGGGCGCCGCGGCCGCGAGGGCGACGGCAGCGGCCGGCGGCAGGTCGCCCGCGCTCGCGACGGCGCCGGCCGCGAATGCCGCGGCCAGGTCCTCGGCCGTGTCGTAGAAGCGGAGCTCGAGCCGCGCGAGACGAGGGGTCCGCGTCGAGATCTCCCCCGCCCCCGGGTCCTCGAGCGGCGCGGTCGCCGCCGCCACCTGCGACAGGACGGGCTCGAGGACGGCCCGGTCGGCGGTCATCTCGACAAGGGCGAACGCCCCGTTGCCGAGCGGCTCGCGGGCGAACGGATCGTCGGCCAGCGCTGCGACGGGAACGCCCGCCAGGACGTGCGCGGGCAGGAGCGGCAGCGCGACCGCCTGGAGGAACCCGCCCACGGGATCGCCGAGGTCGAACTGGACGGTCCGCTCGTCGAGCGCGGTGGCCTGCACCTGCGCCCACGTGGAGGCCAGCGGTCCCGCGTAGGCCGGGTCGTGGAGCACGCCCACCGTATAGACCACGTCGCGGCTCGTGACCGGGACGCCGTCGTGCCACGTCGCGTCGCGGCGGAGATGGAACGTCCAGCGGGCGCCCCTCTCGGTTACCGTCCAGCGCTCCGCGAGATCCGGGAGGACTGAGCTCCCGGGACCGAGCCGGACGAGGCCCCGGAACAGGAGCGCCACGAGGTCGCGGTCCACCTGCGTCCGGGCCGTCAGCGGGGTGATGGACGAAGGGCGGCCGAGGACGCCCTGCACGTGGCCGAGCGACGGGGCGGCGGTGGGCGTGGGGGTGGGCGCAGGGGCGGGCCGGAACCCGGGCAGCGCGATGGCTCCCGCGACGACGGCCAGGACGGCGAGGAGGACAAGGACGACGACGCCGTCGCGCCGGCTCACGTGTCGCGGTCCAGGGCCGTGACCGGCCCGCTCAGAGCCCCGAGGGCGCGAACACGAAGCTCGCCAGCGAGAAGACCGAGAAGAGGACCGCGAGGATGATCGTGAACTGCCAGAGTCGTCGCTCGATGCCGCGTCGGCTGCGGTAGACCGCGGAATCGCCGCCGAAGGCACCGGAGAGGCCGGTCCCGCGCGCCTGCAGCAGGATCGAGACCATCAGGGCGATGCTGACGATGATCTGGCCAACGGCCAGGAACGGGTTCACTCTCGGGGGATCCTCCAGTAGATGGGCCGCGCGGGATCGTAGCACATGGCGCCTGATCGCCCTCCGCGCGCGGTACGCGAGCCGCGCCGTCGGGGCCGGGCAGCGTCAGGCCGGCGACGCGTTCCCCTGGGCCGCCACCGCCGCCGCCGCGGCTGCCACGCGGTCCGGGTCGCCCAGGTAGCGGCGGCCGCGCGGGCGCAGGTCGTCGTCGAGGTCGTAGGCGAGCGGGGCGCCGGTCGGGATGTTGAGACCGACGATGTCGGCGTCCGAGATGCCGTCGAGGTACTTCACGAGGGCCCGGAGGCTGTTGCCGTGGGCCGCCACGAGAACGCGCCGGCCGTCCCGCAGCGACGGCGCGATCGCCGTCTCCCAGAAGGGCAGGAAGCGGGCCACGGTCTGCTTGAGCGATTCGCTGCGCGGGATCTCCGCGTCGGCGAGGCCGGCGTAGCGCGGGTCGCGTCCCGGGAAGCGCTCGTCGTCGTCCGCCAGCGGCGGCGGCGGGACGTCGTAGCTGCGGCGCCAGATCTTGACTTGCTCGTCGCCGAACTGCGCCGCCGTCTGCGCCTTGTTGAGCCCCTGCAGGGCGCCGTAGTGGCGCTCGTTGAGGCGCCACGAGCCCACGACGGGCAGCCACATCTGGTCCAGCTCGTCGAGCGTGATCCAGAGAGTCCGGATCGCCCGCCGCAGGACCGACGTGTAGGCGACGTCGAAGGCGAAGCCATCGGCGCGGAGGAGGCGCCCGGCCTCGTGGGCCTCGGCCACGCCGGTGTCGGAGAGATCGACGTCGGTCCAGCCGGTGAAGCGGTTCTCATTGTTCCACGTGCTCTCGCCGTGGCGAAGGAGGACGAGGGTGGGCATCGGGGCGGCTCCTGCGCTGGGATCGCGGCGGGTCAGGCGCCGGCCGCGCGGCGGGCCGCAGCGGTGATGGCGGCCCGACCGACCATCCCGGCCATCTCGTCGGGCTTGAGCGAGGCGCCGCCGACGAGCGCGCCGTCGATGGCCGGCTCGGCCAGGAACTCGGCGATGTTCGCGCTCGTGGCGCTGCCGCCGTAGAGGACCGGCACCTCGTCCGCGGCGCTCCCCCACCCCGCGTCCCGGAGGGCCGCGCGGATGGCGTCGGCCATCGCCGTGGCGTCGGCGCCGGACGCGGTGCGCCCCGTGCCGATGGCCCAGACCGGTTCGTAGGCGATCACCAGGCCGGCGGCGCGGAGGGCGGCCGGGTCGTGACCGGCCAGGGCCCCCTCCAGCTGGGTTCGAACCACGTCGACGGCGCGGCCGGCCTCGCGGTCGTCGAGCAACTCGCCCACGCAGAGAATGGGCCGGAAGCCGGCTTCCACCGCGCGCCCCAGCTTGCGGCCAATGAGAGCGTCGGTCTCACCGGCGTCACGCCGGCGCTCGGAGTGGCCGAGGATGACCCAGGTGACGAGTCCCGCCAGCATGGGCGCGCTCACCTCACCCGTGTAGGCCCCGGCGAGCTCGTGGTGGAGGTTCTGGGCGCCGACGCCGATCCCCTCCCCCGCTACCGCGTCGCGGACGGCGGCGAGGCAGACCGACGGCGGGCAGATGACCCGGGCGACGTCGGGCTCGCGGATTCGCCCCGCGATCGTGCGGGCCAGCTCGCCGGCGTCGGCGGGCGTGGTGTTCATCTTCCAGTTGGCGGCAATGATGACGGGTCGCATGGCGCCAATCATGCCACCGCCGGCCCGCGCGACGAGGATGCGCCCGGCCCGTCGTGGCCGTGCCGTTCGGCCCGCGGCGCGTCGGGGCCGCGCAGGGCGGAGCCCGCGACCGCGTCGTCGCGGTGAAGGGCGGCCGATTCGATCCGTTCCAGGGCGCGCTGGACCCGGCCCCGCGGGATCGCCAGCTCTGCGGCCAGCTCGCCGAACGAAGCCTCCGGGATCGCAAGTCGGAGGGCAGCCACCTCGCGCACCTGCTCCGGCATCGAGGCAAGGCGGCCGTCCGCCACGAGCGTGGAGATGGCGTCGAGCTGGCGGGCCGCCGCGAACGCGATCCGTTCCAGGTTGGCGGACTCGGCGTTGAGGAGCCGGTTGAGGTCGCCACGGACGGCGCGGCCCACCTGGCGCGACTCCAGCTCGAGGAGCGAGGAGCCGGCGCCGACCCAGCGCAGGAAAGTCCCGATGTCGTCGGCACCCTTCCACGTCACGACGCCGCGCCCCCGCCGGAGCCGGACCCCCGCCGGCAGGCCGACCGACGCGAGCCGGGCGCCGAGCTGGACAGCCTCCTCGGGCGCGACGACGAACTCGAGGTGGAGCCGCCCGTGGGCCACCGACAGCGATCCCCGGGCAAGGAACCGGCCGCGCAGCCAGGCCGCCCGACAGTGGTCGGCGGCGCCCTCCCAGACGAATGCCTGGGGACGCGGCGTACCCTCGCGCAGGAGGCGGACCATGAGCCGGCCCAGCGCGGGGCGGTCGCCGCGGATCGCACCGGTGCCCAGGCCGCCCACCTCTGCCGTCCGGTCGCAGGCGCGGCCCGGCTCGATCGAGGCCAGCTCGGCCCGCAGCGCCGCGACGAGAGCCCGGTCGCCGTCCGCCACCTGCTACGCGGTCCGGGCGATCCCGCCGCGCCGGCTTCCCGCCTCGCGCCCGAAGAGCCGGAGCAGGGCCGCAGCCAGGAGCTCCGGATCGTGGTGGTGCGGGTTGGCGGGATCGACGACGTCGTCGAGGACGAGGCGCGGCCGCCGCGACGCGCCCATCGGCGGCCAGCGCAGCTTGACCGGGACCCCCAGCTCGGCGTCGGGGCCGGCGGCGAGATGGCTGTTCGCAAGGACGACGTCGAGGACGTCGGCAACGCCGTGGGCAACGAGCGCCTCCACGTGGTCGGCGAGGTCGTAGCCCTCGGTCTCGCCGGACTGGGTCGCCACGTTGGCCACGTAGACCCGGAGGGCGGGCGTCGCGGCGAGGGCCGCCCGCAGCTCGGGGAGGAGAATCGTCGCCAGCAGGCTCGTGTAGAGGCTGCCGGGACCCAGCACGACCATGTCGGCCTCGGCGATGGCGCGCAGTGCGTCGCGGCTGGCGCGGACCTCGGCCGGCTCCAGCCAGACGCGCTCGATCCCCCGCATCCGCATGACCCGCGACTGGCCGGCGACCTCCGAGCCGTCGCGCAGCCGGGCGTGCAGGGTGAGGGCCGTCCCCGAGGCGGGCACGACGCTCCCCCGCACGGCGAGGACCCGGTTCATCTCCCGCACCGCCGCCTCGAAGTCCCCGCCCCCGATGGCGTTCATGGCGGTGATCAGGAGATTCCCGACGGCGTGCCCCGAGAGGCTCCCCTCGTCCGTGCCGAAGCGGTACTGGAGCAGCTCCCCCATCGCCGGCTCGGTCTCGGCCAGGGCCACCAGGCAGTTGCGGATGTCGCCGACGGCCGGGATCCCCAGCTGCTCGCGCAGCCGCCCCGTGGAACCGCCGTCGTCTGCGACCGAGACGATGGCCGTCAGGTTGGCCGTGTGCACCTTCAGGCCGCGAAGGAGCGCCGAGAGGCCGGTCCCCCCACCGATCGCCACGACGCGCGGGCCGCGGGCCAGGAGGCGGCGCCGGTAGACGAGGTCGACCAGCGGCTCCTCGACGCTCTCGGTGAACGGCCCCAGGAGCGCCCGGATGACGCGGTACGAGCCGTAGCCGAACAGGAAGACGCCGGCGCCGAGGAGAACGCCGGCCCGCACCCAGTAGGGCAGGAACTGGAGGGTCAGGATGGAGATGACAGCCTGGACCGGACCTTCGACCTCGACCTCGCGGTAGAGCTGGCGGAGGGCGAGGGCGCCGGCCAGGGCCATCCCCATGAGCCCGACGAACGCGACGGCGAGCCAGCGCTTCACCCCGATCCCGGGTCGCAGCCAGCGCCGCAGGTTCACCGCGTCACTGCCGTTCCAGCTCCCGGTGGAAGATGCTGACCGGCCCGTACTCGTGCGCGGTGAGCCACGCGCCGAGCTCCTCCGCGAGGACGATCGACCGGTGGTAGCCGCCCGTGCAGCCAACGGCGATCGTGAGGCGCGTCTTCCCCTCGCCTACGTAGGCGGGGATGGTCAGCGCCAGCAGCTCGTGGACCACGGCGAGGTAGCGGCGCGCGAGCGGCTGGTCGAGGACGTAGGTCCGCACGCCGTCGGTGAGGCCGGAGAGGCGGCGCAGCTCGGGCACGTAGTACGGGTTCTCGAGGAACCGGACATCAAAGACGAGGTCGGCCTCCAGGGGGACCCCGAACTTGTAGCCGAAGCTGACGAGCTGGATGGAGAGCTGGTCGGGCTCCACGACGTGCCAGAGCCGGGAGAGGATCCGCTCGCGCAGCTCGCGCAGCGAGAGCTCCGACGTGTCGAGGACGACGTCCGACTCCGCGCGGACCGCCTCGAGGAGCCGGCGCTCCTCCGCGATCCCCGCGGCGATCCCGTCGGATCCGGCGAGCGGGTGCCGGTGGCGGGTCTCCGAGTAGCGCCGGATGAGGACCTCGTCGCGCGCATCCAGGAAGAAGACCTGGGGCCGGATGCCGCGGCCCTCCAGCGCGCCCCGCATTGCCGCGAAGGCCACGGGCACATCCCCGGCGCGCACGTCCAGGACGATCGCCACGTGCTCGAAGCGCTGCGGCTCGCGCGCGATCAGGTCGGCGAGGTCGGGCAGCAGCTCGCCCGGCAGGTTATCGACGCAGACGTAGCCCAGGTCCTCGAAGAGCTTCGTCGCCGCTGTCTTGCCGGCGCCGGAGAGCCCGGACAGGATCACGACGTGCTGCGCGTCGTCCTCGCCGTCCGGCCGCGGGGTCGTTCCCATGCGGCCAGTCTACCGCGTGCTCAGTGCCCGCCGGCCCGGACGAGGAGGATCGAGAGCTCGTACAGGCCGTACATCGTCACGCCCAGGACGAAGGGGCTGATGATGTCGCCACCCGGCGTGGCGACGGCGGCGACGATGGCGAAGACGATGATCACGTAGCGCCGCGCCGAGCGCAGGCGGGCGCTGGTCACGATCCCGACCTTGGAGAGCAGGACGAGCACGATCGGGTACTCCATCACCAGCCCGAAGCCCAGGAACATCGTGGCCACGAAGCCGAAGTAGCCCTCGGCGGTCCAGGCGTTCTCGAGCGGGAGGTCGCCGGTCCCGAAGCTCGACAGGAAGGCGATGGCGAAGGGCAGGACGAAGTAGGCGACGGCGACGCCGGCGACGAAGAAGACGAGCGCCAGGGGAACCCAGGGACGGGCGATCCGGCGCTCCTCGGAGGTGAGGCCCGGCGAGATGAAGCGCCACAGCTCGAACAGGATGACCGGCATGCCCAGGACGATCCCGACCACGATCGCCACCTTCAGGGTGATGAAGAAGCCCTCGCCGGGAGCCAGGAGGAGCAGGCGCGCCTCGCCGTACGGCGCCTTGAGGATCTCGATGATCCGCTGGCTGAACACGAAGCCCATGACCGTGCCCGCCACGATGGCGAGCAGGGCGACGGCGATCCGCCGCCGCAGCTCCGCGAGGTGGTCGAAGAGCGGCATCACGGCAGCGTCCGGCGCGGGAGGCAGCGCCTCGACGGAGGGCGGGGGCGAGGCCGAAGACGGGACAGGCAGGAGCGCGGCCCCGCTCTCTCGCGGGAGGTCGACGTCGGCCATGAGGGGCGGGCCCCGCGGTGCTAGGCCCGGGACTCGGTGCTCGTGGCGACGGGCTCGGGCTCAGCGGCCGCGGACGGGTCCGCGGGAGCGGCGACCAGGGTGTTCGGCGCGGCGGCGGCGGCGAGCGTGTTGGGAACCGGGGCGGCCGCCACGGGGGCCGGGGCCGCGGGCGCCGGGGCCGCGGGGGCCGGGGCGGCGTCCAGCTTCACGGAATCCTGGACGTCAGTGGCCGCCTTGCGGAACTCGCGGATGCTCTTCCCCAGCGCGGAGCCCACGTCGGGAAGGCGACCGGGCCCGAGGATGAGGAGGGCGATCACGAGGATGATGATCAGCTCGACCGGGCCGATGTTCGGCATCTTGATTCGACCTCAGGGTGGGGTGACGCGGCCTCGCCGCGGGCGCTGGCGGCCCCGCGAGGCGGCGCTACGATAGCACAGCGAGGGTGGCCGCCCAGCGGCGCGCCGCCTCGGCGAGGCGCTCGCCCGGATCCGCCGAGCCGGCGTCCGACCCGCGCCGGGCGGCGGCCGCCGCGATGCCCCGCGAGACGTTGACGAGGAGCCCGCCGCCGGCGCCGCCGCCCGCGGGCCCGCTCGTGGCCGGTCCGGCCGCGAGCACGGGTGCGGCGTCGCCGCCCTGCGCGCCCACGCCGGGCACCAGGAAGGCGAGGCCGGGCACGAGCGCCCGGATCTCCGCCAGCTCGGCCGGCGCCGTCGCCCCCACGACCAGGCCGGCCCGCTCGCCGATGCCGGCCGCCGCGACGCGGCGCGCCACGCGGCGATGGAGCGCCTCCGCCGGCGCCCCCAGCGACGTGTCGGCCACCACCACGAGGTCCTGCAACTCGCCCGCGCCGGGGTTGGAGGTCCGGCAGAGAACGTAGGCGAAGCGATCGACGCGCTCGAGGAACGCCGCGAGGGCGCCCAGCCCGAGGTACGGGTTGACGGTGACGGCGTCCGCTCCCAGCGCGTCGAAGAGGGCGACGGCCTGGCGGGCGGACGTCGTCTCCACGTCGGCCCGCTTCGCGTCGACCACCACGAGGACGCCGGGCGGCGTTGCCGCGAGGACCCGCTCGAGCGCGGCGATGCCCGCGCTGCCGAATGCCTCGAAGAAGGCGAGGTTGGGCTTCACGGCCGCCGCGTGGGGCGCCGCCGCCTCCACGATCAAACGCGCGAGGCGCTCGATCCCGGGCAGGCCCGTCGGCCAGCCCTCCGGCAGCATCTCGGGCGTCGGGTCGATGCCGACGCAGAGGACCGTCCGGGCCGCGCCCGACCGGCGCGCCAAACGAGCGAGGTACGACTCCGTCACGGAGCCGCGGTCGGGGATCCCGACGGCGCGGCCGACGGAGCCGCCGTGGGCGCGGGAGTGGATCGCGGCCCCCACCACGCGGGCCGGCTCTCGGCGTCGAGCCCGCTGAACTCGGTGAGCGGCTTCGTCTCCTTGACCGCCAGGCCGCCCCCGGTCGCGCTCCCCAGGGTCGCGACGTTCAGGTCGACGGTGACTCCCGCGAGGCGAAGGAAGGCGATCTGGGTGCCGTCCGGGGACCACGCGCCGCCCCACGACTGGCCGTCCGAGGTCACCCGCAGGAGCTCGTTGGCGCTGCGGGCGTCGAGCACCACGATGTCGGTCCCGAGGCTGGTGGTCTTCGTGGCCACGATCCGGCGCCCGTCGGCGGAGTACGAGGGGTGGGTGTAGCCGGGGCCGGTCAGGGCCACGTTCTTCTTCGTCGCCACCTCGTAGCGCCAGAGCGTGGGCAGGCCGCGGTCCGCCTGGCGTCCGTTCTTGACGTAGAGGATGTACTTCCCGTCCGGGCTCCACGTCGGGTTCTGGTGGCCCAGCGGCGCCTGCTCCGGCAGGCCGACCTTGGCCAGGACCCGGCGGGCGACGTCGAACGTCTGCAGGACCACGTTCGAGCCGGTCGGGTCGGGGCCGTCGGACACGAGGGCCAGCCGCTTTCCGTCGGGGCTGACGGCCGGATCGCGCATGAAGAAGAACCACGTGTAGCGGTTCGACGGCCCGCTCTGGTAGAGGCCCGAGAGGAGCGTCTCGCGATCCGTGCCATCGGGCCGGATCCGCGTGAGGAGCGGGTAGCGGATGTCGTAGCGCCGCTCGGTCCCGGCCACCGCGAAGCGGCCGGTCGTCTGGCGGGTCTCCAGGAAGTAGACCCAGGTCCCGTCGGCGGACCACGCCGGCTGCGTGTCGCGGCCGCTGTCGGTGAGGCGGCGGGACTCCGTCCCCTCGTGGATCCAGAGGTTGCCGGCCTTGGCGTAGACCAGCTTGCCGTCGATGCCGACCTCCGGGTTGACGACCGGCGGCGCGCTCGCGGACGGAGTCCGTCCCGGCACCACGGGCCCGCCGAAGCCGGGGTTGTCCGCGCCGCCGGGGTTCGTGTTGCGCGCCGCGAGGAACGGCAGGTTGCCGGTCAGGAGGGCGAGGGTCAGGAGCCCGACAATGACGAGCCCGCCGACGGAGAGGATCGGGGCCACGAAGGGACGCGCCGCCGCCAGCCCGTACGGGTCGCCGGTGGTCCGGCGGACGGGTCGTCCCTCCCGGCCGGATGGGGCGCGCCGCGCCATTAGCCTGCCCCTGCTGGCGCCTGCAGGTCGCGGGCGGGCGCCACGTCGAGGATCAGCACCTGGAGGGACTCGAACCCGCCGAACCGGCGGCTCCCGAGACGGCCGGCGACGTCGATCCGGTCGCCCTCGTGGACGGTCTCGGCAAGGTCGCCGCGCTCGAAGGCGATGGCGTCCACGACGTCGACGTCGCGGCGCAGGGTCAGCTGGGTATGGCCGCCCGCGGCGGCCCGGACACGGGTCACGGTCAGGCCGTGGATGCCGACCAGCGGCTCCGGGTTCCCCGGCCCCGTCGGGGCGAGGGCGGCGAGATGCTGGAGCAGGCGGTAGTCGGCCGCGCGCGCCGGGAGGGCAAGATCGAGGACCAGCTCCGGGCGGGGGTCGATCGGCCCGCCGGCACCCACCAGCTCGAGGAACCGCGCCCGGAAGTCGTCCCAGCGGTCGGCCCGCACCTCGAGGCCCGCGGCGCCGCGATGGCCACCGTGGCGGACGAGCAGGTCCGCGCAGGCGGTCAGCGTGCCGGCCAGGTCGTAGCCGTCGGGCGCCCGGCAGGAAGCCCGCAGCACGCCGTCCAGCTCGGCCGCCACGACGGCCGGGCGGCCTCGCTCCTCGGCAAGGCGGGCGGCGATGAGCCCCACGATGCCGACCGGCCAGGGCCCCCGGACGAGCGTGGCGGGAAGGTCGGCGTCCTCGCCGGCGAGGATGGTGCGGGCCTCGGCGACGGCCGACCGGGTGACGTCGCGCCGCGTGGCGTTGGCGATCTCGAGGGCGGCCGCGGCGGCAGCGGCGTCCTCGGCGGTCTCGGCGAGGAGGAGGGCCGCGGCGTCGGCGGCATCCCCCACCCTGCCGGCGGCGTTCAGGCGCGGGGCGATGACGAAGGCGATCGTCTCCAGGGTGATCGACGCCGGGTCCACCTGGGCCGAGGCCAGGAGGGCCGCGATGCCGGGTCGCGGCGCGGTCCGCAGCCGTTCGAGGCCGATCCGGGCGATCGACCGGTTCTCGCCGAGGATGGGGGCGACGTCGGCCACCGTCCCGATGGCCGCCAGGTCGGCCAGGTCGGCAACGGTAGCCGCGGCGGGGATCCCCGCGAGCTGCTCGAGGAGGAGCGCCGCGACCTTGAGCGCGACACCGCTGCCGGCAAGGCGGCGATCCGGGTAGGTGGCATCCGGGCGCTGCGGGTTGACGAGGGCGAGGGCCGCGGGGGGGACCTCGGGGACGCGGTGGTGGTCGGTCACGATCACGTCGATCCCGTCGCGCCCGGCGGCCGCCACCTCGGCGACGCTGGAAGACCCGGTGTCGACCGTGAACACGAGGCTGCGGCCGGCGTCGCGCGCCGCCGCGACGGCCTGCAGGGAGAGCCCGTGGCCTTCTTCCACCCGGCTCGGCACGTGGGTTGCGACGTCCAGCCCCAGCCGACGGAGAGCCGTCACGAGGATCGCGAGACCAGTCAGGCCGTCGGCGTCGAAGTCGCCGACGACGAGGACCCGCTCAGCGCGATCACGGGCCCGCGCCACGCGCGCCACCACCGCGGCCGCGTCCGGCAGCAGGGCGGCATCGTGGAGCCCCAGGGCGGGCGGCCCGAAATAGGCGTCGACATCGGCGGCCACGACCCCGCGGCGGGCGAGGACGGTGGCGACGAGCGACGAGCCCCCGTGCGCCTCCACGGCCGCCAGGAACGCGGCGTCGAGCGGCGTGCGATCCGGGTACCGCCACCGGTAGCGGGGGGCCAGCATCCGGGAAGCATCGCACGAGCCGCTCACGTGGGACTTCGCGGGCGGCGCGGCGCCGGCAGGCCTCGCGGCCACGGTCACGCCGAGGGGCGGCGCACCGGGCGGCCGGGCGTGGTCCGCTCCTTGCGGCGCGCCTCCCACTCCTCCCAGACCGTGAGCAGCGGCGCCGCGTTGAAGATCGAGGAGTACGTGCCCGAGGTGATCCCGATGAGGAGCGCCAGAACGAACGGCCGGATCGAGTCGCCGCCGAAGAGGAAGAGCGCCGTCAGGGTGAAGACGACGGTCAGGCTCGTGTTGATCGAGCGGGCCAGCGTCTGCAGGATCGAGTGGTTGACGATGTTCGCGAAGCGCTCGCCGGCATGGCGGGAGCGGTTCTCGCGGATCCGGTCGTAGACGACGATCGTGTCGTGGACCGAGAATCCGATGATCGTCAGCATCGCCGTCACGAAGAGCCCGTCGACCTCGAGGCCGAAGATCGTGCCGAGCACCGCGAAGGCGCCCACGACGACGATCACGTCGTGGACCAGGGCCACGAGGGCCGTCGCGCCGAAGCGGAAGTCGCGGAAGCGGAAGGTCATCCAGAGCAGGATCCCGATGGACCCGATGAGCACGAGGATGATCGCCTGCTGCGTCAGCTCGGCCGAGATGACCGGGCCGATGGTCGTCAGCTGGCGCTGCGACTCGATGGCGCCGAGCTTGGCCTCGAGGGCGGCGGCGAGCGCGCCGATCTCGCCGGTTCGCGACACCTGGCCGGGCGGCACCGGGGTGGCGGGCGCGACGGAGGCCGGCGGAACGCTGGGCGAGCTCGAGGGCACGGCGCTGGCCGACGGTGCGGGCGAGCTGCTCGGGGCGGCGGATGCGCTCGCGGCCGGGGAGGCGCTTGCTGCGGGGGAGGCGCTCGGCGCCGGCGTAGCGGAGGGCGCCGCGCTGGCCGACGGGGCGGCGGATGCGCTCGCGGCCGGAGTCGGGCTCGCAGCCTCGACGAACCCGATCGGTACCGTGCGGATCAGGATGCCATCGTCGGAGGTCGTCTGGACGGTGGAGTCCCCGTAGCCCTCGGCGGCCAGGACGGCCTTCACCTGCGCCGGGGTGACGGTCCGGTCTTCGAAGCGGATCTCCCACTTCGTGCCGCCCGTGTAGTCGATGGACAACTGCAGGCCGGCCTTGCCGCCCGTCAGGGGGCCGAGCAGGATGAAGATGATCCCGGGGATGGTGAGGGCGAGCGAGAAGGCGAAGAACCAGTTCCGCTTGCCGATCAGGTCACGCACGGGAGCGCGCCTCCCCGCGGACGACCGCCCGGCCGCGAGCCCCCACGAACTCCTCTTCGCTCAGGCCGTAGAGCCCCGGCCGGCGGGCCCACACGTTGGGGACCACGAAGCGGAGCATCGTCCGGGTCACCGTGATCGCGGTGAACATCGAGAGGAGCACGCCGATGATCAGGACCAGGGCGAAGCCGCGGATCGTCGACGACCCGAAGAGGTAGAGGATCGAGGCCGTGATCAGGCTCGACACGTTGGAGTCGAGGATCGAGTTCCAGGCCCGGTTGAAGCCCGCCTCCATCGCCGCCGGCAGCGATTTGCCCAGTCGCACCTCCTCCTTCATCCGCTCGAAGATGAGCACGTTCGCGTCCACCGCCATGCCCACCGAGAGCACGAAGCCCGCGATGCCGGCCAGGGTCAGCGTCACCGGGATGAGCCGGAAGATCGCCAGCACGACCAGGGCGTAGTAGATCAGCCCGAGGCAGGCAATGGCGCCGGGCAGCCGGTAGAAGACGAGCATGAAGAGGAAGACGAGGAGGATCGCGATGAGGCCGGCAAGAAGGATCCGGTCGAGGGAGAAGCCTGCCAGCGTCGCGCCGATATCCTGGAAGCTGACCTCCTGGATCGGGAACGGCAGCGAGCCGTAGGCGAGGACCGTGACCAGGTTGGTCATCTCGGTCACGGTGAAGCCGCCGGATCCCCCGGTGATGATGCCGTCGCCCCCGGTGATCGCGCTCTGGATGACCGGGGCGGAGACCACGGACCCGTCGAGCACGATGGCGAAGAAGTTGCCGACGTTCTGGCTCGTGTAGTCGCCGAAGAGCTTGCCGCCCTCGCTCTTGAGGCGGAAGCCGACGGCCCGCGCGCCGTTGCTGTCCTGGCTCGCGAACGCCTGGTCCAGCTGGTCGCCGGAGAAGAGCGTGGTCTCCTCGGTCGGCAGCGGCTGGCCCTGGGTGGCGGTGTTCGGTCCCGGGTTGGTCCCCGTGCCGTACCGCTCGGTGGGCAGGGGCACGAAGTCCAGGCGCCCGGTCGAACCCAGGAGCTTGCGGATCGGGTCCGGGTCGTTGACGCCGGGGAGCTCGACCACGATCCGGTCGGTGCCCTGCGTCTGCACGACGGGCTCGGTGACGCCCTGGCTGTTGACCCGGTTCTCCACGATCTGCTTGATCGTGGCCATCGCGCCCGCGTCCGGCGACTTGCCGCCGGCGGGGAGCGCCTGGTACTCCACCTGCAGGCCGCCGACGAGATCCAGGCCGAGCTTGGTCTCGACGAGGCGGCTCCCGCCGTCCGGACCGAAGTCGGGCAGCGCGAGCTTGGGCCAGAAGTTGAGGACGAGGGCGGCCGCCAGGACCGTCAGGATGAGGGCGGGGGTCAATCGGCGCATCGGCGGGGGATGCTACCACCGTTTACCCCGGGGCGTTCGAACGCCACGGGTCAGGTCAGCTCGAGGTGCTCCTTGATCCGGGCCGCCAGGACCGGGCCGATGCCCGGGACGGCCGCCACCTGCTCCACCGGCGCGTCCCGGACGCGCTTCGCCGACCCGAAGGTGCGCAGGAGCGCGCGCGTGCGGGCGGGTCCCACGCCGGGCAGATCGTCGAAGGCGCTCTTCACGGCGGCCCGCCGGCGCAGGTCGCGGTGATACGTGATCGCGAAACGGTGAGCCTCGTCCCGGATCCGCTGCACGAGGTAGA